>Ga0181560_10003752_pt1 | contig 13906 bp, 8 predicted proteins | sample 011ome_20_FD_133751 | JGI IMG/M metagenome (GOLD analysis project Ga0181560, IMG submission 133751) | Coastal salt marsh microbial communities from the Groves Creek Marsh, Skidaway Island, Georgia - 011509CT metaG (megahit assembly) | ecosystem: Environmental > Aquatic > Marine > Intertidal zone...
CGTGTGCGCGTTGTGGCGAAGGCGCGCGCTTTCGTTTGCGTCCGCCGTCGCGTTCCTCGTCGTCCTCGTCGTTTTTCTCCGGCGCTCTACCCCCCAGAGAGCGCCGCGAGAAAGGCGCCTCACCCGCCTCCGCCGCCTCGTCCTCGCCGCCCGTCTCGAACGACACGACCATTTTCATTTTTCCAATACTCTCGCCGCTCTCGCCGCGGCGGCGCTCGGCGACGCCGACGAGCGCCGCGAAGAGCACGTACAACGGCGGCGGAAGCGACGCGTCGCGCAAAATCTCCGCCGAACGTTTGTCCGCGCCGACGATGTCGGCGAAAAAACCATCCGAAGAGCTTTCGCCGGCGTCGGAAGACAGCTTCACACGCAGCGGCTCCACCGCGGTGCGTAACGCCCCGAGCTCACCGCGCAGACCGTCCAGGAACGCGCGATCCGCCGCGGTTTTTCGCGTCAACGCCGTTTTTTTCTGTTCCAGCGCGTCGCGGCGCCGCACGAGCGCCTCGCGACGTCTCAACTCGTGCGCCAATCGCTTCAAGGTCAACGCGTGCGCGTCCAGCGCCCGCAACGATTCCTCTGTGGTTTCCACGGTGGTTTTCGTCTCGGATGACTTTACGATGTCGTCGTCGCTCGAACCCAGTACGTTCGTCGCCATCTCGGCGAAGAACGTCTCCACGTCGCACAAACCGACTTTCTCGTCGGGAAACTCCGAGACAAACTCGGAGCTCGTCCGGATCTCCTTCCGCACGTGGCCCTTCTCGTACTGCACGTTCTGCAGCAGGAGCCGCTGGTCGTCCAGCTCACGCTTCGCCTCGCGCGCCGCCTCGCGGGACGCGTCCACGGACTCCAGCGTGGCGCGGTTCGCGGCGCGCAGGTCCAGGAAAAGCAGGCTGGCCTCCGTGTGCAGCGCCTCGACGCGATCGGTCGCGTCGCCCGTGCCGCCCCCGGAGTTGCTTTTCGCGCCACCGCCCGCGGACGCGCCTTTGGACGCCGCGAGGGCGACCACCACCGCGCGCAGACCCTCGATCGAGGCCTGGAGGGACTCCAGCCCGGCGGGCGGGGACGCCGCGGGGGGCATGGCGGCCGGGTCTGGCCGGTGCCGAGCGAAACCAACCTCGACGCGCGCGCGCCGGCGATCTGACGGTCGATGCATCGATCGATGACGGGGCGAGCGAAACCCGGAACGCGCGCGCCTTTTCGGCCCGGGCGGTTTCGAAATCGCCGGCCTCGACCGGAACGTCCGACCGACGTTGACCGAAGAACACGGGCTGCTGACGAGGACGTTCCAGTTGTAAATAACGACCTCGCGCGGGCCGCACACCACTCGCGACGCGCGCGGGGTCATGGGGCTATGTCTCAGCCTCATGACCGCGGCCAGGGGGGAGGTGCTCAGCTCGGTGCGTGTGTTCCGCGCCTCCCGCTCGTAATTCAACGCGCGCGTCTGTGCCTCCCCGGCGTCGGCATCGTCGCGCGTCAGTCCTCGTGATCGAACCGAACCGCCCGAGGACGCGCGATGGCCCCGCGCGCGTCGCGGCATCCAGCCGACCGGTCGGCTCGCGTCTCGACCGCGCAGGGCGCATCGATACGAGACGACGCGCGCTCGTCGCGCCGTCCGCCTCCACGTCCCGCGACGCTCGGTCGCGCGCGGACCGCCGCGCCTTCGCAGCCGCGAACGGTTCGGGTGGAAAACTCGCGAATCGCGATTCGGCGCGGGATTCGCGCTGCGCCCCGAAACGAAACGACCACCCACGGTTGCTGCGAGTGCACGCGAAGATGAAAAAGACAGACACCTCGCTCCGAAAAAAAAAAAAGGTTTCCGATTTCTGACTGACGCGTCGTCGAACGACGCGTCGAGGTATAGACGACTGACGGCAACCCTGCTCCCCCCTCGTGCGTCACGTCTTCCCTCTGCCTCCTTCATTCCTGATGACGACGCGCGCAGGACCCCGGAAGACCCGGGAAGTACACGACGGGCACGAGCGAAAAGCAGCCGCCCGATACGGATGACGACGGAAAACCCCGAAACGGTTTGGCGCCGATTCAAACCCCTCGACGCCCGACGTTCGCGGAGCCGGAACAGAAAACCTACGGCTTCGACGAGGGCGAGTGCGATTTCGACCTCACGCAGTACGCGGGGCCACCGCTGTTTGAGGGCCTCGTGATGCCCCCGCCCCCCGTGCTGCCGCCGCCCGCGAACACGTTCGCGTACCCCCCAAACTTCGAAATGTACGCGCGCGCGCACGCGCTGCGGTGGGCGCAGCGGATCCTGCTGGACGAGTTCGGCGAGGCGGCGAGGCGAGGCGGCGACGACGACGAGAAGACGAGCGACGACGACGATCGGAGCCCGGGACAGTCTCCCGAAAAAGAAAAAAAGGAAACGACGAAACCCTCAGTCAGCGACGACGACGGCAGCGAAGCGCGGCAGCGAAGAGAGCGCGCGGGCGCGTTCGTCGACGTCTCGAACGGCGTCGAAGAGCTCGTCGCCGACGCCGCGCGTTCGACGCCGCCGCCGCCGAAGAAGAAAAAAAACCCGACTGGAACGCCGCCGTCGGCGCCGCCATCGGGCGTCCACCACGACTCGACCAACTGGTACGAGCGCGTCGAGCACGTGCGCGTGTCGTTCGACGTCGTCGTGAACGGCGTGGAGACGACGCACGAGTGCGACTGGGCGAGCCCGCCCCCGCCGGCGGTGGTGCACATGCTGGAGACGGAGCCCATCCCCGCGTTTGCGACGCCGGCGCTCGGTATGTACCACGAAGATGTGAGGACGATCGGCCACAAAGCGGAAGACGCGACGCTCCTGGCGGCGGTGGAGTACATCTGCGAGTGGGCGGTGGTGGAGAAGGAGGGCGCCGTGCTGGATCCGTTTCGGGACATTCGAGAGATGCGGTTCACGTTCGAGGTGTTGACGAAGAGGGGGAAGCGAAGAACCGCGACGCGCGCGCACGCGGGGGGGCCGAACGACCGCATGAACGCGTTCAAGGCGGCCATCACGCGTGTGCGGGGATGGTGATGAGAGGTACGGTACTAGACTATCATATGTAGCTATTATATGTACTCGTCTACTACGAAACGAATCGTTCGTTAAATCGTGACGAACCGGGTTGGTTCATCATCCGTCTCTCTGCTGCGCTCGGAACGTGGATTCGAAGATGGCATCCGCGTTTGCGGTTTCGAAGCCGTCCCGGCGCGAGCGCTCGGGGACGTACGCGCCGCCGTCGCCGGCGTATGAGCAATTAGTCTCGTCGCCGGCGTCGCCGGCGATCGGAAGCCGGTCCACGAACTCGACGTACGACGCGGGAACGAGCATTTTCGGAGTCGTTCGCGCGGAGGCCTCGCCGGGAACACCCCTCGAGTCCCCCTCGAGTGTGTTCGACCTATCTATAAACCCAAACTCGAGAACGTCCGCGACGGTGGCGGCTTGGCGCAAACCCCCGTCCGGCGAAACCTTGACTTCGCAACCCCCCGCGCGCGACGTCTTCGTCGAGAGCGGCGGCGCCTTCAGAAACGCCAGGCACGCTTCCAGAGACGCGAACCGACGACGCGGCACTCGCGAGTCACGCGACGATACCGATAATACGCTCGAACGCTCGAACAGCCTGTGCACCGCCACCGCGACGTGGTTCAGCGCGTGTCCGTGTACGAGGGTCCAGGCGGCGTACTCGGACGCGTTCGAGAGGGTTTCGTACTCGTCGAGCGCGATGTTAATAACGTCGGCGGAGGCGTCCGCGCCGTCCGCCGACCAGGGCACGCCCCCTCGCTCGGCGACGCGCGCTGCGTTTCGTCCCGACTCTTCGCACGTCCCGACTCTTCTCTCGATGACCTTCCTGGCGTCGTCGGGCAGGTCGTCGACGCGCAGGTGGCTGACGAACAGTCTGGGAAAAGCGGGGTCGCCGCGCGCGTCGCGCGCCCACCGCGCCGCCGGCGGCGCGAACCACCTCGCGTCCACTTTTTTCGCTTCGAACGTCAACGAGCCCTCGCACGTGTACCCGTGCTTCTCGAAGACGCGCGCGACCGCGAGAAGGCCGCCGTCCACGCGGTCGAAGGACCGGAACGCGAGGTGGTCCCAACCCACGAAGGTTTCGAAGGTTTCGTCGGCTTTTTCTTTTTTTAGTGAAAAATCCCCGTCTCGTGGGATCTCCGTCTCCGACGTTCCGGGTCGGAGCAACGCGTCCACCGCGCGTTTCGCGCGCGGGTTCCGCGCCAGGTACGGCCGAACGTACGCCTCGATCTGGGCGGTCAGGGCACGACGCCGCTGGAGGTCCTCGGGGGTCAAGTCGGGGGGCGCCTCGCCGCGCATCTCGTCTTCGGGAAAACGCGTTTTTTGGCGGAAGATGGTTCCGACGCCGCGACGGTCACGCCAGCCACCTTCGTATCTTGGTGTTCAGCACGAATCCGACCGCCACCCCGAGCGCGAATGAGACCGTGGCGACGCGCACGCACGTCCCGTCCGACACGGCCATGCGGGTCTCGAGCGCGGCGGGAGTGGCCGCGAGACCACGCGCGTTCGAGGGATCTGATGATCGATTGTTTCGGCCTATACGTGCGGTACATAGAATCGGTGGTCACAATGGACAACCAACTCCTTTCACTCGCCGGTCTTGTGCTCGTGACTCGCGGCGAGACGCTCTATGAACGCGACGTCGTTCCCGAGGGTCTCGGTGGTTTCCCCTCCCCCAGGCTCCCTCGTGTCTCCCCCGCGTGCCTCGTCGTCCCGCTCCCACTCCGGCTTCGTGCCGTTCAGCCGGCCCTCGTCGACGTCCGCCGCGCTGCTCCCTCTCGACGAACCGGACGTTTCGATGCCCGCCGAATCGTGGCGCGCGCGTTCGCGGTGCACACCTCCCGCGAGGCGCGCGGCCGCGAACCTGCCCCCCGGGACCACACCCCCGTGCAAGTCGCCGTGATGGTCCTCGTACCCCCCCTGGTGCCATGGCAAAACCTCCTGGTGCGTCACCGCCTCCTTCTTGTACTGCGGTCGCGTCGAGGGTGAGGAGGCGTCAGTGAACTGGAGGAAGGAACACGCGTCCGAGAAGTCAAAGACGACAAGGCATAACGAAATCGGTCGAGGCGAACGGGGCGACGCGCGCCTGACGCGCGCCCGCGCGGTGGCGGAGGTACCTTGTCCACGGCGACGCTTATGCCGACCATAATGAGCAGCGCGAGCGCCGTGCGCTTGATGGTCGCGCGTCGCCCCCGACTCACAGAGCCCCACATCGCGCCGCGCGTCGCGAAGTGACGTTATTACCGGCAAGAGAACAGACATGTTCGTCATTTCGCGTCGTACGCGAAAAGCTGCCGAAAGACGTCTCCTCCGACGTGTACTTGTGGGTTCCGAGACGAGAGCCCTTCGCCTCCATTGCGGTTCGAGCGCCGAACCGCGCCGCTGAGCACCCGGGGCGATGGTGCGACGCTGGACCGCGGCGGCCTCGCTGTGGTGCCTGGCGCTCATCGCGTGCGCGTCCCCGGCGACGGGCGCGGCGGATGTCCCGGCGTCGGGGGCGTCGCGCGACGATGGTTCCGACGTCGGATCGATCGACGCCGGGGACGCGATCGGCGACGCGACGCGCGCGGGCCGGGTGGCGGTCGTGTTCGTGACCTCGCGTGACGCCGAGTCCCTGTCGCCGTGCCGCGCCGGCCTGCTTCGCGCGCTGCGCGCGTCCGTGGCGGACCTGCCCGACCACGACGTGTTCGTGCTCCACGGCGGCGACGGCGTGGGCCCGATGGCGCATCGCGACCCCGCGGATGATGACGAACGATTGCCGCCGGCGACGATGCTGTCGCAGAGCGCGCTCAAACCCCTCGTCCCGGAGCGCCTGCGGTGCGATTGCTCGAGCGGTAACGGCGCGACGCCGTTCGCGTTCATGGCCTGGTTGGCCTCGACCGATTCGTCGGCGAGCGAGGACGACGCGTCGAACGCCGCGGCGGAGCCGGAGCCGCGCGCCGCGGACCGAAAAAAAAAAGAATCCTACGCCTTCGCGTGGTACGTGGAGGAGGACGTCGTGTTCACCGGGAACTGGGCTGAGGTGTTTCGGTTGCGTCTCGTCTCCACGCCGGAATCGCGCGTCCGGGAAGTCGAGGTGTTCGGCGAACTGAGCGGCTCGAGCGTTCGGCCCACCGCGAACGACGACGATCCTTCGAACGAACCTTCGGACGTTTCCGGTCGCTCTCGCGACGCCGCCGCCTTCGCGACGGCTCCGGTGGACGTCGTGGCGCACGTCCAGCGCGTCACCGGGAGGTGGAAGAAACGTTGCCGCATGCCCGGGGATTTATCTCCGGCGCAGATAAACGGCACGGGCTGCGTCGGCCACGACGGGTTCGTGTATAGCGCGTGGTGGCCCGTGATCGGAATGAGCCGCGCGTTCGCGCGCGCGCTCACGGACTCCGTCGCCGACGCGCGCGGCGCCAACGGCCACCAGGAACCGCTCACGATGAGCTTCTGCCGCAGGATGAACCACGAACACGCGAAGATTCTTCGCGAAGATTTAACAAACGACGACGACGTTCGTTCAACCGATGCGACGACGTTCGGGTTTAACGGACGACCGTTTAACGGATCGTCCGACTCGAGTCGGTCCGACTCGAGTCGGAACGCGACCGCGGCGCGCGATGACGCGACGTCATCAGAAAAAGAAAAACCGCCGTGCGCGTTTCGCCTGGCGCCGAGCGATGCGCTCGGCGAGTACCAGCTCGGACACTGGGGCCGATTCGTCGGGCGGCCCAAGTCGCACCCGACGTTCACCGCGCCCGGGCTGACGTACGGGCACAACCTCGCGCTCGGGCGCCTGTACCACCCGCTGAAGTGCGAGGCGGACGCGGGGATAGGCGCGCTCGCGGCGGCGTGCGCGGGCGCGGGGGGCCGCGGCGGCGCCGCCGCCGGAGCCGCGGCGGCGTCGAGCGCCGCCGGCGCCGCGGACACGCCGCGGCGCGCGCTCGCCGCGGCGCCGGGCGGGGGCGGGGGCGGGGGCGGGGGCGGGGAGGAGGCGAGCGTCGGTGGGGCTGCACTCAGTGCATCGCTTCGCGAGACGTACTTCGAGAAGAAGCCCTGGGCGCTCGCGTTCGACGACGGCGGGTACGGCGGGCGCCGCGCGGGGGAGCGGGACGGGAACGGAGCGGAGCCCATAATAGGGGTCGCGCCCTCGGCGTCGGGTGAAAAAAAAAGCCGTCTCGAGGCTGACCCGGAGGCGTACGTCGCGGCGAAGGCTGCCGCGAAAGAACGGAACGAGGCGTTGTCGTCGCGGGCGCGCGCTGCCGCGAGGCCGTACGCGCGCCCGGTGCGCGGTCCGAAGAAGAAGACGAGCGATACGGGTCATACCGCGTGACGAAAACGAGGTTCGGAGGTTCGTCGAGGGAATCGTTGCTGTGACTTTTTAAAAAAACCCCGCGCGTCGCGCGCTTGGACGCCGCGCTCGTCGCTTTTACACGAACCACAAGTTGGCGAGTTTCCTCTTCCCCGCGACGCTTTCGGGGTGTTTCTGCCCGAACGCGTCGAACACGGCGACGCACGTCGCGCGCGCGGCTTCGCGGTCGGGACTTCCAGTCTTGCTTTTCCGCGTCGCCGCCAGCGCCGCCGCGACGGCGGCGCCGGCGTCACCTTCCAGCGCCAAAACAGCCGCCAGAGCGCGCCGAAGCGGGTGCTTCGAGTCATCCTCGAGCGCCTCGAGCGCCTCGAGCTTCGCGCGTAAGGACTCGGACGTCGGAATCGTCGGAATGACAGGCGACGAAGCGCCTTCGGCGTTCGGCGCTTCGGCGTCTTCGCCGTCGCGCACTAAAAAAAAAACGCGGCCCGCCTCGGCGGCGCGCTCCGTCAGCCGCGCGAGCGCCTCCGCCGCGGCGATCTCCTCCGGCTCGGGGAAGTTCCCGCCCACCACCTGCCTGGCGGATGCCACCATCGCGCCCGCGCCGGCCACGTCCGGCGGGCGCGCCAGCAGCGCGCAGCGCGCCGCAGCCGCGTACGCGCGCGCCTTGGCCGCCGGCGGGAGCGCCGCGCCGGCGGCGAGCGCGGCGTTGACGGCGTCGGCGGCCGCCGCCGCCGCCGCCGCGGCGGCGGCCGCGGACGCGAAGCTTCCCGGCGCGTTCAGGAGCTCGAACGCGCGGTCCACGAGATCACAGGGGTCACTGGAACCACTGGAAGGCACATCGTCGGGAGGTGAATGGTGTTCAGGAGGATCCGGCGCGTTCGCCGCCGCCGCCGCCACGAGCGCGTCCGCCTCCGTTTGGGACATGGTCCCGGTGACGGAATCGACGACGGCGCCGCCGCGCATGGTCATGATCGTCGGTAAACTCTTGATGCGTAACTCATCCGAGATGCCCGCGTGTTTGTCGACGTTGATCTTGACGAGCACGACGGAAGGACCGGTGACGGTCCCGTCTTTGTTCGTTCGCGGCGGCGCCTTCATCACCGCGTCTTCCAACATCGGCGTCAACGTCTTGCACGGCCCGCACCAGTCCGCGTAAAAGTCAAACACCAAACCGACGTCGCTCTGCGTCGCTCTCGTGACGATGTCCTGCAGGTGCGACCCCTCCTCGATCTCCACGACGCGCTGCATCTCCGGGTCGTCCGGCTTCGTCGGCGGCGGCGGCGACGAAGCCGCCGAGGCGAACCCGCGGCGAGCGGCGTCGTCACGTAGGTCGCTCCGTCTCGTGAACGTCGTCATCGGGGGATCCTCCGCCGATCGACATTCACGCGCGTGCGTCGCCGCACGCGCGCGCGGCGTCCAAACACGGGCCCCACCCGACGTGCGCGTTCCCACTTGACACGCCTCGGCGCGGCGGCGCGCGGCGAGGCGCGCCAGGAACGCGCCGCGGCCGCGCATGACGAAGTGCTTCCGCGTTTCCGTCAAACGCGCGACGAGCGCGAGTTTCATCACGCCACCGACGAACGAAGAAACGAAAATTGAGAAACATGGGGAACGATTGAGCGCCCCCCCCGCCGTCGATAGAACCGATCGCGAAAGCGGCGAAGAGGAAACGAACGAATCGAAGGAGACAATCGTGTGGGATCACACATCCCGCGCGACCCGCGACGAACATGGGAATGGAATTACATCCCGGAGATGTTACGTAGTAAAAATGTGTACTACCGTTATATGCACCTATCGTCGCGCGACGCCCGCGCTATAGGAGACGGGCGGTTTTCGGAAAAGACTTTATTTAGACGGCCGTCCAAACGCGAGGGAACAACGCGGCGGCGAGACGATCGCGTTCGTTTCCCGCGCTTATTACGCGCCCATGGACTTCTGCGTGGCGTTGATCTGGTCGAGGATGATGAGCGTGAACATGGCGTGCGGCGCGATGCGCACGTAGTACGTGGGGAAGCCGGTGTAGAACTTGAGCGGCCCCCCCTCGGCCATGGTCTTCGCCACGCAGTCTCCGAAACCCTTGAACGGCATGGTGCCGTCCGGCAGCGGCTTTTGCTTCTGCAGCTGGGTCTTGACGTAGTCGAACGGAAGCGAGAAGAACGACGCGAAGAACCCCGCGATAGAGGACGCGCCGAGAGTCGCGGGGAACCCGGTGATGCCGTTCTCCTTCATCATCTCCTTCGCCTGGTCGTTCGAGGCGAGCATGCCCATGTTAAGCGCCATCGCGCGGACCGCCGTGGTGCTGGCGCCGACGAACAAACCGCCGACGCCGTCTTTTTTCACGATGTCCGTCAACGCGTGCGCGACGCCGGTGTAGTTGCGGCGCTCCGCCGCGGGGAGGGTGCCGTCGGCTTGCATGCGGATGAGCGAGAGATCCGCGGGGGAGCCGAAGATGGCGCCGAGACCACCCGCGGCGAGCCCCGCGCCGGCTTTCTGGACCAAAGGCAAAGGCGCGCCCTTGTTCTGTTCCTTGAGGAAATCGACAATCTTAGCGTGGATGCCCAGCCGCGCCGTCGTGTAGGTGGCCTGGCGCAGGAGACCAGCGGAGATGCCGGTGTACAGCGTGCCGAAACCCTCGTTCTTGATGATGTTCGAGGCCACGGAGAACGGGCCGCCGGTGGCGCCGAGCTGCAGGCGGACCTGTTTCGTTTTTGATCGACGCGCGACGCGGTACGCGCGTGGGCGAGACTGGTGAGCGATCGTGATACCACTCGAGTGCGCGAAAGGGCGTCCCGCGATAGGGCGAGAGGGTCGCGGGCGCGATCGGGCGCGGAGGAGGTCGGAGAGACGGACGCATCGTTCGAAACTGGATCGGTCGCGTTTTGTCGCGATGCCGGAGGCATCGCGCGGAGGCATCGTGCGAAGTCACGCGAGGGGACGCGCGACGCTGGGACGACCGGTGTCGCGCCCAATCGTCGCCACCTTCCCGTCGCCGCGGAGGCGAAAATGTCACCGCGCGTACCTTGACAATATCCAGGGGCTGGATGATGCAGGTGGCGCCCATGCCGGACAAGCCGCCGTTCAGGAACGGCTTGACGGCTTTCCAGGTGGCGTTATCCTTGAGAGACATGGTGTAGGTAGTGTGGTGCGTGCGGAGACGTACTGAGCGCCGATCTCGAGGGGGGTGCTTTTTCTGTCACCTCGCCCGAACCGGCGGCCGAGCGAGGGAAATCTCGGTTGTGCGCCACGTGATTTTGCCAACTCCTGGCCGAGCTGGCTCGGTTTTCACGGCGGGTCGAGGAGAAATCAGGGGTTTCAAACCCTCGGGTCGACATCCCTCGCGCTTCGCGTCGACGGCGCGACGCGCGCGTTTGGCGAGAACCAGGAACCACGCGTCCGACTTCTCGGGGCGTAAAAAGATCACGCGTCGCTGCTCGTGTGACTATCGAAGCATTCGGAGGCGCGTCGCGTCGTACGAGTCGGGTCGTGCGCTTCCCACACGCGTGGAAAGGACACGCGCTCGGGAACACGTCGCGCGCGCTTCGGAGCGAGGCGCTGGCAGGCACGCGTTCGCGCGACCGCGAAGGGCGCGCGAGGCAACCCTAGATTCCGTCTCCGGGTGACCACCGCATCGGCAGCACCGTTCGCCATGGTCCTCGGCGAGCTCGGCAACGCGCTCGCGGGCGCGCTGCGCAAGCTCGGGGAGCACACGGTGGTGGATGAGGAGGTGATGGACGCTTGTTTGAAGGAGGTCACGAAAGCTTTGCTGCAGGCGGACGTCAACGTGCAGTACGTCGTGCAGATGAAGAAGAACATCGTCAAGGCGGTGAACATACAAGAGCTCGCCGCGGGTTTGAACGCGAGGAAGCTTCTTGAGAAGGCGGTGTTCACCGAGCTCTGTGCGATGCTAGAGGGCGGACGGCTGAAGGAAGAGCCGAAGAAAAAGTACGCGCCGACGAAAGGCAAACCCAACGTCGTGATGTTCGTCGGGTTACAGGGGTGCGGGAAGACGACGACGTGCGCGAAATACGCCTACCACTACCAACGCAAAGGCTTCAAACCGGCGTTGGTGTGCGCGGATACGTTTCGCGCCGGCGCGTTCGATCAACTGAAGCAGAACGCCACGAAAGCCCGGATCCCGTTCTACGGGTCGTACGTCGAGACCGACCCCGCGCGCATCGCGGCGGATGGCGTCGCGCGCTTCAAGGAGGAGAAGAACGATTTAATAATCGTCGACACGAGCGGTCGCCACAAACAAGAGGACTCGCTGTTCGAAGAGATGCGGCAGGTGAGCGAGAGCGTCCAGCCGGACATGACCATCTTCGTGATGGACTCTTCCATCGGCCAAGCCGCGCAGGACCAGGCGAGGGCGTTCAAAGCCACCGTGGACGTAGGGAGCGTCATCATCACGAAACTGGACGGCCACGCGAAGGGCGGCGGCGCCATCTCCGCCGTCGCCGCCACGCGATCGCCCATCGTCTTCATCGGCACCGGCGAGCACATCGACGAGTTCGAGACGTTCGACGCGAAGCCGTTCGTCTCGAGACTGCTCGGGTTGGGGGACTGGACGGGGTTCATCGACAAGATCGCGGACGTCATCCCGACGGAGTCTCAGCCCGAGCTCCTGGACAAACTGGCGCAGGGCCACTTCACCATGCGCATCCTGTACGAGCAATTCGCCAACATCCAGAAGATGGGACCGATGTCGTCCGTGATGGCCATGATCCCCGGGTTCGGGAACGACATGATGCCCAAGGGCCAGGAGAAGGAGAGTCAAGCGAAGGTGAAGCGCATGATGTGCCTGATGGACAGCATGACGGACGAGGAGCTGGACGCCACGGACTTGAAGATGTTGCAGGATCCAAAGCGGATGGAGCGCATCGGGCGGGGCGCGGGGCGCGGGCCGGGAGACGTCGTGGAGCTCATCGAGGAGTACAAGCGTCTGGCGAAGATGATGGGCAAGATGAAGGGGCTGAAGGTTCCGAAAAAAGGGGGGTACGGCCAAACGCAGGCGCTGAACCAGAACCTGAACCAGATGGCGTCGGCGATCCCGCCCCAGATGCTCAAGCAGATGGGCGGCGTCGGCGCGTTGCAGGGCATGCTCAAGTCGCTGGAGGGGAAGGACATGGGCGAGATGCAGAAGATGATGGGGAAGATGATGGGGGGGAAGGGCATGCCCCCGGGGATGGGGGGGCTCATGTGAGAAACGAGGGGTTTGGTTTTCGTGTGGTTTTCATGAAGGTACCGTACCTCGCGACGAGACTGATGAAGAAACGTTCGTCCATCGCCGCGCGCCACTTGTGGGTTCAATTTGAGCTCATCACTGACCACGGGGACATCACAGTCCGACGTCGACGACGGACTGTCTTTCCGCTTTCATCACGTCCACGTCGCCTCGCGCTTGCCTCTCCCGTCACTTCCGCGCGCGCGTCCCCGGGTCGGTCGGCGTTCGCGTCGTCGGTACATGCGCCAGGGGCTCCGCGGAGAGAGCGCGAGGCAGCTTTTGTGGCGCGCGCTCGGACGGGGCGCACCGGGCTCGACCGCGAACGCGTCGCCGGTCGTTTCGCGTCTCGCGAGCCTCGCATCGAAGAACGCCCCTGGGGCGAGTCCGTCGGCGAGCGCCGCGCACGACATGCCCGCGCACGCGCTCGCGGGTCCCTCCGTGGCGCGATGCGCGCACACCGCGGCGCGCGGGTGCTTCGCGGACCACCCGCGCGCGTGGAGGCTCCCCGCGCGCGTCCCGCACCGACGCGTCTCGCATCGCCCGGTCGCGGCCGCCGCCGCCTCCTCCGCAGACGTCGACGACGTCGACGATGTTGATTCGGAAGCGTCGTCGACGTCTTCCCCCCTCGCGTCCGCCTCGGGCGTGGTCGTGACGAGCCAGGCCAACTTTCTGCGCGTGGTGGTGCGTCCGCGGGACATGTCTCCCGGCCAGATCGCGAACCGCGAGGCGCAGCTTTCGCGCGCGATGGCGCGCGCCGAGGCGGCTGGCGAGACTGAGGACGTCGCGGCGTTGCGAGTGAGAATCGACGACGCGAGCGGTCCGTACGAGCTGCTGTGCGTCGTTCGGGCGTTGTTGAAGAAGATCAAACGCCGTGTGTTGGTGGGGGATGACGTAACCGTGACAGGCGTCGACTGGGTGGACAATCGCGCGATGGTGCACGACGTCGCGCCTCGGCGGTCGCGCCTCACGGATCCGCCGGTGGCGAACGTCGACCGCGCGTTGCTCGTTTTCGCGCTGGAACGGCCGCCGTTAGAGGCGAAGCAGCTCACGCGGTTTTTAGTTTCCATGGAACACACGAAAGTCCCGTTCGACCTGGTCTTAAACAAAAGTGACTTGGTGGACGAGGTCACTAAAGCGGACTGGAACGCGCGGTTAGAGCAGTGGGGGTATAAGCCTCGGTTCGTTTCCGTCGCGACGGGCGAGGGCGTGCGCGAGCTGGAAGCCGACCTGGCGCGCGTACGCGAAGACGATGATGATGACGATGGCGAAAGTCGCGAAAGTCACACGACTTTCCGCGACGACCGCACGCGCGTGACCGTGCTGGCGGGCCCCTCGGGGGTGGGCAAGAGCAGCCTGATAAACCGCCTGCGCGCGGGGAGCGCGC
>Ga0181560_10003757_pt1 | contig 13899 bp, 11 predicted proteins | sample 011ome_20_FD_133751 | JGI IMG/M metagenome (GOLD analysis project Ga0181560, IMG submission 133751) | Coastal salt marsh microbial communities from the Groves Creek Marsh, Skidaway Island, Georgia - 011509CT metaG (megahit assembly) | ecosystem: Environmental > Aquatic > Marine > Intertidal...
TGTCTCCCGACGCGGACGAAGCGCCGCGTTCACCGTCCCCGCCAGTCTCGTTCAGTGCGAGTGCTCGCGCTCGTGCCTCCCCCCCCCACCGCGTCGCTCGTCCCTCCACTCCCCGAGCTCCAGCTGCGAGTCCGCGACGTCCGCGTCGACGAGCTCGGAGTACCGCCGCCGCTCGCGCGCCGACATTTTTTTATCGCCGCCGCCGCCGCCGTTTGAGGAGACGTACCCGTCTACCGCGGAACTCGACCGCCTGTGTCCGCCCCCGCCGACTCGGCCGCCGCCGCCGCCGCCGCCGCCGCCGCCGTCGCTTCGCTCGAAACACGGCGCGTGCCGACCCGCGACGACTCCCGCGGCGCCGAACGCGACGGCGACGACGAACAGCGACGTCACCGCCCAGGCGCCGGGCGCCGCCTTCGCGTCGTCCCCGCCGTTTCCGCCGCGGTCCGAGAGGCGCGCGAGCGCGTCCGGGAGGTCTGGACACGTCCGCGCGTCGAGTCTTAACCAGTCGCCGCTGCCGCCGCCGCCGTCGCCGCCCGCGCTCTCTTTTCTCGCCACGAACGACGCGTCGCACCTCGGCGAATACGACGCGTCTCGAACCGACGGCGTGAGGACGAAATCGACAGCGAACTCCTCCGCGGTGGCGTCCACGAGCATGAACCCCCTCTGTCCCGTCCGCGCGTGTCGCAGCGTGTGCGGGTTACTAGATAAGTGCCCGGCGTCGATCAGCGCGCGCGGACACCACGCGTGCGCGTGCTCGAACATCCCGGGCGGGGTCACGGACGGGCCGTCGAATTCGACGGCGCCGACGCGTCGCGGCGCCGCCGTCGACCCCTGAGGGCGCTCCCAATCGCGCGCGTCGTCGGACACGACCCCGGCCCAGGAGTCGTGCGAGTCCCCGCCGAGAATCACCGCCGCGTTCGCGTGCGGGACGACCGCGCGCAGAAGCTTCGCGCGGTCGGCGACGTACCCGTGCCAGTCGTCGAAGTTCCAGTTAAGGCGGTATTCTCCCATCGCCAACAGCCCGCGCGCGGCGTCCACGGGGACGTCTCGCCCGCCGACGCCGACGCGCTTCGCGTTCGGCGTTCTTCCCCCGCCGTCGTCGTCGTCGTCGCCGTTCCAGTCCACCCACGCCCGCAGCGCCGCGGTCCACGACGCGTGCCCGCGCGGCGGCGGCGGCGCGTCGCTGCGCGCGTTCTCGTCCAACGCCGCAGCGCCCTTCGCCAAATCCGGGGACATCATGTCCATCACCGGCGACGCTTGCGCGACCACCTGCCACTTCACGCCGAGCGCGGCCGACGCCTTCGTCGTCTTCTCGATCCAAGCGATCTGCTCCGCGCCGAGCATCTCGCGGTCCGGCGACGCGCGATGCGCGTCCAGGTCGTCGCGCAGCGACAGAAACGTTCGCTCCAAATCGCTCCCGCGCCATCGCGCCGGCGCGCGTTCCCTCTTCGCGACCCAGCGCGCGATCGTCCCGCTCGCGTTCGCGAACACGTTCCCGCCCGGGTTCCCCGCCGGGTCCGTCCTCGCGAGCAGCCGCGTCTCTAACATCACGACGCTCGCGACGTCGCCGAAGTGCGCGACGCGGTTGTACCGCAGGTTGGCGTCCGGATCGTCCTTCGGGTCCCCGGTTCTCGCGCGCGGTTCCCGCGTCGGCAGCCACTCGTGGAAGGCGCGAATCCCCGCGCGTCGCCGCGCGACGTAGTCGCCGTCCGTCTCCGGCTGGTGGTTCTCCCCGCCGTCCGTCCAGGCGTTGTTCGTGATGTCGTGGTCGTCCCACATCGCCATCACCGGCGCGGCGGCGTGCAACGCTCTCAGCCCTTCGTCCGCGCGATGCAACGCGTGCCTGCGATCGGTCGAGGGGATCCATCCGCGCGTCGCGTCAGTCGCGCGCGTGCGGCATCGCATCGGTGGAGAGCGTTCACGCGCGTCGAAAGAAACGTGCTGCGATGCGTGCTGCGAGGTTCACGGCGCGCTAAAGAAAAAAAAAGCTTTTCCACCTCAAGAAATAAACGACGCGATGAGCTCCGCGCGAGCGCGCGGGAGCGAGCGGTCTCACCGTTCGCGGTAGCCTCGCAGCGCGGTAGCTTCCCCGCGCGGACGCAGCGCGAAGAATCGCTCGCGCACGGCGTCGTCCGCCTGCGGGTAGTGCGTGTCTCCGTACTCGTACGTGTAATCTCCGAGGTGCAGCCACGCGTCCAGCTGTAACGATTCGCCCCACCCTCGCGCCGCGGCGTCGTACGCGTGAAAACGCCCCCACCCCCAGTTGGCGCACGAGAACACCGCGAGCTTTATCCGCCGCTGGTTTCCCTCCCCCGGCGGCGGCGGGAGCGTGAACGTGCCAGCCTCGGAGCGGCGTCTGAAGCCGTCGCGCTCGATGTTGAACGCGTAGTAGTACCGCGTCGAGTGCGACAGCCCGGAGACGTCCTTCTTCACTGTCCAGTCCGTCTCGTTGCTCAGGGTCGTTCCATACAAAGCGACGTCGGGGTGGAGTTGAAAGGCGTCAGATGGAGTTGAAAGGCAACGCGGGCGGGGATTGAAAGCGAGGGGTGGGCGGAGAGAGACGACGGCAAAAGTCCTTAAGGATCGGCGAGCACAACGCGTGCGGGGTCGTGTGGGGACCAGTGTATAGAACGCACCTCACGCCTGCGATGGTGCCCGTCTTGACGATCGACCCGCGCGGGAACCCCCACGCCGCGGCGTCCGCGTCGACGCCCACCGCGGTCTCGGAGCTCCCCCACGTCCCGTCGTCGTCGCGCTCGGCGGACGCGGCGTCGACGGCGTCGTCCGCGGGGCCGCGCGGCGGCGCCGTCGCGACGGTCCATCTCACGTCGAACGTGATGTCGTCGGGCGGGTCGACGCCGCCGGGGTAGTTTCGCCCCGTCGGCGTCACGCGCGTCCAGATGACGATCGCGTCGGAGGTCGGGTCCCCGGAGGCGACGCCGTGCACGAAAGCGCCGTGGTTCGCTTCCGCGACCGCGCGACGCGCGCGCGCGAGGAGGAGGAGGAGGAGGAGGAGGATCCGGAAGGGCGGTCGACGCGCGGGGAAGAGCGAGGACGCGGTCCGGAGCCGCGTCGCCGCCGTCGAGACGCGCGCCGTCATCGCGCCGGGCCGGGCGGCGTCGGCTTCCCGCGCGTCGCGCGCGCCTTCTCCTTCTCGCCTCAGCGCGCGGTGCAGCGGAGCCGCGCGCGGTGACGCGCGACGCGTTTTCATCACGCGCTTTCTACGACACGCGAGGCCGTCGTCTGGTGCTGAGGTGCGTTCTATACAAAAGTTTTTCACCCATCGTTCGGTTTCAACATTTGATCGCGTCCCCTTTCAACTGACCGGTGGACTGTTTTTGTATGGACCGACTTCTGAGAGCATCTCGGAAAACAAGATGTAATTTCTCGAGCCCGACTCGCGCGGCGCGCTACTCTACGTCACCGCAACGTCCGCCCTAACCCCGACGGCGCCTGCCCGCCGCTCTCCTCCCTCGCCGCCGCCGCCGCGATCGGCGAGCTCCCTCTCTCGACGACGCTCCCGCCGCGTTCGAACGCGGGCGCCGCCGTCGGGGGATCGCTCACCGTGAGCCCCGCCATCCCGCCGCCGACGACGTCCATCGCAGGGGTAGCGATGCCGCCCATTCCGCCGCCGCCGCCAGCGCCGTCGACGTCGCCCATGGCGCCCGGGAATATGCTCATCAGACTCGGCTTCGGCTTGGATTTCTTCCTGTGCACCTCCTCTCCGACGACTTCAAAGTTTTTATACGTGTACCCGATGAAGTCGTCCGCCTTCTTCGCCGGGGAGGACGATTTCGCGCCGCCGCCGCCGCCCGCGGCGGCTCTCCCGCCGTCCTTCCCTCCCGCGGCGGCGTCCTCGCCCCCCGCGGGGTTCTTCCCGGGCGGCCTCATGCTCTCGTCCTCGTCGAAATTTTCGAAATTTTGCGTGTCCAACTCCCCGGTCACGTCCGGCTCGTACGGCGCGCGGATCGCGTACAGGTTATCCCACGGCACGCCGCGGAAAAACGCGTGCGCCTTGATCTCCTCCACGCCGCCCGCCGTACCCAACCGCTGATCCACGTCGCACAGCAGACGCTCGATGAGATCCCGCGCCTCGGCGCTCAGCGTCACCTCCGCGGGGAACCGCAGGTGATGCCGCCAGTGCACGATCTTGCGACAGGTGGACATGGGCTCGTCGCTGTAAAACGGCGGGTACCCGACCAGCATCTCGTACATGATCGCGCCGACGCTCCACCAGTCGCACTCCATCCCGTACCCTTTCTTCAGGAGAACCTCCGGGGCGATGTAATCCGGGGTGCCGACGGTGCTGTACGCGAGTCTGCGACGGTTCGCGTGCCAGTGTTTCAGCTGCGCGGCGCGCGCGGATTCGTTCGACGCGTCCGTGGTGTCGTCGCCGTCGGCGTCGCCCGGCGGCGGCGACGGGACGCCATCCTCTTCGATTATCTCCGGCAGCGTGTTCAGCATCTTCTGGTCGATGGGTTTGCACAGACCGAAATCGCTCAGTTTCATGTGCCCGTGCGCGTCCAGGAGCAAGTTATCCGGTTTGATATCGCGGTGAATGAAGCACGCGGCGTGGACCGTCTGCGATCGGATCGGGAGTGGGGGAACGCGTCGTCGTGAGGGTCAGTCGGTCGAAATCGAAAGGAAAGCGAGCGTCGAAAGGAAAGGGAAGCGAAACGCGGTCGGGTCGAGTCGCCGGACGCGCGGGAAGCGGTCAGACCGAAGATATTGAATAAGACCGACGACCGATGACCGAACGACGACGGCCGTCACGCCGGGCAAAGTCCTTAAGGAACGTCGTTCACCACGCGAACGGGGTCGTATGGGGACCAGTCTATAGAACTCGACTCGCCTGCAGCGCGAGCACCGTCTGCGCTACGTAAAACCGCGTCTCGTCCTCGGTGAGCGTGTCGCGACGCATCAGCAGCGTCATCATGTCCCCGCCGGGCAAGTACTCCATGACGAGGTACAGAAACTGCTCGTCTTGGAAGGAGTAGTACAGCTTCACGACGGTCTCGTTGTGCACCTCCGCGAGGAGGTCGCGCTCGGCGCGCACGTGGTCCACCTGTCCCCGTCGCACCATCTTAGGGTCGTTCCATACGAGCGATGATATCGGGGTGGAGTTGAAAGGCGTCAGGAGCGGAGTTGAAAGGCGCCGAGGTGTGTCGGGATTGAACGCGTGGGACCCTGGGCGGAGAGATGCGCCGGGCAAAGTCCTTAAGGATCGGCGTTCACCACGCCGACACGTTCGTACGGGAACCAGTGTATGGGACGCGCCTCCGTCTTCTTGAGCTTCTTCATGGCGTACACCTTGCCGTTGCTCTTGTCTCGCACGAGGCGCACCTCCCCGAACGCGCCTCGGCCGATGATCGTCAGCGGTTCGAAGTCGTGGACGCTGATCTTCGCGCGCTTCAGACGCGTGAACTTGCGCTCCTGCTCCTCGAGCTCGTGTATCGCGATCGCGGGATTTTCCCCGCCGTCGAGCGCGTGCGATTCCGCCGCGGCGCGGCGTTCCATGCGCGCGGCGAGCGACTTGGCTTGGTTCTTGTACAGGTTTTCGATGTACGTCTTCGCCGCGGTGACCTTCTTCTGCGTCTCCGGCGTCGGCGGCTCCGCGCCGGGGACGCGGCCGCTCATCGCGGCGGCGGAGGGGACGGCGGCGGAGTGGGATGGACGGGTTGCCGAGTTCGAGATGGAGACGACGACAGAATATTACTTTATCGCGGTCGCGGATGCTGCGACCTTTCCTCCGTTCGAAGGCGACGCTCGACCTCGGCGTCTCCGCGTCGCCGACGCGCGTGCTCCGCCTCGAGAGCGCGCGCGCGCGGCCGCGAGGAGACGCGAGCGTGCGCGGTGGGCGTGCGCGGCGCGACCGCGGAGTGGCGACCCCTCGCGAAAGGTTGAACAGAAAGAGCTAAAACGCGGCACGCGCCCCCGCGCCGCGCTACACGCGCTGATGCTGCACGCACAGCAGCGCGCAGACGCGAACGCGGCTCTTCGCAGTCCCGACCGCGCGGCGCCATGGAAGACGAAGCGGACGAAGACAAGGGCCTCGAGCCCGCGGAGCTCGAGGAGCTTCGGCTGATGCTCGAGCGCGTGAACGAAGACGTGCGTCGTCGCGCGCGCGTCCCCCCGCTTCGCGTCCCCCCGGCTCGCTCCGCCTCGCGTCGTCGCGTCGTCGCCCTCGAGACGATCGATTCAAATCACGGCAGCGGCACCCCCCCGCGGGATCTCGTCCCGTCCACCCCGCGCGAACGATGACGATGAATGACCCTCGCTCGCGTCTCCGTCCCGCGGCCGACGCAGCTGGACGCGTCCGAGAAGTCGCACGCGGCGCTCGAGTCCGCGGTCGCGACGACGTCGCGCGACTCCGCGGCCGCGCTGCTCGACGCGCGGAGCTCGTTCTCGATCCATCTCGAGTCGTCGCTCGCGGCGACGAGAGACGACGCGGCGTCCGACCACGCCGCGCTCGTCGCGGAGCTCGCGGAGACGACGAAGACGCTCGACGCGAAGGCGCGCGAGACGTCCATCGCGATCCTGTCCTACGACGACGAGCTTCGGTCCGTCGCGGCCGCGCTCGAAGACGTCAAGGCGCGCGTCGGACCCGAGCGCGATTACCAGATCGCGTGTTCGCGTTGGCCCGTGCGCGCGAGCGTGGACTTCATCAAAGACGTGGACGACGACAAGAGGAGGCTCGCGAGGAGATGCGCGACGGTGGTGTTGAACGCGCGCGAAAACGCGCGGGAGAGGCGAATGAAGAGGTACGGCGAGACGTTCGGCGAGGTGAGCGCGTTCATCGCGACGAGCCGGGAGAATCAGACGCGGCGGATGATTGAAACCGCCGCGCGCGTGGAGCAAGTGCATCGGAGGATAGTGGGGAAAGGCGGCTGGGAGGGTGCGGCGAACGGGTAGATGGGTAGGCATAGGTAGGCGGTAGCCCTAGCTCGTGCGGTAGGTGGACGACGAGGGACGTCGTTTCGTAGTGCGCGTCGGGCGGCGCGGCGAGTGAGGCGGCGCGTGCGTGTAGGAAACGCTCGAAGCGAACGACTTAGCGACGAGCCAAGAGTCGTCGAAAAGTGCCGTGCAAAATTCAACATCCGCATTCTAGCTAGTAGACGACGCGCGTCCTCGATGGCGGCCTCGATGGCGGCGTCTTTCCCCGCGCCGCGGGCGACGTCGCGGGCGTCTCCGTCGCGCGCGCGCGCGTCGAGGCTGAACGTCACGTGCGCGCGGAAGCCCGTGCGGTTATCCCGGAACAAGAAGAAAGCGAAGGAGGAGCGGACGCGCGAGAAAAAGTCGAGACGCGTCGGCGGCGGCGGCGACGACGACGCCGCGGCGCTCGCCCTGGACGGCCTGAGCCCGCAGCAGCGCGTGGACGCGTCGAAGCACGCCGCGCGTCGATGGCTCGGGCAGCACTTCCTCGTCGACCGCTCCGTCATCCTCGACGCGCTCGACGCCGCGGACGTGCGCGCGGGGGATTCGATCCTCGAGATCGGGCCGGGGACGGGGAACCTCACCGCGGAGCTTCTGAGCGCGGGCGCGGTCGTCACCGCGGTGGAGAAGGACAGAAACCTGGCGGATAAGCTCGCGGAGACGTTTCGCGGGAACGAAAACTTGACCGTGCACGAGGCGGACTTCCTGAAGTGGAACGTCGCGAAGGCGTTCCCGGAGCCCACCGACGCCGCCGCCGCCGACGCGGCGCTCGGCGACGGCGCGCCTCGACGCGCGAAAGTCGTCGCGAACATCCCGTACAACATCACCACGGACATCCTGAAGGTGCTGCTCCCCATGGGCGACACGTTCGAGAACATGGTCTTCATGTTCCAAGAGGAAGTCGCGCGACGGTTGATTCGCGACGACGCCGGCGGGAGCGACTACCGCCCCATGTCGGTGCGCGTGCGGTACTACTCCGAGCCGTATTACGTACGACCGGTATCCGCGGCGTGCTTCGACCCGCCGCCGAACGTAGAGAGCTGTCTGATAGGGTTTCGGCCGCGGCGCAGAGAAGAGTATTTACCCCTCGCGGGCACGGAGCGGCAGTTCTTCGCGTTCGTGCAAACATGTTTCGCGCAGAAGCGGAAGATGTTGAAGAACAACATGCGCGCCGCGTGCGACGACGACACGATTCGCGACGCGTTGGCGACGTTGAACAGGTGCGTTCTATACAAAAGTTTTTCACCCATCGCCCGGTTTCAACATTTGATCGCATCCCCTTTCAACTGACCGATGAACTATTTTTGTATGGAATGTCCCACAGACCGGAGAAGACGCGCGCGCAGGAGCTGAGCATGGAGGAGTACGTCGAGCTGTTCAACTTCGTGAGGGCGCGAGGGGGCGCGCGAGAGGGTGGGGCGAGGAGGCGCGGCGAGGATTCCGATTCCGGGGGCGAGGATTCGGATTTCGGCGGTGATTCCGGGCAGAGGGAGAGCGCGAGCGCGAGAGAGAGACGCGCCAAGGTGGAGAGCATGACAGCGCGGCTCGTCGCGCAAGCGACCGGGCGAGGAGCGCGAGATGAGGCGACCGGGCCCCGCGAGGAGGAGGAGGAGGAGGAGGAGGAGGAGGAAGACGACGCCGACGCGTGATGGATGCTTCCATTTATGATAGGTAGTATCGTGTTGCATCAGGGTAGGTACGGTAGTACGACGACGTGGCGGCGCGCGCGCGGCAACCCTAACGGATGGATCGTAGACCGCCACTCAGAAAATTCATTCGACGCGTATCAGTCCAACCCGTCCGCGCCCTTCAACGCCGCCAGTCGCTTCCGCACCTCCGGATCCTCGATCCCGTCCTCCGCCGCGCGCTTCTTCCCCCCGCCCTTCGACATCTTCCCCGTGATCTCCGCGGTGATCGGCGTGTTCCACCAGATCGGCCCGCCGTGCGCGCCGTCCCCCGACGTGCACGAGATGCACCCCGTGCGCACGTTTGGCGTGAGCTGCGGGTGGAGTTCATAGGCGTCAGTTGGAGTTGAAAGGCGTCGAGGGCGGGGATTGAAAGCGAGGGGTGGATGGACAGACACGCCGGCAAAAGTCCTTAAGAAACGGCGTTCACCACGCGAACGCGGTCGTATGGGAACCAGTGTATAGAACGCGCCTGCTGTTGCGGCGCCCTCGACGCCATGGGGACGCGGCAGATGGACGCGGTGCCGAAGTTGGTGTCGCCCTTCTGTATGGACAGCAGCGAGCACAGGTTCTCGTACCCGGGCTTGCGCCACTTGGATATGAGCGGCTGGTCCGCGACTTTCTCGCGGCACAGGTAGTTGTACAGCTCGTCGCTCAGCACGTTCTTCTTATATCTCAGGTCGAAGATGAAGCGATTCTTCTCCCAGTGGATGCGGTGTATCCTCCACGTGAGCTCGTTCTTGCGCTTCCCCTCGTGCTCTTCGCCGACCGCGTCGCGCATCTGCTGTTCGAAGTCCTCGATCGAGGACTCGATGAGGTCCCACCCCGCGGGCGGCTTCTTGTTCTTCAGGCGCCGGCGGAAGGACATTCTTTCGTCGCCCTGTTCTTCTGCTTCTTTTCTTCTACCGCGCGCTTCGCTTCGACGGGCGCCGCGCGTTCCTCGTCCGTCCTCCTCCCTTTGAGATCTCGCGGGGTCGCGCGCGCGGTGGAAGAACCGAGCTGCTCCGTCGATGCGCGCGCGCGGAGTCGTCGTCGAGCGACGAGCGACGAGGCGGGCGCGCAAGATCTGGGGGCGATTCAGCCGACTGGAGCCGACTCAGCGACTGGCGCGCGCAGCGCGTGTCAGTCAGGTCGGATTTCGAAACGCTCAACCCTTTTTTTCGAAAAGAACTACGGCGCCACCCGCGCGCACACACGCGACGCGCGCGCGCGACGACGACGACGCGGAGCGGCGCGGCGCGGACGGGAGAGAGAAGACCCCCTCGTCCACGCGCGATCGTCGCCGTCGGAGAGACGCGCGCGGCGGAGATACGAGCGCGCGCCCGCGTCACCGCGCGTCCGACGCGCGGGTTCCCTAGCTAGTCCCTCGTCGACGAAGCAGGCCCAGCGTCGACGTCATGGCGCTCCAGCTCGCCGCCCTGAACGACCCGCTCTCGGGCGCGCGCGGCGACGGCGGCGTCGAGGAAGCGCGGCGCACGACCGAGGCGGAGGAGTCTCTGCTGACGTCCGCGTACGAGACCGCGCTGCTCTTCATTCGCGACGGGAAGAGGGAGGACGCGGTGCGCGAGCTCCGCGGGATCCTTCGGAACGCGCTGATGACCGACCGCGACGACGACGACGACGACGCGCCGTCGCTGACGCCGACGATGACGCAGGTGAAGTTCCTCGCGCTGAAGAACCTGGGAAGGCTCGTCGCGGACCTCGCGATCGAGCGCGAGGACGCGGGAAGCTCCGGCTCGGACGACGACGACGACGACGACGACGACGCCGACGAAGACGCGGATCTGACGGCGACCGAACGCGACCTCGCGGCGGACTACGCGGAAGCCCTGCGCGCGTACGCCGCCGCGGTCGAGATCGACGCCACGGACTCGAGCCTGTGGCGTCGCCTCGGCGCGCTCGCGTCTAGACGAAATCTCCTCCACCTCGCGAGGCACGCGCTCGAGCGCGGCCTCGTCGCGAGGCCGAATCACCCCCTCCTCCTCGAAGACCTCGCCGAGGTGCTCCTCGCGGTGGGCGACTACCCCGCGTGCGCGCACGTCGCCGGGCTGCTCTTGAGGCTCGACCCGCGGCATTCGCGCGCGCGGGAGATGCGAGCGGGGGTGGAGGGCGCGGAGAGACTGCGGTTGACGGCGGCGCACGAGGCGGCGCGGCGCCGCGCGGCGCGGCGCGGACGCGCCGCCGCGCGCCGCCGGAAACGCGGGCGCGAGGAGGAGACCGCCGCGCGATGCGCGCGCGACGACGAGGCGACGCGAGACGAATGTGAACGCGGCGAAGACGTCGCCGTCGGCGGCGCGCTGATCGTGAAGCTCGAGCGAAGGACGTGGGAGGCTGTCGCGTGCGCGCTCGCGGCGACGATGGACCCGACGACGTCCGGGGGGGCGGCGCCGGCGACGCGGAAGAAGCGCGCGGGGGGCGTCGCCGGCGACGCCGTCGACGCCGACGCCGCGCGGCCGTCGACGCCGCCGGCGACCGAGGCGGATCCCGCGGGGACGCGCGGAGAAGGCGGTGCCGGACGGACATGGCGGTGCCCCAACCGTGCGCCACCCCAACCTTGGACAGAGGAAGAACACCGCCTGTTTCTCGTCGGGCTCGCGAAATACGGGAAAGGGAACTGGAGCGCCATCTCTCAAAACGTCGTCCTCTCGCGGACGCCGACGCAGATAATGTCGCACGCGCAGAAGTACTACAACCATCTCTCGAAGCACGGCGCGTGGGAGAGGGCGTGGGCGCCGACGGCCTCGGAGGCGGCGGCGGAGGCGGCGGCGGAGGCGGCGCTCTTATCGGCGACGGCGGCGGCGGAGGCGGACGAGATCGACCTGACGAAGGACGACTCCCCCGTGCCGGTTCGCGTCCCCGTGCCGGTTCGCGTCCCCGCGTCGGAACCCGAAACCCGCGTGAGGACGCCGTGGGCGGAGGATGACGTGGACTTTCTCCTCGAGGGGTACGAACAGTTTGGCCCGGACGGAGAAGACTCGAAGACGCTGTGGGTGGACATCCTCGCCGCGGGCGTGAAACAAAACCTGTTCAAGCACCGCACGCCCGTTGACTTGAAGGATAAGTACCGGAACGTATTATTCAAGAGAGCGAGAGAGGCGGCGAACGCGTCTTCGCCGCCGCCGCCGCCGCCGCCGCCCGCGCACCCGAAGACGCCGGAACCGCGGCACTGGGCCGTCGGCGTCGCGATCCCGGGGTCCACGCTCGGTAGACGCGTGCGGTTCGTCGTTCCCGCTTCCGGCGGCGGCGGCGGCTTCGAGGAGGCGAAACCCGTATCGGGTATCGACCGACCGTCGCGCGCGGGCGCGGGCGCGGGCGGCGGCGACGAGGACGACGCCACGACGACGACGACGACCGCGGCGGGGATCGACGAAGCGCCGCGAGCCATGGACGTCGACGCCGCCGCCGGGACGACGACGACGACGACGACGACGACGGGTAAAGCGGCGAACGCCAAGGCCAAGCCCGGGAGAAAACCGAAACCGAAACGCGAAGGCACGCGACGCGGCCGCAGCGCGAGCGCGTCGGAGATATCCACGGAGCCGACGTCCGCGCCGGCCGCGCCGCCGCCGGCGGCGGCGGCTGCCGCCGCGGAGGCGATGGACGTCGACGTCGCCGCGCCGTCGGGCGCGGAGTCCGCCTTGGAGGAAGCCGCGGGCGCGTCGGGGGCAACGAGCGACGCGCCGCGGGCGGGCGCCGGCGCCGGCGCCGGCGCGGTCGGAAAGCCGCCCGCCGCCGGCGGAAAGAAAAAAGATTCCGCGCCCGCGAGAAAGTCCAAGCGCCAGATTGAAAAGGAAGATCAAGAAGAGCGCGAGCGCTTGCACAAGGAGGCTTGGGAGCGACGGCGCGCGGAGCAGCAGGTGGCGCTCGCGCTCGCGGCGGAGGAGAACAAGTGGCGCCCGATGAAAAACCTCGCGGGCGACTTGGCGGCGACGGCGCTCGGCGGCGACTCGGCGGCGGCGATGCGCGCGGACGCGGACGCCGCCGCGATCGTCGCGGCCGCGCCCGTGATCCAAGACGACGCCGCGGAGAAGGAGAAGGAGAGGGACAGGGAGTCGGCGGCGCCCGACTCGGCGCCCGACTCGGCGCCCGACTCCTCGGCGCCCCCCGAAGGCGCCGAGGAAGAGCCGGAGCCCGAGGAGGACAAGGAAGAAGCCGCGGACGTCGCGGCGTTCCTCGGAAGCGTCACGTCGCGCAACAGCGGCGCCGCGGACGTCACGTGGCGATTACTCCTCCACGTCACCTCGCGCTGGTGCCCCACGAGCGAGGGCGCGAGCACGGACGACGTCGCCCCGGACGCCGCCGCCGCGGAAAAATTAAAGGCGAAGCGGTCGAACCAGTGGACGAAGAATCGCGCGCGCGACGTCTCCGGCGGCTTTTGCCTCAAAAACGCCCCGCGACCGGCGACGCTGCTCAGGCTCGCGGCCGCGTTCGGCGTCGGCGACGGCGCGGGCGCGCCTAGGGTGCACCTGTGCCTCGCGGACGCGGCGGTGCGCGCGTCGAGAGCCGCGCTCGGCGCCGCGTACGCCGCGACGCATCATCGACGACGCAAAGCCGACGGCTACGAAGGGCCCGTCCTCTCCGACGCCGCCGCGAAAGCCGCCGCGGAGGTCACCGAGGGGCTCCCGGCGTCGCACTTCGTGGACGCGGCGAACGCGCACCTGGACGCGGCGGTCGCGGCGGCGGACGACGACGACTTCGCGCTCATGGCGGAGTACCACTTCGTGCGCGGGAACCTCGCGGCGGCGGAGGGGTCCATCGCGCTCGCCGAGGAGCACCTCCGCGCGTCCGTGGACGCCGCGACGCTGGCGGAATCTGGATCTGGATCCGAAGAAGGGGCGAAGAAGCGGCTGCTGCGCGACGCTTCTTGCGACGGCGCTGCTGACCGGCTCAGCGCCGCGGCCGCGCGCGCGGCGCTCGCGGACGTGCGCCTCCACGCCGTCGTCGCCGCCGCCGACGCCAGCTTGCAGGCGGGGAACACCGCGGAGCTCCTCGCCGTCCTCGCGCCGTTGCTCCTCCCGCTCGACGCGAGCGGAGCCTCTGCTGGGGCGCCGCAGCGCGGGGGGTCGCACGCGCCGGTCGTGTTGACCCCGACGCAGCGCGAGAAGGCGCTGCGGACGCTCGCGAAGGCGGCGAAGGCGGAGGGCGACGCGCATTACCCGCTCGCCGCGGGAGGTGAGACTGCTTCCCATACGACCCCGTTCGCGTGGTGCACGCCGTTCCTTAAGGACTTTTCCCGTCGTCACTCTTCACCCGCGCTTCCCTTTCAACGTTTGACCGGTAA
>Ga0181560_10003766_pt1 | contig 13883 bp, 13 predicted proteins | sample 011ome_20_FD_133751 | JGI IMG/M metagenome (GOLD analysis project Ga0181560, IMG submission 133751) | Coastal salt marsh microbial communities from the Groves Creek Marsh, Skidaway Island, Georgia - 011509CT metaG (megahit assembly) | ecosystem: Environmental > Aquatic > Marine > Intertidal...
GCCGCCCGCGAACGCGCGCGGGCGCGCTCGCAGCGCCGACGGCGGCGCGCCGACCCATCCGCGTCCGGGTCCCCCGGGTCCCGACGCCCCCGCCGCCAACGCCAACTCCCGCATCCCCGGGCTGTCCGGAGGCGGCGGAGAACGCGCGACGACCACCATTGCGGCGCTTTCGGGTCGCTTTCGATTCCAAGCCTCCGCGCCGAGCTCCGGGCCGCCGGCGTCGTCGAGCAACGACGGCAACGCGGCGACGGCGGCGGCGTCGCGCGCGCGAATCATTCGCTTCTTCTCCTCGGCGTCGCGTTCCGACTTTTTCGCCTCCGCCGCGCGATGGCTCGCGATGGCCCGAAGCGCCGCGCTCATCGGGCGTGTTTGCGGGCTCGCGCCCGCGGTACGCGGTCGCGAGCGCGGCGCCTCGGGCCCCGGCCCCGGCCCCGCCGCGGACTGCGGGCGAACGACGTATTTTATCCGCCGCGCCGGGGGGGACGCGGTCGGCGGTTCCTGTTCAGCCGCCGCGCTCGCCGGCGCCGGCGCTCGTCCGAAGAAGAGCGGACGCGGTGCGGACGCCGGCCTCGACGCGGGCGACCCCGGGTCGCTCGCGAGAGGCTTCCGGTTGTTCGCCGCGACGCGCCTTTTGGGATCGCCGGGGATCGCCGTCGTCGGCCGCTCCCCTCGCGACGGTTGACGTTCCACGTCCGCCGCTCTCGCCGCCGCGAGCCTCGCGCGCGCCTCCTCCGCCGCCCTCGACGCCGCGGCGACGCGCTCGCGCAGCTTCGCCGCCGCCGCCGCGCGCTTCTCGTCGTGTTTCATCGCGGTGAGCGGACGCGGTCCCGCGGCGGCGGCGGCGGCGGCGGCGACGCCCGCGGCGACCGCCGACGACCGCGACGGTCGACGTTCCGGTTGTTCCGCGTCCCTCAGCGGCGCCGGGGAGCACCGCGCGCGCGCCGCCGCGGCGGCGTCCGCCGCGACGGCGTTCGAACCCGCGGCGGCGGGCCGCGACGGCGGCGGCGGCGGCGCGCGAATCATTCGCGCCGCCCCCGCGGTCGGCGGCCGTCCACCGCTCGGAGGCCTTCGCGCGCCGTCGCCGCCGCCGCCGCGCCCGCCACCGCTCCCGCCGATCTTCGCCGGCGGCGCGACCTCCTCGGGGAGGTCCAACCCTAACGCCGCGGCGCGTTCCCTCGCCGCTTTCCCTCGTAAAATACCCCTCGCGTCTAACCGCGTCCGCACGTCGTTCGCGAGGCACCGGTCCAGCAGCGCGCGTATGTCCTCCCCGTACGTGCGCTCGTTCACGGGCGGGTACTTCCCTCGCAGAATCTTCATGAACAGCGCGCCTTGGTTGTCCCCGTGGAACGGATGCGTCCCGGTGAGCATCTCGTAGATGACGCACCCTAAACTCCACACGTCGCTCTTGTGATCGTACGGCTTGTTCTCGCACAGCTCCGGGGAGAGGTAGTAGGGCGTCCCGACAAGCGTCCGCGCGAGCGACCCCTCGTGCGACATCACCTTCGCGACGCCCAGGTCGCCGATCTTCGCGTCCCCGCGCGCGTCCAGAAATATGTTCTCGGACTTGATGTCCCTGTGGAGAATCTTCAACCGGTGGATGTGATGCAAGCCGAGCGCGGACTGGAGCGTGAGCTTCCAGATCGTCGACTCGTCGAGTCGCCCCGGCGGCGACGCGCGCACGAGCTGATGCACCGTGCCCTGCACATCGGAGCGACGGGAGGGAGGGAGGGAGGACGACGCGTCAGAAGGAGTCGGAGAAGAGAAGAAGGGTCGCGAGGCGGGACGGCGCGAGCGAGGAGCGAGGAGCGAGAGGTCGCTCATCGCTTCGAAAAACGAAAAAATAGAGTCGTCGTTGAATCATCCTCTCGAGGCGAGGCATCGCATCCGTCCTCCTCCCGCGCGCACCTTTGGGGCGTACTCCATCACGATGCACAGCTCCTTCCCGCCGTTCTCCACGAACGAGTCGTAGTACTTCGTAACGTACGGCGAGTCCAACTTGGCGAGCACGCGGCACTCGTTCATCGCGTCCTCCTGGTCGCTTCGCTTCGCCCCCATCGTGATCTTCTTGACCACCACGAGCCGTCGCGACGGGTCGTCGCGACGCACGCACGCGAACACCTCCCCGAACGACCCTCGCCCGAGCTTCCGGACGACGGAGAAGTCGTCCATGCGCGTCGTGTTCGTCCTCGGCGCGACGACGACGGGCGCGGGCGCGGGTTTGGGGGGCGCGGCGGAGGAAGGCACCGGCGCGGGCGCGCGCGCGTTCAGCGCGCGCAGAGGCCCCATGGTCGCTCGCGGCTCTCTCGGCTAGTTGTTGCTCTCAGATGATTGATTTCGACGTCGGCGGGGCGCGCGAGATCCGCCGCGCGTCTCTCTTCCTCCTCCTCGCCCCGACGCGTCGATCACGCGGCCGCGGGGCTCGATGGCATCCCCGCGAGGGCGCGCGCGTCGTCGGAGGCGTCGCGCGGGAGGCCAGGGCAGGCCGCGCGCGTCGTTGTCGCGACGAATGACATCGTTGACCACCCCGAGGCGGAAGGAAGAAACGCCGACCGGCCGAGTAGGGCTACGACCACGGCCGTTTCGAAGTCGACAACGCAACGCAACGCAGCGGCGGTCTCTCGGAAGCCACGTCATTTAACGACGCCGCGCGCGCGCCCTCTCTCGCGCCGCCCGTCCTCCTCCTCCTCCTCCTCCTCCTCCCGCGGCGCGATGGCGCATCGCGCGCTCGCCGCGACGACGCGCGTCGCGTCGTCGCGCGTCGTCGCGCGTCGCGCCGCGAGCGCGTCGCCGCTCCTCCGCGCCGCATCGCGACGGCGACTCGCGCGCGACGACGACGCGTTCCGGGATGCTTTTGCGTCGGGATGCGTCGTCGCGCGCCGATCCCGATGCAGAAGTCGTCTCGTCGTCCTCGCCGGCTCCCCGAAGGCGAAGAACAAGGACTCCGGGCGCTCGATACACTTCCGCAAGGGCGCGGAGCGCTTCAACACCGGCGGCGTCGGCGAGGGCGCGACGCGCGGCGGCAAGGGCAAGGGCAAGACGACGCGGTCGCAGCGCACGAACAAATCCTACAAGCGCTACGTGAGGCGCGTTCTCGTCTATACACCGGTCCCCATACGACCGCGTCGGCGTGGTGAACGCCGATCCTTAAAGACTTTCTTTACTTCCCGGCGTTTCTCTCCGCCCAGGGTCCCTCGCTTTCAATCCCGACACACCTCGACGCCTTTCAACTCCGCTTCTGACGCCTTTCAACTCCGCTTCTGACGCCTTTCAACTCCACCCCGTGGAACGCGACTGACTCTCAGCGGCCGCGCGTCCATCGACGACGTCGAGCGCGCGTCGCGAGGCGACAAGACCAAGTCCATGGGCGTCGTCGAGCGCGAGGCGCCGTATCGCCTGACGAGGGACGAGCGCGAGGCGTGGGAGCGAGCGAAGAGACGAGGGCCGGGCGTCGGCGGGTTCGCGAAGGGCGTCGGCGGCGGCGGGTGCGAATCGAATGATTCTTCCCTCTCCGGCCGCGACTCGAATCATTCATCTCCTTACCTTTGTGTGCCACGTGTACACTCGATTTTCGATCAACCAATCGCGCGCGCGCGTTAATGACACGTATACGTCCTCGTCCAATCAGGTTCGTCGAGTTGGCGACGAAGCAACGCGACGACCTCGCGCCGCGGCGGCACGCGCTCGTGAACACGCACCGGCTGTACTGCGACGCGATCAACTCCGTCTTCGTGTGCGTGGAGCAGGAGCCTACGAAGGGCGAGGACGAGATCGTGATCGACGTGTCGACGCTGAGGGTGGAGCGAGACGGCGCGATTCGCGCGCGGATCGAATCGGTCGCCAGAGCCGCCGCCGCCTCGGAGACGACGACGAGCGGCGATGGACGCGGCGACGGGATCGTCTCCGTGATCGACGAGTGCGGCGACGAGGAGCCGCTGGACGCGATGATGCGCGCGGTCGAGGCGTCGAGGGTGACCGAGCTCGTTGTGGGGCCGCCGGAAATGTCGGAAATGTCGGACGCTGACGTGGAATTGTCGGACGGGTTGTCGGAGAAGAAAAAGAAGAGCGCCGCGCCGCCGACGGCGGCGGACGTCGCGGCGGCGGAGGCCGCCGCCGCCGCCGCCGCCGACGCCGTCCGCGAGCTCAAGTCCCTCCCGGGGAAGACCAACGCGGACGCGGACGTCGCGGAGCTCGTGCGCGAGCTGCTCGCGAAGCGCGCGACCGCGGAGGCGACGCGAGCGGCGATGGAAGCGAACGCCCCGGAGGCGATCGCGACGGCGAGGGAGGCCAAGGCGCGCGAGACGCGCGCGATCGAGGAGGAGGCGAGGCGGATGCTCGGCGAGCTTCCCGTGCACGGGCTCCCGGAGCGGCGCGTGCGCGTGACGTGCGCCGACCGCCCGACGGCGAAGCGCGTGAGCAAGGCGCTCGCCGGCGCGAACGTGCTGGAGGCTTTGGCGGATGCGGCGGCGGCGGCGGAGGAGGAGGAGGTGGTGAGCAGCGAAGAGGTCGCGACGGCGTGAGGACGACGACGACGACGAGCGAACGACCACCTCAACGCGACTAGCGCGGCGCCCTCGCTCGAATAGTAGTGAATACTACCATCGTGCGGCAGCGCGCGTCGTAATACACTCATGATACTATGTCCGCGACGGTTGACGTTCCGTATTCCATGGAGAAAGTCCTTAAGGATCGGCGTTCACCACGCCGACGCGGTCGTATGGGGACCAGTGTGACGACGGTTGACGTTCCGTATTCCATGGAGGCCTACTTACACCTGGTCGACGTCCGCGTCCTCTTCCGAGCCGTCGCGCAACCGCAACGCCTCGCCGTCGAACGCGATCCCGGCCCACCCGTTCCCCATGAACGCGCGTATGTTCGCGTGCGAGTCCCCGTCCGGGGTCGCCAACACGTCCTGGTAGTGCTCGCAGAACAGCCTGAGCGTGCTCGCCTCGTCCAGGCCGTGCAGGTGCGCGAAGTAGTACGTCTTGAGAGACCCGACGTTGACAGTCGGGGTGGAGTTGAAAGGCGTCAGAAGCGGAGTTGAAAGGCGCCGAGGTGTGTCGGGATTGAAAGCGTGGGACCCTGGGCGGAGAGATGCGCCGGGAAAAGTCCTTAAGGAACGGCGTTCACCACGCCGACGGGGTCGTATGGGGACCAGTGTACAGAACGCACCTTGAGAGACCCGACGTTGACGCCCGGGGGATTCGACGTCTCGAGGTCGGTGCCCTTCCCGCTGAGGGTCGAGCGTCCATCGTTCAAAGCGACGGCGGGGTGGCGTTTGAAGGCGTCAGAAGCGGAGTTCAAAGGTGCCGCGGTGTGTCGGGATCGAAAGCGAGGGGTGATGGGCGGAGAGATGCGCCGGTGAGTACGGTAAAGTCCTCGAGAAGGAACGGCGCGCGCCGCGCCGGCCGCGCGAACGGGATCGTAATAATGTGGGACCAGCGCGGCGGCGAGGAGAACGCGCCTGACGTACGACGCGGTCGCGTCGAAGCGATAGCACTCCCCCACCTTGGCCATGATCTCCGCGAATTTGACGCCGACGAGCCCGAACTCTTGCCTCGAGAGGTCGAGGATGGCGGACACGACGGTCTCCTGCGAGGGGTTCATGGACGCGAGCTGGACCGAAGCGCGCATGCGCGCGAGCTCTTCCTTTCGGTCGTCGGAGGCGGAGGCGGCGCCCGATCCCCCGCGCGCGACGACGGCGACGCGCCCCCGCGCGCTGGAGGAGGACGCGGCGCGCGTGCGGCCGGCCGCGGCGTTGGGGGAGGAGGACGGCGCGAGGGAGGGCGCGAGCGTCGAGGCCATCGTCGCGCGGTGGGAGGAGACGCGCGCGGCGCGATGGCGGAGACGACGACGACGACTGGACGACGACGTGGACGACGGTTGGATAAACTTCTGACCTAAAACCCGGGGGGCACGGCGCCCTCATCACAACGCGGACGCCATGCCCGCGACGCTCGCCCTCCCCGCGCTCGCGTCGCGCGCGACCGCGCGCGGGGCGCCGCGGCGCCGCGCCGCGACGACGCGCGCGTCGCGCCGCGGCGCGTCCGTCCGCGTCGTCGCCGCCGCCGCCGCCGGCGCGTCCGACGACGATTCGAGCGAGCGAACGAACGCGAAAGCGAACGCGAAAGCGAAAGCGGGAGCGCCCCCTAAAGCCGTCAACGTGTGGGAGCGGCGGAACGTCCGCATGTGGGACGTCGATCTTGAGGCGGAGTTCGAGAGGCAGGACAAGGCGAAGCGCGACGCGGCGAAGCGCGAGGAGATCAAGGCGGCGACCGGCCTCGGGTTCGCGTCGCGGAACATGTTGGACGATCCGACCGTCGATCTCTCCGCGCGATTGCGACCGAAGAAGAATAAGAAGAGCGACGGCGACGGCGACGGCGACGGCGACGGCGGCGCGAAGAAGCCCGCGTACGTGCGCGTCGTCGGCGGCGTCGGCCCGGACGCGCCGCCGAAGCTCCTCAAGGGCGACGTCGACGACCCGGGAAGCGCGTCGTCGCTGTCCGCCATCGATCTCGCGACGACGAAAAAGGAGAAGTCCAAGTACGACCTCGACGGGTGGAACTACGCGCCGACGAAGGCGCGTTCTAGTTCTGTACACTGGTCCCCATACGACCGCGTCGGCGTGGTGCACGCCGATCCTTAAGGACTTTGTTTCCCGGCGTTCGTTTCTCTCCGCCCACGCCTCGCTTTCGATCCCGACACACCTCGACGCCTTTCAACTCGGCTTCTGACGCCTTTCGACTCCACCCCAATATCATCGCTTCGCGCGGACCCTCGACCCTCAGGCGGAGCAAAAACGGTGGCAGCGCGAGTGGGAGAAGGGCGAGGCGATCCAGGCGAAGAAGAACCCGGTGTACGCGAAGAGCAAGTTCAGCACTGCGCAGATGCGGAAGCTGCGGCCGAAGGACCTGAAGCCCGTGGTGCCGGGACGGGAGCTGACCGAGGCAGAGAAAGCGGAGCGGCGAAGAGCCGCGGATGACTCGTACGAGCGGGTGAAGCAGGCGCGTTCGCATTCGCACTGGTCCCCATACGACCCCGTCCGCGTGGTGAACGCCGTTTCTTAAGGACTTTACTTTTTCGCCCGGCGCGCGTTTCTCTCCGCCCACCACCCCTCGCTTTCTATCCCGACGCGCCTCGACGCCTTTCGACTCCGCTTCTGACGCCGTTCATTCGACTCATTCGACTCCGCCCCCGCGCGTACAGAATCTTCTGCTCACGACGGCGGGACTGTGCGGCAGCGGGACCGTCGCGGCGTTCTTCGTCGGCGGCGTGCCGCTCGGGAGCTCGTTCGCGTTCGGGTCCGCGGGCGCGCTGTTCTACGTCAAGCTTCTCGCGTCCAAGGCGGAGGCGGGCGGCGGCGGGCAGGGCGGCCCGCCGTCGATCCTCGTCCCGGTGATTTTATTCATGGCTCTGAACCGGTGGAACACTTTTTTCGCGGAGGACGTCGGGCTCGCGCTCTCGCCGATACCGATGCTCTTGGGTTTCTTCACGTACAAGCCCGCGAGCGTGTTCCAGGCGTTCAGGGACGTCATGGAGGAGGAGCAGAAGGACGGCGAGGGAGAAGACGAGTGGGTCGTGGACGAGTCGCGGTGATCGAACATCGAACTGATTTTTAAGGTTTTGGTTTTTGCGACTGCCTTCGCCCGCGCCGTCGTCGTCGACTCCTCCCCACTCTCGCATGCATTTCCTCTCCCTCCGTCCGCGCCGCGCCGCTAGTTCCCTCCTCCTAACAGCCCGTTGCTGTACATGAACCCCGCGGTGAGCATCACCAGCACGGCCGCCGCCTGCGCGGCGAATCTCATCGACGCGCTCAGCGTCTCGCGCCCTCCCGGGACGTTGACGTCGGCGTCGTCCGCCTCGCTCAGACCTGACTCGAGGAAGCCTCTGTAGTACCGCTCGTCGAGGTTCTCGCGGTCGATGCGTTCTTTCGCGCTCGCGGCGCTAAGGGCGTCCGGGGCCTTCTCCCGCGTCTCCGCGGCGTCGTCTTCAGACGCGTCGGCGGCGGCGACGACGACGACGCGGGAGGACGCGCGTTTACGTCGCGATCGCGCGACGACGACGACGAGGTTCGACGCGCGCGGACGGCGCGGGGCGACGACCGCGGCGTTGACCTCGCGGGCGACGCCGCGAGCGGCGACGACGGCCGCGCGCGGCGTCGGCGTCGGCGTCGACGTCGACGCGCGCGGCGGCGAGATGCGGCACGTCATCGTGTCGTGCCGCGCGGGCGACGATGGATGTGATGACGCGCGGTCGTCGGGGCGCTTTCATCATCTCGCGAACTCCGAAACCTACATTCTCAACTATTTCCCTCCGCGCGAACGCCGCGGGCGCGCGCGCGCCTGCCGCCGCCGTCATGACGGAGGAACATCTCGAGATATCCCCGTCCGCGCTATCGCTCGAGGCTATCGTCGCGCGCGTCCGCGCGGACGCCGCGGGGGCCATCTCCACGTTCGTCGGCGTCACGCGCGACACCTTCGAGGGAAAGAAGGTCTCGACGCTCGAGTATGAGGTGCGTCCCATACACTGGTTCCCATACGACCGCGTTGGCGTGGTGAACGCCGATCCTTAAGGACTTTTCCCGGCGCATCTTCCCGCCCACCCCTCGCTTTCAATCCCCGCCCTCGACGCCTTTCAACTCCGACTGACGCCTTTCAACTCCACGCCGACAATCGCTCATATGGAACGACCTGAGTGCTACGACGCCATGGCGCTGAAAACGATGCGCGCGCTGTGTCGCCTCGCGCGCCTTCGCTGGGACGGCCTGCTTCGAATCGCGATCGCGCACCGCGTCGGCGTCGTCGGCGTCGGCGAGACGTCGGTGATAATCGCCGCGTCGAGCGCGCACCGCGCGGACGCGATCGAAGCGGTGGGTTGGATTATCGACGAGTTGAAAGCGACCGTGCCAATCTGGAAGAAGGAGACGTTCGAAGGCGGCGAGGTGTGGAAAGAGAACGACGGGACGCAGCGACGCGAGCCCGCGCCGCCGCCGCCGCCGCCGTGACTCGTAGTAAGTACTCTAGCTAGCTAGGAGGACTCTCAACGCGGCGGACGCGCCGCCCCGAACCGCCCTTCTTCATTCGTCATTCGTCACTCGTCATTGTCATTCGTCGTCGTCGTCGTCGTGACTGGTTCCCATACGACCGCGTTCGCGTGGTGAACGCCGTTCCTTAAGGACTTTTGCCGTCGCATCTCTCCGCGCCATCAACTCCGCGAGCGCGTCCACTCCCCCAGCCTTCGCCGCCGCGGCCAGCACCGCCCCGGGCGCCGCGGCCGCCGCGCGTCTCGTCTTGCTCTCCGCTCGCGCGTTCGCGACGAAAGCCTCAACCGCTCGCACTCTGCGCGCCGTCGCGTTTCGCGTCGACTCCGCGCTCGCGGCGGTCATGACGTCCGCGATCGACGGCGCGCGCACGGCGACGCGGAGCGCCTTCGTTCCGGACTGGACGCTGAACCGGTGCGGCGGCAGCGGCGGGAATTTGATCGCGGGCGATGAAGCGTCGGACGAAGAAGCGTCGTCGGACCGCGTCGATCGATTCGAACCCGGCGTCGTCTCGGGGGCGGACGACGCCGGCGACCGCCGCCGCGGCGTCGGACCAATAGCCGACCTCCACGTGGACGACGGCGCGCGTATCTTCGCCGTGAGCGCGTCCACCCTCGCGTGCGCTTCCCTCGCGCGCTTCGACGCGTCCTCCGCGGCGGCGAAGTACCCGTCCAACGCGTCCAGGGCGCTCGGCGCGGCAGCGGCGGCGGCGGCGGCGGCGGCGGCGAGCGAAGAGACGTCGTGACTGGTTCCCATACGACCGCGTTCGCGTGGTGAACGCCGTTCCTTAAGGACTTCGTCCGCCGACGCGTCGTCCGCGCGCGGGGGGGCGTCGAACGGCGCGCCGCCGCCGTCGCCGTCGCCCGGGCCGCTCAGCCTCGCGACGCGCGCGGCGACGGAGACGGAGACGGATCGACCGCCCCCCGTCTCTCTCTCGTCGTCCAACGACGTCTCTTCGTCCGATGATGTTGTCATCCGCCGCGCCGACGCCTCCGCCTCCGCGGCGCCGCTCGGAGACGCGTCGACGTCGCGTCCGTTCTCCACGCGCAGCTCGCCGGAGTAGTCCGTCGACAGCGTGCGCTCCAGACGCGCGATCATGTTCAGCACGCCTGGGCTCTTTCCTCCGCCTTTCGGACGACGCCGAGGCGACGGACGATTCGAACGCTTCGCCGGCGACGGGTCGTCGTCGTCGTCGTCGCCGCGCGCTATCGCGCGAACCGGCGACGACGGCAGCGACAGCGGCGCGAACAGCTCCGCGACTTCTTTCGCGCGCGGCGATCCCGGCGGCATCGTCGTCGTCGTCGTCGTGCGCACGGACGACGACGTCATCGACGACGCTCGAGCCTCCAGCCGCGCGCGTCGCTCCGCGACGCGACGCACCGCCGCTTCTCTCCTCGCCGCGTTCAGATCCACGCGCAGGTCGCGTCCGTACGCGGTCACCCCGCGCGCGTTCTCCGCGGCGTACGCGCGAAGCTCTTCCTCGAGGCGCGCGACGCGCGCCTCGCGCGACCCACCCCAGTACGCGTCCGATGACGCCGCGTCCTGTTCGTCCGCGACGAAGAGCGCGTCATTAGAGATGGATCCGTCGTCGTCGTCGTCGAACGCGAGCGCGACGGTCTATACAAGCGAACGTCGGGGTGGAGTTCAAAGGCGTCAGGTGGAGTTGAAAGGCATCGATGGCGGGGACTAAAAGCGAGGGGTGGGCGGAGAGATGCGCCGGGCAAAGTCCTTAAGGATCGGCGTTCACCACGCCAACGCGGTCGTATGGGGACCAGTGTATAGAACGCACCTCGTCGGCGTCGCGACGCGCGGCGTCCACCATCGCGCGCGCGAACGCGTCCGCGCGCGCGATGAGGTCCGGCGGCGCGTCCGGGTGCGCGTCGCGCGCGGAGAAGGACGCGTCGTCGTCGTCGTCATCGTCCGGCGAAGGACGCGCGCGCATCGCCCCCGGCCGCGACCCCCGCCCGCGCGAGGGAGGAGTGATGATGGTGATGTTGGACGCAACGTAAACTTGCTGCGTGACGACGACGTTCGCGACCATCAGAACGCGTCGCGCGTCGCCGCGGCACGATGGCGACGCTCGCCCCCGCGTCGTCGCTCCTTCGCGTCTGCCGCGCGTCTGCGAGTCGCGGAGGAAGGGGCGCCGGCCGCGGCGCCTCCAGAGGACGCGGCGGACGAGGACGCGGAGCTCGAGGCCGCGGCCGCGGCGGCGGCGTCGGCGGACTACCTAGGTGGGCGGGTAACAACGATCATCGCGAGGACGCGCGCCGACGACCGCTCGGGGGTCCGCGGCCGGAGCACGAGCGCTCGAGCGCGGCGGTGACGCGCCGCAACGTCGAGCGCATCCTCTCCGACATCGTCGTCGCGCCGCCGGACGACGCCGCGGACGACGCCGCGGCGTCGTCTTCCCCCGCATCGTCATCAGCGCGATACGACGGGCCGGGGTTTCGGCTGGTGCGATGCCTACCCCGGCTGAGGTGCGTTCTATACACTGGTCCCCATACGACCCCGTTCGCGTGGTGAACGTCATTCCTTAAGGACTTTGCCCGGCGCATCTCTCCGCCCATCCCTCGCGTTCAATCCCCGCCATCGACGCCTTTCAACTCCATCTGACGCCTTTCAACTCCACCCCGCCATCGCTTTGTATGGAACGACCCTGAGACGCCGAGAGGCTGACGACGCGGTGAGCGCCGGGCGCGTGCGCGTGAACGGGTCGCTCGTGCGCCCGTCGCTGCGCGTCCGCGGCGGCGACGTCGTGACTTTGGATGGAAAAACGGTCGAGTGGGAGCCGTTCGCGGTCGCCGCGGAGGCAGCCGTCGACGGCGGTTCAGGCGGTTCAGGCGGGTTCGTCTATCTCGTCTACAACAAGCCTCGCGGGGTCACGTGCACGATGGAGCACAGCCAGCAGTCTTCGATGCTGTACGCGCTGAAAGACGAACTCCGCGCGCTGTCCGGTGGCGGCGGCGGTATCCGGAACGATGATCGAAGGAGGAGCAGTAGTAACGTCCGTTCGAAGAGCGTTACGAACGGTCGCCGCGTGTTCCCCGTCGGACGACTAGACCGAGACAGCGACGGCTTGGTGCTGCTGACCGACGACGGCAGAGTCCCGGACGCGCTCCTGGACCCGACGCGAAAGGCGACGAAGACGTATCACGTCGACGTGCGGCCCGCGCCGAGTGAGGAGGAGCTGCGGCGACTCCGCGGCGGCGTCGTGATCGAGACGACGCAGCAGCGAGGGGGGGTCTCGACGACGGCGCCGACGGTGCGCGCGCGGAGAGGAGATTCTCTCTCGAATCCGACACGTCAGCGTGGTTTACCCAATCACATCGCTCGGATCCGGGACGCGTCAGTGTGTTTTAGCCAATCACATCGCTCGATTCCGACACGTCAGCGTGTTTTACCCAATCACATCCTCCCCCACATACCACAGGCGCCGTGCGGCGTGGACGTCCTCGCGGCGGATGCCTCCTCAGACGTCGCGACGCTTCGGTTCCAGCTGAGCGAAGGCCGCAACCGGCAGATCCGCAAGATGTGCGAGGCGATCGGCGTCGACGTGCTGCGCTTACGTCGCGTCGCGCTCGGCGGGCTCGAGCTCGGCGAGCTCGAGGTTGGCGGCGTCCGGGCGCTGCGAGGGGACGAGCTGAAGGCGATCGCGGCCGCCGTCGCGAGGTGATTGATTGACGACACCGCCGAGACTCCTTTCCATACGATGACTACGCCGCCTCCAGTCCGTTCGCGGGTCGGATCCATCGCGTCCGTCTCTCTCGGCCGCGCGATCGGACGCGTCATCATCGATCGTGTGTTTTAACCAATCGCATCGCACGACGCCGCGTGAGCACGCGAACTGACCGATCGCGTCCCCCGATCCGATCCCCCCCCCCCGCGCGTCGCAGGCGGCTGGCGGCGAAGAGAGAGGACGCCGCCGCCGCGAGGGACGCGTATTACGGTCGAGGAGGGAGGGGTAGGGGAGCGCGGGGACGCGGGGGCGGGCGCGGGGGCGCGGAGAGACGGAAGGCGCGCGCGGCGGCGTCGGGGTCGGAGTCGGAGTCGACGACTCCCGGCGGAGGTGAGACTGCTTCCCATACGACCGCGGTGGCGTGGTGAACGCCGTTCCTTAAGGACTTTTCCCGTCGTCACTCTTCACCCGCGCTTCCCTTTCAACGTTTGACCGGTAAGACGTTCGACTGACCGATCGCTTCACCCACGCAGGCGGCGGCGGATGGGGCGAGCGAATCGCGGCGGAGGCGCGGCGACGGGAGCGCGAAGACGCGACGTGAGATTTGATGAGACTCGAGCGCGCGCGGCGAGCAGATCGTCGCGTGATTGAGAGCTCGATCAATCAACGTCTTAAGTGTATTAATTAACACGTTGAGAAAAGAATGAGTGGGGCTATCATAAACTCACCGCCCCGGGAGGGGAACGCCGTACGCCTTCATGATTTCTTCCTCAGCGCGCGAGCAGATCGTCGCAAATGATTGAGAGCTCGATCGACGTCTTCGGTGTATCAACACGTTGAGGAAAGAATGATGAGTGGGGCTATCATCACATAACTTACTGGCCCGGGAGGGGAATACCGTACGCCTTCATGATCTCGTCCTGCTTGGACTTGAGCGTCGCGCGCGGCGGCTTGTTCACGCCCTGGCCCCCGCCGCCAGACTGAGGGTCGTTCCATACGAGCGAACGTCGGGGTGGAGTTGAAAGGCGTCAGAAGCGGAGTTGAAAGGCGTCGAGGCGTGTCGGGATTGAAACCGAGGTGTGGGCGGAGAGAGACGACGGCAAAAGTCCTTAAGGATCGGCGTCCACATCGCGAACGCGGTCGTATGGGGACCAGTGTGATGAAATCGCA
>Ga0181560_10003767_pt1 | contig 13882 bp, 10 predicted proteins | sample 011ome_20_FD_133751 | JGI IMG/M metagenome (GOLD analysis project Ga0181560, IMG submission 133751) | Coastal salt marsh microbial communities from the Groves Creek Marsh, Skidaway Island, Georgia - 011509CT metaG (megahit assembly) | ecosystem: Environmental > Aquatic > Marine > Intertidal...
ACTGACGACGCGCGAAGCGATGGGGTGCGCCGCGGTCAAACGACAATATTTCTTTCGGTTCGCGCGTCGACCGACCGATGTTCTCGTACTACGTTTTCTGCGTACTCTTTCCTGACTGAAACGCGTGCGGTGCCTGGGCCGCGCGTTTTTATTGGCTCGCGAGAGGAGCGAAATCCGCCGCGGCGAGCCCGTAAAGCGTCGCCGAGGGCGACGGGCGATCCATTCCCGCACCCGTCCCGCGCTCGTCTTACTCCTCAGCAGTAGAAAAAATGGCCGCCATCGCCTCCATGTCCGTCGCCGCGCGCGTCGCCGCGCCCAAGGTGCGTTCGGATTCGCGATGCCGCGCTCGCGCGTCGCTCCGCGCGCGTATTCCGAGACGCGCTTCCGCTCGCGCGATTTTTCGTTCATCGCGCCACTCCCCGGTGACTCACCGCGCCACTCCCCGTCCGTCGTCCCTCCCTCCTCTCCGTCGCCAGGTCACCGCCCGCCGCTCCTTCCTCGGCAAGGGCGTCTCCGGCCTCGCCCCCGCGCGGTACGTTCGCTCCCGCATCGATCGCGTCGTCGCGCGTCGCGCGTCGACGACGTTTCCGCGCGCGCCCAGTAGGGTCCGTTCCGCCGATAGCGCGCGGCCGGGGCGGGGGTCGATAAAAAAAGATGATGTGAAGACGCGGACGCGCGGCGCGCGGCGCGCGATCGCGCGACCGCGCGCGCCCCTCGAACCCGCCGCTGACGTCCCCCCCCCCTCGTCTTCCCCGACCGCAGCGCCGCCAAGGCTTCCGTCGTCGTGCGCGCGGCCGCGGAGAAGGTGCGCGTCAGCCCGCGTCGTCGTCGTTCGAAAAATCGCCCGATCGATCCGATCGATCGTTCCATCGCGAGGATCCATCTCCATCAACCAGCCGCTCATCCATCCGCGACGCGCTCACCGCCTCTCCTCTCCGTCATCGCCCTCCTCGACCGCAGGCCCAGGTGATCAAGCCGATCAACGGCGACCCGTTCATCGGCATGCTCGAGACCCCCGTCACGTCCGCGCCGATCGTCGCCAACTTCCTCTCCAACCTCCCCGCGTATCGCACCGGCGTCTCGCCGCTCACGCGCGGCGTCGAGGTGGGCCTCGCGCACGGCTTCTTCCTCACCGGCCCGTTCATTAAGCTCGGCCCGCTCCGCGGCACCGACGCCGCCGAGCTCGCGGGGTGCCTCTCCGGCGCGGGGCTGGTCATCATTCTCACCGCGTGCCTCTCCATCTACGGCGCGACGGCGTTCCAACGCGACGAGATCATCGGGGTCAAGACCCTCTCGGGGCGCGACATCTCGCGCGACCCGGTGCAGAGCGAAGACGGCTGGGCGAAGTTCACCTCCGGCTGGCTCGTCGGCGGCCTCTCCGGCGTCGCGTGGTCGTACTTCCTCACCCAGGTGCTCCCGTACTACTCTTAAGTCGGCGGCGAGTCGATGAGTCGACGAAGAGTCGACGAAGAGAGAGGCGGGACGCGCGGCGACGGGTTGACGAGACGACGACGACGACGCGAGTGCCGAAAGAATGATGAGATCGGAAGAGAGAGGCGCGGATGGGCGCGGCCGGGCGCCGGCGGGGTAGTTTAGTGAGGCGGCGGGCGGAGGGAGAGAGGTCTCCCTCGCCCGTCGAGTGTGTGACGTGTCACTTGTAATAGTCCAATTTCGTTACGACGAGCGAGCTCCGAGCGAAAGCTCTCGAGTCGGAGTAGATCTGTCCTCGTTCCGAGCGCATTGCGTCATGTCGCGGGACGGCGTCGAGCCGCTCGACGCCGTCCCGTCCACGTCCTACGCCCCGCGCGAGTACGTCATCGTCAACGGCCTCCGATACGTCGTTCCGTACGTCGAGGACGTGATCTACAAGGTGTCGACCACTCGGGAGGGCGCGAGCGTGCTCGATTGCCTCGTCGGGCATCATGCGTTTCAAGGGCAGTGCGTCAAGGGCGGCGGCGACCGCGCGCACTGGCAGGGCGAGCTGGACGCGCGGCGCGTCGCGATCGTCTCCGACGTCCTCGCGCGGCTCCCCACGGGCGGCGACGTCCCGGAGCGCTGGTGGGCGACGCCGGCGTCGCTGGACGAGCGCGTGCCGAGAGATTCGCGGCTGCGCGTGCGACGCCACGTCCACGAGCCGTGCGTGCACGCGGAGGCGCCGGTCGTGTTGACCGAGGACGAGCGCGTCGTGATCGTGGACAAGCCCCCGGGGTTGCCCACGCTCGCGGGCGTCGGCCCGGGCGTCGCGGGAGAGAACAACGCGGTCGCGGTGCTGCGTCGTCTTCGCGCGTCGGCGTCGGCGTCGGCGAAGAGGAAGAGAGAAGAAAGCGACGACGGCGGCGGCGGCGGCGGCGGCGGCAACGACGACGACGCGCCGCTGTTCGCGGTGAACCGAATCGATAAGCCCGTCTCCGGGGTGTGGATCCTCGCGAAAGGGAGTCGTCTGTCCGCGCGCGCGCGCGACGCGCTGCACAAGGGCGCGGCGCGCGGGGAGACGCGCAAGACGTACGTCGCTCTCGTGAAGGGCCGCGTCGAAGTCGGCGGCGGCGGCGCGGGTGAGACTGCTCCCCGTACGACCCCGTTCGCGTGGTGCACGCCGTTCCTTGAGGATTTTTCCCGTCGTCACTCTTCACCCGCGCTTCCCTTTCAACGTGGTGTTCACCGGTAAGACGTTCGACTGGCCGATCGCTTCACCCACGCAGGCGGCGGGGGGTTCGTCGTCGACGCGCCGCTTCGCAAGGACGAGCGCGGGCTGGCCGTCGTCGGCGGCGACGGCGCGAAGCCCGCGGCGACGCGCGTCGTCCCCCTCGCGGTCGTCGCGGTGCCGTCGAAGGGCGGCGGCGGAGAGAAGGAGGCACTGACGCTCGCGGCCGTCGCGTTGGAAAAGTCCGGGCGGTACCATCAGGCGCGTCCTCCTTTCCGCACCGGTCCACGTACGACCGCGTTCGCGTCGTGAACTTCATTCCTTAACGACTTTCTCGCCCGTCGGTCGTCTCTCTCCGCCCACCCATCTCTCCGCCCACACCTCGCGTTCAATCCCCGACCGCGTTGCCTTTGAACTCCACCTGACGCCTTTCAACTCCACCCCGCCATCGCTTTGTATGGAACGACCCTCAGATTCGCGCGCACCTCGCGCACGTCGGCCACCCGATCGTCTTCGACCGAGACTACGACGCCGACGCCGACGGTCGTCGCGACGACGCCGACGACGACGACGACGATCACGCGGATATCGCCGCAGATATCGCATCCGCCGATCCGCTGACGTGTCCCGGCGGCCGAGCGGTGTACGCCGACGACGAAGAGAGGACGCTGCTGAAGATGACTCGCGACGCGTACCAGCCGTGGTGCCTCGAGTGCGGGCTCGCGCTCGCGGCGCTGACGCGCGCGGACGACGCGCGCGCGTTCGGCGGCGACGACGCCGCGCGCTTCGCGGCCGCGCGCGAGGCGATGACGCGGCACGTGGAGGGTGCCGATGTGGATGATGACGTGGCGGATGACGTGGCGGATGATGACGCGGCGCGGCGGCGTCGGACGAAACCGAAGACGCGAGGCCGCGTCGCGTTGCACTCGCTCGAGTACGTCTTCGCGTTCGACGGAAAGCGATACGTCGCGCGCTCTTCGCGACTGCCCGCGTTCGCGACCGCCGCGTTTGAGCGCGCGGGCGCGAACGACCGGTTCATCGAGACGTGCACGGTGGATTCCGTGTGCGACGCGGCGAGTAGATAGACGAGACTTATTATGCGTATTAAATTCTGGCGTCGCGGAGTTGACGTTTGACGACTCGTCAACGCCCCGACGCGCTCGGCACGGCCCCGAGCGCGGCCTCCGGGTCGATCTTGACCCTCCAAAAGAACGCCTCCCGAGTCGGCGTATCCCCCCTGTAGACCCTAGACCCTTGAGCGGACCCGTCGCGCGGTCAAACCACTGTTTACTCTAAACTATCTCTCCGACCATCACTGCGACTAGGCGACAGCGTCGGGTCGAATCGCCCGTCCCCGCGCGTCGCCGGGGGCGAGTCCGACGACATCGCGCGCGGCGGCGGCGGCGCGGCGGGCGACGCCTCCGGCGGAATCAGCCCGAGCGCGCGCGCCTCGTCCACGAACGCGCGCAGGCGGTCCGAGATCCCGGGGGGCGCGTCCGATCTCGAACAGAGCTCGCGCACGTTTTCCTCCGCGACGATCGCGAGCGCCACCTCCTCCGTCGTCGGCGGCGCGTCCCCGCGCCGACGCGCGAGCGCCTTGAGCGTCGCGAGCACGCGCGCGTTCCTCTCCAAGAGCTCCGCGACGACCGTCCGCATCGCCGCGGCGTCGTCAGCCATGGCGGCGCGCGCGGGGACGTGTCCGATCTGGCGGGACGTGTCCGACAAAAAGAGGGATTCGATCCGTGACTCATCAACGGATTAACTGATTTCCGTGACTCTTCGTCCGCTCGAAGCGCGACGACGACGCGTTCGCTTTAAACGCCACGACATGACTACGCCCTAATCGACGCGCGCGCGCGCGACAACACGACACCCCCCACCCACAACCACGCGCCCACCCTCCTCTCATCCTAGTAGCCCGGTCCGCCGCGCCTCGCTCACCCCGCCTTGGCGTCGTGCCGGAACACCGTCAGATTCTGCGTGAACCGGTCCCTGTTCCGCGCCTCCAAGCTCCGCGTGACGCCGTCCATGAGCTTCTCAAAGTAACCGTCCATGAGCGGCCGTTTCGAAGGCGGCATCGACGCCGTGATCTCCGCCTTGAGCGCGCCGTAGTGCGCCTCGTTGACGAGGATGAGCGACAACGTCGGCCGCGACAGACTCCACTGGTTCGAACAGTCCTCGAACAACACGATGTCGAACAGCGTCTTGAGCATCTCGGGAAACAACGTCGGGAGCTGGTTTATATGCGCCGCGATCGCCTCCGCGCCCTGAGCCGGATTCTCCCCGATCACCGGGTTCACCGCCTTGAAGTAAAACCCCGCGAGGTTATCGATCGCGGCCGCGCACTGCGACGATATCGAGACGTCCAACGACCGCAACCCAGCCTCGAGCGACCGCGCGAGATGCGCGAACGTCGCGTTATCGCACGCCGCGACGACGTGCACGTGCGAGTGGAAGAGCACCTCCACGAGCGCGAAGTACGACTTGGCCACCTTGCGATACGTCATGATCTCCTCTAGGGGCATCGTGAGCGAGAGCGATATCGCCACCCCGAGCGCGTCTTTCAGCGCGTTGTCGCCGTAGAGATCGAACACGCCAAAGTTGACGTAATTGCCCGAGAGCGCGCGCATGAGCACCGTGGACGCGAGCCATATGCCCTTATACCGCCGCGGGTACGCCTCCGTGCCCTTCACCGGCGGCGCCGCGAGCGCGCGTCGGCCGTACGCGACGACGAGCTTGCTCACCTCGCGGAAGAGAAGGATCCCGTTCACGCTGGACGGCTCGAACGTCAGCCGTTGCGTCTTGTTCAACACAAACTCGGCGACGAATTTTAGCAGCGGCGTCGAGACTTGCGGGTCGTCCGCGTACGTCTCCATCGCGTGCAGCAGCAGCCCGACGTGCCGCGGATACATCCAGTCGAACAGGAGGCTGTACGTCCGCCGGCTGTTCGCCGCGGACGCGATCCCGCGCAGATCTCGGAACAGACCGATGAGCGTGTGCTTCACGGCGTCGGATCGAAACGCGTTGACGTCGCTCCTCGCCGCGTTGGACAGCTGTTCGCACAACGCGCCGAACGGCGCCATAAACTCCGCGAACTTCGCGGCGTCGTCCTCCATGAACAGCAGTCTCGCGAGCGTGGCGTAGAAGATGGTTCGGTTGCGCGTGTTGGCGTACTGCGACAGGAACGGGAAGTGGTCCGGCGTGTGATTCGCGAGCGTCGCGTTTATGGCGTCCAAACGCAGCAAGAGCTTCCCGGACATGAACCCGACGGCGAGGTCTTGAAGCAAGTTCAACGACGCCTCGACCACCTTGTCCACCTGCGCGAAGCACTTCAAGTTTTGCGTGATCTTCGTCACGGTCAAGTTCATGACCATGAGGTGGTCGTGCAACCCCATGCGTTCGGACAGCTGGACGTACACCTTGCTGCTGTGCATCGCCTGCTCGCCAACGTACACCTTGCGGAAATTTCCGAAAAAGTTTAAAACCGCGAGGTCCAACCGTTGCCGACTCTCCGCGCCGTACCGCGTCGCGTGGAACCCTTGGTCCATGACCTGAATCAGCTGAAACACGCGAAACGCGAGGTCGCCGTCCAGGCTCTCCTGCGGCTCCGAGCTGCTGCACGACAGTCGTCCGCGCACGACCGCGCCGACGATGTACACGAGCCACGTGAGCCTTCCCTCGACGACGCTCAGCGCGCTCGGGTCCGACCCTGCCGGCATGTTCGCAGCCATGTTAAACTCCGCGATCGTCGGGTCGATCAGCGTCGTGAGGAACTGAACCGTCGTCTCGTACCTGAACCGGCACAGGTGCGGCAGCGACTCGAGCTGATCTTGAAGCGACTCCTCGTTGTCGAGAGGGTCCTCCTCCGCGGTTCCCGACGCCACCGCCGTCACCGAGTCGATTCTCGACGTGATGAACGTCTCCGTTATGCGCGGCACGTACGCGTCGAGCATCGACGGCGCCTCGCCCTTGAGGTACGGCACCGAAGATATCAGTCGGCTCCACAGAGTGAGAAGGTAATACACCGAAGACGACGCCCATTGCCACGACTGCAGCGACGTCAGCGTGAACTCGGCGACGTGCTGGATCCAGGTTTGGTACCCGTCCACGGCGACGAGCTCGCTGAGCTGATAGTTCGTCTTCAGCCGCGATAACAGACGGCAAAACTCGTGGTAGTTGTCGTGCTCGCCCAAGCCCTGGTTCAGTCGCAGCACCTCGGACGTCCCCGCGATCAGCCGCCTGAGGTACCCGTTCCTCTCAGCCTCGGACGCGAACAGCGACCGTCGAACGCTCGCGAGGCGAACCAAACACTCCAAAGCCGCGTTCGACACCGGCGGCGAACTCGCTTTGTACGCGTCGAACAGCAGCGCCATCGTCGCGGGCTCCTCGATGATCCCGCGCCACGACGACGGGACCTGGATCGTCCCGATGTCCTCCGTGGACTCGTCCAGAGAGGTCCCGACGAAGTCGTAGGAGAGACACGTGAGCGTCAACGCGCACGCGCTCTCTTTGAGCCTCGCCTCTGACGCCGGATCATTCTGAAGCGACTGCAGCGCGCGCAGGGATATCTGAAAGATGTTCAGAAGCGCGGTGTGCCGAAACGACACCGCGATCTTCCTCTGCGCGATGAGCGACGTCCCCGGGGTCTGCTGGTTCATCTCGCTCACGAGCTGGTTGAAGATCTTCAAACCGATGTGATAGTGCGTCGCATTGTTTTGCTCCAGAAACTTCATCACCTCCGCCGCGACGTCTCTCTGCGCCTCGTCCGCCTCGAGCCACCCCGTCTTCACGACGCGCGATAACAGCTGGATCTGCGCGGTGACGACGAACCCCTCCAGCGCGGTGCCCTTCGTCGCGAGGAAGTTGATCACGTAGGCGCGCATGTCGATGCGCAGTTGTTGCGAGAGCGAGTCGTGATCGGTCAGGAGTTTCGTGAGCGACGACGTCGCGAACAGCTGCGCGTACGGGCTCGTCGCCGCGTCTAATATCGCGCGGCACTGCGCGATGTAGTCCACGTTCGTGCTGAACGGTCGCAGCGTGTTCTCCGCGTGCGCGCGCTCGGCCGGGTTGTGCGAGTTGTACAGCACGTTGCACAGCGACTCGAGCTCGGCCATGGACTGCATGACGACGGCGACGGCCGTCCTCCGCGCCGCGCCGCCGCGGGACGACGCCGCGAGCGCGGTTCTCCTTCTTCTCCTTCTCCTTCTCCTTCTCCTTCTCCTCCGCGCGCCGTCCGCCCCGAGAACGAAGCGCGGATCGCGCGGGGGGGACGGTCTGACCGAGAGGCGAAAGACCGCGGCGGCGAGCGCGAGATCCCGACGAGCGCGATTCGTTTCGCCGCGATCGATAGATTCGCCTCTCAGGTAACAAGCGCCCCCGCGGACGATCTGACCGCTCGAGCCGCGCCTCCGCTCGCGATCGGACCCCCGCCGCGCGTGAGGACGGATCGGCGGTGCGCGGAACTCCTTCTGCGCGCGATCCCGTGCGGTGCCGCCGCGCTCTGGGCAATGCCGCGCGCACGCGGAGACGCGCGCGCGATAACTCGAATCGCGACGGAGTTGCCGACCGCGGACAGGACGACTGGAAGCGCGTCTGGGTCGACCGCCCGACGATTTCGCCCGCCAGACGGCGCCGCGCGAGAGGGATGCCGCCGCTGCCGCGCCCTCGGCTGGTGCTGCCGCGGTACACCCCGCAGGAGATCTTCAAGGTGTTCTCCGCGTTCCTCGCGAAGCACGAGTTCACGCACACGTCGAGCGTGCTCGCGAAGGAGCTCCTCGCGCGAGGGTTCGCGGACGAGGGCGATTTGTCTTCCGATGCCGCCGACGCGAGGAGCGGCGCGAGAGAATACATCATCACGGACGCGATGCTCCAAGAGCACCTCGCGTTCTGCGTCGCGCAGCTGCAAAGCGTCGGCGGCGACGACGCCGCCGGCGGCGAGGATCGCGGCGAGGCGGGGATCGAGACGGGGATCGACGCCGGGGCGGTGCAGACGGAGTACGACGGCGGCGACCGCGGCGATGGCGACGGCGACGAGAAGGACGAGAAGGAGGAGGAGGAGGAGGACGACGACGACGACCACCTGATTCAGGACATCATCGAGTCGGACGAGGAGGATCCGTTCGCGGACGACGACGCGGCCACCTTGGACGGCGAGCCGGAAGACAGGAACGACGCGGACGCCGTCGCGACGACGACGACGATGACGACGACGACGACGACGACGGCGGCGACGAACGCCGCGAACGCCGACGACGACGAGATGAGGCGTTTGAAAGCCGCCGCAGAGGCGACGCGGAAGCGAGCGAGGCCGATGGCGACGGCGGCGACGGCGACGGCGACGGCGAAGAGGGCGAACACGGCGCGGGCGAAGAGCCGCACGGGGTGGGACCAGGTCCGGCCCGGCGGCGGCGGCGGCGGCGCGTCGGCGGCGGCGCCGCCGCTGCCGAGAGGCCCGCCGCCGAGGACCGCGACGCGCGTGGGCCCCGGGCCCGGGCCCGGCCCCGGCCCCGGCCCCGGCCCCGGGCCCGGGCCCGGCCCGGGCCCGCCGCTCGGGAGGGAGCCCGGGCGCGAGCCCGGAAGGGAACCCGGGCGCGAGCGCGACCGAGGGTTCCCCCCCCGGACCGAAGACAGGCGCGGCCCGCCGGGCGGCGTCTCCGGAGGACGGGGCGCGAGGGATCACGGATGGAGGCCGGGGGAACGCGGAGGCGGAGGAGGGAGGGACGGGAGGGTGTTCGCGCCGACGGTGCGCGCGGGCCGGGGCGCCGGTCCCGGCGGGAGAGGGGGACGCGCCGCGGTTCCGATGGGCAAGCGAAAGGCGCCGTATTGACTGGAAGGTTACAAACGCGTTTTAATACCAACTTTATCTCGAGTCGTCACGTCCTTCCCTCGCGCGCGCTCTGCACCAGCTTCGCGGCCGCCTCCGCCGCGCGCTTCGCCGCGGCCATCTCCGCGGAGCTCACCGCCGGCCGCTCCGGCGCGGCGTCCGCGACGCCGCCGGAACCCCCCCACCCGAACAGCGACGACAGCGTCGCCGAGACGCCTAAATCCGGCGCCAACTCCGCGACGCTCTCCAACGCCCTAAACGCCTCGCCAAAGTACTCCGACGCGCCCTCGTCCAACGTCGGGTCCGGGTCTCGCATGGAGAAGCTCCCGCGCGGGACCGCGGGCGAGGGCGACATCGGCGGGTCGGCGTACGCGCGCGGGGTGGAGGGCGAGGGCGAAGGCGGGGCGGCGGCGGCGGCGGCGGCGGCGGCGGCGGGCTCGATCTCGGAGACGACGCGCGCGGTCGACTTTGACTTCGCCGTCGCCGCCGCCGTCGCCGCGCGATGCGCCTCGCTCGCCCTCCGCATCCTATCCTCGTCCTTCCGTCGCGCCGCTTCCTCCTCCGCGGCCGCTCTCGCGCGCGCGGCCGCGACGTCCTTCGGGTCCGGCTCACCGAGTATGTACGCGATGGACGCCTCCACCTGATAGTCGTTCCATACAAAGCGACGTCGGGGTGGAGTTGAAAGGCGTCAGAAGCGGAGTTGAAAGGCGTCGAGGTGTGTCGGGATTGAAAGCAGCGAGGCGTGGGCGGAGAGATGCGCCGTAAAAAGTCCTTAAGGAACGGCGTTCACTACGCCAACGCGGTCGTATGGGAACCAGTGTATAGAACGCGCCTGATAGGCGTCCTCGGCTTCGACGTCAAACGGCTCGGCGCTCGTCGACGCCGACGCCGCCTCGCCCTCGCCCTCGCCATCCGCCGCCGCCGCCGCGCCGACGTCCTCGCCGTCGCGCCCCGTCGCCCCTCCTCCTCCTCCTCCCGCCTTCTTAACGCGCGCTCTGAGCGTCTCGAGCTCGTCGCGCGCGTCGTCCAGCGCCTTCTCCGCCGCGGCCACCTCCCGCCTCGACGCGGCGGCGCCCTCCTCCGTCGCGCGCCGCGCCGCGACCAGCTCCGCGCGCGTCGTCTTCAACGCCGCCTCCGCCGCCGTCGCGCGTCGCTCCAGCTGCGCGATCGCGACGCGCGCCTCCGCCTTGGCGTCCGCCGCCGCCGTGATCGCGTTCGCCTCGGCGTCCGCGGCGGAAGCGCGCGCGTCGTCCGCGGCGGCGTGCGCGGCGTACGCCTTGGGGTCGTTCCGTGCGAAGCGACGTCGGGGTGGAGTTGAAAGGCGTCATTTGAAGTTGAAAGGCGTCGAGATGTGTCGGGATTGAAAGCGAGGGGTGGGCGGAGAGATGCGCCGGGCAAAGTCCTTAAGGATCGGCGTGCACCACGCCGACGCGGTCGTACGGGGACCAGTGTGAGGAGAACGCGCCTCCGATCGCGCGCGGTCCGCCGCGTGATTCGCCGCCTTCAGCTCGTCCCTCAACCGCTCCAGCTCCTTCCTGCGCGCGGCCGCCGCCTCCGCGTCCCTGGCCGCGCGCGTCGCCTCTGTGTCCCTGGACGCAACGAGCGCGTCCTCGAGCGCGTCTCTCGCGGCCGCCGCGCGCTGCTCGGCGCGGTCGCGCGCGTCGTTCGCGGTTTGAATTTCCTTCGCCGCGCGTGATTGCGTCTCGCCGACGCCCGCGCGCTTCAGCTCGTCCTCTTTCGCGCGCACCAACGCAAGCGCGCGGGTCTTGTACTCCGCGTGCTCGCGCGCCGCCGTCGCGGCCGCGTCCTTCGCGGCGGCGACGTCGCTGAGAAGCGCGGTCTTCTCCGCCTCGCGCGCCGCCGCGTCTTCGGCGGCTTTCGACCTCGCCGCGGCGAGCTCCGTCTGAGGGTCGGTCGCGGGGTGGAGTTGAAAGGCGTCAGAAGCGGAGTTGAAAGGCGTCGTCGCGGTATGTCGGGATCGAAACCGAGGGGTGATGGGCGGAGAGTGACGACGCCAGGAAGAAAAGTCCTCAAGGAACGGCGTTCACCGCGCGAACGCGGTCGCACGGGGACTAGCGCGACAAACGGGACGCGCCTTTAGCGTCGTCGCGCGCGCGTCGAGCTTGGTCATCTTCTTCTTCACGTCCGTCAGCGACGTCTTCACGCGCGCGCGCTCTTCCTCCCACGCCTTGGCCTTCCTCTCTGCGTCCTCGAGCGCGGTGCGCAGCGCAGCCTTCGCGTCCGCGGCGTCTCTCTCCGCCGCGGACGTCGCCGTCGCGCGAGACGCCGACGCCGTCGCCGCGTCGGCTTCCGTCGTCGCCAGCTTCTCTCGCGTCGTCGCCGCCTCGCGCGCGGCGCTCGCGAGCTTCTCGCGCAGCGCCGCGGTCTCCGTCGTCGCCGCCGCGCGGAAGCGCTCGTCCGCGGCGGCGGTCTTCGCCGCGGCGTCGAGCTCGGCGCGCAGCGACGCGATCGTCGCGGCGGCGGCGGCGGACGCGGCCGCCTCCTCGTCGCGGTGCGTCTTCGCGTGGTCCTTTGTCTTCGCGTCGTCATCCTTCGTCTTCGCGTCGTCATCCTTCGCCGCGTCCGCCTTCGCCGCGTCCGCCTTCGCCTTCGCCGCCTCCGCGCGCGCCGCCGCCTCGCGCTTCGCGATCGCCGCGCGCTCTCTCTCCGCCGCCGCGAGCTTTGCGCGCGTCTCCTCCAGCGCGCGCGTCGTCGTCGCGGCGGCGTCCGCGTCCGCGCGCGATCTCGCGGACGCGTCGGACGCCGCCCTCTCCGCGGCGGCGACGCGCGCTTCCAGCGCGGCGACAACCTCGGGGGCGACGGCGTCCGGGTCCGGCCGCGGCGTCGCCTCCGCCTCGGCCGGCGCGGTCGCGGACGCGGCGGACGCGGCGGCCTCCTCGCGCAGGCGCTCGCACTCCGCGGCGAGCGCGGCCAATTTGGCCTGGTCCTTCTTCGCCCTCTTCGCCGCGTTCTCCAGCGCCTTCACGAGCTGCTCCTTGCTCGCGCTCGCCAGCGCGCCGCCGCCGCCGGCGGCGGCGGCGGCCTTCGGCTTCGCGACGGCGTCGGAGCCGTCGCCGCTCATGACGCGCCGTGCGCCCGCGCGCTCGGATCTGAGTCCGAGACGCGCTCGTCGCGTCGGTCGTCGAAATGGATTCAATCCGACTGATGAAGCCCATCGTAGGATCTGACGAGGATCTTCGTCACCACTCCCGCCGGCGCCGGCGCGCGCCAAGACGGCGGCATGGGAGGCAACAAGCTCGCGCGCGCGGAGGCGAAGCGCGCGAAGCGCGCCGTCGCCGTCGTCGACGGCGCCGGGGATCGAACCGCCGCCGGCGTCCTCCCCCGATGCGACCACTGGATCGAGCGCAAGCGCCGCGCGTGCGGGCAAGTCATCGCCCCGGGCTGCGGCGACCCGCCGCGGTGCGGGAACCATCGCGTCGACGGGCCCGCTCGCGCGCCGTGCGCGCACTGCGGCACCGCCGTCGCGACGACCGCGATGGAGAAGCACGCGAGGTGTTGCCCGGCGCGGAAGCACGCGCTCGAGCTCGAGTCGCGCGAATACTTTCGAGAGGACGTCAACGCCGGAAGCGACGACGACGACGACGACGACGGGATCCCCGACCCGACGACGCCGACGCGGCTGCCGCGCGGGGAGGCGCTGCGCGCGCTCGTCGACCGCATCCGCGCCGCGCGCGTCGCCGCGGGCGTGGACGCGGAGACGCCGCCGCCGTCGCGCGCGATCGCGCCGGCGTGCGAGCGCGCGGCGGCGGCGCTGGCGGAAGCCGCCGCGGCGTCGGCGTCGGCGTCGGCGTCGGCGTCGGCGACCGACCCCGCGCCGGCCGCGACCGCGCGCCGCCCGTCGCACGTCGCGCCGTTCAACGCGAGGCACGCGACGCAGCAGGCGGCGATCGTGTCGCTCATGGCGTCCGCGGGGCTCGTGGAGGAGACGAGGCCGCGGGGCCCCGGAACCGAGGCGGCGGCGGCGGCGGCGGCGGCGGTCGCGCGGCCGCCGGTCTACGTCGAGCTCGGCGCCGGGCGAGGGTACCTGTCGCACTTCCTGTGCGAGGCGTACGGACCGCGCGACGTCGTGCTCGTGGAGCGGAGGACGTATCGAAACAAGGCGGAGCGGAGCATACGACGAGAGCCGACGACGGCGGAAAACGCGGGAGCGGACCCCGCCGCCGCCGTCGTCTGCGAGCGCCTCAAGGTGGACATCAAGGATCTGGACGTGGCCGGCGTCGGGGTCGTGGACGGGAGGGACGTCGTGTTTACGGGGAAGCACCTGTGCGGCGGCGCGACGGACTTGGCGCTGCGGAGCGTCTTCGGAAGACGCTCGACGAGCGACGGAAGCGGGGACGGGGACGGGGACGGGGACGGGGACGGGGACGGAAGCGGAAGCGGGGACGGAGCAGGATTTG
>Ga0181560_10003772_pt1 | contig 13876 bp, 11 predicted proteins | sample 011ome_20_FD_133751 | JGI IMG/M metagenome (GOLD analysis project Ga0181560, IMG submission 133751) | Coastal salt marsh microbial communities from the Groves Creek Marsh, Skidaway Island, Georgia - 011509CT metaG (megahit assembly) | ecosystem: Environmental > Aquatic > Marine > Intertidal...
AGAGGGTTGCCGCCGATGAGCAGAGGGTGAAAGCTCATGACCTGGCGCAGCTGGTGATCTTTGATGTAGCGGGAAACTAACTGATACACGCTGCGGTCGCTGCGTAGCCGAATGAGCTGTGGCAGAAATTTGATTAATTCCCAGATACGGTCAAAGGATTTAAAGCCCAGGCGTTCAAACCCAATTCGGTATCGTTGCTCGCTGGCTTCTAAATACTGCAAATATCCCTTTGCATCGCTGCGATTGAAGCTCTTAATTTGCTCGATATTACGATCCCGATCGCCGCTGTAGTCAAAAATTCGGCCATCATTGAAGCGAATTCGAAAAAAGGGATCCATCGGTCGAAGATCGATGTCCTCATGAAAATTTCGATTGCAGAGCGACCACAGTTCTTCAAGGAGAAAGGGGGCGGTGATGATGGTGGGGCCGGCATCAAACGTGAAACCGTCTTGCTTGTAGACGTAGGCACGGCCACCGGGAGCATCGAGTTTTTCTAGCACGGTGACCTGATAGCCTTTGGCGCCCAAGCGAATGGCGGCTGCCAACCCGCCAAAGCCGCTGCCAATGACAATCGCCTGTGGAGGGTTGTCTCTCCCCTCAGCAGCCGAAGTATATTGGTGAACTCTGTCGGATTGCCGATGACTGTTGGAGGCACCTGCGCGGTCTTTAAACAATATATTGCCCAGCTTATTAAGGCGATCGGCGATACCGGAGGTTTGCGAAGGGCTAGACATGCGCCAATTCCTCTTGACTATCTAACAGTCAAATAATTTTGACAACTGTACCAGTCCTTTCGGTCTGAGCATAGTCCGGCGGCGGGCTAGATGATGGCTGTAATAATGTCGTTGAAGGGACCTGGGTTCTCTTCGTGTCCGAGGTGGCCTAAATCTGGAATCCGATAAAGCGTCGCCATATGAATAAATTCACTAAGTCGCTCGGCCTGCCAAGGATCCACGGTGCGATCATTGGCGCAGGTGATCAGATGGAGTGGTATGCGAAGACCAGGCAGTCGCTCGCGCTGATTGCTCAAATTCCAGCCTGCCATCATCGCCAGCGTACCCAACACATGGCGGGGGCTAGCCAATAACTGCTGATAGCAACGGAGCATTTTTTCAGAGGGCTGTGAGCCGGTTTCCAAAAGCATATTCCGCACGGGTAGCTCAAATAGTCCATGGGCCGCGGTAACATAGGCCAGCAGCTTTGAGCGCGACATCCAACGTGCTATTCGATTAAATGCGGGTGCCGCAGCAGCTCCAAATGGTAGAAAGGCACCGTTGATTGCCAGCACGGCGGCAGGCGAGGCTTGGGCGTTGAGTGCCATATGGGTGGCGATGGCCGCGCCTGCTGAGTGTCCGACAATGAGCTTTGGATGAACTCCCAAAACCGCCATCAGCGAGGTGAGGCGCTCGGCGAACCCCTCGAGAGTGGCTTGGCCCGGCGGCGGCGAGTCGGTAAAACCCTGTCCGGGTAGGTCGGGAATGACCACCGTGTAATGATGCTTCAGTTGTTCTGCAAGATCCGCCCAGCTATGGGCTGATGCGCCAGTGCCGTGGAGCATCAAGATCACGGGGCCTTTACCCATGATTTGTACGTGCCAACGCAGGCCTCCAACAGTAACAAATTGACTGTGTTCTCGGTGGGGCCAAAATTCCGGTAACTCCATGATTCAGCCTCCGATCATGGTTGCACTGGCCACCGACGTCTTAATGGCGCGGGCGTCAGCGTTAGGCATTGTTATGTACTCCCCACCCATGTGTAGTGCGAGATCTTTGGCTCGCGCCTGTGCCCGAGGGCTTGAATCGATAACTAGTGTCCGGATACCGCTCGCGGCCAGCGCTCTACCAGCCTGCTCAGCGTCTGCGGCGGCTATTGACCGCCCCTGACGGCCGTCACGGGCTACATTAGCTACGCCATCGGTGAGAAAGACCGCCGTAGTGGTAAAGCCATCTGCGTTGAGTTTGGTGCTCAATTGACGAGTCAGGTCGATTGCGGATGCGAGCGGTGTGCCTCCGCCTCCGGGTAGCGCAGCGAGGCTGCGCTTGGCTCGAACCAATGACCTTGTGGGGGGTAACAACAGGTCAGCACGCTCGCCGCCGAAAGCGATCAGTGCCACTGTGTCGCGTCGGACGTAACAATCAGCGAGCAGGAGTTCGACAGCGCCCTTGGCTTCTGCCATGCGATGCATTGCCGCAGATCCCGATGCATCGACAACAAAAATAGTGGCACTCTGCTGGGGATGGCGAAACCGAGTGATCCTGAAGTCTTGTTTGCGGATAACAATACGTCCCTGATGACCGATCCGGTTGGGCGGAGTCTGCCGATGTCGCAGGGGTTGCCAAGGTGCAGCAGCGCGCAATGTGGCAATAAGATTCAATCGTTCACCCCGGCGAAGGTCACCAGCGATGACGCCGACGGGACGGCCGCGACGTTTATTCATTTGCTCTTTCCCCGCTTTTCCGCCGCTGCCTCGGCTGCGATTCTTGGCGCGATCTTGGAGCTGCTGTAGCAACCCCGGAGGAATCTGCGCGGCAATGGCCTCAATTAACTGATCTATTGGTGGGGGCTCCGGGTTCTGGTTGTTATTGTCGGCGTCGGAGGAGGCATCCTGCTCCCCGGGGGGCACCTCAGAATCCTCGGGCGGGGAGGGCTCACTCTCCTCTGCAAACTGAGGAAGCTGAGTAGCGCGGGGCACCATGACCGCCATAATGGCTCGCTCCAGCGTTTCCTGTTGGATTGTGGATGATCCCTCGAGCGCGGCAAAGATTCGAGCTGTATCTAAGGTTTGTAGCATGGCTCTGGGGGATTGCACGCCCAGGGCTAATCCGGTCGCCGCAATCACTTCCATTTGTTCGTCACTGGCAGAGATGGAGCTCCAGTGCTGCCGCGCTGCGGCGATTTGCTCCTGACTGAGGTTGTTTGGGCAAACGTCACGAATACTGATTTCTGAGAGATCAATGCTGAAGGCTAAACGATCCGCCAGAGCTGGATTGACCTGCTCGTCGTTGATGCCCTCATCTAGGGCGATCACACCTAGGCGGGAGGGTACCCGGGCATTTAGGCCAGTTCTCGCTACAGTGATCTCGCCCATATCGAGGGCTGAACACAAGTGAGCGATGGTGTTGCGCTCTGCTCGCTCCGCCATGGCGAGGATAGCTACGCCGCCGTGGCAGTGGTGTAAAATACCGTGCTCAACCTGTAGCTCGCCCGTGGTCAGCGTCGCGCCAAGATCGATACCTCCCAGCAAGCGCGCTTCGCTAACGTGTAGAGGTAATCGCCGAGTGGGTAAGCTCGCAAGATAGTCCTGCAGCAGTTCCAGCCAGATATCTCTTACGGGGCCCGGTGCTGCGCGCAATACCACGCCACCAAGTTGAGCAGGTGCGACAGCAAATGCTGCCAGTGCCAGCTCTGCGTCGAGCCATCGCTGACTGGCTTCAGGAATCACATTAGCCGTCCAGTTCTACCAGTGCCCGCTCAATGCGCGAGTCACCGCTTGCTTCATCCAGTGGATCGCGACGCATGCGGTGTCTCAGGACCATAGGTGCAATGCTTCGCATATGGGCAACAGATGCGTGCTCCGAACCCTCGAGTGCCGCCAGAGCGCGGGCTGCCCGCAGCAAAGTAAGCTCACCTCTCAGTCCGTCGGTACCCAATTTCAGACAGAGCGTGGCGGCAAACTCCAGCACGGAGTCGGGTGTTTCAACGCCCGCGATGTGCGATCTCGCGGCTTCAATTTTTTTGCGTAGCGCGGTTTCTTTTCGCTGCCATTTTTTACGAAATCCAGCCCGATCTTTTTCGAAGGTATCTCGCAACTTAATAATTTGGACGCGGCTTGCCACATCAGTTGGTGTTGTGATGTCGACGGATAGGCCAAATCGGTCTAGCAGTTGGGGGCGCAGTTCGCCCTCCTCGGGGTTACCGCTGCCAACCAATACAAAACGCGCCGGGTGCCGAATGCTTAAGCCTTCACGTTCCACCACATTTTCTCCCGAGGCGGCGACGTCGAGTAGCGCATCCACGATGTGGTCTTCCAGCAGATTTACCTCGTCGATATAGAGAAACCCTCGATGCGCCCGGGCGAGCAGTCCAGGCTCGAAGGCTTTCTCGCCGGCGTGGAGGGCTTTTTCTATATCCAGCGCACCGATAACGCGGTCTTCCGTAGCGCCCAAAGGAAGGTCAACCACCGGTAGGGGACTCTGAGAGACGTCCATCTGCATATTGCCTGTACTGCACTGTGAGCACAGTCCCGCTGGACGCTCGTTGGGACTGCAGTTGTAGGCGCATCCCGTTACCACGTCGATTTTTGGCAGCAATGCGGCTAGTGCGCGAATGGCCGTGGATTTTCCGGTGCCGCGATCACCCATAACGAGCACCCCGCCGATATCCTGGTCTACCGCCGCTATCATGAGCGCTTGCTTCATGGCCTCTTGGGCAACAATGGCTGTAAAGGGGTAGGTGACTGCCATATTAAGAAAACTCCGTCGCTTGTCGCCAACTAAGTGTAAACTAAAAATGACATTAAGCGTGTATGCTTTTAAATTGACGGCAGGCAGCAATTGACCGCACTGAAGTGCGAAGCGGATGTTAGCGCGCCGCTGTAATACATAGCTTGTGCATCACCGCGGTAGCTGGGCTGGTTTTTCCCTCGGTGATCAACCCCTGAAACATTATGAGAGATGTTCAATGAGTAGAGCACAGCGTTTTTCCCTCAAACCTGCGATAGCAGCGGAGCAGCGGGAGTTTTTTACGCGCGACGGCATTCGGGTGAGTTATTACGTGGACGACACGCAGACGGGGTGTCCTCTGCTGCTTCTTCACAGTATCAATGCCGCGCCCAGTGCCATGGAGGTGCGACCGCTGTTCGATCATTATCGACAAGAGCGGCCCGTTTACGCCATTGAGCTGCCCGGGTTTGGATTTTCCCAGCGCGGTAACCTCAACTACACGCCGGCGCTATTCAGCGCGGTCATCGCTGAGTTCGTGGGTTCGGTATTGACTCAGGCCCCCGACGTAGTTGCGCTGTCTTTGAGCGCAGAGTTCGCTGCACGAGCCAGGGTGGACTACGACATGGCGTGCCGCTCGCTGGTGTTGATTTCACCGACGGGGATGGGGCGACGAGAGCCACCTGATCCGGCGGTGGGGGAGCGGGTCGTCGGCGTACTGCGCAAGCCGTTTGTGGGGGCGTCCCTGTGGCGAGCTCTGACCAGTAAGCCGAGTATTCGGTGGTTTCTTGGTCAGGCCTTTTACGGCAAAACCCCCAAGGGAATGATCGAGTACGCCTATGAAACTGCCCGACAACCCGACGCACAGTTTGCCCCCTTTGCATTTCTGGGTATGGGTTTGTTTAGCCGCAACGCTCTCGATCTGTTGTACGCGCGGTTAGATGTGCCCGCGCTCGTGGTTTATGACCGAGATCCCAATATTGACTTTGAGCAGTTACCCGAGTTGCAAAGATTGCAACCGAGTATCCGAGCGCTGCGAATCGCCCCCAGTCGCGGCTTACCCCACTGGGAGTTGCCTGAAAAAACCTTTGATGCCCTCGACCAATTTTGGTCAGGACTTAGCTAACCGCGATCTTCGATCATTGCCCAGGCAGCCAACCGGCCCGATAGCGTGGCCATTGGTACCCCTGGACCCGGGTGAACGCTGCCACCGCAGCGATACAGCCCGGGTATGCGCGTCCGCGTCCCTGGGCGAGTGAAACTTGACCACATACCGTGGGACGCCCCGCCGTAGAGTGACCCGCCGCTGCCCGGAAATCGCTCGCTGTGCCACTGGGGGGTGCGGCAGACGTGCCCAGCATTGAGCTTAATATCCAGCCCACACCGATCGATAACCGCCTCGACGGCCAATTTAGCCTGCTCCGCTGCGTCATCGTCATTGTTGGCAGCGGTATCAACGCTGGGTGCGTTTACTAACACTAAAGCTCGCTCTTGGGTGCTGGGGCAACCCCCGCGCTCGCGATCTTGCGCGCAAATATAAACGGTGGGTTTATGCGGCAGCTCCCCTTGGTGAAAAATACGCTTGAACTCGGATGGATAGTCTTCTTGGAATAGAACGTTGTGGTAGCTCAAGGGGGCCTGCTGTGCGCTAATGAGCCCGCTCCACGTGATGGCAGATAAACCCCGTTGCCCCGAGTGCTGGAGTCGGTCTGGTCGCTGAACCGATTGTCCAAGCAGGCCCTGCAGCAGAGCGCGACTGTCGCCATTAAACAGCACCACATCCGCCTGCAGCTTTTCACCCGCCGCTGTAATAACGCCATCGACCCTGCCTGCGCGGGTGGTGATGGCATCAACACGCTCACCTAAGCGGAAACTTGCGCCCGCACTTGAGGCTACGCGCTGCATGGCGTCGGCGAGAGACGACATGCCGCCTTCGAGGCGCCAAACTCCCGCTTGTTCAACATGGGCTATGAGCATCAAGGTCGCAGGCGTCTGCAGGGGTGACGAGCCGACATAGGTCGCATACCGACCAAATAGCTGCTGCAGCCTGGGGTCTTTGAAATATTGCGATAGCACATGCCACAGGGATTGATGAGAGCGGGTTTGCATTAGGGCGCCAATTCGGTGCCAGCCAACCCGATGGACCAGGGAGAGGGGGTTTGGTTTTTGTGCCGCCATAAAAGTATCCCGAAGCGTGTCATGAATACTTTCTGAGTCAGCGCAAAAGCGACGGTAGCCCGCGGCATCTGCGCTGCTTGCAAACTGGCCTATGGCGTCTGCCGACTGATCGATATCGGCGTGCAGGTCGAGTGTGGTTTTGTTGTGCCACCAATGGCGCGCAAGAATGGGCATTGCGCTGTGGTGCAGTTCGTCATCTAGATTGTGGCCAAGGGTTGCAAACAGCGATTCAAAAACCCACCGCATGGTAAATACCGTCGGGCCGGTATCTATCCTATGGTCTTCCACTACAACCTGATTCATCTTGCCGCCAACGGCGTTGGCCGCTTCAATCACGCAGACATCATAGCCTGCAGCCGTCAGCTCGATGGCAGCCGCTAGCCCACCTGCTCCGGCGCCGATTACAATGGCCCGTTCAGATTGCTTCATTGGGTCAGGCCGCGGGCAATACTTTGCAGCGCCACCGCTCTTCGATGGTAGATGATTAAGGTTAGACCAACGATAAGAGGCACCGACCAGAGCGCGGGGGTTAGCGCCAGTTCCGGCATAATACGCACCGCGCCAAATGCGAAAAATGCGGTATAAACCGAAATTCCTGCTCCCACCAGACTTTTGATGTGCTCGCGAATACGCTCGGTGCGACTGGGCGTTAGAATATAGAGAAACCAAAGATTGGTGCCCACGGTGGCAAAGCCTACCATTGAGATGCCGAGCATCATGGGCTGTCCCAACTCCCAGCCACGATAGAAACAATTGGCAGCGGTAGCAGTGAGCAGCACTTGCGACAGCAGGTTATGCCATGCTCGATTCGCAGTGTGATTGTTCCGGTTAACCATGCACAGTCGGCCATGCCAAGCCAGATTGAGGGTGAGCGTAGCAAGATAGAGCATCATCCAGCCGAAGATACCCTCAATAAGCAGCGGATTTGAGAACACCGCGTGCTGGGCCAAATGCGGATGTGTCCCCTCGGGGTCCCACAAGGTGGTGATGGCAATAGCCACCGCAGTTGTACCGGTAATCAGCATGGTGTTGATAAACACTTTGCCAAAGCGCCGGTGAGTTGCGCCCCCTTTCTGTCCTGCCACGGGCACCCAGAAGCTCAACAGGCCGATGGATCCGCCGACGATGTGTATAGCGATCAGGCTTTTGAAGATGAACAAGGTCGACAACATTCGAGGCTCCTCCCATACTGAAGTGAATTTAGATAGGGCCTCTTGATATGGCTGAGACCAGCGGCTACCAACCGCCATACCCCCGACCGTTGCCGGCATTGCCCGCGCTGTGTCGCGTGCTCTGGCACGGTGACGGCAATTTGCTCGAGCTTATGCCAGGGGGTGCTTACCGCTTTGACGTGGGGGATCTTGGGTACTCTCGGCGCTCGACGGTTCTGTTCAATGATCCCCAATTGATCGAAGAGATCCTCAGAGACGACGGTACTCGCTTTCCAAAGAGCGATCTCATGGTCAATGCCCTGGAGCCACTGATTGGGGGCTCTATCTTTGTGACCGATGGTGATGTCTGGCGGCGGCAGCGTCGTATGATTGACCCGGCGTTCAGTCACATGCGCGTGGGCCATGCCTTCGCCGCCATGCAGTCGGCGGTTGCTGACCACTTGGCCATCTGGCGGGACTATAGCGCGAGCGGCCAGCCGTTCTCCCTTGACCTGGCAATGAGCCACCTCACCGCCGATGTCATCTGCAGGACGACATTTTCGCTGCCCCTGCAGTCCTCGGTAGCTACAGAGGTGTTTGATGACTTTACCGTGTTTGAGCGCTCGGTAGCGCAGGTCGATATCTTCCGTCTCATTTTTCAGCCCGCTTGGGCAGACATGCCCCAGTCCCCCGAGGTGCTCGCCGCCTGCCGGCGAATTCGCGACCACGTCGGAGACTTGATTGACACCCACATAGCTAATCCCGATGCCTACAATGACATTGCCAGTGACGTCATTGCATCCCGAGATTCGGATACGGGTGAGGGGTTTAGTCGCGATCAATTGATTGATCAGCTGGGGGTGTTTTTTCTTGCCGGCCACGAAACGTCTGCGAGTGCCTTGACCTGGGCGCTTTATCTCTTGGCTGTCCAGCCAGAGTGGTTGCTGCGTCTGCGTAAGGAAGTTGCCGAGGTTGTGGGTGACGGCGAAATCAACTTTCGGCACATTCGTCAATTGCCGCTGATTCGAGCCTTTTTTAAGGAGGTTCTGCGGCTGTATCCACCGATTACATTTCTGCCGCGGGTCGCTATGACCCCGTGCCAAGTGGGCCGGCGAAAGCTGCGCCGAGGTGCTCTGGTCATGATTTCCCCATGGACGCTGCACCGTCATGAACGCTACTGGCACAATCCGAATAGCTTTGACCCCGAGCGCTTTTTGCCCCATCGGGAAGCAGAGATTGGGGCGGGTACCTATATTCCCTTTGGCCAAGGTCCGCATACCTGCATTGGGGCTGGCTTTGCCCAGGCTGAAGCTTCTCTGATCATTGCTGAGCTTGTTCGCCATTTTGATCTTTCGCTGGAGGACAACCAGCGTGTTCGGCCCGCTGCGCGCCTGACTACGCGTCCAGCGCAACCCATCGGTTTTTTCTGCCGCGAAATTTGATGCCACCTGCGACAACCTAAGGCATGTCACGAGCTACAACTCCAGAATCTGAGCCCCTGTCCCACAGGGGTGCGATATCTCGCTGACAGGCCTCCCCCAAGGTCAGTCCCTCTTTAATAGCAGGCCAAAGGATGGATATTGATAGGGGTGTCATCAGTAAAAAGGGTAGCGGGTCGCGCCATGACCAAACGCAGTCGCGACTGGTTCGGAGCAGCTTCATGATTTGCCAATACCGGGAAAAATCGCCCCTAAAAAGCGCGCCATACGCTTCGGTGAGAGTGCTGTAGCCCCATTGCCATCGCTTGGGCCGCTGTGCATTGGCGGGCCCAAAGGTTTCAGTATTTGCCATATTTTGATTGATGTCCCGCTGATTGGGCTTTGCTGCAAGCTGATCGAGGTTCGTAAAGAAGTGGATGCCACTGGTTAGTCGCGGGTTGCATTCAATGCCCCAAGGCTGTCCCTGAGGATCGATAATAAAATCCAAGGCGATAAAGCCATTGCCCTCAAAGGATTGGGTCCATGTGTGTATCCAATCTATGACCGCCGCCGAAGGTTGAATCTGTTCAAAGCAAATAGCGACCGTGCCTGAGAAGACCTTGCCTTGATAAACAACGGTCTGTACCTCAGACCCATCTACAACTAACGTTAAAGAGCTAATTACCTGACCATCAATAAAGGTTTGCACAACCGTGTTTTCGTTTTGCTCCTGTGCAGGGAGGGCATCGGGATCTCTGACAATACCAACACCAGAGCATCCCCTGCGGGGTTTATAGATGCAATTATCCGCAACACCTAAATTTTCTGCCGCCGGCGTGCCGTAGATGTGAGTCGTGGGAACCGCGAGGCCAAGAGATTGAGCTCGTTGTGCAAAATACAGCTTGTCCGCTGCGGTTAGGTAATCATTCCAATTGGGAGCAAAAAGTAAGACCTGTGGTGGCAGATCTCCGCGCAGGGGTAACACATGGTGTATTTCTTCGGATACCGGTATGACCAATGTCACCTCTTCGCGCTCAATAATATCTAGCAGGCAGGCGCGATAGCCGCTGGGATCCAGATTTGGCGAAGGTGTGACGTAACTCCGTGAGACAGCCCTAGAGACCAACGCTAGGTGCCATTTGAAGGGTTCAGCAACAACCACTCGGTAGCCGGCAGCACTTAGGTGGCGCGCGAGCGTAAGGGCTTTGGGAAGCCGCCCGAGTGTGATGAGCGCAGTGGCCATGCCAAATCTGCCTATATCTGTTGGGTCAGGCCTTATCATGGGGTTGACGGTAAACGTCGTCAAATTATTTGGACGCATGCTGCTGGTTTATCGTTGGGTCTTCATGCATCGCTTCGGGCGCAGGTTCAATGCTCCACAGTGTTTGTCGCATTCTCTAGCGGTTTCTCTTCGATCGGTCTCCGCGCTAACGCAGTTTTTGACTGATGATGACCAGTTAGCGGTTTACCTTTTCATCCGCTGAGGTATCTTCTTCGAGGAAGCATAGATTTCTGAGCACTGCGGCTTGGCCGCGTCAACTTACTTGAATCAGTTGGAGCAAAACACAAATGATCGATTGGTCACGCACTTATCACACGGGCCTTGTGGTTGAGGATATCGAAGCCGCCAAAACATTCTACGAAAACAGTATGGGTTTGCGATTTACAGAGACCAAGGTTTTTGACCCGCTACCATTCTGGACCCCTGAACAGGGCTCCCATGAAGTCGTTGTTCACGCCTGCTACAGCCAGCCAGGGCCAAATCATTTGGAGCTATGCCAAGGCACGGGCGCTTTCTACAGCGTGACTGAACTTCCAGATTCGCGCCATGTTGGCGTTTGGGTTGACGACGTTGCGGCCGAGGCTGAGCGACTGACTGCCCTGGGTTGGCAGCCATTGGCGGCAGGTAGTAGTCCGGAGGAGGGCTATGGCTCAATTTGCTATCTCAGAGCACCCGTTGGGCAGCTGGTGGTTGAGTTGGTCTCAACGGAGTTGGAAGCGTTTATTAACGATTGGATGGCAACCGCTATCGGCTGACGGGTGGTTCAAATACAGGTGTACTAGCGCAGGTTTTGCCCTTTGCCAAATGCGATTGTCATGCACTCCGCTGGCTTCTAGACTCGCTCAGAGTAGGCCAGAAAACCGACAGAGGGTTGCCGATGACCACACTTGAGATTCCAGTTTTAAATATTCCGGCGCATCCAGACACTATGGACGGCCGGGATCCCAAACTGCTTCGCGGTGACAAGGTCAGCGGCGATCGCTACTACTCTCGAGACTTCGCTCAAAAAGAGTGGGATCACATGTGGACCAAAATCTGGCATGTGGCGGGGCGGACAGCCGAACTGGAGGAGGCTGGAGATTTCGTGGTCCACGATTTCATGAACCAGTCCGTCATGTGCGTCAAACAGGCGGACGGCTCCATTCGCGCGTTCTACAACGTCTGCCAGCATCGCGCGCTCCGGTTAGTGGATCAAAGCTCTTCGGTTGGGGAGTTTCACTGCCCTTATCACGGGTGGGTTTGGGGTATTGATGGTGTTTTGAAATCGGTATTCGATCCAGAGAACTTTTCTCAGGGTAACCCCTGTGGAAAGTTAACGCTTAAGGAGCTTCGCTGTGATACCTGGGGCGGCTTTGTCTGGTACAGCTTCAGTGACGACAGTCCGGGATTGATGGAGTATCTCCATCCCATGCCGGAAATTTATAAAAACTATCCGATGGATACCGCTGTTCGTATCTTTGCGCGCAAGATTAAGCTCAATACCAACTGGAAGTTTGCCTCGGTGAACTTCAGCGAGTCTTATCACACCCGCACGGCGCATCCTCAAGTGCCTCCGTGGATCGATCAAGATTACTGGAGCGCGCGCTCAGAGATCTGGCCCAATGGCCACGGACGCACCGTACAACCCATGCGTCCAAGCTTACGCGACCGGTTGCCCGAGGGTGAACCGCACCCCTTCGATGACATTTTACGAATGTGGGACATAGACCCAGACGGCTACCCCGACTTTGATACCAAAGCCATTCAAGGTTGGATGGATTTAAAAGCGGCGAAGCGACGTCTCTGGAAAGAGCGTGGTTATGTGCATTATGAACACATGAATGATGAGGAGCTCACGGACAGCCCCCATACGGTGTTCTTTCCCAACGTGACGATCTCGTTTTTACCCGACAACTTGATCTTTTTTAGAACCGAGCCCGATGCCAAAGACCCAACTAAGTGCACCTTCGATCTGTGGTGCATGGTGTTCCCAGTGGAGGGGCAGGATATGGCCCACGGCGTGATGACCAATGATCTGCTACCCGTTCAGGAGGTTGAGTCCGAAACGGTGGAGTTTGATGGTGGTCGCGGCGTACCGGAAATTGTGGGCGGAATCGTGTGGCAAGACATGATGCTGGCGGAAGCGCAGCAGAATGGTTGGGAGTCCATGGGCTTTGATGACTACTATCTTGCGGACCAAGAGACGCGAGTACGGTACTTCCACGAAACCCTGAATGATTATCTGGAAGGCCGCAAGGGAGTTGCCAAGTAACAGCATACATCTACCCTTTACCAAAACGGGCGGACGCTGCCTGCCAAGAAGATTTTGCTATGTCGGTTGGCGGGAACCACGGGCAGTAGCAGTGCGTCAGTCAGAGGTAGCAACCTATTAATCTCGTTGCGGGCTTCCAAATAGCGCCCAGTCACATAACAAAAAATCTTGGAGTGATTAGAATGACGGTAACACAGCGGTTTATGCAGGGCCTCGCTATCATTGGATTGGGCATAGGCGTGGCGATCAACAGCGCGACCGCTATTGCCAATGATGATGTGGCGCGGATGGTCGCTACTCAACAGATCGAATACTTGCGGAAGCACTACGCCCGCGCGACCGATCAAATCGGCACCAACACCGAAGAGGGCATCGCGTCGGGACGAGCGGTGTATCAGCGCATCTTTACCCCCGATGTAAAAATATCGGCCAGTAATGGCGGTGAAACAGAGCCGTTTTGCGCCGAGGGACCCGAGGCATGGGTTCAGGTTGCCGCATCGGCACTTAAGTCATTTGACGCCACTCAGCACTTAATTGGCACTCAGATAGTCAGTATCGACAGCCTGCCTGATGACAAAGGTCAAGGCGGGCATGCAACGATGACGAGCTATCTTCAAGCGTGGCACTCAGACCCAGATAGAGTTCTTGATATTTACATTGGCACTTACCATGACAAGGTGCGCTACAGCCCTGGAGTGGGTTGGCAGATTTATGAAATGCACTTAGAGAAAGTTTCCGGCGAGGTCACATCAAAGTCGCATTGAATGTCGATTCTAAGGGGAGACTGATGTTTGGAGTGTTCGGATCTTGATGTGGATTAATCGGCGGGTCGTGTCGGCGGCCTTACTGCTGTTAGTGGTGATGTCCAGTCGGCTAATGGCAAGTACCAGTCTGCGGGGTGTGGTTGTAGACGAGGGTGGTGCACCGATGGAGGGTGTTCTGGTCATTGCTAAACCTCAACAGGGTGACTGGCTGGTATCGGTGGCCTCCAACGCCCAGGGTGTGTTTGCTTTTCCAGCCAACCGATTACCTGTGTGTGACTACACGCTCAGTGTTCGTGTCACGGGTTTTGATTTAATTGAGACAGCTGGGCGCGAGGTAAGCATTAGCAGCAGCCCTCAGGAAATAAGCCTGAAGCTCTCTCCGGTTTCTCGAGA
>Ga0181560_10003789_pt1 | contig 13842 bp, 12 predicted proteins | sample 011ome_20_FD_133751 | JGI IMG/M metagenome (GOLD analysis project Ga0181560, IMG submission 133751) | Coastal salt marsh microbial communities from the Groves Creek Marsh, Skidaway Island, Georgia - 011509CT metaG (megahit assembly) | ecosystem: Environmental > Aquatic > Marine > Intertidal...
CATCGCGCGCGTCACCGCCAACCCGGCGAGGACATCATTGCCGTCGACGCGCACGGAGTGGATCCCGTATCCGGCCGCGCGCATCGACAGCGGTGCACGCGTCTGCCGGTGCACGGGCACCGAGATCGCCCACTGGTTGTTCTGCACGAGGAAGACGACCGGGGCGTGGAAGGAGGCAGCGAAGACCATGGCCTCGTGCACGTCGCCCGTGCTCGTCGCGCCGTCGCCGAAGCAGGAGAGCACGGCCTCGGCGGCGCCATCGCGCTGGATGCCCATGGCGTATCCGACGGAATGCAGGGCGTGGGATCCGATGACGATGGTGAAGATGCCCAGGCCGACGCGGCGGGGATCCCAGCTCGCGTGGCTGGTGCCGCGATAGAGGTGGAGCAACTCGACGGGATCCACGCCGCGTACATGGAAGATGCCGACTTCGCGATAGGTCGTGAAGCCGTAGTCCGTGGGCCGCATCGCGTGGGCCGCGCCGACCTGGATTCCCTCCTGGCCGAGGACAGGGCACCACAGCCCGAGTTCGCCGGTGCGCTGCAGCGCGGTGGACTCCACGTCCGTGCGTCGGGTGAGGACGATGTCTCGGTACAGGCGTCGGAGCAGGTCTGCATCGACCACGAGCGGGAAGTCGGGATGCGCGAGCAACTCACCCTCAGGGGTGAGCAAGCGAATGACGTCGTCGGTCATGGTGGAGACCCTCTCGTCGCGGGCCTTGTGAGCCCACGGATATCCAAGCACCGGTCACGCCCCGCGGGAAGCACTCTTTGCCCAGTCCCATGGCTGGGGAGTGGGCGGATGCCACACTGGGCGCATGGCGATACGGGTGTTCCTCCTGGACGACCACGAGATCGTGCGTCGGGGGCTGGCGGATCTCATCGGGCTCGAGGACGACATCGAGATCGTCGGCGAGGCGGGCAGTGCCGCGGAGGCACTGGCGCGCATCCCCGCGACGCGTCCCGATGTCGCCGTCCTCGACGTACGCCTGCCGGACGGCAGCGGCGTCGAGGTGTGCCGCGAGGTCCGCGACACCCTCCCGGAGACGCGCTGCCTCATGCTCACGTCGTACGCCGATGACGAGGCGCTCTTCAACGCGATCATGGCGGGTGCATCGGGCTACGTGCTCAAGGAGATCCGCGGCAACGACCTCGTCGACGCGATCCGCCAGGTCGCTGCAGGACGCTCGCTGCTCGATCCCGTCGCCACGCAGCGCGTCATGGAGCGCCTCCGCAGGGGGGAGGAGCATGACGAGCGTCTCGACGCACTCACCGAGCAGGAGCGACGCATCCTCGAGCTCATCGGCGAGGGCCTCACCAACCGTCAGATCGGCGAGCGGATGCACCTCGCCGAGAAGACGGTCAAGAACTACGTGTCGTCGCTGCTCGCCAAGATGGGCATGGAGCGCCGGACTCAGGCTGCCGCGTACGTCGCCCGACGCGAGGCCGAGCAGCACCGCACCGACTAAGGGCTGCCCTAGCCCGCGATCGGCACCCGCCAGGTGAGGCGCGTGCCCCCCTCGTCGGAAACGCGCTGCAGCGTGCACTCCCCTCCGAGATCCGCCGCGCGCGATGTCATGTTGGCCAGGCCCGAGCGTCGGCCGGCGCCGGTGAGCCCCACGCCATCGTCCGTGACGACGAGCAGGAGCGATCGCGCATCCGCCTCGACGATGACATCGACGTGCCGCGCCTGGGCATGCTTGGCCGCATTGGCGAGTGCCTCGCGGAGCACCGCGATGAGGTGGTCGCTCAGCGGCGGTCCCGTGAGCGTGTCCACCGCACCCACGAAGCGCACTGCCGGCTCGAAGCCGAGGAGCGCCCCGGATTGGGCGGCCTCGCGCAGCACGCGGGCACGTAGCGAGTCGCTCGTGGCATCGACGGGCTCGTGCAGGGCAAAGATCGTCTGGCGGATCTCGCGGATGGTCTCGTCGAGATCGTCGACCGCGCGACTGATGCGGTCGCGCACATCGTCGGGCAGGTCGGCGTGCCGGGTCGCTCCCTGGAGCTGCATGCCGGTGGCGAAGAGGCGCTGGATGACGAGATCGTGCAGGTCGCGCGCGATGCGATCGCGATCCTCGTAGATGGACAGGCGCTCACGCTCGAGCCGCGCCTCCGCCAGGACGATATTGACCGCCGCCTGCGCGGCGAAGGACTCCGCGACCGACCGCATGTCCTCGTCGAGGACGTCTGCGGGATCACTCCACACCAGGTGCAGGATCCCCAGGGTCCGGTCGGGGGTGCGCAGGGGCAGCGCCATCACCTCGCCCTCCCAGTCGGGGAGTTCGCCGTCCTGCACCAGGGTCCCCATGATCCCGGCGCACGAGGCCCCTGGCGCGAGGTCGACGATCTCGACGACGAGGTCGTCATCCGCATCGCGCACGGCGATCGCAGCCACCTGCGCCGAGGTGAGCGAGCGCGCCGTGGAGGCGATAAGTGCGAGGAGGTCCGCCGTTGTCGCGCCCGCGAGCACGGCGTTGTCGATGCGTGTGATCGCGTCCAGCCAGAGGCCGCGCAGTCGCGTGAACTCGAAGAGTCGAGCGTTCTCGATCGCGACTGCCGCCGCGGCCGCGAGTGCTGACACCGTGTGCTCGTCCGCCTGGGTGAAGTGGTCACCGCTGCGCTTCTCGGTGAGGTAGAGATTGCCGAAGACACGCCCGCGCACGCGCACGGGGACGCCGAGGAAGGACGCCATGGGCGGATGCCCGGCGGGGAAGCCAGCGGCTGCAGGATGCCCCCCGATGTCATCGATGCGCAGCGGCACCGGGTGATCGATGAGCAGGCCGAGCACGCCCTGCCCCGTGGGCAGGGTCCCGATCCCCGCGACCGTGGCGTCGTCCATACCCACGTGGATGAAGTTGCGGACACGTCCGTCGTTGCCGAGCACGCCCAGGGCGCCGTACGTCGCATCCGAGAGGTTCACGGCGGCCTGGACGATGCGACGCAGTGTCGAGGTGAGCTCGAGTCCGGCGGCCACGGAGACGACAGCCTCGAAGAGGCCCTGGTCGCGGTCGGTCGCCATGCGTCCCATACTGACAGCGTGAGGACACGGGGGATCGGTCGACGTGCGGTCAGGGTCAGCCGCTGCGGAGCCGTCGTGGGCGCGATCGCCCTCACGGCAGCGCTCACGTTGTCCACGACCCCGGCGATGGCGCACCAGCCCGTGCGGCTCACCGCCGCGGATGCGACTCCCTCGAGCGGCCCGCTCCTCGTGGACGGCACTGTCTCCTTCGCCGTCTACGCGACCGTGCGCGACGGCACCTCGCGCGGCTTCCGTGTCGGCATGAGGCAGGGGCAGCGCCTTGAGGTTCAGCTGCTCATCCCCGACCGGGCCCCGGCCAACCGCCTGGCCGCCGCCGAGCTCCCCCTGGTCACCGTGATCGATCCCGCGGGGCGACGTACGACACTCGTCATCGACGAGCGCACACCCTTCTACGAGCCCTACTCGGGTACGTCGTACCTCTATCTCGCACGGCTCTCACAGGTCGCGCGCTCCGGCACCTACCGGGTGATCGTCGCGGGACGCGATGCGATGAAGGTGCCGGTCGTCATCGGCGTGGGCTACCGCGAAGTGCCCGGTGTCGTCCGCGACTGACGCACCTCACTCCCCACACGACGCTCTTCCTACGAAAATGACGCTGTGTGACACAGCGCGGGATGCGCGCGTGCCACACAGCGTCACAACGTGAAGCGTGGATCAGATAGGTGGAGCGTGGATCAAATGCCGAGCAGCTTGGCCTTGGCGGCCGCGAACTCCTCGTCGGAGAGCAGACCCTTCTCCTTGAGCGCGCCAAGGCGCTCGATCTCGGCGACAGCGTCCACCTCGGGCTCAGCGGCGGGGGCTGCAGGTGCTGCGGCAGCTGCCTGAGCGGCTTCCTTGTCCTCCTGCTTGTCCGCCTGCTTCTGGGCGACGCGACCGCTCACGGCGGTGGCGGTGCCGGCGATGACGGCGGTGCGGGCAACGGCGCGGCCAATGCGCGGCATGGTGACTCCCTTGGTCGATGGGTACTCGTGGTGCTGCCTGTGCAGCCTACGCCTGCGAGTCCCGCCGTCGCTCCCGTAGTGGCACGGTGGTGGCCCGAGTCGCTCAGCGCACGAGGGCGGTGCCCCGCGGGATCTGCGCCATGAGGGCCGCGAGGTCCCCGCGCTCCTGCTCCGCGCGCCAGCGCTCGGCGTACCAGCCGCCCTGGGCGATGAGCTCCTCATGGGTCCCGACCGCGCGCACCTGACCCGCGATGAGGACGACGACGCGATCGACCCGGTCCAGACCGCGCAGGCGATGGGTGATGAGCAGGGTGGAGCGCCCCGCGGTCACGGTGAGCAGGTCGTCGGTGAGTGCATCGGCCGTCTGGGGATCGAGATGCTCGGTGGGTTCGTCGAGCACCAGCACGCGACGCTCGGCGAGGAGCAGCCGCGCTAGGGCGAGTCGCTGGCGCTCGCCTCCGGAGATCGCGGCGCCGTGCGGACCGAGATCGGTGTCGAGACCGCGCGGCAGATGTGCGAGCCATCCTGCGAGGCCCACGCGAGCCAGGACGGCGCGCAGGTCGTCATCCGTGGCACGCGGGTCGCCGAGGTGGAGGTTCTCGCGGACGCTGGTGTCGAAGATGTGGGCGTCCTGCGTGAGCAGCCCCACCTCCTCGCGCACGGCGTCTCCATCCAGGTCGCGCAGCGGGGTGCCGGCGAGTTGCACCGAGCCGGAGTAGTCGAGGAAGCGCAGGAGGACCATCGCGAGCGTCGACTTGCCGGCACCGCTCGGCCCCACGACCGCCATGCGCTCGCCCTCGGCCAGGTCGAGATCGATGCCGCGCAGGACCGGCTCGTCTGTCCACGCCGCGACGAGTCCGCGGCACTGCAGTGGCAGCGGCGGGCGCGGTGTCGGGAGCGGCTGGCTCGGGTCGTGCACGGGTTCCGGAGCGTCGAGCACCTCGCTGATGCGCAGCGCCGAGCCGCGCACGCGCTGGTAGGCCAGCGCCGAACTGGGGAGCATCGCGACGATGTCGTACGCCGCGAGCGGCAGCAGCGCGGCCACGGCCAGCCAGGCGGGGCCGATGCGCCCGTCGACGACCGCGGGGATCGCTGCGACGAGGCAGGCCACCACGGCCGCGCCCTGGAGCGCGGTGCTCAGTCCGACGCCGAGTCCGAGGCCGGCGGACTCGCGCTTGGCGACCGCGGTGAGCTCGGTGTCGCGCCGATCGATGTCGGCCAGTGCTGCGTCCACGGCACCAAAGGCGAGGAGATCCGCAGCACCGTCGAGACTGCTCACGACGCTGGCGCTCAAGGCGCCCCGCGTCGGAGCCAGTCTCAACTCTGCGCGCGCGGCGATGCGGGCGACGAGCCACGGCACCACGACGAGGCCGACAAGGAGCACGATCCCGAGCGCGAGCCCCGCACCCGGCACGAGCCACGCGAGGAAGGCCACCGTCGCCGCGGACACCAGCGCGGCCTGCACCCAGGGGAGCACCACGCGCAGGGGCAGGTCGAGCGCCGCATCGACGTCCGCGACCAGACGTGCCAGGAGATCGCCGCGGCCGAAGCGCAGGAGTCCCACGGGAGACAGTCGCTCCAGGCGCTCGTAGATGGTCACCCGCAGATCGGTGAGCCCGCGGAACGCCGCGTCATGGCCCACGAGACGCTCGAGATAGCGGAAGACGGACCGGCTGAGCGCGAAGGAGCGCACCATGACGGCGGCGACGGAGAGCGACAGCACCGGCGGGAGCTCCGCGGCATAGGAGATGAGCCAACCCGAGGTGCCGAGCAGGGCCACGGTGCTCGCGGCCGCGATGACCCCGAAGAGCGCCGCCGCCGCGAGGCGTCCCCGCTGCGTCGCCATCGCTCGCCACATCTCGCGCATCAGAAGTCCCTCGCGGTGACGGCGGTGCGACTGAGTGAGGAGGGGCGCGCGTCGGACATCGCCTCGGGACGGGGATCGCTGCCGACGTGCACGACGATGTCGGCAACATCGACGACGGCGGGGCGGTGCGCCACGACGATGACGGTGCGGCCGGCATCCCGGGCAGCGAGGAGGGCCGCGACGACCGCTTCCTCGCTCACACCGTCGAGCGAGGCGGTCGGCTCGTCGAGGAGGAGCACCTGCGGGCCGGGGAGCAGGGCGCGGGCGAGCGCCACGCGCCGTGCCTGGCCGGCGCTGAGATCCGCGGCCGCGGTCTCGAGTCCGTCGGGGAGCATCTGCACCTCGGCGAGCACCCCCGCGTCAGCCAGTGCGCGCTCGACGCGCGTGTCATCCGCATCGGGAGCACCGAGACGCACGGCATCGCGGATGCTCGGCCGGTCACCCCCGCGGGGTGCGAGGAGATGCGGGTGCTGGGGGACCCAGCCCACGTGACTGCGCCACGACGCGAGATCGATGTCGGACAGGTCGTGGTCGTCGAGGCGCACGCGTCCCGCGGTCGGCGAGACGAAGCCCAGCAGCATCGCAAGCAGCGTTGACTTGCCACCGCCACTCGCTCCCACGAGAGCCACGAGCGCTCCCGGGGGGAGGTCCGCCGTGGTGGGTGCGAGGGCAGGGTGGTCGCGACCCGGATAGGTCACTCCCACTGCCTCGAGATGGATGGTGGGACGTGTCGGCGACACCGTGGTGCCGCCGGTGGGCGCCTCTTGCTCGAGGAGCGCGAAGACCTCCTCCGCAGCGCCCAGGCCCTCGGCTGCTGCATGGAAGTGCTGGCCGACGAGACGGATGGGCAGGTAGGCCTCGGGCGCCAGCACCAGGACGAAGAGCGCGACGGAGAAGCTCATCTGGCCCTCCGCCAGGCGCACGCCCACCGTCACCGCGACGAGCGCGACGGACAGGCTCGCGAGGAGCTCGAGGGCGAAGGAGGACAGGAAGGTGATGCGGAGCACGCCCATGGTCGTGGAGCGGTAGCGCTCGCCCATCGTGCGGATGGCCTCGGCCTGACGCTTGGCGCGTCCGAAGACCTTGAGCGTGGGCAGCCCGGCGACCAGGTCGAGGAAGTGCCCCGAGAGCCGGCTCAGCGTCTCCCACTGCCGGTCGACGCGCGTGCGCGTGTAGAGGCCGATGAGGATCATGAAGACGGGGATGAGCGGCAGCGTGACCGCGATGATGACCGCGCTGAGGATGTCCTGGCCAAGGACCGTGGCGAGCACCGCGAGCGGCACGATGACCGCGAGGACGAGCTGGGGCAGGTAGCGCGCGAAGTAGGCGTCGAGTGCATCGACACCGCGCGTGACCAGCGCGGCCACCGCGCCGGGATCGCGCCCGGCAGGGCCGAGTGGGCCGAGCCGCAGGACATGCTCGATGGCCTCGGCGCGCAGCTCGGCCTTGGCGCGGGCAGAGGTGCGGTACGCCGCCGCCTCGGCTATCCAGGAGACGAGAGCACGTGCGAGGAAGACCGCCGCGAGCGCGACGAGGACACCGCCGACGGTGTCGAGTGTGGCCCGGCCCTGGGCCACCTCCACGATCGCCGTGGAGAGCAGTCGCGCCTGCGCGATGACGAGCGCGGCCACCACAGCGCCGAGGACGACGGCGAGGATGAGGAACCCGCGCGTACTGCGCGCGTAGCGCAGCAGCCTCGGGTCCACCGGTCTCATGTCGTCATCCTGTCGTCATCCACGTGCTCGCGTCGTACGCCCGCCCATAAAGGGGCGGGACGGCGCAGGTCCCCCCGGACGCGCCGTCCCGCCGCTTGGCCCGACGATGGGCGCCCGAGAAGGCTCACCATCGGGTGACTGTGCGTGCTATCCCTGCGCCGCTCCTGCGAAGCGGTCGTCGGCGCGACCGGACTGGGGCTCCGGCGGGATCATCGAGGTGCTGATCCGCTTGCGGAAGACCCAGTAGGTCCAGCCCTGGTAGATGAGCACGATCGGGGTCATGATCACGGCGACCCAGGTCATCACCGTGAGCGTGTACTCCTGGGAGGACGCGTTGTAGACGGTGAGGTTGTACGCCGAGTCGATCGAGCTGACCATGACGTTGGGCCACAGGCCGACGAAGAGCGAGAAGACGGCCAGGGCGATGGTGGCGGAGGTGAAGATGAACGCCCACCCATCGCGGCCACGCCACGTCGCCGCGAGTGCGCCGAGGAAGGCCACGGCGGCGAGGAGCACCATCGGCAGCGTCACGACGACGCGACCGGAGTAGAGCTGGGCCCACAGCAGCGCCACGACGGCGACCACAGCTGCGACCACACCCACCCGCAGGGCCGTCTTGCGCGCGGCCTCCCGCATCTCGCCCTTGGTCTTGAGCGCGAGGAAGATCGCGCCGTGCGTCGTGAAGACCAAGAGGGTCATCACGCCGAGGGTGAGCGAGAAGGGATTGAGCAGGTCGAAGAAGCTGCCCGTGTAGTTGAGGGAGTTGGCCTCACCCGGGAGCGTGGTCTCGATCGGGGAGATCGGGGACCCGCCCACGACGTTGCCGAAGGCGACGCCGAAGAGGGTGGCCGGGACGACCGATCCGACGAAGATCGCCGCATCCCAGCGCTTGCGCCAGGCCGCGTCGTCGCGCTTGCCGCGGTATTCGAAGGCAACACCGCGCAGGATCAGGGCGATGAGGATGAGGAAGAGCGCGAGGTAGTAGCCACTGAACATCGTGGCGTACCAGAGCGGGAAGGCGGCGAAGGTCGCTCCGCCCGCGACGAGCAGCCACACCTCATTGCCGTCCCAGACCGGTCCGATCGTGTTGATCATGACGCGGCGGCGCAGCTCGTCCTTGCCCAGGAAGGGCAGGAGCACGCCCACGCCCTGGTCGAAGCCGTCGAGGATGAAGTAGCCAACCCACAGGATCGCGATGAGCCCGAACCAGATGAGTACGAGGGTGTCGATGGTCATGTCTGCATCCATCCGGTCTAGTAGGCGAAGTAGAGCTCTTTGTCAGCGTCGGACTTCTCCGCCGCGACAGCATCGGCATAGGGGTCGGTCACCACGTCCTCCGGCGCACCGCGACGGATGTAGGTGAGCAGCAGTTTGACCTCGATGATGGCCAGGATCAGATAGACCAGCGCGAAGCCGAGCATGGAGATCCACACCTCGGTGGAGCTGACCAGCGGGGACACCGCATCCGAGGTTTGCTGCTCGCCGAAGACGATCCAGGGCTGGCGGCCCATCTCGGTGAAGATCCAGCCGAAGGAGTTGGCTGCGAGCGGGAAGAGCACCATGACGGTGGCAATCCCGGCGTACGCCTTGGAGAGCGTGGAACCCGCCTCGGGCTGCCGCTGCCTGCGGAAGATCCACAGGGACCACAGCGCGAAGAGCGCCGCGAGCATGCCCGTGCCGATCATGAGGCGGAAGCTCCAGTAGGTCACCGGCACGTAGGGCACGTAGTTGCCCGGACCGTAGGTGGCGACGTACTGCTCCTGCAGGTCGTTGATGCCCTGGACCTCGCCGCCGAAGCTGCCGGTGGCCATCCAGGAGGTGAGGCCGGGCACCTCGATGAGGTGGGTGGCCTCGCTGCCGGAGAGATCGCCGACGCTGAGGATGGAGAAGGGCACGTTGGTGCCGGTCTCGTAGACGGCCTCGGCCGCAGCCATCTTCATGGGCTGCTGCTGGACCATGATCTTGGCGTCCATGTCGCCCGTCACCGCGACACCCACAGCCGCGAGCAGGATGACGACGGAACTGGCCTTGACCGCGGGGCGGAAGACCTCGACCTGCCGGCCCTTCATGAGCTTGTAGCCGGCGATCGCGGCGACAGCCGTAGCCGCGGTGAGGAAGGCCGCGAAGATCGTGTGGAAGAACGCGACGACCGCGGTGTTCTGGAAGAGCACCGTGCCGATGCTGGTGAGCACGGCGCGGCCGGTCTCCGGGTCGATCTCATAGCCGACCGGGTGCTGCATCCACGCGTTGGCCGCGAGGATGAAGTACGCCGAGACCAGCGTGCCGATGGCGGCCATCCAGATGGTCGCCAGGTGCACCTTCTTGGGGAGGCGGTCCCAGCCGAAAATCCACAGGCCGAGGAATGTCGACTCCAGGAAGAAGGCGAGCAGGCCCTCCATGGCCAGCGGGGCGCCGAAGACGTCGCCGACGAAACGGCTGTAGACGCTCCAGTTCATGCCGAACTGGAATTCCTGCACGATGCCCGTGACCACGCCCATGGCGAAGTTGATGAGGAAGAGCTTCCCGAAGAACTTCGTGAGCTGCAGGTAGCGCGGGTTGCCCGTGCGGACCCAGGCGGTCTGGAATCCGGCGACGAAGAACGCTCCACCAATCGTGAGAGGAACGAAGAGGAAGTGGTAAACGGTCGTGATTCCGAACTGCCACCGGGCAAGGTCGAGTGCTTCCATGAGGCAATCGTGTCCCCCGAACGGTCAGCGTGCTCCCGGCTTCGGTCCGCATTCCAGGGGACTTAGGTCCCGACTTGTAGAGTCCAGCGCGTCATGAGCGACGCGCGATCGACGGTGAACTCGGGGCCCCTGCTCTGGGTCAATCTCCTCATCGTCTGGATCGTCTGGGGCTCGACCTACATCGGCATCCTCTTCGCCACCGAGACGATCCCGCCGTTCCTCGCGATGGGCAGTCGTTTCCTCGTCGCCTTCGTGATCATGGCGCTCATCACGGGCTTCTTCCGGGGCTGGTCCGCGCTGCGGGTCACTCGCCGGCAGTGGGCGAGCGCCAGCTTCATGGGCGTGGCCCTGCTCGGCGTCGGGCTCGGCACGGTGGGGCTGGCCCAGGACTACGTCCCCACGGGGGTGATGGCGCTCATCATCGCCTCGACTCCGCTCACGATCGTCATCTGGCGCGTGCTGACCGGCGACCGGCCCGCCAGACTCACGCTCATCGGCGTCGTCGTCGGCCTCGCGGGCATCGGCTGGATGCTCCTGCCCGGCGGGACACGACCCGTCTCGGGCACCGACGGTGACGTCGTCTTCTGGAGCATCATGATCCTGATCTCCAGCACGATCTGGGCGACGACGAGCTTCTTCTCCGCGCGCCTGCCGAAGCCGGCTGACTCCTTCGCACTCACCACGTATGAGCTGCTCAGCGGCGGCATCGCTCTCACCCTCGTCGGGATCGTCGTGGGTGAGCGCATCGATCTCTCCGCGATCAGCGGCCGCTCCTGGGCGGGATGGATCTTCCTGGTCACCGCGGGATCGGTGCTCGCCTTCAGCTCCTTCACGTGGCTCATCAACAACGCGCCGATCTCCCTCGCGTCGACCTACGCCTACGTGAATCCGGCGGTCGCCGTGCTGCTCGGTCTGCTGCTCTACAGCGAGGCGCTCACGAGCGACGTCGTCATCGGGCTCACGGTCGTGCTCGGGGGCGTCGTCCTCGTGGTGAGCGGGGAGTCGCTGCGGAAGCGGTCGACCAAGCCGGTCCCCGAGACCGAGGTCACCTGAGGCTGATGGCTTCACCGTGCTAGCACGGTGTTAGGGGGGTTGGGTCACCGCGGGGGCCAGCACCCTGACACGCTCACGGTCCGAACGCCCTACAGATCCCCCCAAGGAGAACAGTGAACTCAACCATCAAGCGCCTCATCGGCGCTTCGGGTGCTGCAGCCGTCCTGGCAGGCGCCGCGCTCGTGGCAGCACCGGCCGCCCAGGCCGATGGCAACTACTACGGCGCCTGGACGCTCACCGCGTGGAAGCTCGACGGCAAGACCATCGAGTGCCCCGGCAAGCTCCCGCTCCCCCCTCCCGCCCCCCAGATCGGGTGCAAGAGCGGTGAGGTCCTGGAGCTGAAGTCCGGCTACCGCTACAAGAGCACGATCGCCAACTTCTCCCACAAGGGCGCCTTCGAGGTCCTCAAGTTCCCGAAGTCCTCGTCGCAGACCATCGTCTTCGATGGTGATGACGAGTCCGACGACCCTCGCGCCTACCAGATGAAGCTCCAGGGCGCAGGGGACGGGACGCCCAAGAAGATGGTCATCTTCCTGAGCACCGGTCGCGCCGGCTCCGAGACGACGATCAAGATGATCTTCCGTCGCGACGCCGACTAATCATCGCTGCGAAGCCCCGTCAGGACATGCTCCTGGCGGGGCTTCGTCGTGTCAGATCCCGGCCGAGAGACCGAAGTCGATCGACCAGTTCGCTCCCGTTACGCCCGCCGCGGACGGTTGAGCCAGGAACCACACCACCTCGGCCACTTCCTCAGCGCGCAGGAAACGCGCGCGGTCTCCCTGCGGGTACGCCGCGAGGAGCTTCGCGTAGTAGGCCTCAGGATCACCGTCCCCGAAGTCGCGGGCCTGGCCCTCGAGCATGGGCGTCGCGATATCGGCCGGGCACACCGCATTGACGCGCACTCCCCGCGGGGCAAGCTCGAGGGCGAGTGCGCGGGTGAGATTGGTGACGCCGCCCTTGCTGGCGCTGTAGACCGCGGCACCGGCGTTGCCCTGGATGCCGGCATCGCTCGAGATCATCACGATGCTTCCGCCCGCGGATGCCAGGTGCGGGATCGCGGCTGAGCTCACGAAGTACGCCGCCTTGAGGTTGACGCCGACGACCCGGTCCCACTCCTCCTCGGTCGTCGCATCGCTGTCGCCCTCGGTCCACAAGCCCGCGGCATTGACTACGCAGTCCAGCCGACCGTGCATCGCGGCAGCCTGGGCGACCATCTCTCGGATCTGCTCCACGTCGAGCAGGTCAGCGGGGATCCATGCGCCGATCGGCGCGCGCGCCTGCGGGCGATCCGTCGCGATGACATCCCATCCGCCGGCCTCGAATCGCGCGCACACTGCCGAGCCCAGGCCTCCGGCCGCTCCGGTGACGAGGACGACGCTCACGCGCGCTCCACCTCCCTGGTCCGCGCGCTCACGCGCGCTCCTCGGAGATCGAGTTGCCGCCATCGACGACGAGGCACTGCCCCGTCGTGTAGGCCGCACCCGGCGTGCACAGCCACGCGATGGCTGACGCGACCTCGTCCGCCGTCGCGCTGCGCCGCATCGGAGTGCGCAGCCCCTGCTCCCGCTCATGGTCTGTCTGCGACCCGGTCGCGATCCACCCGGGCGCCACGGCGTTCACCGTGATGCCGTCCGCCGCGAAGTCGACGGCGAGCGAGCGCGCCAGGCCGACCATGCCGGCCTTGGCGGCGGCGTACGCCGACTCCGCCCGCATGGCCATCACCGGACCGGTGACGCTGGCCACCATGACAATGCGTCCCCAGCCGGCATCGCGCATCACCGGAAGTGCCGCGCGACTCACGTAGTAGGCGGAGTCGAGGTTGCGCGCCATCGAGGCCCGCCAGGCATCGGCGTCCAGCGACAGCGCATCGCCACCCTCCGCGCCGCCGGGCAGAGCGACGCTCGTCATGCCCGCGTTGTTGACGACGATGTCCAGTCGTCCCCACCGCTCCCGCGCCTCGTGCACGAGTCGCTCGGCATCCTCGAGCCGCGTGAGATCCGCGACCACACCGTGCGCGGCGTACCCCCGCGCACTCAACTCCTCGACGCGCGCCTGGATCCGGTCCGTGGTGGCCGCGAGCGTGATCGAAGCACCCAGCTCGGCGAGTGCGCGGGCGGCCGCGAAGCCGATCCCCGTCTCGCTGCCGGCCCCCGTGACGAGAGCGGCCCGACCGGTGAGATCCAGGCTCGCGGGCAGCACTAGGCGACCAGTCGGCGCACGGCCTCGGCAAAGAGCGTCGTGTGCAGGTCGACGTCGGAGGCCGTGGTCGTCGGGCACATGAGGGCCATGTTGTGGAAGGGCGTCATGAGCACACCGCGATTGGCCATGAAGAGATGCAGGTACTCGTCGAGGTGGTCGTCCTCGGCATGCGCCGACTCCGTGCCCGTGCGCGGCGCCGGACGCGTGAAGCGGTACTCCGCACGCGCACCGAGCTGGGAGATCGACCACGGCACGTCGTACTCCTCGAGGATCGCGACGACACCCTCGGTGAAGCGGGTGGCCAGCGTGATCATGTGGTCGAACGCCGCGTCGGTGAGCAC
>Ga0181560_10003791_pt1 | contig 13837 bp, 17 predicted proteins | sample 011ome_20_FD_133751 | JGI IMG/M metagenome (GOLD analysis project Ga0181560, IMG submission 133751) | Coastal salt marsh microbial communities from the Groves Creek Marsh, Skidaway Island, Georgia - 011509CT metaG (megahit assembly) | ecosystem: Environmental > Aquatic > Marine > Intertidal...
ATGAGGAGTTTGCGCCGCACCCGTTCCCGCGGAGCGCGGACGGGGTCCGGGCACAGGCAACACTGCGCGGCGGTGAATCGGGGTGCCTTGCGGCGGAGGCCTTCATGCTGCTCCGCGCGCTGGAACGCTAATCACCGGACTTCTTTCCGCGTCCAAACCCCCAGCCCAGGACCGTCACACAGAAGGCGACGATCACCCAGATGAAGGTGAGCGGCAACGCGATCAGTCCAACGGGCGGAACGACGAAAATCAGAACAATCGAGACGAAAAAGGCGGCGAGTGCGACGGCCATGATCAGGACGCCCCGAGATGCTTGCCGAGAAACGCCGCGAGATCCCCGATCATCCGCCGGGCCTCGTCAATCTCGGATGAAAACCCGAAAAAGGCGTGCATGACACCGGGATAGACCACCAGCTCATGCGGGTGTTCGGCGGCCTTGAGATTGTCGGCAAAGGTCAGGGAATCGTCCCGGATCGGATCGAGCTGGGCGGCCGAGACAAACACCGGCGGCAGGCCCGCCGGGTCGGCCTTGGCCGCAAACGCGCGCGGGTCTTCGCGGTCGGCTTCGTTGGGCAGGTAATCGTCATAGACGAGCCTGGTGTATTCGGTGGTGAGCATGAAATCGCCGCCGCCGAGCTCGTTCATGGAGTCCGACTCCAGATTGTAGTCGAGCACCCCGTAAAGCGAGGCGGCCGCCTTCAGCAGGTCACCCTTACCCTTGTCCCGCAGGGTCATCGCCGTCCCCATGGCGACACTGGCACCCGCCGAGGCACCGCCGACCGCCATGCGGGAGGTGTCGAGACCCCATTCCCCGCCATTTTCGGCGAGCCACTTGACCACCGCCACGGCTTCGTTCACCGGATCGGGGAAGGTGTGTTCGGGGACATGCACATAATCGGCGCTGACAATGGCGCCGCCCCAGGCCTCGGCAATCTGGCGCAGTTGCAGATCGTTGGTCCGCGGGCTGCCGAGCTTGAATCCGCCGCCATGCAAATACACGAACAACGGCAGGTTATCCGCATCGGACGGCTTATAGAGTGTGACAGGCACATCGCGGAACGGACCCGGAATCGTCCGGTCCTCGTCCACCGCCATGGTGGGGCCGCCCTCGTTCCAGATTTTACGAACCGCCTCAGCGCGCGCGCGCACCTCAACGATACCCTCGCCGGGTCCCCCGCCTTCGGCCACCAGCTCGGCATTGCGCTTCAGGGCTGCGGCCTGTTGCGGATGAATCATGGCTTGCGGATTGTTGGCGGTTTCACTCGGCATGGTCTGCTCCCTGTCGTCAGTTGCCGGCTAACCTAAACGCTCCGGCGAAATCGGCAATCCCTGAACCTATGCTGTTTCAGCGGCTAAAAAGCATTTCGCCCGCATCCGGTCTTACAGGCTCCAGGTCCACAGGCCCATGACCGAAGACACGACATAGACCGTCGGCCCCGCCACCATCAGAAGAAAGGCTGAAAACCGGATTTCATTTTACTAGGTTCTGGGAACCGCCAGAAAGAACGCCGCAAAATTCAGAAGACATATAGCCAGCCCACCGATTTCCCAGGCCGCGCCACCGGTCGCAGCCAAATGCCCGATCACGGGCGTCCCCAGGAAAATCGCACCGCAATAAAGTGTGAGAGCCAGCGTGTTGTAGTTGAAGCCGAAGGATACCGATCGCGGTGCCGGCTCCGGATCCGGCCGAACAGGCGCCTGCTCGCGCACCACGCCTCGCAAGCCGGAACCTGCCGACAGGGACGGCGCCCGCCGGCGCCACCAGGACCCCAGGCCAGCCTTCTGAACCGTCTTGTCGAGCCTTCGCGCCATGGGTTCCCGTCACACCACCAATGCTCACGACCCTAGCAGGTGTTCCGGCGATGCCCGAAGGTTAGTGTTTCGGCGACCCGCGAACGCGGTGTTATAAGCAGCGCTTCTCTCGTGTCCGGATTGGGCATCATGCCACTGTTCGAAATCTTCGTCCTCGCCGCCATTCAGGGCATCACCGAATTTCTGCCGGTGAGTTCGTCCGGCCATCTGCGGATCGCCTCGGAATTCTTCGGCGTGTCCGAGAACACGCTGGTGATGGATGTCGCCGTGCATGTGGGGACCCTGTTTGCCGTCGCGCTGTATTTCTGGCGCGATCTGTTTTCCATGGCCCGCGGCCTCTTCGATGCCGTACGCGGACGCCGCAATGACGGCGCGCGCCTGGCCGGCTTCCTGATTGCCGCCACCATCCCCATCGCGCTGGCGGGATATTTTGGAAAAGCACTCATCGAAACCGAACTGCGCACACTGGAGCTTGTCGCCTGGACCACAATCGGGTTCGGCCTTCTGCTGTTCCTGGCCGACCGGACGGCCATGCGGATATTGCGCCTCGACCATATGAACCTGTCGAATGCCATGATTATCGGGCTGGCCCAGGTGCTCGCCCTGATTCCCGGAACCAGCCGGTCGGGCATCACCATCACCGCCGCGCGGTTTCTGGGCTATGAGCGCACCGATGCCGCGCGATTTTCCATGCTGCTCTCGATACCCGCCATCGCCGGGGCGGGCCTGCTGGTGGGACTGCAACTGATTGAGACGGGTGACCCGGTGCTGACACGCGGCGCGCTGGTCGCGGCCGGGCTGTCCTTCCTCGCCGCGCTGGCCGCCATCGCACTGTTCCTGCGGTGGCTGCGCTTCGCCGGGTTCGGCCCCTTCGTGATCTACCGGATCGCGATCGGCTGCCTTCTGCTGGCCTGGGTTTACGGAGCCTTCTAGAGAAAGCGCGCCGATCAGGACATGGGCGCCCGGCCGATACGGCCACCCTTTCGATACCGATGCACATAGGTCGGCAAGATGGTCTCGACCGCGGTGGGCTGAATCCCGAGCTCGCCGAATGAAAACGCGTCGTCGCCGACCACATTGTCTTCACGCAGCGACTTCATGGAATCCCGGGTGACAGGCGGGTTCGGCAGACAGCCCAGAAACGTAGCCTGAATATCGCCCACGACAAAGGGCAAGGGAATGAGAAACCGGTCGCGGCGAATTTCGCTCAGCAGCAACTCCATGAGCTCCCGGAAGGTGTATACCTGCGGTCCGCCAAGCTCATAGGTTTTGCCGGCCGCCTTGTCATCAAACAACGTGGACACCACCGCGTCGGCCACATCGGCCACATACACCGGCTGGAACCGCGTCTGTCCGCCTCCGAAGAGCGGCAGAGCCGGCAGGATGCGCGCCATGCCCCCGAACAGATTGAAGAAGCCGTCCTCCGGCCCGAAGATAACCGAGGGCCGGAGTATCACGGCACCCGGATAGGCCGCCCGCACGGCCTCCTCGCCGGCCGCCTTCGAACGCGAATATTCGGACAGCGCCGCGCGCGAGGCACCGATCGCCGATACATGCGCCAGGGATTTGCAGCCCGCCGCAGCAGCCGCCCGGGCAATGCGTTCCGGTGCTTCCACATGAACCGCCTTGAAGGTCTGGGATCCGCTTTCGGCCAGAATGCCGACCAGGCTGATTATGGCGTCGGACCCGTCCACGGCGCGTTGCACGTCGTCATCGTTCTTGATGTCGCAGGCTATCGGCGTGACCTGACTGACCTGGCCCAGGGTTCGAAGATGTTTGGCGCCTTCCGGGTCGCGTACGGCCACACGCACCACCACGCCAAGGTCGGCAAGCCGTTCGACCACGTAACGCCCGAGGAATCCCGATCCACCGAAAACCGTCACTTGCTGCAATTTCATCGCTCTGCTCCAAAGCTGCCACATCCGGGCCGAACCGCTGTATAGCCTTGGCTTGCCGGTCGTGCCAAGCGCGGCAGTTGACACAAATGAGCGCAAGGCGCTAGCAACCGGTCGTTTGGCACCCTGGGTGCGCCACCATCGACCGGAACCGCATTTTGGATATCGAACTTCACCAGCACGACCTGCCCGACGGGCTTGATCTCGGCAACGTGATCGCCGTTGACACGGAAACCATGGGCCTCAACCTGATGCGTGACCGTCTCTGCCTTGTGCAGTTGTCCGCCGGGGACGGCGTGGCGCATCTCGTCCAGTTCCCCGCCAGCCAGGGCGATTCCTATGATGCACCCAACCTGAAGGCCCTGCTGGCCGACCGGAACCGCCTCAAGCTCTATCATTTCGCCCGGTTCGATCTTGCCGCCCTACAGCGCTATCTCGGCGTCGATGCCTCGCCGCTCTACTGCACCCGGACCGCGTCACGGCTGGTGCGGACCTTCACCGACCGCCACGGACTGAAAGACCTGTGCCGGGACCTGCTGGGGGTCGAGATTTCCAAGCAACAACAGAGTTCGGACTGGGGCGCAGATACCCTGAGCCGGGAGCAGCAGGAATACGCCGCCAACGATGTCTTCTTCCTGCATGAGCTGAAATCCCGTCTCGATGTCATGCTGGAGCGCCACAACCGGATTGACCTTGCCCAGGCATGCTTCGACTTCCTGCCCGCACGCGCTGCGCTCGATCTTGCCGGCTGGCCGGATATCGATATTCTCGCCCATAGCTGACCCGTAGCGAAAACACCTTCGGCCAGGCGGTCGAAGTTTGACGATTCAAGGTATTCGCCGCATACTTCAACCAATTGATTCGCGTAGGTTTCTTGCGGATTTTGCGCGACCCGCAACCGTCTTGGCAATATGATCGGCACACCCGTGACAGGGACAGCAAAATCGAATCCGAAATCGACTGACGCCCACGCACGCGATATCGATGCCGCGCGCCGCGTGTTCCGTCTGGAAGCCGATGCGCTCGGCATGATGAGCGAGGCGCTGGACGAAAACTTCGTGCGCGCCGTGGATTTCATCGACAACGCCCAGGGCCGCACCGTCGTGACCGGGATGGGAAAAAGCGGACACATCGCCCGCAAGATTTCTTCGACGCTGTCGAGCACGGGAACGCCTTCGTTTTTCGTTCATCCCGGTGAAGCCAGTCATGGCGATCTGGGGATGATCGCCCGCGAGGATGTCGTGCTCGCACTTTCGAACTCCGGCGAGACCCAGGAACTGAGCGATGTGGTGAATTATTGCCGCCGCTTCGAAGTGCCGCTGATCTCGATTACGGCACGGCAGGAAAGCTCCCTGGCCGAGAACAGCGATTGCACCCTGCTCCTGCCGCCGGTGGCCGAAGCCTGTCCGATGGGCCTGGCGCCCACCACATCGACAACAGCGATGCTGGCACTGGGTGATGCGCTGGCCATTGCCCTGCTCGACCGGCGCGGCTTTACGGCCGAGGATTTTCAGGTGCTCCATCCCGGCGGCAAGCTGGGTCAGAACCTGCTCCGGGTCGGCGATCTGATGCATGAGGGTGACAGCCTGCCCCTGATCGCCTCGGGCGAACAGGTCTCCGAAGCCCTGTTCCTGATGTCGAACAAGGGATTCGGCTGTGCCGGCGTCATCAACGAGAGCGGCGAACTGATCGGTATCATCACCGATGGCGACCTCCGGCGCCACATGTCCGACACATTGCTGCGATTAAGTTGCGGCGAGATCATGACCAGCAATCCCAAAACCATCCGCAGTCAGGCGCTGGCCTCCGAAGCTCTCGGACTGATGAATGCCAGCCAGATCACGAGCCTCTTCGTGGCCCAGGACAGGGTCCCGGTCGGGATTCTGCATATTCACGATTGCCTGCGCGCGGGGCTTGCCTGATTTCGGCATGAGCGAACCCGTCATCAACGCCACACCCGGCACCGAGAGCGACGAATCCCGGTGGGTGCGCCAGAGACGACTGAGCGATGCCCCCCGTGCAAGACGCAGCGGATTTGCGCGATCGCGGATCGTCACCACGATGAAATACGTGCTTCCGGGGCTTGCATTCGCAATGCTGATCCTGGTCGCTATCTGGCCAAAACTCTCGCCGGAAGAAGATCGCTTCCGGATCGATCTCGCCGCGGTCGGACCGGCCGGCGGGAGCAAACCGCAGGTGCTGAACCCGCGCCTTCAGGGGATCGATTCCGAGAAGCGACCGTTCCAGATCGTTGCCGATCTGGGGTCGCGGATTGAGGCCGAGGGCGGCGGCGAAATCTATGATCTGACCAATCCCAAGGCGGACATCGTCCTCAAGGACGGCTCGTGGATCGCCCTGAATGCCAATGACGGGAAGTTTCATTCCGCCTCGAACGTCCTGTTCCTGACCGGCGATGTGAACCTGTTCCACGATCAGGGATACGAGTTCCAGACCTCCGCGGCGCGGGTCAATCTCAGATACAGCACGGCGTCGGGCGATGCGCCGGTGAACGGTCAGGGACCGTTTGGAATTCTCAATGCCGAAGGTTTCCGGGTTCTCGAATCGGGCGACCGTATTGTGTTTCTCGGTCCGGCCAATCTGAAGGTTTTCGAAGGAGCGCCCCCGCAATGACGCACCTGAAAATGCTGCTGATCCTGACCGGGTTCGTCTGGTCATCGATGATCAGCCCGGCCCATGCCCAGTCGCTGGGGTTCAGCCAGCAGGGCGATGGTCCGATCCAGATCGAGGCCGATGACGGCATCGAATGGCAGCGCGCCAACCAGCTGTATCTCGCGCGCGGCAATGCCAAGGCCGTGCAGGGCGGCGTGACGGTGGAGGCGGACGAGCTGATCGCCTATTACCGCCCCAACGCAGCCGGCGAGAACGAGATCTTCCGCATCGACGCAAATGGCAATGTCCGCATCATCTCGGCCGAAGAGGTCGCGCAGTCCGACAATGCGGTCTATGACATTGACGGGGGCGTACTCTTCCTGACGGGCGAGACCGTCCGCCTCGACACCGCCCAGGACACCATTATCGCACGCGACAGTCTCGAATATTACGAACAGCGCCAGATCGCCGTGGCACGCGGTGACGCGCTGGCCATCCGCGACAACCGGCGTCTTCGCGCCGACACACTGACCGTCCATTTCGGCGAAGGCGGTCGCAATGCGCAGATGGACCGGATCGAGGCCGACGGCAATGTTCTGGTATCGACCCCCACCGATATCGTGCGGGCCCAGAAAGGCGACTACGATCCCGATCGCGGTCTGGCAACGCTGACCGGAAATGTGAAAATCACACGGGGCGACACGCAATTGAACGGCGACCGTGCAGAGGTTAACTTGAAAACGGGTGAAAGCAGGCTTCTGTCATCGCGCTCTGGCGAGCGGGTGCGCGGCCTGTTTCTTCCCAAATCCGGATCCGGTGGCGGGTCCGGTCAACAGCCATCCACTGGCCCGAACGGGAACCAATGAACGAACCGCGACATCCGACTCTCGCCAACGATCCCGGGGCACCACGCCTGGTCGCCGATAATCCCGGTCTGGTCGCACAGAATCTGGGCAAGCGGTTTCGCAAGCGGCCGGTTCTGCGCGACGTCTCCCTGCAGGTTCGTCAGGGCGAAGCGATCGGCCTTCTGGGTCCGAACGGGGCCGGCAAGACCACCTGTTTTTACATGATCACGGGCTTGCTGACGCCTGATGCCGGCGCGATTTCTCTGGACGGGCACGACATCACCGAACTGCCCATGTATCGCCGGGCGCGTCTGGGCGTCGGCTACCTGCCCCAGGAAGCCTCGATCTTCCGCGGTCTGTCAGTGGAACAGAACATCCGCTCGGTCCTTGAAGTGATCGAGCCCGAGCGTGACCGGCGTGAGGCGATGCTCGACGATCTGCTGGCCGAGTTCTCGATATCTCATCTGCGACGCACCCCGGCACTGGCCCTCTCGGGCGGTGAACGGCGCCGGGTCGAGATCGCCCGCGCCCTGGCAAGCCAGCCCCACTTCATGTTGCTCGACGAGCCGCTGGCGGGCATTGATCCGATCGCTGTTTCCGATATTCGTGATCTGGTCAAACACCTGAAAAACCGCGGTATCGGAGTGTTGATCACCGATCATAACGTTCGGGAAACGCTGGATATTGTTGACCGGGCCTATATCTTGCATGAAGGTTCAGTGCTAATGAGTGGTGAGCCGTCGGAAATCGTGTCCCATTCGGACGTCCGGCGTGTTTACTTGGGCGAAAGATTCAGTCTGTAGAAGTCCTTAACCATGGCTCTGACACCGCGTCTCGACTTCCGCCAGACGCAGGCGCCGGTCATGACGCCGCAGCTGCAGCAGGCCATCAAGCTTTTGCAGCTGTCCAATCTTGAACTGGCAGCCTTCGTTGAAGGTGAACTTGAAGAGAACCCGCTCCTGGAGCGGGAGGACTCTCTTATTGCCCAGGACGAGACGCCGGCCGAGGCCGAAAAACCTGCCAGTGACGACGGGGATGCGGTCACCCTTGCGGACCGGGAAGAGTTGCCCTCGACCGAAGCGCCGCTGGATAGCGACTATACGAATGTCTATCCCGACGACCCCTTCCGGCCGGCTGGCGGAGCGGCCCCGGCCGCGCGCGGCGACAGCGATTCCCTGCCGGGCATCGACCAGACCATGGCCAGCGAGGTCACCCTGCGCGAGCACCTGACCGAACAGCTCGATCTGTCCATCGGTGACCCGACCCAGCGTCTGGTCGGCCGGGCGATGATCGATTCGCTCGACGACCGCGGTTATCTCAACGCTTCTCTGGAAGACATGGCCGAACAGCTCGGCTGCCAGATGGAACTGATGGAAACCGTGCTCGGCATCGTTCAGGGATTTGAACCGACCGGCATGTTCGCCCGAGACCTCATCGAGTGTTTTTCCCTGCAACTCGCCGAGCGGGACCGCCTCGACCCGGCGATGCAGACCATGCTCGCCAATCTGGACTACCTCACCCGCCACGATTTACCGGGCCTGTGTCAGGTCTGCGAGGTCGATGAGGAAGACCTGGCCGACATGCTGGCCGAACTCAGAACCCTCGACCCCAAGCCGGCCTCAGCCTTTGACGAAGGTACGGTCGAGTATGTGACCGCGGATGTGATGATGCGCGCCAAGCAGGGCGGCGGCTGGGAGATCGAACTCAACAACGACACCCTTCCGCGTGTTCTGGTGAATCGCGCCTATTACGCCGAGATCAACGATCAGGCACGCGAGAAGGACGAAAAGGCCTTCGCGCAGGAAAAGTTCCAGTCCGCGAACTGGCTGGTGCGGGCGCTCGATCAGCGGGCGCGGACCATCCTGAAGGTGGCGAGCGAGATCATCCGCCAGCAGGACGCCTTTTTCCGCCATGGGGTCAGCCACCTCAAGCCGCTGGTGCTCGCCGATATCGCCGAAGCGGTGAAACTCCACGAAAGCACGATCAGCCGCGTGACGACCAACAAGTACATGGCCACGCCGCGCGGCCTGTTCGAACTCAAATACTTCTTCACCACCGCCATCAACAGCAGCCAGGGCGGAGCCATGCACTCGGCCGAGGCCGTGCGGCATAAGATCAGGCTGATGATCGACAACGAATCTCCGAAATCGATCCTCTCAGACGACAAAATTGTGAAGATCCTGCGGGATGACGGTGTGGATATCGCGCGCCGCACCGTTGCCAAGTATCGGGATTCATTGAAGATTCCGTCTTCTGTCGAGCGCCGCAGGATCAAACGCGCATCGGCCTAAACGTCGCTTAGGAACCGGTCAAACCCTTGATTTTCCGGGGTCTTTCCCCACGTCTCCGGAAGTCGTTTTCGCGTATTGACAGTGCACAGGGCGCTGACTAAATTCCGCGCCGCACATCGAAATCGCCCAGCCAACGAGCCTGCGGGAGCGGGCCGATGAAAGACGGGCGGGCCCGGACATATCGGGTGGCGGTACGATAGGAACAAAGAGAACAATCCTAGCGACCAGGTCGATCGACCCGGCGCCGAGACCCTTTCAATAGCCAGCGTGTAACAGAACCTTGCAGATTACCGTCACAGGACAACAGATTGATGTGGGCGATGCCCTTCGCCTTCACATTGAGGACGCGATAGAGAGTACGACAGAGAAGTACTTCGCGGACGCCATCGACGCCACGGTCGTGCTCTCGCGTGAGAGCTTCCGCATCCGCGCGGCCATCGCCATGCATGTGGGCCGCGGGATCCATGTCCGCGCCCATGAGGAGGCGGACGATGCCTATGCCGCATTCGATGTGGCGCTGGCCCATCTTGCCAAACGTCTGCGCCGCAACAAGCGCCGCCTGCGCGACCATCACCGCGAACATGACAATAGCGCGGCCACGGCCAATGCGCCGGAATATGTTCTCGCGCCCCATAGCGATGAAGACGAAAGCACCGAGGCCGAGAGCGGCGCGGACAACCCGATCATCATCGCCGAAAACCAGACCGTGATCGAGAACCTGACCGTTTCCGAAGCCGTCATGCGGCTGGACCTGGCCGACGCCCCGGCTTTCGTATTCCGGAATTCAAAACACGGTGGGTTGGGTGTTGTGTACCGCCGCGACGACGGCAACATCGGCTGGATCGACACCCCGGAGAACGAGGCCTGACTCGCATCATGGATATCGACCACATCCTTCAGCGCGACGCCGTGATCGCCAATTTGCGGGCCACCAGCAAGAAACAGCTTCTGCAGGAGCTGTCCAAGGCTGCGGCATCGACTTTTGACCTCGACGCGCGTCAGGTCTTCGAAACCCTGCTCGACCGCGAACGTCTGGGATCCACCGGTGTGGGGTCCGGGCTTGCCATCCCCCATGGGAAGATGGCACCGCTCGAAGGCCTGCACGGCCTGTTTGCACGGCTGGAAAAGCCGGTGGAATTCGATGCCATCGACGATCAGCCGGTCGATCTGGTGTTTTTGCTCCTCGCACCGGAGGGGGCAGGTGCCGATCACCTGAAGGCGCTGGCCCGGATCTCGCGGATCCTCCGCGACCGCGCCTTCTGTGAAAAGCTGCGAGGATCGGATAACCCCGACGCGATCTATGCCCTGCTCATGGAATCGGGCAACGCCAACGCCGAGCAGTTGCGCGCCGCCAGCTAGCGCTGGCGCGTTTCGATTTTCAGATTTTTTCGGGACAGGCCCCGGTCAGTGAACGCTGACCGGTTCCATGTCGTGTTGCTTGACCGCCGCGAAGGCAACGTCGCGGCCCGCCATCATGCCGATTTCACTGCCATCGGCACCGTGAATGGCATAGACGGTTTGGCCCTCGACCACGGCCGGACGCACATAGGCCAGGCGGTTGACGCCGAGTGCGGCAAACTGTTCGGGCGAAAAACCTTCAGCGGTCTTGTTCGTGAATTCCTTGTTCATGACACCTCTCCACTGGTTTCCACATCAAGTTCAGGAAATTGTGCAGCACCGCCACCAATCTCGATCTTGCGCACATTCCGCTCCGGCTGGGGCAGAACAACATCGATGTTCAACAATCCGTTGTCGAGCGTGGCCGAAGACACTTCCACGCCATCGGCGAGCACGAAACTGCGCTTGAACATGCGTGTGGCAATGCCACGATGCAGATACTCGCGATTGTCCTCGGCGGCCTGCTGGCCCGAAACCGTGAGCTGGTTGTCCTCGAGCTGAATATCGAGGTCGTCGCGGGTAAAGCCGGCCACCGCCAGCGTAATCCGCAACCGGGTCTCACCGGTTCGTTCGATATTGTAGGGTGGATAGCCGTCCGAAGAGGCCTTGCTGATGCGCTCCAGCGTCCGCTCGAATTCGTCGAATCCAAGCAGCAACGGATTTCGCAATGGGGACAGGCGATTCATGCCGTCACTCCTCCTTGATGAGCGAGTTACGGGCCGCACAAACGCAGTGTTTACCGCGCTTCCACGGTCCTTCCGGGCCCTGGTGTGGCACCCGTATTTGCGTCCGCCGAAGCTCACAGGAGCCTCCGGCGTTGCTTTAGATTTGGTTCGAAAACCCGAAATTTCAAGGTCTGGACCGTGTCAGCGGGCTTGCGAACTCCGCAGACTGCATCAGGGTCAGGAACATCAGGGCATCACGTTTCCCACCGGCGGCAAGACGGTCAAGCCGCTCCCAGGCTGCATCGGTGCGATGACGGGTCAGGCGGAACGAATCCGGCGGCTGCCAGGTCTGCGCGGCGGATACGGGAATGGGGGACGGGATGCCGGCCTGCGCCTCCTGCACCGGTGATTCCGGTGAGAAGTCTGGCGTTACGTGCACTGCAGCCGACACCCCTGACCCTGCTGACAATCCGCGGAATGGCGACTGCAATGGCGCACCATCGCTCAGGACGACAGTTACAACGAAAGTCGCAATCGGCAATCCGCCCAAAAGCATGGCTACCACAGCAAGTCCGCGCATCGTCACTCCTCCCGATTACAGGTCTGAAAAGACGTTGCAGGACCATCGCGGCGGTGCCGGGGCCGATTTAAGGCAATTTTGGGGGAGGTCGTGAACCTGCGCTAACCCGGGAAGGCCGCCTCGGGCAGACCGGCAATCCCGGCATCCAGCGCAAACAGTGCACCGGCCAGGGGCTCGGCCGCGAGTTCTTCGGGCGTCAGCATGATCTTCGCCGAGGTGACATACATCGTTTGCAGATCGGGGCCGCCGAACATCGGACAGGTCGGCCGGCTGACCGGCAGCGCGACCATGCGATCCTCGGAACCGTCCGGCGCAAACCGCGTGATCCGGCCACCCCGGAACTCCGCCGTCCAGACGCCGCCCTCGGCATCGACAATGGCACCATCAGGCGTGCCACGCCCGGGGTCTTCGGGAATTCGGGCGAACACCCGTTCTCCGGAGATATCACCCGTCGCCGGATCGTAGTCCCATGACCGGATTGTGCGCGTGGGTGAATCCGCCGCATAGAGACGTGTTCCGTCAGGCGACCAGCACAGACCATTGGAGACTAGAATCCCGTCGATCATTTTGTGGATCGTGCGGTTGGCATCAAGCCGGTAGAACGCCCCCACCGGTTCGCGCTCGAAGTAGCTCTCGGGCGGACCCTCGGGATCGTGCATCGACCCCGCCCAGAACCGTCCCTGACGATCTGCGCGCCCGTCATTCAGGCGGCTCTCGGGGCGATCCGGTTCCGGGTTGCCGATCCAGTCCAGGGCCACCTCGTCATCGCCGGGCGTCAGAAACGCAAACCCGTCGCGCAATGCACCAACCAGCCCACCAGCCTTGCGCAGCACAATCGAACCGATCTCTTGGGGCAGCGGCCAGCTCCTGTTCGCGCCCGTCACCGGATCGTGGCAATGCAGCGCCGGGGCCTTGATGTCGATCCAATAGAGAACATGTTCGTCCGGCGACCAGACCGGGCTCTCCCCGAGGATTGCACCGGTCTCGACAACGTTCAGAATATTGGCGTCTTCCATGGGTCCCTGTCTTTCCTGTGTCCTTTTGCCGTGTCACGATACAGGCACACGGTCGGGTCGCACATGCCCAAAGCCGACAAAACAAAACACGGGGGACACAACGCCATGATCGTTGACGCGCGGACCTACGCCATCAAGCCGGGCCAGATGCCGGCATTCCTGAAAAATGTCGAAGAGATCGGCCAGCCGCTGCAACGCAAGCATGGTTTCGAACCGGCGGGCTACTACACGGTGGGAACCGGGGCGATCAATTCCGTCGTCCATTACTGGAAATGGGAAAACGCACAGGTGCGCCAGGACTGCCGGGAGTCCCTCTACAACGACCCGGACTGGACCGAATACCGCAATGGCAGTTCGGACAAGATCGTCTCACAGCAAAACCGGCTGCTGCAGGCTACCGATGTGGTCGAACCCTTTGCCTTCATGGGCAATGGCAGCAAGCAGGGTTTTGTGGATGAACGCACCTACACGATCACCTATGCGCAAGTGCCCCAGTATGTCGCCATCACCAAGGCGCTGGCCAAGCCGATCATCGACGACGCCGGCTGGCAGCTGATCGGCTATTTCAGTTCGATCACCGGCAAAATCAACCAGGTGGTCCATCTCTGGTACTGGGACAATCACGCCCAGCGTGAGGAACGTCAGGCCAGGGCGGTCGCCGATCCCCGCTGGCAGGTCTATCAGGCCGGTAACGGCCACCGGGTGGTGGACCAGACCAACCGGTA
>Ga0181560_10003797_pt1 | contig 13832 bp, 8 predicted proteins | sample 011ome_20_FD_133751 | JGI IMG/M metagenome (GOLD analysis project Ga0181560, IMG submission 133751) | Coastal salt marsh microbial communities from the Groves Creek Marsh, Skidaway Island, Georgia - 011509CT metaG (megahit assembly) | ecosystem: Environmental > Aquatic > Marine > Intertidal zone...
CCCCCCCCCCCCCCCCCCCCCTCACCCCACCCCCCCCCCCCCCCCCCCCCCCCCCCCCCCCCCCCCCCCCCCCGCCGCCGCCGCCGCCGCTTCGGTCAACGCGCGCGTCACGTCCTTCACCGCGACGCGCGCGCGCGCCTCGAGCTTCCCGCCCTCGAACAAGTCCCTCCCCCCGTCGCCGCCGTCGCCGTCGTCCTTAAATCGCTCGCGCGCGACGGAGCACAGGTAGTCCAACACTGCCATATGGTCTTCCGACGCGTCGTCGTCGTTTTTCGGAGCAGCCCGGGGGCTCTCTTGTGACGACGCCAACACCCGTCCCCCATGAGAAGACCTCACAACCTCCTCCAGCGCCGCGGTCGTCGCGGCTAACGTCGCGGTGCGAACATCGAGCTTCTCCGACACCGCCGCCGCGCGAGCGCTCGCCGCGGACGCGACGCGGAGCTCCTCCGCGATGTCGTCGCGTTCGCGCCTGGCGTCGTCGGCGATCGCGACCCAGTCCTCGATCGCGGTGCCCTTCGAAACCTTCGCGACCGCGGCGGCGACCTCGGCGTCGTGCGTCGCGCGAAGGGCGTCCATCTCCCCGTTCTTCTGCGCCTTTGCGTGCGCGGTGACGCGCGCGATCGCCGCCTTCGCCGCCTTCTCCGCGGCGGCGGCGCGCTCAGCCGCGAGACGCAACGCGCGTTTCAGCGTGGCAATCTCCTCATCCTTGTTCTCTTCGCCCACTCCACCGCCAGCACCGTTATTCATCAGCTTCAACCGCGCGATCTCCGCGTTCGCGAGCTCCAACTCTGACGACTCGCCCGCGCCGTTTTCGTTCAAAGTCTCCAGGACGCGTTGCTGCGTCGACACCGTCGCCTCGAGCTTCGACGCGAGGTCCGTCGCCGCGGTCGCGACGGCTTCGAACTGCTCGCACCTGCGCTCCATCTCGTTCGTCTTATCCTCCGCGGCCGCGCGCTCGGCTTCCGCGAGCTGGAGCTTGAGCTGGAGCACGTGCAGCATCTGGACGGCGTCCTCGGAGAGGTCGTCGCCGCCGCCGCCGCCGCCGCCGCCGCCGCCGCCGCCCTGGGAGGTTGCCGTCTCTCGCGCTCTCGCCCTCGACTCCGCGAGCTGCGCTTCCACCGCCTTCAGCGCTTCCTCCCGCGCTTTCAGCGTGATCTGCATCGCCTCCAGGGCCTCCCCGCGCTCGCGCCCGGCCTCGCGCAGCGCCTCGCTCCGCTGCTCGACCGCGTCTTGCAGCTGGGACAACGCGGACTCGCGTTCCGTCGCCGCGCGTTCCCTCGCCTCCAAGGACGCGTGCAGCTCGTCCGCAGCCTTCAGGCGGTCGTCCGCGACGCGCGCGCGCTCGTCGCTCTGAACCTGCGCGCTCGCAACCTCCGCGGCGCGGCGTTCCAAGTTCGCGGTGACGGTCTCGATCGCGTCGCGCGCGGCGGCGCCCCGCGCCGCCTCCGCGCGCTCCGCCTCCGCGAGCTTCGCGTCGAGCTGCGCCTCGACCGCGGCCGCACGCTTCTCGCGCTCCGCGACGACGTCCTCGCGCTCGCGCAGCGCGGCGGACGTCTCCCTGCGCTCCCTCGCCGCGATCTCGTCCTCGCGGCGACTCAGTGCGTCCTCCCGGCGGTTCAGCTCCGCGGCGACCGCGGCGTTCATGGCTTTCGATTTCGCCGCGGTGTTGCACGCGACGGTCGTCTCCGCGGCGACCCTCGACGTGCTCTCGCTCGCGGCCTCGCGCGCGCTCGCCAAGGCCGCGCGCTCGAGCGCGAGCGCGGCCTCGCGCTCCGCGAGCGCGGCCTCGCGCGCGCTGAGCTCCGCGTCGCGCCTGGCCGCGCGGCTCGCCGCGGCGTCGAGATCGCGGCCCGGGGTGACGATGACGCGGGGCGATCTCGACGCATCATCAGAAGGCGTCGGCGTCGGCGTCGGCGACGGCTCGGACGCGGAGGAGCGGTCCGCGGAGGGCGACCGCGTCGGCGTGAAGCTCGCCACCGTCGCGTCGAGGTCGGTCATGTTCGTCCTCGCGTGCTGCGCTGCGCGTGTCGCGGGCGGGCGCGGCGCCGCGTTGTGGGCGACCTCCGCTGGCAGCTCGCGGAATTTTCCTTCCTTCGCCAAAAAAACAGAAAAAATCAAAACGCCGCCGCCGCGCGCGCGCGAAGAGGGAGGGAAGACGTTCGTTCGTGCGTTCGTTCGTTCGTTACAGACGCGTTCTAATTCGTGCTCGTTCACGCTCCCTGGAGCTCCGACTCGAGACGCTCCACGTCGTCTCGCGCGTCGGAATCACCGAAGTCCACAGCCGCGCGGTACCACTTCAGCGCCTCCGTTTTGTTCACCGCCACGCCGGGCTTGCCGTGTTCGTAGATTTGCCCGAGATTCCACTGGACGCGTTGACTTTCAGAGCCCAAATCGGCGGGATCATCCCATAAGATGTCCTCGTCGAGTTCCAGCGCCTGGATGTACAGTTCGACCGCCTTTGGGGCATTTTTCTCCACGCCTATGCCATAGTTGTAGCAATGACCGAGAATGTCGGACGCGATGGCACGGCCGAACTCGGATGCTCTTTCCAACCACTCAATCATCTTCGTCTGGTCTTGATCCACGCCCTCCCCGCGTGCGTAAAGATACCCGAGATGGCACATAGCTTCCGAAGCTTCCGAATCTCTTTCACTTTCAGCCAGCACACGGTAACGGGCGACCGCTCTTTCGTACCACTCGTTCGCCTTCGTCTCGTCTTCCTCCACGCCGTGCCCGTCATCGTAGCACTTCCCAAGCGAGTACATAGCGTCGGCGTTTTCAAGATCAGCCGCCTTACGCATCCAGTATAACGCCTTCACGAGATCCATATCAGTCTCTGTGTCGATCAGCTCATGATGATCGAGCCGTCTCCGCCTCCGATACGCGCCCACAAAGTCAAAACTGAGCTTGAACACCGCCGCGGCAGACCCGCCGGGCAACGACGCGTCCGACTTCTCCGCGTCCCGAAACACCCTGCTCACGGCGGCGAGCGCGACGCGGTCCTTCGGGTCCTGTAAATGCGCGAAGATCGCGCACGCGATGGTGCCGTCGGCCTGGAGGGCGGGGCGCGAAGCGTCGAGGGAGCCGGACGTCGCCGTGAGCGGTCGGTCCTTGTAATACCCCAACCCTCGCGGCCCTCTCTTGAACGCGTACCCTCGCTTCGCGCCCGCGAACTTTTTCGACGGCGCGAACTCCGCCTCCTCGCGCGGGATCCAAACCACGGCGTCGAATAACCCGAGCACGAAGTCGTCGACGTGTTCGATGACGTTCCCGCCCTCGTCCCCCAGCTCGTCCACGTAGTACCCCACGCCGTCGGGCCCTTGCTTGAAGACGTACCCAGGCCTGGCGCCAGCGAACGTCTCGGAGGGGACGAACGCCCCCGACGCCGCCGCGGGCGCGGGCGCGGGCGCCGCGGCGTTGGTCTTCTTCGCCGCGTCCTCGCGCTCCTGGAGCTCGCGCGCGCGCTTCTCCTCGCTCGATGTATGCGGCGGAGGCGGCGCGGGCTCGGGCTCGGCCTCGGGCTCGGACTCGGGCGTCGTCTTCGTGGCTTCTGGCTCGGTGGCGAGCTTCGCTCGCTTCGCCGTCGTGGCTTCGAGCTCCGCCGTCGTCGTCCCCGCGTCTCGCGCGACGACCGCCTCGCGCGTCGTCTCCTCGCGGAGCTCGCGGGGGGCGTTCGGGATCTCCGTGATCTCCGTGGTCTCGTCGAAGGACATGCTCGGATCTGGCGTGCGGCGGCGGGGACGGGCGCGAGGCGAAGTGAGGGGACGTCGCGCCAGTCGTCCCGAGTTTCGCAGGTCGGGTCTTGTCACGCAGACAAGACTTTTCCAGGGAAACACCGCGCCCTGGCTCCTCACTCCGCGGACGCGCCCCCGGAGCTCCCCGGCACCGAGGACCCGCGCCGCCTCGCTTCCCTCGCCCTCGCGACCGCGCGGAGGATGTCGAGCGCGCGGCCGAGGTTCTCCCTCGAGCTCTTCAAGTTTGCGACGTACCTCTCCATTCCGATCGCGATGACCGTCGCGTTCGCGGCGAACCCGGAGAATCTCGAGACCATCATCAAGCGCCACGCGTACGTCGTGTACCCCCCGGAAGGGCCGAAGCCGCCGACGAACGCGGAGATGAAGAAGATCGTGGAGGCGAACAGGAAGAAGCGCAAGGTCTGAGACGACGACGCGGAGCTAGGTAGACCACGCGAGACGCGGATAGATATTTGATTTAGGTTAGGAAGGGGGGAAGAGCAACAGAACGCGATGACGACGACGACGATCTGCACGGCGCGAGCGACGACGCCGTCGCTCGCGCCGATGCGCGCGACGAGAAACGCGACGACGAGCGTCGCGCGCCGCGGCGTCGTCGCCGTCCGCCGCGCGTCGTCGATCCGCGGCGGGACGACGAAGAAGATCTCGATCTCAGCGTTCGCGCCGCGGCAGCCGCCTTCCTCCGCCCGCGCGGCGGCGGCTTCAAACTCGAACTCACACTCGAGCTCGACCGCCCCCGACGACGCCGACGACGACGCCGAGCCGTCGCAGTACGTGGGCGAAGGCCCGATGACGGAGGAGGAAGCCATGGAGCACGACATCCTGGAGAGGATCCGCTCCGGCGAGCTCCAACCGGAGGACTTCGGCCTCACCGAGGAGGACGTCGCGCCGCCGCGGTCGCCGCTCGCCGGCGGCGGCGGCGCGTTCCTCCGCGTCGTGACCTTCTCCCTCGCGGTGTGGCTCCACGCGACCGCGCCGCTGGGCGGGCGATGGGGCGTCGTCCAAGGCGGCCCTGGCGACGCGACGACGACGTTCGTAAGCGCCGCGCTCTTGGGCACGCCGCTGCAGTGGTTCGGCGTCGCCTTCGTCGTCGCCGCCGTCGCGTCGAGCGCGCTGTGTTCGTACCTCTCGAAACAGGAGTCGTACCAGCCCGTGCGCGAGGAAGGACCGCGCGGGCACCTGACCGGCGCGAAGTCCACGACGCCCACGCTCGGCGGGCTCGCGTTCGTGCCCGCGGGGTGCGTGACCGCGATGGCGTTTACGACGTTTGCCGATCCGGTGGTGGTCGCGACGTGTCTGACCACGCTCGGGTTTCTCTCCATCGGCGCGTTCGACGACGTCCAGAAGCTCCTGTCGAAGAACAACGCCCGCGGGTTATCCCCGTACGCGAAGCTCGGGCTGCAGTCCGCGGTCGCGACGAGCTTCGTGGCGTGGCTCTCGAGCGGCGTCGCGGCGCCGCCTCCGAGCACAGCGGTGGCGTTGGGGCCGTGGATGGGCGCGTGGAGCGTCGTCGACCTCGGATCGCTGTTCTGGGCGCTCTCCGCGTTCGCGATGGTGTCCGAGAGCAACGCGGTGAATATCACGGACGGGTTGGACGGGCTCGCCGCGGCGACCGCGGCGATCGCGCTCGTCGGGACGGGGATCGCGCTCGTCGCGTCCGGGCAGAGCGAGCTCGCGGCGTTTTCGATATCCCTCGGCGGCGCCGCCGCGGGGTTTCTCGTCGTGAATCGTCACCCCGCGGACATGTTCATGGGCGACGCCGGGTCGTTGGCGTTGGGGGGTGCGTTAGGCGCGGTCGCCGCCGCCGCGGGCGGGGCCGCGACGCTGCCGCTGGTGGTCACCACCGCGGTGTTCATCGCCGAGACGGTGTCGGTGATCGCGCAGGTGTCGTGGTTCAAGTGGACGAAGAAGAAAACGGGGCAAGGGGAGCGGTTACTGCGTATGGCGCCGCTGCATCACCACTTGGAGCTAGGGGGGTGGGGGGAGCTGAAGGTTGTCGCGACGTTGACCGCGTGCGCGGGCGCGTGCGCGGTGCTCGGCGTCGGCGTCGCGGGGGTTTTGTAGTCGCCCCGTTTTTCGTATCGTAGTAGGACAAGCGCGAGAGAGAGAGGAAATAACAGAGCGCATCGCGTCGTTCGCGCTTCGTTCGTTCGTTCGTTCGTTCGTTCATTCGTTCGTTCGTTCGTTCGTCACAATCGCGCATCGTCGTACTCGTGCTGTCGTAGTTCAGTTCGACGCTTCTCTGTTCTTCGCCGCGTCGTCGCGGAGCCGCGCGAATACCCCGGGTGGAACAATTCCGTTCACGACGCGCGAGCACGTCTCTCGGTGCGGCGGGTGCTGCTCCGTTCCGCGGGCCCAGTCCTTCTGCTGGCACCGTTTGTTGCAGTACCGCACGCCGCGACACAGTTTGCATCCCAAACGAACGTCGCGCTTACCGCAGGTGACGCACGCTCGAAGCTTCACGAGCTCCTCAGAGGCGGCGGCGGCGGCGGCGGTGTCCCGGGGGTCAATTTCGTCCACTTTGAAGGCCTCCTTGGCCATCCGAAGGTTCTTCTCGAGTCCGCACCTCCCGTGAAGGAAGCAAAGACCGAGATGATGATAGACATCTGCAGCCTTGTGATCAGGAAGCGGCCCGGAAACGAAGAGCTCCACGGCGTCGTCGCTGATGCTTGCACCGGAGAGTTCCATGATATCACGGAGAGCTTTCCTTTTAAGCGCCCTCAGTTCATCGAGATTCTCCACTTCCTTATCCGTGCCCAAAAACTCCACGCGCTCAGTAAGTATCTTCTCGATGGCTACGTAATCGTATGGAGCGCCCTCCTGCAGGGCTTCAGTGACCGTGGCGTTCAGCATCTTCTGCGATTCTGCGTATCCCTTCGCGGCGGCTTTTGTAAACCAGTGCCGCGCCGTCGACACGTTTTTTGGAACGCCTTCGCCGTTGTAGTGAAGCATCCCGATGTTGTTGAAGAGGAACCCGGTTTGGAACATCGTTCCCGAGTTTCCTTGTGCCATGGCTCTTTCATACCACTTCATCGCTTCTTTGGGTTCGTTCATCTCTCTGACGAGAAAGAGCCCGTAGTTGGCTTGGGCTTCAGGATCCCCCTTCGACGCGGCCGATCGAAGAAACCTGACCGCCATGGAAACGTTTCGCGGAACGCCGCAGCCTTGCCAGTAGATCAACCCGAGGCCGTACTCGGCCCGGGAGCTCCCCGCCGCCGCGGCTTTCTCGAACAATTTACGCGCGGTGTCGTAGTCGCCTTCGGATCTCAACATGCTCGCGAGATGAGCTTGCGCTTCAACGTGCCCGAGCTCCGCGGCCCTCTCGACCCAGTGACGCGAGAGCTCTTTGTTCTCCACGCCGCCGGTCCCGTAGTAGTAGTGCGAGGCGAGCTTCCACGCCGCATCGCGGCACCCGTCGTTCGCCTTCTTCACGAGACCGTCGAGGAGACCGTCATGCCCATACCCTTCGGTTTCCTTCAAACACTCATTCGCTTTTTCGTACCCGAGTTCGGCTGCCCTCGTCCACCACTCCCGCGCCTTCGCGAGGTTTCGCTCCGAGCCGACGCCGTCGAGGTACATCATCGCGATGTTGTGCATCGCGCCCGCGTGTTCTTGCGCCGCGGCTTTCTCGTACCATGTCATCGCTTCTCCGTGATGTCCTGTACTTTCGAGATAACGCCCGTAGTTGTTTTGGGCTTCACGCATCCCCTTCGACGCCGCTTTCAAGTACCACCCCGCCGCCGTAGACGTGCGTTCCTCTACGCCGAGGCCGTCTCCGTGTCCGTGGTCGTAGAGCACCCCGAGGTTGTACGCGGCGTCAGGGCTGCCCTGCGCCGCAGCTTTCTCCCACCACGTGCGCGCGATGTCGTTCTCGCCTGCATTTTTATGCCAGACGGCGAAGGCGACTTGGGCGTCAGCGTTCCCCAGCTCCGCGCTCCTAAAGAGCCACTGACGTGCGATCTGAATGTCGTTCTCCACGCCGTCGGACCCTTCCGCGTAGTGACGTGAGAGCTTGAACGCCGCCTCCCCGCACCCGCCGTTCGCCTTCTTCACGGGGTCGCGGATCTTTCGCGGAAGCTTGATTTTCGGCATCGCGTCGTGGCGGCGACAGGGAAAGTGCCGCGGCAGCTGCCGTCGTCGTGGCTTTCCGAGGTGCAATCCGTCGGAGCGTTTTTCCCTCGTTCCGACGACAAGACGGGAAAGCGGAAAGACGCTGGTTCCTGTTCGCCCCCGACTTTCACTCTAAATGCTCATAAGGTTTCACGTTCTTCCGTACTACGTACGGAAGTGAGGTGCCAGCCGCGACAGTTTTCGCGCGACGTCGGACGCCTCCAGTCGTCGTGTCGCGCCGCACGCCGCGCGTCGTTGTCCCCGTCGACCGCGCACGAGCGCGCGCGAGTACGCGAAGATCCGCGAACGCATTTCGATACGCATCGCCTTTCATTCAGCGTTCGAGGTGCCGTGAGATCCCCGCGCGCGCCCGTCCCGAGATCCTCCGAGAGTTGTTCCCCCGAATCGTCGCGGGAGTTCGATGGCGCCGTGCCACTGCATGGCGAAGCCGACCACGGCGTCGCCCACCGGAAGTCTTCCCGAGTCCCCGCCCCCCGCGGCGATCGTCGATGACGTCGCAGAGAACACGCGCGCGGAAGCTCGGGCGTCCGTCGCCGTCGCGACCCCCGAGGCTGACGCGGACGCGGACGCGGACGAATCTCGTCCCGCGGAGACGGCACCGAAACGCGGCGCGAACGCGGAGGCTGACGACCCGTCGGCGTCCCCAGCCGCGGTCGAACCCGATCTCGTGGAGCTGATGATGGAGGCGATGCGCGAGGTCGTGGAGACTTCGACGCCGACGAGAGAGGACGCGGAGGAGGAGGAAGTGGCGGGGACGCGCGCCGAACGCGCCGGCGGCGGCGGCGGCGGGCCGTCGCCGTCGAAAGTCGACGCCGCCGCCGTCGTCGACGCCGCGGCCGCGGAACCGACGGACGACGCCGCGTACGATAGCGACGAGGACGACGTCATCAGCGTGTTCCTCGGGTCGCCGCCAGCCACGGCGCGCGCGCCCGCGAGGGTGGCGGTGGTCGTGGAGGAGGAGGTCGTCGACTCGCCGCCGTCGCCGCCGCGAGATGTCGTCGTCGCAGCGGCGGAAAAAAGTCCGAAACCGACAACGGCGACGCCGACGCCGCCGGCCGAACGCGAAGCGAGCCCGGGCGTGGACGTCATCGACGCGTTCCTCGCGCGCACGGTGTCCCCGGGCGGAGGGAACGAGTCCGACTCCACGGACGACGCGATCAGCGAGTTCTTATGTTCGCCGCACGTCGTGAACCCCGCGCCGGCGGCGGCGCCGCCTCGGGAAGCGACGCCGCCGCCGACGCCGCCGACGCCGACGCCGCGAAACGGACGCAGCCCGCTCGCGACGCTTCCGTCGCCGCGGAAAGAAAACACGCCGCCACCGCCCGCGAAGCACAAAAAATCTCCACAGAAAACCGAACGAGACGAGTGGAAGACCGCGGTCGTGCTGTACGTCACTTCCATGAGCGCGGTGCGCGCGACGAAGGACAAGTGCGACCGCGCGCGAGCCGCGACGCGGGCGCTCGGCGTCGCGAACGCGATCGAGCGCGACGTCGCGGCGGCGTGCGCGTACAGAGAAGAACTCCGCGGCCGCCTCGCCGCGACGAGTGGACCAGGCGCCGGGAAAGGGCTGGTCGTGCCGTACTTGTTCGTGGGCGACGTCGCGGTCGCGGGAGGGGATGAGCTGGACGCGCTCGTGTGCGATGGAGGGTTGGAAGACGCGCTGAAGGCGCTCGGCGCGCGACGCGGGGACGACGAGGAAAATGGAGAAGACGGAGACGAAAATGTAAATGTAAAGAAGAAGGAATGCGGCGGGTGCGGAGGGCGCGGGTTCGTCGTCTGCGGGAAGTGCCACGGAAGCACGAGGGTGCACTGCGTCGACGTCACGCGGAGATGTTTCGCGTGCAACGAGGTCGGGATGACGGAGTGCGTCGCGTGCGTGCCGGCGTTCGCGAGGACCACGGCGAGTCCGCTCGCGTCTCCGGCGCGAGGCGCCGCCGTCCGGTGTTGAGACGACCGGAAGCGGCGCATCGAGCCAAACCATTTATTTTCCGCGTCGCGCGCGAGTACCCGTACTGTAGAAGACGACGAATGCGCGTTCACAACACCACGCCAACCGCGACCCGCGCTGGCCGACGTCTCTCTCGACCGACTACTACTGTATACCTACGGATATTGCCGCCGCGTCGTCGTCGTCCCCGGGGGTCGGCTGTACGACCCGGTGTAGTACCCCGCGTAGTACCACGACATGAGCAAGTTGGCGAGCTCGTCGACGTCGTCCTCCGTCCCGCTTGGAACGGTCGCCGCCGCGGTCGCGCGCGCGGACGCGCCGACGTCCGCGCCGGGCGGCGGCGGCGGCGGCGGCGGAGCCGCGCGCTGCGGCGCTCCGTAGTACGCGTCGTACGACGTATCGTACGACGTGTCCGCGGCGTAGTAGCCGCGGTACGGATCGTACGGCGGCGGCGGCGCGCGCGGCGGCGGCGTCGTCCCCGGCGGCGGCGGCGTCCGCGGCGGTCCCGGCGGTCCCCCCGGGTGATGATGACGATGAAGATGCCGCCCGTGGTAGACGACGTCGTGCTCGTGGTGGTGGTGACGCGGCGGGTGGTGGAGGTGGTGGTGGTGACGCGGCGGCGGTTGATGCGCTGCCCCCTCGGGCGGGTACCCGTGTCCGTACCCGTATCCGTACCCGCGTCCGCGACGGCTGCCGTCGTCGCGCGCGCCGCGCTCTTCTCCCGCGTACGCGTACGCGTCGTGCGCGACGCCGACCCCTCGCTGGTCTTCCTGCGGCGCCTGCGCCTGCGCCTGCGACGCGTAGTACGCCTCCCACGCCTCCCACTCGCGCCACGCGGCTTCGCGCTCGCTCTCCCCGCCGCCGCCGCCGCCGGTAACGTCGGTTCCGAAGCCTCCTACTCGTCCTCCTCCTCCGTCCCCGCTCCCGACGTCGCCCGCGCGCGCGACGGGGACGCCGAGGACGACGTTCGCGACCGGCGTCCCCACCGCGGGCGGCGGCTCGTCGTCCGCGGGCGCGATCTCGGACGACGGACGCGACGCCTGCGCGCGCTTAGGGATCGCGTGCAGAGGCGTCACGCGCGGGGCGTTCGATCGCGGCGACGCGTCCGCGCCGCCGCCCGGGGTCGATCCCGCGACGTGCGACGCCGCGCGCGGCGAGCGCGTCGGCGTCGCCGCCGCGCCGCCGCCCTTGGATTTCCCGCTCCCCGAGCGGGAACCCCCGGCGACGCTCGGGGAGAGACGCGACGCGGTCGCCGAGGAGGAGAGCCCGTGCGATGCCTTGTACGACTCCACCGCGGTCTTGTACGCGTCCATGAGCGCGTCGTCGTTCCACGCGTCGACGTCGTCTTCTGCCGCCGCGGCGGGGGACGACGACGCGAAGAGCGCCTCGGTCGTGGACGACCACGACATCGCGCGCGGCGGTTCGTGCGCGCGGGGTGTGACGAGGGTTCCAAAGAATGCCGCGCTGCGTTCGTTGTTAAAAAAGAAACTAAACGACCTCGAGGCTACGCGTGTACGCGTCGCATACTTCTTCTTCTTCATCTAAGAGCTACTCTATATATTCCCCCTCTCTCGCGTCAATCGAACGCGAACCCCTCGACGCCGTGCCGCAGCGCGGTCGTGACCTGCTGCTCGAGCACGTCATAGCTCGGGTACGCGGGCAATCGCAGCGTGTTAAAACACGTGGACGCCGTCGGCAACGCGTACGACCCGCCGCCGCCGCCGCCGCCGCCGCCGCCGCCGCCCTCGGTCCACCCCGCGGCCACGCGCATGACCTCGAACAGACGCACGCCGTTCATCCCTTGCAGCTGCGCGAACCCGCCCGCGGGCATCCTCGACGACCCGGTGACGAACTTTAGCAACAGCGTCCGCTCCTCCGGGGTGAACTTACCGACGAGCCGCCAGAGCCAGCGAACTTGCGGCGAATCCGCGTCGTAGCCGCCCTCGTAAATCGTGTTCGCGCGCCATTCGTCCACGTCGATCTTCGCGGTGCCGCCCATGAGACACGCGAGCTCGGGCGCGGTGAACATCCGGACGTACTCCGCGGGGACGACGTCGTTCATCGCCGCGCGGACGCACTTCACGGCGGCTGACCGCGTGACCCGTCGAACGTCGTGCGCCACGCGAAGTCGCAGGTACTCTTCGACGTTGGCGTCCGTCACCGGCTTCATCTTTCCCCCGGGCACGAGCTCGGTCTCGATCATCCTCGTCCCGGCCGCGCCGCCGAAAACGCCTCCCGGCTCCGGCTCCGGGACGGTGATTTCTTCCTCTTCGACGCTGAACGTGAGCGCGAGCGCGTCGACGCCGTCGGTCATCGCGCGCACGTTTTCGTACCCTCGCGCGGTTTGCGGCGCCATCTCCTCCACGTCCTCCCATCCCGCGGCGTCCGCCCTCCCCGCGAGCGCTTTCAGGAACGCGGACGAGAATGCGACGGGCAGCGGCGATTCGTGGAGGATCGCGTACCCGAGGAGCCACCCTAACGCGGTGTATTCGTCCTCTAAACGACGCGGCAGCGGCGACGGCAACGGCGGCGGATGATAGATCGCGAGCCCGTCAGACGTCGGCCGGAGCAACGCGATCCCGAGGTCGGTCGACCCGCCGCCGGCGCTTCGCGCGTCGTCGTCGTCGTCCTCGTCGCGCTCGAGACGCTCGAATCCGTCCTCGTCCACGTCGCCGTCGTCGGACTCGGGCTCCCACCCCGCGAGGTTCGACTCCGTTCTCGCGCCCGTCACCGCGCTCGCGAGGACGTCCATGAGTTCGCGCTCGACGCCCGGCCCCCCCGCGGGCTGCCCGACGAACCGCAGGTGGTAGCACAGCGGCGAGCGCTTCACGGCTTCCACGCCGTAGCGCCACACCCAGCGCGTGAACGAATTCCACGGGTCCGAGTGCTTCGCCGTGAAGCCGCGGATGACGCCACTTCGCGCGTGACCGAAAAATCGGTTCCGGTCGATGCCGCGCGTGATCTCGTCGAGCTTCAGCCGCAGCCAATCGCGTCGGTTCGCGAAGTTCACGATCGTCGTGCGTCGCATCAGGAACGCGAGCGCGCCGTCGAGGAGCGTCAAGTGATTCGCGATGTACGCGTTCAGCGCGTCGTAGAACGGCGGCACGGTCGCGAGCGTTTTCAAAACGCCGATGACTTTCGGCCGCGACCCGTGATCGTTCATCACCACGTGCATCGCTTCCAATTGCGCCCCGAGATGGACGCGCAGGAGCGCCAACACCATGTCTCGGTTCCCCGCGAAGTCCGCGTACATCAGCGGGATCCACCCCTTGCTGTCCGCGATCGTCCGATCGACGTTCATCTCGTTCAACAACAGCTTCACGACCTCCGTGTCGTTCCATACAAAGCGATATCGGGGTGGAGTTCAAAGGCGTCAGCTGGAGTTGAAAGGCGCCGAGGGCGGGCGTTGAAAGCGAGTGGTGGGCGGAGATGCACGACGGCAAAAGTCCTTAAGGATCGGCGTTCACCACGCGAACGGGGTCGTATGGGGACCAGTATATAGAACGCACCTCCGTGTGCCCCGCCGCGGCGGCGTGATGCAGCGGACTCGCGCCGGCGACGTCCATCGCCCGCGCGCAGCTCGGAAGCGTCTTGTGAAGCAGCCTGAGCGTCGACACCGCGTTCGCGTTCGCGGCGTAGTGCGCCGCGGTCTGCTCGTCGTCCTCGTCGTGCACCTGCACGATCGCGGCCGCGCAGTCGACCTCGCCGAGCCGCGCGCGCCCCGCGGCGGACCGAAGCAACGCCGAGACGCACGCCTCCCAGCCCGGTCCCGCGTCCGCCGCGCGCATCAGCGGCGTGACCTGCTTCTCGTCCTGGACCCCGCACGCGGCGCGCGCGTTCGGGAGACGCGCGATGGCGAGCGTCGGCCCCCCGGTCAAAGGCCGCGTCGTCGCGGAGGAGGGTTTGAACGTCGCGAGGGTCTCCGCGCGGGTCCGTTGAAAAACGCGGTCCGACTCCGACGGCGGCGGCGGCGGCGGCTTTTCCGGCGGGCGGCGGCG
>Ga0181560_10003804_pt1 | contig 13813 bp, 13 predicted proteins | sample 011ome_20_FD_133751 | JGI IMG/M metagenome (GOLD analysis project Ga0181560, IMG submission 133751) | Coastal salt marsh microbial communities from the Groves Creek Marsh, Skidaway Island, Georgia - 011509CT metaG (megahit assembly) | ecosystem: Environmental > Aquatic > Marine > Intertidal...
AACGGGTAAAAAAGGAGCTTTTGGTGGTTATAACGATTGGGGAAATCGCGCTGGTCGTTACCGCTCTCTTGGAGATGGTCAAATTGATTTTAAAACCATTTTTTCCAAATTAACGCAATATGGTTGTGATGTGTGGGCTGTTATGGAATGGGAATGCTGTATCAAATCTCCTGAACAAGGAGCGCGTGAAGGGGCTAAATTCATTCAAGACCATATCATCGAAGCCACCCAAAAAACATTTGATGATTTTGCAGGGAAACAAACCGATCAAGAGGAATTAAAAAGTATATTAGGAATCAACTAAAATCATATGAAACAGTTAGCAATCGCTTCTGCCTTAGTTCTTTTACTAGGGTCATGTAAGCAAACAACAGCAAAAAAAGAATTAACGATTCAACCTCAAGAAGCATCTTATGTTTCTTTATTTGATGGGGTTTCTTTTAATGGATGGCATTCCTATCTCGGAGGTCAAGACCTAAATGGATGGACTATAGAAGATGGAGCCATGGTGTTTGATCCTGAACTTAAAACTAAAGAGGGATCTGCAAACCTAGTTACCGATCAAGAATTCACCAATTTTGAACTTATGATCGATTGGAAGATTTCTGAAGGTGGAAATTCTGGGATTATGTGGAGTGTTGTCGAAGATCAAAAGTATTCCGAGCCTTATCTGACAGGACCAGAAATTCAAGTGTTGGATGATGCAAAACATCCTGATTCTTTTGTGGGTGAAGGAACGCATAAGGCGGGTGCTTTATATGATATGATTGCTCCAATTCCAGCGGTAAAACCTGCGATGGAATGGAATCATTGCGTAATTCGTGTCAACCATCACACCAATGAAGGAGCGGTTCAACTCAACGGAGTGACTTTAGTGAATTTCCCAGTTCATGGAGAAGAATGGAAGGCCATGGTTGCCCAGTCTAAATTTGCTAATTGGGACGCTTTTGGAGTGTCTCAAACAGGCAAAATTGCCCTTCAAGATCACGGAAATAAGGTCTGGTTTAAGAATATTCAAATCAAATCATTAGACTGATGAAGTACCTGATCAGACTCTTGAGTGTTATAGTTGTGTTCACTTCTTGTGAATCTACTCCTGATGGATTTGAACCGCTATTTAATGGGGAAAATCTTACAGGTTGGCATTCTTTTGGAGGCTTGGATCATTACAACGGTTGGATTGTAAGCGATGGGGTTCTTACCTATGATCCTAAGCAAAGAATTGAATCGGTAAGTACAAGTTTAGTATCCGACGAGCAGTTTACCGATTTTGAACTTTCATTGGATTGGAAGATCGGTGTTATGGGAAATTCTGGTGTAATGTGGGGAGTGATTGATGATGGAAGTTTTGATAAACCCTATAAAACAGGTCCTGAAATTCAACTATTAGATGATACCTGGGAAGACTATGTGACTCAACGTGGAGACCTCAATCGAGCAGGAGCACTGTATAATTTAATGGCTCCATCGAGTATTGTGGCCAAGGGTCCTGGAGCTTGGAATCACTACCTACTGCATATTGATCAGACCAATCACGAGGGATTTTTAGAGTTTAATGGTGTTCGGGTATTGGAATTTGAACTTAATAATGAAAATTGGGAAGCTTTAATTGCAGCATCTGCTTTTAATGAGTGGCCTGGCTTTGGCAGCTATAAAACAGGTCATATTGCCCTTCAAGAACATGGGTCTACGATCTCTTTTAAAAACATATATATCAAACGCTTAAATCCATAAAAATGAATTTAAAACAACTTCTTTTACTTTTAACACTTGTTGTAACTACAGGACTTTTAGCTCAACAGGTGGAACCTACCAATCATGAAGCGACTGAATTTTATGAACCAGTTCCACCAGTGGTAACTCCAGGTTCAAATGGTTCTGCCCCTTCGGATGCTATTGTGCTTTTTGATGGAACAAATCTTGAGGCATGGGAATCTATAAGAGATGGTGCTCCCGCTCCATGGAGTATCAATAAAGACGGATCCATGACAGTTGCGAATCGTACTGGAGATATTAGAACTAAACAATCCTTTGGAGATGTTCAATTACATATCGAGTGGAGGTCTCCAAAAAAAGTAAACGGAGCAGGTCAATCAAGAGCTAATTCAGGAGTCTTTTTACAAGAACGTTATGAGGTTCAAGTGTTAGATAGCAATGACAACCCAACCTATGTCAATGGTCAGGTAGGATCAATTTATAAACAATCGATTCCTTTAGCAATGGCTTCTGTACCTACAGGAGAGTGGAATAGTTATGATATTATTTATCATGCTCCAGTCTTTGATGCATTGGGAAGAGTGACTAAAAAAGGAACCATTACTGTACTGCACAATGGGGTGTTAATTCAAGACCATCACGAGATTTTGGGGACTACTGAGTGGATCGGATGGCCTAAAAATATTCGCCATGGTAAGGCCCCGCTTCGTCTTCAAGACCATGGAGATAACTCTAGAGTGAGCTATCGCAATATTTGGATTAGAGAGCTTTAATTAAAGTCATGGCTTCTTTGTATCTTTGCTAGGTAAAAATTCAAGCATGATCAAATCCATGACCGCTTTTGGTAAGTGTAGTTTTCAACTTGCCGATAAGAAGATAAACATTGAGATCCGTTCTTTAAATTCAAAAGGATTGGATCTCAATATGAGAGCTCCCTCTTCGTATAAAGAACAGGAACTCTCGTTTAGGAAAACAATTGCATCACAGGTATTACGTGGAAAAGTAGATTTTAGTCTATATATCGAAAAGACCGGAGTCGAATCGGCTAGTGAACTCAATACTCCGATTATTCAAGCCTATATAGCACAGCTAAAAACCATCACCAATATCAGTGATGAAAAAGCTTTAGAAATCGCTATGCGTTTACCAGAATCACTTTCGAGCACAAGAGAGGAGGTCGATGAACAGGAACTGGCTCATATCAAGGAAGGAATTGATAAGGCCCTGAAAGCGTTTAATGAATTTAGAGAGGAAGAAGGAGCGGCTTTGGCTACAGATTTTAACTTTAGAATCGACCAACTCAAATCCCTATTAGATCAAGCTAAAGAAGTTGATCAAACTCGTATGACCTCTGTGCGTTCGCGATTAGAAAAAGCGGTTGCTGACTTAAAAGAAAACCTCGATCAAAATCGTTTTGAACAAGAACTGATTTATTATATCGAAAAGTATGACATCACTGAAGAGAAGATTCGCTTAGCGAATCATCTCACCTATTTTATAGAAACGATGGATGGAGCATCTTCTGGAAAAAAACTTGGGTTTATCGCTCAAGAAATCGGAAGAGAAATCAATACGATGGGCTCTAAAGCCAATGATGCTGATCTACAGAAAATCGTTGTTCAAATGAAGGACGAATTGGAAAAAATCAAGGAACAACTCTTAAACGTACTTTAATGGAATTCAAGGGGAAACTCCTGGTATTTTCTGCGCCTTCTGGCAGTGGAAAATCCACTATTGTCAATCATCTACTTCGTAAAAAAGAATTAGAGCTAGCCTTTTCTATTTCTGCGACTTCACGAGCACCGAGAGGAGAAGAAAAAAACGGAGAACACTATTATTTTATGAGTGCTCAGGAGTTTAAATCTCATATCGATCAGGATGATTTTTTAGAATGGGAAGAGGTGTATAAGGATAATTACTACGGCACCTTACGCTCTGAACTCGATCGAATTTGGGGAATGGAAAAGCATGTAGTTTTTGATATTGATGTCGTTGGGGGACTCACAATTAAAAAACAGTTCCCTCAAAAGTGTCTCTCTATTTTTATTATGCCACCTTCTATCGAAGAACTTAGAACGCGATTAGTGAATAGAAGTACTGAAACCCCTGAAAAAATTGAAATGCGTATGGCTAAAGCAGCCCAAGAGTTAGCTCGTGCTCAGGAATTTGATGTCATCATCACTAATGATAACTTAGAAATAGCACTCCAAGAGGCGGAAGCAATCGTCTCAGATTTTATAGAAAATTAGGATGAAAAAGGTGGGATTGTTTTTTGGTAGTTTTAACCCCATTCATATAGGGCATCTCCTACTAGCTAATTATATGCTAGAATTTACAGCCATCGATGAGTTGTGGTTTGTAATCACGCCTCAAAGCCCAGACAAACAACACCAACGAATGCTGGATAACAACACCCGCTATCAACTCATTTATGAAGCAATTCAAGGCTATCCCAACATGAAAGCTTCTAAGGTTGAATTTGATTTGGAACAGCCTAATTATACCATTAACACCCTTGCGGTTTTAGAAGAACAGTATCCCAATCATTCTTTTTCATTGATCATGGGATCGGATAACCTGCAGCACTTTCACAAATGGAAGAATGCAGCCTTGATCTTAGAACGCTATCCACTTTTAGTGTACCCTAGAGCTCATACTAATCAGTTACCTGAGCATTATATAGGGCAACAGCAAATTCAACTTGTAGAGGCTCCTATTGTTGAAATATCAGCTAGTTTTATACGTAAGGCCATCAAAGAAGGAAAAGATATTAGGTCATTTTTACCAGCTGCCGTATGGACCTATATCGATGAGATGAATTTGTACAAATAAACGGGAAATCTCACGTAAAAAAATTAAATTTATACCATGATGCACTGGGATAAATTACTCTCTTTAAAACGACAGGGAGACACCAATAAGAGAATTAGAGTTGAACAGGATGAAACCCGTTTAGGATTTGAGGTTGATTACGATCGTATTTTGTTTTCTGCGCCATTTAGATCACTACAAGATAAGACACAGGTCATCCCTGTATCAGATACCGACTTTGTTCATACGCGACTGACTCATAGTTTAGAAGTTGCTGTGGTGGGAAGATCTTTAGGAAGAATGGTAGGAGTTCAACTTCTAGAAAAGCATCCACATTTAAAGACTACTCAGGGCTATTCCTTTAATGATTTCGGTGCAATTGTTGCTGCTGCAGCTCTAGCTCATGACATTGGAAATCCCCCTTTTGGCCATAGTGGTGAAAAGGCCATAGGTGATTTTTTTTCTAATGGGAACGGAAAAATTTACGAAGAATACCTCAGTGCAACTCAATTTAAAGAATTGGTGGATTTTGAAGGAAATGCCAATGGATTTAGACTGTTAAATGCTTCTAGAGCTGGAGTGCCTGGAGGACTAAGGCTCAGTTATGCAACCTTAGGCGCTTTTACCAAATACCCAAAACCCGCGTTACCTAAAAAACCAACAAATCACATTGCTGATAAAAAATATGGTTTTTTTTCAGCAGATCAACCGTTCTTTGATGAAGTAGCTGATGAACTTGGACTTATCAAATTAGAACACGGACGCTATTCAAGACATCCTCTAGCTTTTTTAGTTGAAGCAGCGGATGATATCTGTTATACGATTATCGATTTTGAAGATGGAATCAATTTGGGATTGATTCCTGAGGAGTATGCCTTAGAATATTTAATCAAACTCGTTAAGGACAGCATCGACACTAAGAAGTACAATGCGATGACTCATCAGCAAGATCGACTCAGTTACCTTAGAGCGGTAGCTATTGGCAGTTTAATCAATGATGCTGCGCGCGTATTTATGGAAAACGAAGAAGCCATTCTAAGCGGCGAATTTGATTGTGCACTTCTCGATAAGAGTACGTATAAAGCTCAAATAGAAGATATCATTAATTTGAGTATTCAAAAGGTGTATCGTTCCAAAGAAGTGATTGAAAAGGAAATTTCAGGGTATAAAATTATTGCAGATTTACTGGAAGTATTTAGCGATGCCCTTCTTAGAAAATTTAAGTCAGAAGCCACGGCCTACGACCGTTTAGCGATCGAATTGATTCCTTCCATCTATAAGGAAAAACAGGATTCTATCTATAGTATATTGATGGATTGTGCCTGTTTTGTAGCTAGTTTATCTGATAGAGCCGCTATCTTACTACACGCAAAAATATCGGGTAAAATTGCTTAAAAAGCATAGACGATTCCTATACCTAAGACTTGTTTGAATTGTATTTTTGGTGATCCAGGATCGGTAATGATGCCGTCTTCCGTTTTAATTTGATCAAATTTGATATCATCATCATACAAGATATGTGTACCGATCGAACTGCTGATAAAATCATTTACCTTAAAGTGAAAATCTAGGGACCAATCCACATCCACATTTCCAAAGCTATTCAAGTAATCCATATAGAGTGCTAGGTCGGTTTTCATGAGAACGTTTTCACCTACGGAAGTTTCATAGTTTCCCGTCATTAAAGAACCCAATTCCATATAGATGCGTTTTCCTTCAGTGATAAGTTGTCCTTCAGCATCATAGGTTGCTGCTTGAACCCCAAAAGCTCCTTGATTAGCTAGGTTTTGATTCATCACAAAGGTTGCTTTTTGTGTGATTGGTGATAGGTAGATCGTTATTTTTTTATCCTCATCCTTGTAGGAAGTACCTATACCTAAGAAAAGGTACCCTGGTGCCATAAACCCTGATTTTGGATCGGAAGTATCGGGGTAATTATACCCATTAGCAAACTGTGTGTTAAATTTGAGTTTTCCAGAATAATACCATTTGCTAATCGTATCTGATCGGTATCCAAAGGTAGAACTCAATTTGATTTGGTCATCACTCTTTCTGACTTCTCTTCCTTCTTGAGCGTTAAGACCATATCTGAGATCTAAAGCATTATCCCAGGTAACATATCTAAATTTATAATTACGTTCAAAATAGACAGAGGCAATTGCTGAAATGGAGTTGTTTCCCCCTGCATTCCAATTGACAAAGGCAACCTCACTAAAATTCAATCCAAATTTATTTTTCTTTTTCCAAAAGGAAGGCATGGTAAAACTTCGAAGCTTTTGATTGAGTGTTTGAGCTGAATTTAATAAGACTAGGGTATCCTTAATTTTTAAATCGTTGATCGCTTGCGCTTTTTGTTGTTGGATTCTAATAACAATAGTATCTACAACTGTTGGTCTTTCTTCTTGAGCATACGTGAGATGTATTCCAAAACTAATAGTAAGGATTATGAGAAGGTTTTTCATAATTGATTTAGTACATCTTTTAAATGGTTGTAGTCTAATTGAGTATCGATTTGTTGCTCCAGAGGAGAGCCATGTTCAATAAATCGATCAGGAACTCCCAAATGAATAACTTCTTTGCAAATACCTTGCCGAACTATAGAAGCGGCGATGGCTTGTCCAAAACCTCCCTCAATTACTCCATCTTCTATGGTAATAAGTTGCTTATACGTTGTAGCAATGACTTTGATCAGTTCATGATCTAGGGGCTTGATAAACGGAAAATGATAATGAGCAACACTGGTATCTTGAGCTAGGGCTTTAATGGCTTTGGTTACCGTATGGGCAGTGAACCCAGTGCTGATAATTGCGGTTTGAGTTCCTTTTTTAAGACAGATTCCTTTTCCAAATTGAATAGGGCTCACCTCTTTGTTCCAGTTCATGTCGATAACATTTCCTCTAGGGTATCTAATGGCAATAGGACCTTGTCGATAGGTGCTCGCAAAGTGTAAAAGGGCTCTAAGCTCATGAGCATCCTTTGGGGCTGTGATGATTAAATTGGGAATAGGTTTTAATAAAGCGATATCAAATACTCCTTGATGGGTAGCTCCATCGTTCCCGACCAATCCTGCTCTATCGATACACAGTACAACAGGAAGCTTTTGCAGGGCAATATCATGAATGAGTTGATCGATGGCACGTTGTAAGAAGGTGGAATAGATCACACAAAAAGGAAGGAGTCCTTTGGCTGCAATACCCGCCGACAAACTAAGGGCATGTTGTTCAGCGATACCTACATCTATCACTCGCTTGGGATATGTTTTCATCAATTCAGCAATACCACTTCCCGTAGTCATTGCAGGTGAAATAGCAATAATATTTTTATTGTTTTGCAGGAGCTCAGCCATCGTCTTTCCAAAAATTTCTTGAAATTTTTCAGAAGGTGATGGTTTGGAATGAATTATTCCCGTTTCACGATCAAAGGTTCCCGGCGCATGGTAGGTGATTTGATCGAGTTCAGCAGCTTCAAGCCCTTTTCCTTTAATAGTTTTGATATGGATAATTCTAGGAATATCAAGCGATTGTGAGCGTTTGAATTCGCGGATCAATGTTGCTATATCATGACCGTCAATAGGACCCGTATAATCAAAGCCCAAGGCAGTAAAAAAGTTTTCTTGAGGCGTTAAGGATTCAAAGTGCGCTTTAAGCGCTCCCACAGATGGGTCAATTCCCATATGATTATCATTGAGTATCACCAGGAGATTAGCCTTAGTTGCACCAGCGTGATTTAATCCCTCAAAAGCCATTCCACTGGCGATAGCTGCATCACCTACTACAGCGATATGAGTATTCTTTTTTTCTGTATCAGCTAATGCCATTCCTAATGCCGCTGATATGGCTGTTGAACTATGACCTGTTCCGAAAGAATCATAGATACTCTCTTCTCGTTTAGGAAATCCACTAATGCCTCCCCATTGTCTGTTGCTGCTAAATTGATCCCTTCTTCCTGTTAGAATTTTATGCGCATAGGCCTGATGTCCAACATCCCAGATTAATGAATCTAAAGGGGTGTTAAAGCAAAAATGCAGGGCAATAGTTAATTCTACAGTACCTAAACTTGCGCCTAAATGACCAGCTTTAACCGATAAATTAGAGATAATAAATGCTCTTAGTTCATGAGCTAACTGAACTAATTGATCCTCGGTTAATATCTTGAGATCTTTAGGGTCATCTATAGATTGAAGTAATTTCATCAGCTTATAAAATTACATTAATTTAAAGGAATATGCCTGATTAGCAGTTACAGTTTGGACCACAATTCTTATCGTTACCTCTTTTGTTTTTAAAAAAATAGGTTTTAAGTAAGAAGTAAAAGGCTGCGCCTAACACTAAATAAACTAAAAAGTCCTGTACAAGATTCATTAGCTGAGGAGTTGAAAACAAATGAAAGCTACAATATAGGCCAATCCACTCATAAAGACAAGTTGAATCATGGGCCATTTCCAAGAGTTGGTTTCTCTTTTAACAATTGCAAGAGTACTCATACACTGCATCGCAAAGGCATAAAAAAGTAACAGTGATAATCCAGAGGCTAAGGTATAAACTTTAGCTCCGGTGATAGGATTCACTTCGTTTTTTAAACGATTCTTAATGGTGTCTCCTTCATCAGTTCCCACAGAATAAATAGTAGCGAGGGTTCCTACAAAGACTTCACGCGCAGCAAAAGAGGTGATCACAGCAATTCCTATCTTCCAATCGAAACCTAAGGGTTTAACTATAGGGGCAATGCCTTTTCCCAGCAGACCCATATAGGAATTTTCAAGTTTAAAACTAGCGATTTCCTCTTGAAGCGCTCTGCGTTCTAAGTTGTTTTTAAACGCTATAAATTCGGCCAATTCCTCCATATTTTGAGCTGGATGTTCTTTGGCATACGTTTCAATTTCTTCTTGAATGAGTTGTTGATTAAATACCGATAGCCCCTGTTTTTCAACACGCTCCTTTATGATCTGCTCGGAATTTTCAAACTCTTTGTTAAATCCATAAGATCCTAAAAACCATAAGACAATCGAAATAGCCAAAATAATTTTACCAGCACCAAAGACAAAGCTTTTGGTTTTTTCGATTACGGTAATAACTACATTTTTAAATAAAGGGAGTTTATAACTCGGCATTTCTGTAGCAAAAAAGCTGCGGCTTTTTACCTTAACAATCTTGTTGAGTAGGGCTGCTGCACCTAGTGCACTTAAAATCCCGACCAGATAGAGTAACATCAGGGTAAGCGCTTGATAACTTAAGCCAAAAATATAGCCCTCCGGGATTACAATGGAGATGATGATTAAATAAACTGGTAGTCGAGCCGAACAGGTTGTAAATGGCACTACGAGTATGGTTAATAGACGCTCTTTCCAATCTTCAATGGTCCGGGTAGCCATCACCGCTGGTATAGCACAGGCAGTTCCTGAGATTAGTGGCACAACACTTTTACCACTGAGTCCAAAAGGACGCATTAAGCGATCAGTTAAAAAGACCACCCTAGACATATACCCTGATTCTTCAAGTAATGCAATAAATAAAAATAAGAATGCGATTTGTGGTATAAAGATGGCAATTCCTCCAATGCCAGAAACGGCTCCTTCTGCCAGCAAGTTGGTAAACGAGCCTGGAGGAAGCACTGCTTTAACCCAGGAGGAAGCAGCAACAAAGAATTCATCGATGAGATCCATAGGGATAGAACTCCAAGTATAAATCGCTTGGAAAATGGTATTCAAGATCACAAAAAAGATCAGGTATCCCCAAATTTTATGGGTGAGAATACGATCTATAGCAGCCGTAAATCCCTTAGCAGAATTCTTATCTACACTAAGGGTTTCATTTAGGGCAGTATTAATAATTTGATACCTTAGAATAGTCTCTCTATGTTGTAACCGTTTAAGCTCTGAAGCTGATTTTGTTTCAAAACTTGCCTTAGCTGATTCATACGTTTTGTCGATTTGTGTGAAGTTGACGTCTTGGGTGATAACGATCCATAACTTATACAAATCTTGAGAAGGATAGGTTTTTTCTAGTTTTTCAAAATAAGGAGGGTCGATTCTTTTTACCTCTAATAACCCCTTATTAGAAAGATTTTCATAATTGATGATCAAGTTTTTTAATTGATCTATACCCACTCCTTTTCGAGCACTTACTAAGGCTATTTTAGTGTCTAATTTGTGTTCTAATTCCTCAATATGGAGTTTAATCCCTTTCTTTTCCATTTGATCTGCCATATTAATCACTAAAATGGCAGGAATTTTCAAATCCTTAACCTGAGAAAACAACAATAAATTTCGCTTCAGGTTTTCAACATCGGTAACCACCACGACCACGTCGGGAAAATCCTTGTCCTTTCTATTGAGTAATAATTCTATAGCTACAGATTCATCAAGGGAGGTTGAATTTAAAGAATAGGTCCCAGGAAGATCAATGATATGGGCTTTTAAATAACGGGTAAGCTTACAAATTCCTTCTTTTTTTTCAACAGTGATTCCTGGATAATTGCCGACCTTTTGGTTGAGTCCAGTCAGTTGATTAAAAACTGAGGTCTTTCCTGTATTTGGGTTTCCAATGAGGGCAACGTTAATGCTTTTAGCCATAGTTAAATCACTTCTAAAACAATTTTTCTGGCCATATCTTTACGAATTGCCATATGGGTTCCTCCCAAGTTGATATAGATGGGGTCTTTAAAAGGGGCAATCTGTATCACTTGGATTTCATTGCCAGGTAAACAGCCTAACTCCAGGAGTTTGATAGGTATAAACTCATCAGGAAATGAGTGAATGATACCTCGTTCACCTCTTTTTAAAAGATCTAGGGTTTTATGATTCTTATTTAGACTCATTATAAGTAAGCAAAAGTAAACAAACTATTGTTATTCTACTAGTATTTAATGGTGAATTTTACTGAACACGCGCAGCTTCTAGCGCTTTTAAAATCTTTAGATCAGCTAAGAGTTGTTCTATATCTTTTGGGTTGGTCCCATCGTAATATCCTCGTATTCTTTTTTTGGAATCGACGAGTACAAAATTCTCTGTGTGAATCATGTCAAATGGTCCGCCATCGCCTTCCTCTTTAGCGACCAAATAACTTTTTCTAGCGAGCTCGTACAGTTGTTTTTTATCTCCGGTAACTAAATTCCACTTGGTATCAATAACTCCTTTTTCTAACGCGTATTTTTTTAATTGTGCCACTGAATCAATTTCTGGAGTGACCGTATGAGATAGTAGTAAGACCGATGGATCATTGAGGGTAGCCGCTTGAATTTTGGCCATATTTTCTGTCATCATCGGACAAATAGTGATGCAGGTGGTAAAGAAAAAGTCAGCGATATAAATCTTTCCCGCATAAAAGTCTTGTGTAATGGTGTCTCCATTTTGATTGAGGAGCTTAAAGTCAGCGATCTGATGGTATTTTTTAATATGTTGTACTGTAGAATCAACCAGCGCTGAGGTCACCATAGTGGGCTGGTAAATAGGTAAGGTGTCTTTTGGTTTTAAAGCGTTGTAAAACAAAAACATAATCCCCATTGAGACCACTCCAAATACCACAAAGAATTTTTTATAGGCTGCAAAGAAACTCATAGCACAAAATTAATTAGTTATCAATTGATAGGATTGAAGCGCAATCTCAACTTCTTCATCTGTGGGAACGACCAGTAGTTTAACTTTTGATTCCCGCGTTTGTAGTTCAAGAATACCTGAACCTCCAGCTTTGTTTTTTTGGACATCTAATTCGATTCCTAAACGTTCTAAATTTTCGCAAACAAGTTGGCGTAGTTTCCAATCGTTTTCTCCAATACCTGCTGTAAATACAAGGGCATCGATTCCATTAAGTACTGCATAGAAGCTGCCAATGTACTTTTTAATGCGGTGCGCATTCATTGCTAAGGCTAATGTGGCATTGGAATTTCCTGCATCGGCCATTTTGTGAATCTCTCTGAGATCTGAAGCCCCTGCAAGCCCTTGCATTCCACTGTTTTTAGTCAACAATGTTTTAACTTCTTCAGCACTGTACCCCAACGATTGTTGAAGGTATATGAGAACCGCTGGGTCGATATCTCCACTTCGTGTTCCCATGATTAGGCCATTAATTGGACCAAATCCCATGGAATGTTCCACGCTTTTTCCTGCTGATACTGCAGTTGCACTACAACCATTTCCTAGATGAAGCACTATGAGTTTTGCATTTGGATTAGATAAATACGAGGCCGTTTTTTCACTCACATACTTATGGGAGGTCCCATGGAATCCATAAACACGAATTTGCTCCTTGTCGGCGAGTTCTTTATCGATGGCAAAACGGTAAACCTTTTCTTCTAGGCTTTGATAAAAAGCCGTATCAAATACGGCGACTTGTGGAACACCAGTAAATAACTGTTCTGCGATTTCAATTCCCATCATATTCGGGGGGTTGTGTAGCGGAGCAAGCGGATAGAGTTGTTTTATCTTGTCTTTAACCGCCTGGTTGATCAAGGTGGTGTCACTAAATGAACTTCCTCCGTGAACCACTCGATGTCCTACGGCAGCAATTTCAGTAACATCAGCTATAACGCCGTGTGCTTGATGCATCAATTGCGCAGCCACCCATTGTAATCCTTGTGCATGGTCTAAAATTTCAGCACATTCATCGATGCGTATCGCTGCAGTTGTATAGATTAATCCAGCATCTTTAGCCCCTATTTTCTCAACCATTCCTTTAGCAATGACTTCTTTAGAAGGCATTTGAATTAATTGATATTTTAAGGAAGAACTCCCTGCGTTTAAAACGAGTATTTTTTTCATATTACGGTTCTTGTGCTTGTATCGCAGTCAACACTACGGTATTAAAGATATCATCAATGGTACACCCCCTACTAAGGTCGTTAACGGGTTTATTAAGACCTTGTAACATGGGTCCTATAGCCATAGCTCCTGTTTCTCTTTGTACGGCTTTATAAGTGTTATTTCCTGTGTTCAGGTCCGGGAAGATAAGTACAGTGGCATTACCAGCAACTTCTGAATTGGGCAATTTACTTTTTCCAACTGTTTTATCCACAGCGGCATCGTATTGAATTGGACCCTCAATTTTAAGATCGGGTCTTTTTTGTTTCACAATTTCAGTTGCTTCACGCACCTTATCAACATCAGCTCCCTTGCCTGAGGACCCTGAAGAGTAAGACAGCATAGCAATTCGAGGTTCGATACCAAAATTCATACTACTTTCCGCAGAAGAGATAGCGATTTCTGCTAATTGCGATGCATTAGGGTTAGGATTGATCGCGCAGTCTCCAAACACCGAAACCCGATCGTCTAAACACATAAAAAACACGGAGG
>Ga0181560_10003805_pt1 | contig 13812 bp, 9 predicted proteins | sample 011ome_20_FD_133751 | JGI IMG/M metagenome (GOLD analysis project Ga0181560, IMG submission 133751) | Coastal salt marsh microbial communities from the Groves Creek Marsh, Skidaway Island, Georgia - 011509CT metaG (megahit assembly) | ecosystem: Environmental > Aquatic > Marine > Intertidal zone...
ACTTTCAAGACAATTTAAAAATGCGTTGTTAAAAAGTGTGATCTCTTATTACGAACTACATTTACAACAATTCAAAGCACCAAAATCCACAGAAGTACTGAATGAAATTTTTAAAACACTTTAGTTCTTTTTTCATTTTTCTGTCCTCTGTTTGGGCAATGGGACAAGAGATTGTTGTGATCGATGAGGTCTCTGGAATTCCTTTAGAAGGGGTAGCCCTGTACAATGAAACGAAAACCACCGCCACCCTCTCAAACGCCGAAGGAATTGCCAATCTTTCTCTTTTTTCTGAAGGGGAAACTGTATATGTCCAATTTTATGGTTTTGAAATTCGGAGCTTTACCATGGGAACGAACCAAGTGAAAGACCCTTTCCAATTTGTATTACAACCCAAAGATCAAACCCTGGAGGAAATTGTCCTCTCCGTAGCGCGTAATGCCACAACTCGAAAACAGATTGCAGAAAAAGTCAGCATCATCAATTCTAGAGACATACTAACCCAACGACCCGCAACCGGTGCGGATTTGGTAAGCCTCAGTCCTGGAGTCCGCATTCAAAAATCCCAAGGAGGAGGGGGAAGTCCTGTCTTGAGAGGGTTTGAAGCCAATCGATTGCTTTTGGTAGTAGATGGAGTACGGATGAACAACGCTATTTATCGAAGTGGACACCTTCAAAATGCCATTACCATTCACCCCAATATGATTGAACGTGTAGAGGTCGTTTTCGGATCGTCCTCTGTAGGTTATGGGTCCGACGCTTTGGGTGGGGTCATTCATTACTACACTCGCAATCCCCTAATCAACAGCGAAGACAAAATTAAAACCCAATTTTCCAGTGACTTCTCCTCTGCTGATAATGCCTCGATTAATTCTTTTTCAACAGAATTGAGTTTTAAAAAATGGGCCAGCTTAACCAGTGTTAGCCATTCCAACTTTGGCGATATCCGCATGGGTAAAAACAGAAACCATGGCTACGAAAAATGGGGACTGACCCCTTTTTATTCTGCCAATGACAGAACTACCTACAGCCCAACTCCTCTAGAAAACGAAAATCCTTTAATCCAAAAAAATACGGGCTATGAGCAAATTGATTTAATGCAAAAATTTCTAGTGCAACTGGGAGGGCAAAACCAATTTGTTTTAAATCTCCAATACTCCAACTCGTCTGACATTTCGCGTTATGATAAATTGGTAGAGGAGCGCAATGGTACGCTGCGTTATGCAGAGTGGTACTACGGGCCACAAAAACGTTTTTTGTTGTCCCCTCAACTAAAAATCTTTCCAGAAAAGAAGTTCTTGAATTCTGGAAAAATCACCTTTGCATTTCAAAAACTTGAAGAATCTCGAAACAATCGGTTTTTTAACAGTTTGACACGCAATTTTCAACGGGAAAAAGTAAATGCGCTAAGCCTGAATGGAGATTTTGAATTTCAGCTCAAGGAAGAACATTCCTTTTCGTATGGCTTTGAAGGTGTTTTCAATGATATTAGTTCTTATGCGCATCAGTATGATCTGATCTTACAACAAAACGAAATTATAGGTTCCAGTCCTAATCTTCCCATCCCTACCCGCTATCCCAATCGAGGGAGTTCTTACGGTAGCTATGCGGTTTATTTAAACTGGATTTGGGATCTCAGCTCCCAACTGACTCTCAATGCTGGAATACGACTTACAAGCACCCATTTGAGAGCTAAATGGGGCCAAAGCTACAACATAAATTCCCTGCTCTCTAGGGTTCAACTGGATGCAGAAGCCCTTACAGAAACCCTAGCATTGACCTACCGGCCTAACAAAAATACACAATGGAACGCCATACTTTCTAATGGGTTTCGAAATCCCAACATTGACGATGTAGGAAAAATACGAGAAAGTAGAGGGACACTAATTGTCCCCAACCCCATGCTCTTCCCTGAATATGCATATAACTTCGAACTGGGACTAACCAAATACTTGAATCAACCCAGAAATTACTTTTCATTTAGAGGTTTTTCCACCCTACTCTCTAGACATATCGGTCGGGATACGTTTACAATCTTTGCCGATCAGTCTACTCCGAGTATGAATACCATTCTCTACAACGGCGAAGAACTAACCACTTATGCCAATAATAACTTGGGTAATCGATATATTTTTGGTGGTTCGATTGATGGCAATTTTTCCTTTACAGACCAATTGTCCTTGCGCGGCGATCTCAATATTATTGAAGCGGCAAAAAGTAAAAAATACGGCCCTTTACCTTCTATTTCCCCTGTCTTTGGTAATCTCGTTCTCACCTATCAAAAAGAAGCGTGGTTTGCTAGTATGTGTTACCAGTTTAGCGGCAGCAAAGCCCCAGAAGACTACAGTGAGGGAGGAGAAGACGGCCTAGACGAAACCCCCTTGATTTCTGAAGATCCTGATTTGTATGCAGGAACTCCCGCGTGGTCGGAATTGTCTTTTCTTTCCCAATACCAGTGGAACGATAAAATTCATTTTAGAATGGGGCTGGACAACATTTTTGATGTTCATTACAGGTCTTTTGCCTCTGGAATATCTGCTCCGGGAAGAAACTTTAAACTCGGGGTAAACATCCAATTCTAAAACCTTCTGAAAAATCGTCACTTCCCTATCTTTAAAGGACTGCTCTTTTTTAATCGAAATTAATTACTTTCGCACTTGATATACAAAGTGCTTTAAAACCTCTGTTTTGGAGTTTTAAGGCCTTTAAACCGTATTTGAAACGTGAAATTTAAAGAATATAAAGGGCTGGATTTACCCAAAATAGCAACTGAGGTTCTCACCGACTGGAAGCAAAACGACACCTTTGCGAAAAGTATCTCTGAACGAACAGGTCGTCCTCCTTTTGTTTTCTATGAAGGACCCCCTTCTGCCAACGGGATGCCCGGAATTCACCATGTAATGGCACGAGCAATCAAAGACATCTTTTGCCGTTACAAAACCCAAAAAGGGTACCAAGTGCATCGAAAAGCAGGATGGGATACCCATGGTCTCCCTATCGAATTGGGCGTTGAAAAAGAGTTGGGCATCACCAAAGAGGAAATCGGAAAAAGTATTTCTGTAGAAGACTACAATGCAGCCTGTAAAAAAGCCGTGATGCGCTACACCGATGTTTGGAATGAACTTACGGAACGCATCGGATACTGGGTAGATATGGAAGACCCTTATGTCACCTATACTTCCAAGTACATGGAAAGTGTGTGGTGGTTGCTAAAACAAATCCACGAAAAAGGACTCCTCTACAAAGGCTACACCATTCAGCCTTATTCTCCTATGGCAGGAACGGGTTTAAGTTCACACGAGCTGAACCAACCGGGAACCTATCAAAATGTAACCGATACCACTGTAACTGCTCAGTTTAAAACCCTACCCGAAAGCCTTCCAGCACAACTTCAGGGAACAGTCCCTCTGTATATACTCGCTTGGACCACTACCCCGTGGACCTTACCCTCCAATACCGCCCTGACGGTTGGAAAAAAAATTGATTATGTGGTTGTTCAAACTTTTAATCAATATACTTTTGATCCCATCCGAGTGCTCTTGGCAAAAGACCTTTTACAAAAGCAATTCGGGAAAGTTTACATCGAATCAGAAGATTTGGATTCCTATAAAGGTGGAGATAAAAAAATTCCTTATCGAATTGAAACGGAGATCAAAGGTGCTGATTTATTAGCCATTCGATACGAACAACTTTGGTCCGAAGCACCACTCCCCTTAGAAAATGCAAAAGACGCCTTCCGCGTAATAGCCGGTGATTTTGTCACCACCGAAGAGGGAACGGGAATTGTGCATACGGCACCTACTTTTGGTGCAGATGATGCCAAAGTAGCCAAAGAGGCATCACCAGAAGTTCCTCCTCTTTTGGTTTTAGACGAAAATGGAACCCAAGTTCCTCTAGTCGATTTAAAAGGTCGTTTTCGCAAAGAAGTGGGGCGTCTAGGAAATCGCTTTGTCAAAAACGAATACTATCCCGAAGGAACAGCACCTGACCGTTCTACAGATGTAGAAATCGCTATTCAACTCAAAGGCGAAAACAAAGCCTTCAAAGTGGAAAAATACGTACACTCCTATCCCAATTGTTGGAGAACAGACAAACCCATTTTATACTACCCCCTAGATTCTTGGTTTATCAAAGTCACAGAAGTTCGGGATCAGATGACCACACTCAACAAAGAAATCAATTGGAAACCCAAGTCTACAGGGGAAGGGCGTTTTGGAAACTGGCTTGCCAATGCCAACGATTGGAACCTTTCCCGTTCCCGCTTTTGGGGAATTCCGCTACCGGTGTGGAGAACCGAAGAGGGAACAGAAACTACAGTGTTTGGTTCTATTTCAGAACTGCGTGAAGCTGTTGAACTTGCAATAAAAAAAGGGTTTATGAAAGAAAACCCTTTTCAAGAATTTAAAGAAGGGGATTTTTCCGATGCCAACTATACCCTCGTTGACCTGCACAAAAATGTGGTGGACAAGATTGTATTGTCCAGCCCAACAGGAAAACCAATGTATCGCGAATCGGATTTGATCGACGTCTGGTTTGACTCAGGAGCCATGCCTTACGCACAGTGGCATTATCCTTTTGAAAACAAAGAGGTCATTGATGAAGGAGAGCGGTTTCCCGCAGACTACATCGCCGAAGGAGTGGATCAAACGCGAGGTTGGTTTTATACCCTTCACGCCATAGCTACCCTCGTATTTGGTAAAAAAGCCTATAAGAATGTGGTGTCCAATGGTTTGGTCCTAGATAAACAAGGTCAGAAAATGTCCAAACGCCTGGGCAATGCCATAGATCCCTTTAAAACGTTAGACCTGTACGGTCCCGATGCGACCCGTTGGTATATGATTTCCAATGCCAATCCTTGGGACAATTTAAAATTTGATCTTGAAGGAATTGCAGAAGTACAACGCAAATTTTTTGGCACCTTGTACAATACCTATTCTTTTTTTAGTCTCTATGCTAACATTGACGGCTTTGATCCAAAAAAAGAAAATTTGATCCCCTTGGCGGAACGGACAGAATTGGACCAATGGATTCTTTCAGAATTGAACAGCCTGATCCAAACCGTAGATGCCGCATACGAGGATTATGAACCCACCAAAGCCAGCCGAGCCCTCTCCGATTTTGTTCAAGAAAAATTGAGCAATTGGTATGTACGGCTTTGTCGTCGTCGTTTTTGGAAAGGCGAATACGGTCCCGACAAAATCGCAGCCTACCAGACCTTGCACCACTGTTTGATAACCGTGGCTCAGCTAGGCGCTGCAGTAGCTCCTTTTTTTATGGACCGATTGTATCAAGATTTGGAACAAAACTCCTCCCGCTCGGTCCATCTTACGGATTTTCCAAAAGCGGAAGATGCTTGGATCAACCCTGAATTGGAAGCACAAGTCAATACAGCGCGGACGTTGACTTCTTTGGCACTATCCCTCAGGAAAAAAGAGCAGATCAAAGTACGTCAACCTTTGCAAAAAATGATGATCCCTGTTAAAAACACATCAGAAAAAGAACGGATGGAACGGATCGTAGCGCAACTAAAAAGTGAGATCAACCTAAAGGAGATTGAGCTTCTAGACGATGCTAATACCCTTTTAGTTAAAGAAGTACGTCCCAACTTTAAGACTTTGGGGCCTCGCTTTGGAAAAGATCTTAAAAGTGTTGTTCAAGTAATCTCACAACTGAACACCGAACAAATTAATCTCTTTGAGGAAAAAGGACAACTTGAGGTACAACTCAATGAAAAAAATATTATTTTAGAAAGCTCGGATGTTGAGATCCTATTTAAGGATATTGAAGGCTGGCAAGTAGCACAAGGTGCAGGAATGACCGTTGCGTTGGATATCACACTAAGTCCTGAATTAAAAAAAGAAGGAATTGCAAGAGAATTGGTCAACCGAATTCAAAACCACAGAAAAGAGAGTGGACTAGAAGTTACTGACAGAATTGAAATTTTCTTAAAAAAAGAGGTCGAGTTGGAAGCGACAGTTTCTGAGAATAAAGAGTATATTTTATCTGAAACTCTCGCCAATCACCTTCATTTTGACTCCGAAATTGAAGAAGGAACACCTTTAGAATTTGATAATTTAAAAACTGAAATTCGAATTAAAAAAATATACTCATGAGCAAAAAAACACGATATACAGACGCAGAGCTTCAAGAGTTTAAAACCTTAATTGAAGAAAAAATTGAAAAAGCAAATGCCGATCTTTTGCTTTTAAAAAGTGCTTATATGAATGATGGAAACAACGGTACAGAAGATACCGCCCCTACTTTCAAAGCCTTTGAGGAAGGTTCTGAAACCATGTCCAAAGAAGCCAATACCCAGCTTGCCATTCGCCAAGAAAAATTTATCCGCGATTTGAGAAATGCCTTGATTCGTATTGAAAATAAGACGTACGGAGTTTGCCGAGTGACAGGAAATTTGATCAATAAAAAACGCTTGTTTTTAGTTCCTCACGCTACCTTAAGTATTGAGGCAAAAAACATGCAAAAATAAGTTGATCCCGAGATTCTGAACGCTAAAAAAACATATTTTAACCTCGGTTGGGCACTTGGAGTGATCTTGACCATTCTCTTGTTGGATCAAGGGTTCAAGATCTATATTAAATTGAACTACCCCCTTTCAGGTTACGGCGTTCCTCCGATTGTGGATTGGGGCTTTTTTAAACTACTCTTCGTTGAAAATAAAGGAATGGCAATGGGGGCCAAACTCAATGACTTTCTTCCTTTCATTTCAGAAGACACTGCCAAACTTGTCCTCACTTTATTTCGAATTGTTGCCATTTTTGGTTTGGGATACTGGCTCTGGGACGCGGTAAAAAAACAAACCAGCACCTTGTTGAATTGGGCATTGGCACTCATTTTTGCTGGAGCCTTAGGAAATATTATTGATTCTGTTTTTTATGGCGTACTCTTCTCGGGCAGCTATGGTAAGGTCGCACAAATTTTTCCTGCAGAGGGCTATGCCCCTTTGTTTTATGGCAATGTAGTAGATATGCTTCAGTTCCCTTTAGTAGAATGGACTTGGCCCAGTTGGATGCCCTGGGTGGGGGGTGAGGAGTATCTGTTTTTTCAATACATTTTTAACCTCGCAGATACTGCCATTAGTACAGGTGTAGGGATTTTAATTGTATTCAACAAGCGAATTTTTTCTAAACCTTCTGCGGCGGAAACGCAGTAATCCCCTCTGGATGAACACAATAATCCATTGGGATGTCTTCAGGACGTATACCCTCTATCGCTTCAACGGCTTCGAATAGGGAAAGCCCAATTTTAATCACCTCTGGCTTACACGCGCTCAAAAAATTATCGTAAAACCCTTTGCCGTATCCCACGCGATGTCCTCTTTTATCCCAAGCTAGCAAGGGAATAAAAACCACCTCCAATTGTCCCGCGGGCACCTCAATCCCTTGATCGGGTTCTGGAATACCCCAAGAATTTTTCCTCAATTTGGTACTGTCTGTCAACAAAAGGTGTTGTAACCTCTGCTGATGAACTTTGGGAAGAACTACCTGTTTGTCTCTCCCCTGAAGTAAAGTCAAAATCAAAGTTGTATCCACTTCTGCCTTTGCCTCAATAGGGAGAAACAAGTGAATGTACTCCATGTCCCATATCGGTAGTTGTAAACAGTGGTTGGCAATCGTAAAACTCTTTTCTTCGTGTTCCGCTTTAGACAATTCCAAGCGTTTTTTTAAAAAAAGAGTGCGCAAGGCAACTTTTGAAGATTCTGAATTCATGAAATGCAGGGTCAAATAATCACAGACCCAAAGAAAATCAATATTTTCGTTTTGTGAAATCAGACGCCATTGAAATTCAACTAAAAAGCTTACCTGAAGTACCCGGGGTGTATCAGTATTTTGACAAACAGGACAAAATCATCTATATTGGAAAGGCAAAAAACGTAAAAAAACGCGTCACTTCTTATTTCAATAAAACGGTAGAAAATCACAAAACACGCGTTCTTGTGAAAAACATTAGCCGTATCGAACACGTGGTGGTGGATTCAGAAATGGACGCCTTGCTGTTGGAAAACAACCTGATCAAAAAATACAAACCGCGCTACAATATTTTACTCAAGGATGATAAAACCTATCCCTGGATTTGTATAAAAAACGAGCCGTTCCCAAGAGTGTTCTTTACTCGAAAAGTTTTTAAAGACGGTTCCGAGTACTTTGGTCCCTTTACCAGTCTAAAAACGGTGCGCTCTTTGTTTGATCTTGTCAAAGGCCTGTATCCCTTGCGCAGTTGCAACTACGATTTGAGTGAAGAAAAAATTTCAGCGCAAAAATATAAGGTTTGCTTGGAATACCACATCGGAAACTGTCTGGCACCTTGTGTGGCAGCCATAGATACCGCTAGCTATGGAAAGAATATTGAATCCATTCGTCAAATTCTCAAAGGAAATTTTAAAGAAGCGCTCAATGCTTTTGAACACCAGATGAAGCATTATGCTCAAAAAATGGAGTTTGAAAAAGCACAATGGATCAAAGAAAAAATAGAAGATTTAAAAAACTTTCAAGCGAAATCTACTGTAGTCAACCCCAAAATAAACCATGTAGATGTCTTTTCTATTTTTTCCGATGAGAGCTATGGGTACATCAACTACCTCCAAGTGTCCTATGGAGCCATTGTCCGATCCCATACCTTAGAGATCAAGAAGAAACTAGACGAAAGTGATGCGACCCTATTACAACTCGGAATTATAGAAATCCGACAACTCTTTTCCAGTACCTCAAAAACGGTCTTTCTCAATGAGAAAGTTTCTCTGGGAGACGAACTCAAGGTCTTTGTTCCTCAACAGGGCGATAAAAAGAAACTGGTGGACCTTTCCCTTCGAAATGCAAAGTACTTCCGAATGGAGCGGTTCAAGCAAATGAAAATCGTAGATCCTGACCGTCATAGTAAACGCATTATGAGTCAGATGAAAGCCGATTTACGACTGCCCCAAGAACCTGTCCATATTGAATGTTTTGATAATTCCAATATCCAAGGATCCAACCCTGTAGCGGCATGTGTCGTTTTTAAAAATGGGAAGCCCAGTAAAAAAGAATACCGCCACTACAACATCAAAACCGTAACTGGCCCCGATGATTTTGCTTCCATGGAAGAGGTCGTCTTTAGACGCTACAAACGTCTATTGGAAGAAGATGAACCCCTTCCCCAACTCATTGTCATTGACGGAGGAAAAGGACAGTTGTCTTCCGCAGTAAAAAGTTTAGACGTTTTGGGTTTGCGTGGAAAAATCTCCATTTTGGGGATTGCCAAACGGTTGGAAGAAATCTATTTCCCCAATGACAGTATTCCGCTCTACTTGGACAAAAAATCAGAAACGCTCAAAATCCTTCAACGTGCCCGAGACGAAGCCCACCGTTTTGGAATCACCTTTCATCGGAATAAGCGTTCAAAAGGAGCCCTAAAATCAGGTTTAGATACCATTCCAGGAGTAGGCCCAAAAACCAAAGAAACCCTACTGCGGAAATTTAATTCCTTTAAACGTATTAAAGAAGCCTCAAAAGAGGATTTGATGCATGTTTTAGGAGAAAACAAAGGAACACAACTGTACAAACAGTTGCATTCGAAATAGTCCCGGAGTGACGCGACATCCCGTCTCTTCAAATGTATCGCTCTACTGGTATCAAATCCATAATCCGTTATCATTATTCCGATCCCGATGCCACTTGGCGGGGTTATAAAAAATGTATTGACGAATGTTTTCTAACGATTTTTTATCACGAATAATGTGATCGTGGAAACGCGGTTGCCACGCAAAATGGGGGATCGTTTTTCGGGCGTGAATGGTCACCGCCGATTTAAATCCACGAAAATGGATGCCAAATTTTTCGATTGCGGACCGAATTTGTTTTTTTGTTGTGGTTGTAATTGTCGAGGCGCATTGCAATGCGTCTCGACAATATTATATTTATTTACCCCAATCCCAATAATTGCATGAAAATGATTTGGCATTACCACAAATTTATCCATCCATAAATTCATATCAGGACGAATAGCAAATGTGCGTTTCCATTCCCGATCAACAATTTCCCCAATTTTGTTCAATTCCATTTTTCCATTGGAAATAGTGCCAAAAAAATGTTTGCGGTTTTGGGTGCAGAGGGTAACAAAATAGGATCCATTTTTGGCATAATCCCACCATTGGGCTCGAGCAGATTGGATGCGATATTTTCCTTTAAATTTCTGGGGCATTGGTCCGAAATTATATTCCTGTTTATAAATCTATGGAGATTTTTTGATTATTTCCCCACAGAAATCCTGTGAAAAATTATGATTAGCGGTACAGACGCAATGCATTTGCATTTTATAGAAACGCGATGAATTGCATCTATAACGTATTATATTTAACATTTTATAAATGTTTTTCTTTCCAGCCACAAGTAGGACTTTTCTTATCTTTACACCGTGGTAAAACGTATTGTCTTAAGTCTTATTTTAACTGCCCAACTGGGTATGGGTCAAGCCCAAATGGAAGCAGTTCTTCAGCCTGTCGAATCTTTCCAAGAAGGCGAATGGTTTCAATTGCGACTACATTACGGTCCGTTCAATGCCAGTTATGCCACCTTTTCCCTAGAGCGAGATACCCTGAAAGGAAAGCCTGTGTTTCACGCCAAAGGCTTTGGAGAGACCACGGGTTTGGCACGTTGGTTTTTTAAAGTAGAAGATTATTACGAAAGTTATTTTGATGAAACAACCGTACAGCCCTACAAGTTTATTCGAGACATCAACGAAGGGGGCTACACCAAGAATATTGAAATAGATTTTGACCAAGAAAAAGGTACGGCTATTGTAAACGATAAAAAAAAGGGGGAAATCAACGAATTTTCAATTACGGATGGGGTTCAAGACCTAATTTCTTGTTTTTACTATTTGCGAAATTTTTATCCCAAAGAGGAGATTCCAATCAATACGAGTTTTGACATCAATATGTTTTTTGACAATGAAAACTATGTGTTCAAACTGAAATATCTTGGAAAGGAAACCATCAATTCTAAATTTGGAAAAATTCAGTGTATGAAGTTTCGTCCTTTGGTTCAGTCGGGGCGCGTTTTTGAAGAACAAGAAAGTGTTACACTTTGGGTTTCTGATGACAAAAACAGACTCCCTGTCCGATTACAAGCAGACATCTTGGTCGGTTCCATCAAAGCCGATCTTGAAAATTTTAAAAACTTAAAACATCCTTTTGAAATTGTGGTAAACTAACGTTTAAAAAAATGGGAATAACTTTTGGGGCGGAGGACTCCTTCAAAACAAATAAGTACCGAAATTTGTAAAAACATAATGAGCATGTATCGCGTTACTGCGCTTTTAATCTTTCTTAGCTTTTTTTCATGTCAGGAGGAAACCACACCACCCGCTGAGGAAGATCAGACCAAAGTAGTTGAAGTTCTTCCCGATTTGTTCTTCGGAATTGATCGGAACCAGTTTACTGTTCAAACCCAAAAAATTAAACGCGGTGATACCTTTGGGAAGATTCTGGAAGACAACGGTATTGATTATCCCGAGGTCTATTCCATTTTGCAAGCTATAAAAGGCAAGGTTAATATTCGCAAGCTCACCATTGGAAAACCCTACAGCTTATTTTATTCTAAGGACAGTATCCCCACCCCGGAATATTTCGTCTATCATCCGGGTCCACAATCCTACACTCGGATTCATCTTCGGGACAGCCTTTACGGGGATGAAATACAAAAACCCGTACGTCTGGTAGAGCTTGAAGCTTCTGGAATCATTGAAAGTTCGTTATACGAAACCATGCAAAACAGTGGAATCAACGAGAGTCTTACCTACTATCTTTCGGATATCTATGCCTGGACGGTAGACTTTTTTCGTTTGCAGAAAGGGGATCGCTTTAAGGTCGTTTACACCGAAAAATTTGTGGATGACAGCATCTCCATTGGAATTGAACGGATCAAAGCAGCCTATTTCGAACACAAAGGAAAACCGCTTTACGCTTTCGAATATATTAGCGATCCTGAAAAGGGAATAGTAGATTATTTTGACGATAATGCCAAAAGTTTACGGCGTGCCTTCCTTCAAGGTCCCTTAAAGTTCAATCGAATTTCGTCTCGCTACAACCTCAGACGGAGAATTGCCTATTACGGAAATCGCATTCGTCCCCATAAAGGAACCGACTTCGCTGCTGGTGTGGGAACCCCCATTTTGGCAACTGCAAACGGAACCGTAGTAAAAGCAAGCTATACCCGAGGGAACGGAAACTACGTGACCCTAAAACACAACAATATATATTCCACCCAATACCTCCACATGAAAAAACGAAAGGTAAAAGTTGGACAGTTTGTAGAGCAGGGAGATGTCATCGGATGGGTAGGAATGACAGGGAATACCTCAGGTCCCCACGTCTGTTATCGCTTTTGGAAAAATGGTAAACAGGTAGATCCTTTCAAACAAAAACTGCCAGATGCAAAACCCATTTCTAAAGAATTGAAAGCAAAATTTGCAGAACATATTATTCCCTTCAAAACAAAATTAGACTGCATCTCTTTTGAAGAATCCGAAACACAAATTGCAAAAAATAATGACAACGCCGATGCAAAAGACCCTTCCTGATACCCCTGCCACTCAACTGAAAACATGGCACGAACTAGAATCCCATCAGAAGAAAATTGCGGGGCTGAGTATCGCAGAGCATTTTAAAAACGAACCCGACCGCATGGAACGGTACTGGTTGGAATGGGAAGACTTTATCGTAGATTTTTCAAAAAATAGAATCGATAAAAAAGGACTTGAGTTGTTGCTCCATTTGGCCGAGGAAGCTGGACTGAAAGCTGCCATTGAAGCCCAATTTACAGGATCAAAAATCAATGCTACAGAGAATCGCGCTGTCTTGCACACCGCTTTAAGATGTTTGGATAATCAGCCCCTTCTCGTAGATGGGAAAGATGTACTTCCCGAAATTCGAGGCACACAAGAAAAGATGTATACCTTTTGTGAAAAAGTAATCTCAGGCACTTGGAAAGGCTATACAGGAAAAGCCATAAGCCATGTGGTCAATATCGGAATCGGGGGTTCTGATTTGGGTCCCGCAATGGTCGTGGAGGCCCTTGCTCATTATGAAAATCATTTGGACGTCCGTTTTGTTTCCAATGTAGAAGGAGACCACCACGAAGAAGTTTTAAAAGGATTGAATCCTGAAACCACTCTTTTTGTAATTGTATCCAAAACCTTTACCACTCAAGAAACCCTGAGCAATGCCCAAAGTATCCGCGCTTGGTTTTTAAAAAATGCCCCAGAAACTGCTGTAAGTAAACATTTTGTAGCGGTCTCGACCAATACTGAAAAAACTGCCGCTTTTGGTATTGCTCCAGAAAACACCTTCCCTATGAACGATTGGGTAGGCGGACGCTTTTCCTTGTGGAGCACCGTAGGTTTGAGTATTTGTTTGGCTGTAGGCCCTGAACACTTTAAAGGACTTTTGGAGGGAGCGGGAAAGATGGATTTGCATTTCCGAGAAACGCCTTTTGAGAAAAACATCCCCGTAATACTTTCCCTTCTCAGTATCTGGTACAATAATTTTTGGGGGGCGGAAAGTGAAGTCATTGTTCCCTACACCCAGTATTTGAGAAATCTCCCTGCCTATCTCCAGCAAGGAATCATGGAGAGCAACGGTAAAAGCATCGGTAGGGACGGCAACCCTGTGGACTATCAAACAGGAACAATCATCTGGGGAGCTTCTGGAACGAACGCCCAGCACGCCTTTATGCAGCTTATGCATCAAAGCCCGGAGATTATTCCGGCGGATTTCATCGTCGCGGCCACGCCGGAGCACCCCTATCCCCCCCACCATGAGAA
>Ga0181560_10003806_pt1 | contig 13809 bp, 14 predicted proteins | sample 011ome_20_FD_133751 | JGI IMG/M metagenome (GOLD analysis project Ga0181560, IMG submission 133751) | Coastal salt marsh microbial communities from the Groves Creek Marsh, Skidaway Island, Georgia - 011509CT metaG (megahit assembly) | ecosystem: Environmental > Aquatic > Marine > Intertidal...
AAGAACAATCCTTGTGCCGTTAGAGAGGCTTACGCCGTTTGCACCATATGTAGAGCTAATTGCAACAGCTTGTGCGGTGTTTATTGTTGTGTGCGTCTGGTCAGTTGTGTCGTAGAACGAGCCATAATAGCCCAAAGTTCCACCAGTACCAGTTTCACCCTGAGGTCCTGTTGGTCCTGTGTCTCCAGTTGCGCCAGTTGGACCTGTTGGCCCTGTTGGCCCTGTTGGTCCAGTTACCGTACTATCTGCACCATTTGGCCCTGTAGGTCCAGTCGCTCCTACTGGCCCTGTAGGTCCTATGGGACCTACCGACCCAGTTGGTCCTGTTGCACCTGTAGGTCCTGTTGCTCCAGTAAGTCCTGTTAGGCCAGTTGCACCAGTTGGTCCTGTTGGTCCTTCGTCTCCTGTTGCACCTGTAGGGCCTGTTGGCCCAATTTCTCCTTGGTCACCAGTTGCACCAGTTGGTCCAGTAGGCCCTGTTGCACCTGTAGGTCCTGTTGGTCCAACTTCTCCCTGTGCCCCTGTAGGTCCTGTTTCGCCTTGAGGCCCAGTTGGGCCTATGTCTCCAGTTGCACCAGTTGGTCCTGTTGGTCCAACTTCACCTTGGGCTCCTGTCGGGCCAGTAGGCCCTGTAACCGTACTGTCTGCCCCCGTAGGTCCAGTTGGTCCAGTGGGCCCTGTCTCTCCTTGCGGACCTACAATCTGTCCAGCATCAGTCCAAGTCTCGTCGCCGTTAGAGACCCAGAGGTTTCCATCAGCATCTACAATATATGCATCATTTGAAGAAGCACCGCTTGGAAGGTCGCCTACAGTAGCAACCGAACCAACAAAATGAATATCTGTACCCTGAGGACCAGTAGCTCCAGTTGGGCCAGTTGGGCCAGTGGGGCCAATTCGGTTTGCATTTACTTCAACCCAGTAGCTGTCATAGTAGACATAAAATCTAGCTTCACCGCTGTCAAACCACGCGTCGCCTTCTTCTGGGCTAGAGGGTGCTGTTTCGCCTACATAGAAATTTCCGTCAGGGCCTATTGAACCAGTAGGGCCTGTTGAACCAGCGGGGCCAGTTGGTCCTGTAATACTTAAACCAGCAAGACCCTGAGCTCCAGTGGGTCCTGTTGGGCCAGTGGGTCCTGTATTACCAGTGGCTCCCGTAGGTCCTGTAATTGAAAGACCAGCAATACCTTGAGCTCCAGTCGGTCCCGTTGGGCCAGTTGCTCCGTCGGAGCCAGATAGACCAGTTGGTCCAGTTGCACCTTGAACACCTGTAGCTCCAGTCGGTCCTGTTGGGCCAGTTGCTCCGTCAACCCCATCTGCGCCAGTTGGTCCTGTTGGGCCTGTTATAGACAATCCAGCTAGCCCTTGAGCGCCAGTTGGTCCTGTTGGGCCTGTGGCCCCGTCTGCTCCCGTCGGGCCAGTTGGACCAGTTATTGAGAGACCGCTAACACCTTGAGCCCCTGTAGGGCCTGTAGGACCAGTTGCTCCATCTACACCAGAAGCACCCGTGGGACCAGTTGTTCCGTCTGCACCAGTTGGACCAGTAGGGCCTGTTGAACCAGTTGGTCCCGTTACATTTGAATCTGCACCAGTTGGGCCTGTTGCACCAGTCGGGCCAGTTGGGCCAGTGGGGCCAGTGGGGCCAGTTGAACCTGTTGGGCCTCCTGAAGGGCCAGTTGGGCCCATTGGTCCCTGTGGACCAGGACCTTTAATGTCGACATATGCAAAATTGTCGGAGAGTGCCATTACCTGGTTACCTCAGCTCTCACTGTAAACTTTCCTTGAACAATACGAGTTGTTTCTCCTGTGCTTGACTCTACTTCGACGTCATACACGTAATCCCCTGGCTCGTATGCAGCCATATCTGCTGGTGGAATAAGAAGAATGACTGTCCCTGCGGCTCCACCAACTGTTATATACCCGTTTTCTGTTGTGTATTCAGCAACAACAGTTGTACTGGGGTCTCTTGTTGCCGTATTAAACGTTCTTACCTGCATACGAGCCGTATACCCTGCAAGGCTGATAGGCGAACGCGCAGAATTTTTAACAGTAAATACAGTATTTACAGTTGCACCTTGGTCCACAATTAAGTCGTGGACATTTCCGCGGAGCCTGGCCATATAGAAGCGTCCTTACAGGGATAGACTAGTCCCTATAATTTTACCGCAGTTTGAGCAAATTGATTAATAGCCGCCCTGTGGGCCGCCTGCTTCTAGGGGATGCTCGCCCTTATCTAGCTGCTCTTTCCAAGCCTCTTGCTGGACTTTCTGTTGTTCGCGGACCTGCTCAATTTCTTCTTCCCATTCTTTCATACGCTCTTCAGAATATTCTGACTCGGCGTAATCCCAGAAAGCACCAATTGTGTGACGAGTTGAGCCTTTTACTGGCAAAACTTGGTGGATATTGTCAAAACCACCAGGAAATGTAATCAACTGACCTGACACGGGCTTGATGCAGATGTCGTGGTCGCGGAAGTCCAACTCACCGCCTTCATAGTCATCATTGATATATAGAAGGCAAACTAGCTTGCTTTTTTCCCATGCGGAGGCATTACCCTCCATGTCGGTGTTGTCCGAGTGAAATGGAGCAAACGCACCTACCTGCCACTTTTGAGCGTGGCTCGAAACTGGTTTCACTGGGCGCTTGTGAGCATCTTCTACAACTTTGTGCAGTCTGTCAGCAAGTTTTTCCCAGTAATCTTTTGGCCAACCATACCTCTCCAGAATAGGGTCATTCGGGATGATACTCATGCCATAGGACTCGAAGAATGCAGACATACTCCAAGGCTGCTCTTCATCTTCAAAGATTTCTATAATTTTTGTGCACTCTTCAGGAGTCAAAAAGTTGTTATAAAAAACAATATCTTCCTTGATGAAGCCCTTGTCGCCAAACTCTGTTGGCGTAGTACTAATAGCTGAGATGTCCGTCATCTGATGCTCCTCTGTCTGAGTGTCCTAAGGCTGATAGGAATCGTTGTTCGTCAAATCGTTGGTTATCCTTAGAGAATATTCTAGCAAGCTCGTGGGTCAAGTAGTCCCACGCCTGCTCATCTACTTGGTCTTCTACTTCCAATAAAACGTCTGTAATTTGGTGGTACTGCTCCCTATGAAAAACGCACTCGCCTCCGCGTGGTCTGCGGAGTACTTTACTGTGAATCTTCCCTGTCGGCTCGTGCAGCTCAACTGTTAAAAACTCTTTGGCAAATCCCCAGTCATTGTATGCCTGATACCCGTAAGCCGCGTCTAGTGCATCCCCAAAGAAATAGATTGACCTAACTGCCTCGCCATCGCGAGCGATAGTTAACATATAAGAATCGCCTTTTCCTTCAGCAACCCTCTTTTTATATTCTTCTACCATTATTACATTTTGGTTGTTAAGCTCTTCCACTATAGTTTCTCCAATGAGTCGTATAAGTCACTTGTGTATCCTGCTGGTCTAGTGAAAGTTCCATGGAACTTTCTTTCTCCATAGCTAAAGCCACCTGTTACAGCGTGATACATCCTAAATAAGTCAACAATTATGACGTCATCTTGTTGCCATTCTTGCTCATATCTGATTGAGGTATCCGTGTTTAGTTTCTGTTTAATTGAAGAAAGAATTGACAAAAACTTATCTTTTTGCTCTTTAGAAGGCTCTATTCCGTCAAAAAGATACAAAGAAACAGGGATAGTACATCCGCTATCTGTCTCTAGGCGCACAACTGTTTTTCCGTTTACTTTATTTGTGTCTAGCGCTTTTGTGTAGTAAGGGCCAAATCCGCTTCTAGGGCCAATTGGTTTGTCCCAGATAACTATAGATTTACTTAAAAAATCTTTATCTTCGTCGGGCAGAGACTCATATAACTCATTAGAATCTACAAAATGAGTGTTTCCTGCTTTAGGATTAGTATACCCTATGTGATACATATTCCAAAATCCAGCTAAAAATGTATCAATGTAAAAAACTTGTTCAATGTGCCAATCAAGTAAATAGTCAGTAGCTAGAGATTCCCCCCTGTTGGGGTCATCAGAGTGTCCCCCAGTAAATACATACAAATCTACTAGCTCGTCAGAAGGTGTCTCTGTCACGGTAGTCGTGCTTATGTTCCAACTAAAAATGTCCCCTAAACGAGAAACTAACATTAACTGCTCAAGTCGTTCTAGTTTGTGGCCCTGCAGTTTTAATAGACCTTCTGACCTAAAAGTGTCAGCTATTTGGTCTATTTTTGTTAACGCATCTTCTAGAGAAGAAATTTTTACAATTGGAATACTTTTCATTTACTTTGTTTTGCCATCTCGCCAGCCAGCAGGTGGAAGGGTGCCATCTTCTAAATGTTCATAGTACTCTTTTAGGGTAAACATTCTTCTGAGAACAGGGTCAGCCTCCATCAGGTCATGTCGTTTTAGGCGTTCAGATTCTAATTCTGGGAATCTATCTCCGTACTTTTTTCTAAGCTCAAGCCACTCTTCGCTTGGCTCTGCTCTGTAAAGCCAATAAGCTCTAATTATATATTTGGGGTTGTCCCAGATTCTCTTAACTCCGTGATAGTAGGGGTGCCCAGCAGGGAAAATTACAATGTCTCCCTTTACGGGCTTGTATTCAATTTCTCGTTCTACTTCATAGTTATCGTTGGATATTCTAAAAGCAATTTCTCCACCGTCGTAATCGTCGTTTGGGTAGATAACTGCAGTTATCGCAAACTTTTCCCCTGGAGAGTCTGAGCTATTTGCCTCATAGTCCGTGTGATAGTTCATTGTCAGATTGTCATTGTTTATGACATTTTCGTCTGGAATGTACCTTGCAAGGGTCCAATTTTTACAAATCCAATTAGGAAGCTCTGTACCCGTGTAATCAATATATTCTTTTGTGGCCCAATAAAATGACTCTGCAATTCCTTGACGCACTGGCTTATCCGAGACGGTGTCAATCATGACTCTTTTCCACTCTTCATATGGCGGAAAATATGGGTTGGCATATTCCATATATGGCCCTTGTTCGTCTACCTGACGACCAAAACCAAACCAGCCTCTCCAAGGCACATTTTTTTCATAGTGGTCAATTAAACCATCAGGGTCCTCTATGGCATTGTGAAAAACAATGACTTTAGGGTCTAGAATAGTGACCTCAAATTTGCCTAACTTTTGTCTCTCCATGCTATCCATCCGCTCTTTTTGCAACAACGTTATCTATAAAATCTAAAAACTCCCTAGTTTCAGGGTTTTTAGGGTATGCCCACTCGCCAGTAAAAAGCCTGTCTTTGGAGTCAAATCCTCCAGTAACAGCATGAACATTCTTAAATAAGTCTACGATTAGCAAATCCCCCTGCTGCCACTTATGTACTGTTCTAATTTCTTCATTGTCTCGAACTTGGTCCATGAAAAAGTTTTTTAGCTTTCTGTAGTGAGCCTGTTGTTCATCATTTGGCTCCTGTCCTTCGTACTGAGAAAGCTTGTCGTCCTGAGTTCGGGTATCTATTCTTATTGTTTTTTCTTTAGTCAACCAGTGGTCTTGAACTGCAGGTGCTCTAAATGGGCCACTACCGTCTGCTTCATGCCATGTAACTGTAGATTTTGACAAAAATTCTTGGTCTTCTGTAGAAAGAGAATTATAAATTTTTGTAGTGTCTACAAAATAAGTTTTACCAGTATTAGGGTCTGCAGTAAAATGTAGCATATTCCACACTCCGCCAATAATTGGGGTGTGTTCATCAAAATCTACATGCTCCATATGCCAGGGCACAACGATTGCGTCTGGGCCCGCTGCTTCTTTGTAGCTTACCCTTTCATGATTTTCACGATATCTTTGATTAAATTCATGAGAGTGGTTAGGAAACCAGCCAATTTTATCGCCTAAGGTTCGAGCAAACTCTGCTTGTTCTTCGGTAGTTATGTTTAAATTTCTAAGAACAACTACGGAGTCTTTTTTAAATTTTTCTATAATTAACTCGATGTTGCTTACTGCTTCATCATAAGAAGTAATCTCAATTGTGTTGGTGGCTGGCATATCTTAATCCTACCTTAAAAGTCAATTATTGGTTTTAGCGTTGTGTGTACGTGGGTAATGATAGTTTTTCTACCCCTTGTAGTTAACTTAGATTCATGTAAGTAGCCTGAAGGAAATACAACAATGCTTCCTGCTTTGGCTTTAATAAGGGCGTTTACTCCTTCTTGCGGAATTCCTAGTTCGCCGCCATCGTAGTCATCGTCTAGATATACAGAAATAGTGTAAGTATCTAGACCATCTACTACTCGGTCTTGGTGGGGGCCCATGTCTTCATTCTCGTTATAGCGTCTAATTCCATAGTAGTTATTGCCCTCAAACATATCTGCTCTTAGGTGCTCTAACTCTTCTTCATCTGCTCCATGCTGCACCATAAACTCGTGACAACACTTGTGCATTGTTTCTATTAAATTGTCTATTACGTAAGAAGCTTTTTCTTTAGTCTCTTCGTCTTCCTCTTCAAGTCTGCGAAAATTAAGAGTCTTTACTTGCCCGTAGGGGTAACCAGTTTCAGTATTATCTGCATACCAAGTTTCCCACGGTGTGACAGCTTTACTGTTTACTTCTTCTACTGTCTCCATCAACTTGTCTATGTCAGGAAATGGATTTGTAAAATAGTAAACATTCTTGTGAAGAACTTCGTACTCTAGCTCGGCCATGTCTCCTCGTCCCAGAGGGGCAATTGGTCTCTCATTAGCTGCCTTGGCCACACTTGAACTTCGTTTGTAAAACACTTAATTCCGTTACTAATTGGTGTGGAGATGTGAACAGCTCTAGATGGAAATACAACCAAGCTTCCTGCTTTTGGCTTAATCCCTGGCTGACCTTCAACGTCAATAAATGTTAAAGCTCCGCCATCATAGCTATCATTCATGTAAAGAGTAGTTGTTATTCCTACGGGGTCGTCGCCGTCAATGTCTGGGTGAGGGCCGTGGTCTCCGCCTGGGTGGTAAAACTTAACCGCAAAATTGGGAGAACGATTTCTCCAAAAATGTTCATCCCAAGCTTCTAGGTCCTTACCGCTTAAACCTTTATTTACCAACCAAACTCTGTAGCCAGTCCAAATAGCAGTATCAAGAATATTAATAATTTTCTTGACTACTTCCTGGTCTTCAAGAGAGTCTTGGTCTAGATTGCCGCGTCTAACATCTTTCATTGTTCCGTACTCATAGGCTCCTGGAGCATCATGAGCAGTCCACGGGATGTAGTCGCTTACAGTGTTATTTACAATTCCGTCTAAAGTGTCTAAGACCCATTGGGGGTCTTCTATAATTCCAGGAAAATAGTGAATTTTTCCATCATACAAAGTTTCGTAGACTGGTTCCATTACTCGTCCTCGTCGAGGTATTTAATAGGGGCAGCATTTACATCTCTATATGCAGAGCCAGAATTATATTTTTCGCGGGACTCAGGGTCATCTGGGTCAAACTCTTCAATAAATACGAAACCAGGGAACATATACTTATCTCCACTCTTCATAGTATGCACTTGGTGCTTATACGGGTGAGTAGATGGGAAAATTAGAGCTTGCCCAGCTTTTGGCTTAATTGTAAAGTCAACTAGCTCTTTGTTTTCTGGTGCATTAGCATCTTTCTGAGGGTGCAAATGAGCATTCTTTGGGTTTCTTAGGTCGTATGGGCGAATAATAAAAGACAGCTCTCCACCCTCATAATCGTCATTTACATAAACAACAATCGAGTACTTAAGGGTCTCATCACCAGCCTGGGCGTCAAAGTGCGGCCCCATGTCGCAACCTGGACGATATTTCATAATTCCAGCAAATGGCGAGATATTCGGGTCGCCTTCATCGCCATGGTCTATATAAAACTGACGAGCAATTTCTTCAATTGCTCCCCTAATCTCGGAAACAATCCAGCGTACATCTTCAGCTCGCTCGGAAGTTAGAGAGTCGAGTCCGTCTAAGTTAAAATCTTTTTTACTGCCAAAACTGTTGCCATCCTGGCTGTTAGAGAACCAAAAGCCCCACTCGGGAATTACTCCCTGCACGCTTTCGTCTTCGTCTAGCTCTTCAATTAGAGCTACTAGCCGTGCTGGGTCACTCAGAACGTCAGAGTATAGATATACGTTCTCGTGTAGTTTTTCTTCTAGATACATTTTTCTTCCTAATCAAACTGCCAGGCGGGGGGTGTGTCTTGTATTGCATTTGCATTAATCATAAATCTTCTCACGTCTGGCCCTATGGGGGTCATCCAGTGTTCATACGGGAAGGCGCAAGGGAAAATAAGAATATCTCCAGCTAAAGGCTTGTGCTCTGCCTCTGGAGCACCTTCATCAGTATAAGTACCATCGTCAAGTTTAACGTACTTTTTAATCCCCAAGGCTCCGCCAGAGCCGTAATCATCGTTTAAGTACAGATTATAGCTAAAGGTCTGATTGAACGGCTCGTGGTCATAATGGTCTTCTCGCCAGTCATGCTCATAGTTCGGGTGTAGCTCCGTGTAGCCCATGTAGTCTGAATGTGGGCCTAGCGCCTGCGGCCCTTGATAGTATCTAAGTTCTAAAGGACAGTGCTGAATTATATTTAAGTCAAGGTCCCATCGTTTTTGATAATCTTCGGTGACTTTTTTAAACAGCTCTAGGGCCTCCACAATTAGTGGATAAGCAATGTCATCTTCTTTAATTTTATCTTCTGGATATCTAGCATCAAAGTCTTTAAAGACTTCTCCTCCAAAAATCTCCATGTTAAGTTCTGGATGTCTTCTATGGTACTCAATCCTAGGATTCCTCCTAAGACCCTCTTGGTCTTCCCATTCTTCTGCTGGTTTTAGGATGTAGCCTTCACCATCAGGCGAGTTATAGAAAGCATCTATAAGCTCTTTGCATTTTTTATACGCACCGTGATATACGGTTACGTACTTCATAAGGTCTGTAGCATTTAGTTCCATTGTGGTTGCTTCTCCCCTGTGTGACTTTTTATAGTCCAGAAGAACGGGCACACGTACCTCATGCCTGAACGAATCTCGGTTACTCCGTGGATATAGTGCATATCGCCAGGAAAGAAGTAGGCAGCTCCAGCCTTTGGCTTGAACTGAATGCCTTGGTTTGGGAAGTAAAGTTCTCCGCCCTCGTAGTCATCGTTGATGTAGAACAACCCAGCAATGTCGTAGTAAGGGAAGTCATTTGGCTTACCGCGGCCTTCACCTTCGTGTAGTTCTTTATCAGCATGAGGCTGCTGACGCTGTCCAGGTAGCCAGCGAACAATTGCTGGGCTGGTTGCGTGTGCGTCTACGCTAAAGAACTCGTCAACTCGTTCTTTTAGGCGCATCTGCATCCCAACGATTACTTCCGAGATTTTAGGGTCAACGCTATCAAGCGTCGGGGTAGTAGCAACACGATGGTCCCAATAGCCAGAATCGTAAATAACTGTACCGTCTTCATTGTAGTGAGTCTCCGTTTGGTCCCAGGTATCGTTTGTTTTTGCAAACTGTGTCAGTATGGCAAGTTCTTCCTCGGTCATAAAGTCTTCTACAGCAACAATGTTGTCAGCAGAATCGCCAAAGAATCCAGACGGTGTGTACGACTCGTATGGACGTTCAAAATTATTAGTTACGTTTTCCGTCATTGCCATATGTACTATTTTACCTTACTCGTATTTACGTCTCTCCCAGACTTCGCGTTGATAGACGCCACCATCTGGAACCCTATATTTCATACTGTTTTCTTGATTTTTAACGGTCATCTCTGGCATTTCAATTGAGACGTCTGTATCTGATGTCCTGTTTTCCCTTTTAAATGGGATGATTTGAGCATATGGAGTTCCTGCTGGAATTACTCCAGTAAAACCTTTCACAATGAAGAATGGCATAGTTCCTGGAAGATGTACTTTGTCGTTGTCAATTACGCCACTTGTTGTAAGGAAGGGTAACTCAAATCTATTCATTGGCTGGGTGTAAAGTGCGCTATAGCCCTCTGGCAGCTCAACTGCCCAATCAGACCACCAAGCAAAGTGCTTTTCGTGGTACCCAGCTGGATGTTTAAACTGAGGCATTGGCATTCTGTCTTGAATAAAATCTTTATTTTTTTCGTCAAGTACTTTTATAGAAATAAATCCATTTGTCTCAGACACTTCTAAGTCGCAAGGGGTTTTGTACATGTAGCCAGTGCCCATGATGTCATAAACAGCTGGGCAAGCTTTCCATGTCGGAACTTTTCCGCCAACTCCTGGCATCTCCCAGTGTTGGCCAGTCATTGGATTCATTGCAAATCGGTCTGCATTCTTATACCAGTCAGGAATGGTTTTTAGTGCAGGCCCTGGTTTAGACGGACTTTCTAAATCAAGCCACGGTCTATTTTTTACAAATTTAATCTTATGCGTGTCCAATAGGGTCTTCCTGAGTCTCGTTGTCTTCTACTTCATAGGTTTGACCCGTAAATGGGCAGGTTACCGTCTTTAGTCTGATTGCTTTTGTTTCGTGCTGACCCACTTGCTCTCCTCTATAATCTAGGGCTTCTCTGTACATTCTTGACCAGTCCCCCACTCCGTTCCCAATTTCTACAGCATCTCCATATTTTCTGACTTCGTCCCAGTAGTTTTCAAACGGCAGCTCTTCCGTGATGCAAAGTTCGTAGTCTTCTTGGAGACCCGTCAGGGAGATTGGCATCACGGTTGCAACTGGCATGCCTGCTGGTATGTGAATTTCTACGTTTGGCTCTGTTAAACGCCAAGCCAGCGGCAGCATGTGGATAAAGAAAGAAGTGCTAATTAGTGTTGTGTAACATTGAGCACCTCTAGTGAAAAGGTTAGGTACTGGCATTGCCAGCATTGATGTTTTTTCATCAGTTGTAAATTTTAATCCAGTTGTAAAGCTAACAGTTGCATTTCCCCTGTAGGTATTTACAAACTCTTCGCCTTCTAAAATTTTTACGTGGTCTGGAGTTGTGTCTGTAACTCCGTCCCAGATAAAGCGAATATCTTTGGGAAAAGATATTCCCCAGCCGAGGCGATTAGTCACGCTCAGCGGGAAGCATTGATATGCGTGCTTCTCGGGGGTATCGTCCATCCACTGCCTACGAGTGGCTAGCTGTTTTAGTTCGGCAGTTTTGCCTTCTGGAAACAGCTTGTGGACGGTTATGTTTTGCATTAATTATTTGTCTCTTGTGTTACTTCTGGCAGATGAAACTTTTCGGAGTAGTCAAGCATTGTAACCATAGAATACTTAGTGCCATTAGTTACTGGCATTGCCCTATGTGGGTACATAAAGTTTGATGGAAAGATGTAGACATCTCCTGCTTTTGGTTTAATTTTTACATTTTGTAGCCTAAAGAAAAGCTCTCCTCCCTCATATCCTTCGTTGGGAAAAGCAACAATTGAAACTACACAGTTGTATGAGTAACCGTGGTCGTGATGCTCTTGGAAGTGTTGTCCCTCGTGATACCTAACATAGTTAGTTGCTTCCCAGTAGCGGAGTTCTCCAATGTGATAACGACGAGTGTAGTCTTTCACTACTTGAAGTTCTCGATAATGAACATCATCATGTAGTTGTCGAAGTTTATCCCCGTACTCTGACGTGTCTTCTTCTATGTCTGTTCTCTTGTACTTAAAATCAACGCAATCCCGATACTCTGGCATCTTCATCTGGTATCCGACCATTGCGTCTCGCCAATTGTAGTCATTCTCTGGGTCTTCAATAACTTCTTCTAGACGTTGAATAATGTTCATTTCTTGCGGAAGAACATCTCTATAGACCCATATTCCGCTTCCAGGAACTACTTCCTGAGCAGTTGACCACGTAACTTCTTCAATTTTGTACCAATCATTTAATCTTTGATTGACATTTTTTTGTTCTTCTTCGCTTTTTACTTTAAGCTCTTCTTCACGCTGTCTTTTTTGCTCTTCTGCGGTTAGCTCAGATTCAATAGGGGCGTCTGTCATATTGTTCCTTAGTACTTAAGTTTGTAGTCTTCAACTACTTGCGATACTCGTTGATTTACTCCGTCGCGGTCATGATAGTCCATCATAACAACAACTGAGTACTTGGTCCCCTCAATCATCTCCTTTGAGGCGTGCTCATAGATAAAGATTGACGGGAAAACTACAATGTCACCTGCTTTAGGTTTAAGGTCTACGCCAAACCTAGGGAACCAAATTTCTCCACCTTCGTAATCATCATTTAGATACATTACGGCTGACACGGTTGCCACATACGTAGGTCCGTGGTCTGCGTGAATTCTAAATTGTGTCCCCGCGCCTTCATACTTTACAAAGTTAAATGCTTCATAGGCTTGCATACCGACGCCCCAGTAACGTCCATAGTCATTTACGCACATTCTTAATCTCTGGAAAAGGTCTTCATGCATGTCATAAAGAGCTGCGTTTTCGTCGGTTCTTGGTCCTAGATTATTGCTAGAAACTTTAAAGTCTTGAGCATTTCTTGCGTAGTTATCTACTTCGGCAGAGTTTGTGACTTTGGCCCCTGCCCACTCATACGGAGTGGCGTCTCCCGTGAGACTTTCTTCTAGGGTCTTAATGTGTCGGGCGCAGACTTCTGCGGGTACAGCATTTCTATATACGTTAATGCCGAGGGCGGGATTGAGTACGGTCATGGGTCCCAGCTGTCTGTCAGCCATTCTTTGGCTAGCTGTCTCTGACCTGTCTTTAGTAAACCAGTCGTTCATATTGAGATAAGTCTAACACTAAAAAGTAAAGCCCCCATTGCTGGGGGCTAAACTTTTTACAAGATTAAATCTTGACGTTGTGGACTAGATATCCACCTGCAACAAACCAGTGATATGGGTTGCATGAGAACTCGTAGACTGGGCTATTTCCCTCGAGGATAGTGATTTCAGTAATTTCCTCAAGCTCATATGAGCCGTCTTCCAGAACCTTGACCAGTGAGTCGCCAACCTTTAGGTCTCCAGAGTTGCGGACCATGAATACTCCATCTACGAAGGCAAACATTGCCTGCTGGCTGGAGTACTTAGCGTCTTCCTTGCCGTTGAAGTAGATGATTCCATCCTTGTATTGAACCTTGATTGCAGTAATCTTGGTCTCTACTGGCTCTCCGTTGTCGAAGGTTAGAGATGTAGCCACTACAAACTCCTTAGTTGGCCTCTGCTCAGTGTCTAGTTCCCTTAGGGCTACCGAGTAGACAGTGTCTCCTAGCTTGATGTCCTTCGCTGGGATGAGTCCACGCGAAGTCCTAATCAAGGTGTTCTCCTCGATACAAGCTCCAAAGCTTGGTGGGAAGAACGGTGGGAAGAATGGTGGGAAGAACGGTGGGAAGAACGGTGGGAAGAATGGGAAGAATGGGGGGAAGAACGGTGGGAAGAATGGTGCAATAGTTGTCACATCAGCAGTGGTTGCTCCAAGTGATGTTCCGTTTGCGTTAACGTGGTAAAGAGTGTAATTCTGAGTAGACCCGCCGTTTTCGGGCTCAGTCCATGGGTTTGAAGTCATGGTCACTGGGTCAGGGTTTTCAGTAGTGTCACTAGATACGTGATACGTACTAGTAATTGCAGACCCGCCGTTATTACCGTCAGACCAAGAAATGATGTCTTCATCTGCAGTAGTAGAAGTTGCAGATACGCTCTGTGGTGCTTGAGGTACGGTAGTAACCGTTACGGATGGCACAGAGGTGTGGTCGGAGTCACCAGAATCATTTGTCAGGTAGATTGTCATGCTGCTATATGTAGTTGCAGATGACAGACCAGTGACAGTTACGGTATAAACTCCACTCACGGGAGTAGGAATTGAGCCAGTACCTATACTAGTACTTCCATCGGAAGTTACCGTGTAGTTAGTAGGAGCGGGAGAAAGTGCGTTTACCTCGAAAGTAATCTCTACAGCACCGTCATTGTATGGACGGTCAGTGC
>Ga0181560_10003814_pt1 | contig 13796 bp, 12 predicted proteins | sample 011ome_20_FD_133751 | JGI IMG/M metagenome (GOLD analysis project Ga0181560, IMG submission 133751) | Coastal salt marsh microbial communities from the Groves Creek Marsh, Skidaway Island, Georgia - 011509CT metaG (megahit assembly) | ecosystem: Environmental > Aquatic > Marine > Intertidal...
GCGCGCCGATCCGGCGCACGCGGATTTCAGTGCGGGTTCTGAGAATGACCAGCGCGATAAAGATGAGTACAAATCCCCCCATGCTGATCAGAAGTGGGATGTAGTAGACATCCGAGACATTCTCGGCCTTATCCATCGAGAGTGACGCCCCCTGATGCAGGCCTTGGTTCCAAAAATTGACGGCGTAGCGGCTCAGTAGCGCAAAGACCGACCCGACCATGCACAGAACGCTCGTCAGGTCCGCCGCCGTGTCGGGATCCTCGATCGCCGACCAGAGGGCGACATAGCCAAGATAGAAAAGGAACAAGATCAGGAACGACGTCAGGCGCGGATCCCAGACCCACCATGTGCCCCATGTTGGCTGGCCCCAGATCGCGCCGGTGACAAGCGCCATCAGCGTCATCGCAATGCCCACTGGCGCCGCCGCCTTGGCTGCAAGCGCCGAGACGTGATGCCGCCGGATCAGCCAAATGAGCGAAGCGACCAGCATCATCAACCAAGCGTTGATCGCCATCAGCGCCGACGGCACATGGAGATAGATGATCTTCACAGTCGAGCCGAAATTCTCCGCCTCAGGCGTGAAGAAAAAGCCCCAAATCAGCCCGACCACAGTTGCGGCGATCGCCACGGCAAAGACCCAAGGCAAGACGGGCGCTGTGGTTGTCATAAACTTCTTTGGGTTTGCGTATTCCCAGATCGACATTTTGTTTCCTCCCCGCGGAACCTGTCTAGCGCAGGTTGATCCGCAATGCGACAGCCGCGGCAAACGGCAAAAGCGCGATGGCCCCCGCCGTAATCCCCGCCAGCATGATCAATGGCGTGCCCGTTGCAAGCCCTTCCGCGCCGCGCCGGACCACCTCGGCCCCGAAAATCAGCGTCGGCACATAAAGCGGCAGAACCAGAAGTGACAAGAGAAGTCCGCCGCGCCGAATCCCGATGGTCAGCGCTGCGCCAAAGGTGCCAATGATCGAAAGTGCCGGCGTGCCGATCAAGAGCGAGACGAACAGAAACGAATAGGCCGGCCCCGGCAGGTTCAAGAGAGCCCCGAGCGCCGGCGCCGCCAATGTCAGCGGCAAGCCGGTGGTCAGCCAATGCGCGACAGCTTTGGACAACGCCGCCCCTTCCATCGGCAAAGGTGAAGTTGCCAGAAGCGCGAGCGACCCGTCCTCATAGTCCAGCGCGAAAATCCGGTCGAGCGACAGCAGCGCCGCCAAAAGCGCCGCCACCCAGAGAATACCCGGCGCGATCTTGGCCAAAAGGTCGGAATTCGGGCCAACGCCGAAAGGCACCAGCACCACAACGATAAGGAAAAACGCAAGACCCAAGCCAAAGCCCCCGCCGGCCCGCACGGCAAGGCGCAGATCCCGCATTAGAAGCGCGATCACAGGAAGGCCTCGTGGCTGCCACCGGTCGCCTCAGGCGCGGCGCGGAAGGGATCAAGGTCCAGCTCCGGCGCCTCGAGGCCTAGATCGATATGCGTGGCGATCACCGCGATGCCGCCCTTGGCCAGATGCTGGTCACGCAGAAAATCGGCAAAAAGCTTAACCGAGAACCGATCGAGCGAAATCGTCGGCTCATCAAGAAACAAAACCTTCCGCCCAATCACCCCCAGCCGCGCCAGCCCCAGCCGGCGCTTCTGCCCCGACGACAGCGTCGCAGCGGGGCGTTCGGCCAGATCGACCAGATCAAAGGCCTTCAAAACGGCGTCATCCATCCTGCGCCCGTAAACATTCGCCCAAAAGGTCAGGTTTTCACGCACGCTCAAGGCCGCCTTGATCCCGTCCTCGTGGCTGGCGTAGGCGCCCTCCTCGGCTGGATAGGCAATCTCGCCTGCCTCGGCAGGCTGCAATCCCGCCATCGTTCGCAAAAGCGTCGTCTTGCCGATCCCGTTTGGCCCGCGCAAGATCAGCGCTTGGCCCTCCGGCACAGCAAAGCTGACCCCTTCCAGAACAGGGACGCCGCCGCGCAGGCATTTGAGATCGGTGACACGAAGCTCCATGGGGGCGGGTTACTTGAAGGATCGACGCGAGGGAAGCATCAGACCGGCAACAGCGCCAATCCGACGCGCCGCCCTTCCGACAAAAGCACATTGTATGTCCGGCAGGCAGGCGGGCTCGCCATGATCTCAACCCCGATCCCCGCCTCTTCAAGACGGGCACGGAACCCTGCCTCCAAAGGCGCGATCTCCGCCCCCAGGCCGATGAACAGAACGTCAATGCTGTCCTTCTCGGCAAGGATCGCCGCCGCGTCACCAATCCCGCCCCAGCTCGAAACGCCGCCGGGCATTACCAGAATTGGCCCCTCGTAGACCTTGCCGCCGAGCCGGAAGAACCCCGGCCCATAGCCTTCCACCGGAACCGCCCCGCTATAGACCACTTCGTTCAGGCGCATCCCCGCCCCTTCTTTTGGCCAAAAATACTCCCGCCGGAGGCAGGCTTTCGCCAGAAAGCCTTCAGGCGTCGATATCCATAAACTGGTTGCCCGTGGGCTTCTTCTCTTTCGACCAATCCCGCTTCACACCGAGCATCAGAACAACGTTCTTGGCGATGTATATCGAAGAATAGGTGCCCACGATGATGCCCCAAGTGATCGCAAAGACAAAGCCGCGGATTACATCGCCACCCAGCACCAAAAGCGCAATCAGCGCGATCAGCGTCGTGCCCGAGGTCATGAGCGTGCGGCTCAAGGTCTCGTTGGCCGAAAGATTGAGCACATCGATGAGCGGCATCACCTTGTATTTGATGAGGTTTTCGCGCGCGCGGTCGAACACCACCACGGTGTCGTTGATCGAATAACCGACGATGGTCAGAAGCGCCGCAATGATCGCGAGGTCGAACTTGATCTGCAACAGCGAGAAAAGCCCGATGGTCAGACCGACGTCATGCACAAGCGCGACAACCGCGCCAAGCGCAAACTGCCACTCGAACCGAAGCCAGATATAAATCACGATCGCGGCAATCGCGCCGGTCACGGCAAGGATCGCTTTCTGGATCAGCTCGCCCGAAACCTTCGGCCCCACACTTTCGACCGAAGGAAAGGTGATCGAGGGATCAACAGCCCTAAGCGCGGCCTCGATGTTTTCGATCGTTTCGGTGGTCACACTTTCCTGACCTTCCTGCGCCTGAATACGCACCATCGCGACGTGTTGGTCGTCGGCGAATGTCGGGTCGAATACCTCTGTGATCGTCACATCGCCAAGGCCCAGAGGCGTCACCGCCGCGCGATACGCGCCCACATCGACAGCCGAGGTCGAATCGGTGCGGATCGTGGTGCCGCCCTTGAAGTCGATACCGAAGTTCAGCCCCATGAAGAGGTAAACCACCAGACAGGCGACCAGAAGGAAGACCGAGCCGCCGAAAGTGACCTTGGCATAGCCGAAGAAGTTGATCTTGGTGTTGTCGGGAACCAGACGCAGACGCATCGCTCAGACCTCGATGGTTTTCGGGCGGCGGCGCTGGAACCACCAAACAATCAGCAAGCGGGTAACAAAGATCGCGGTAAAGACCGAGGTCAGGATACCAAGGCCAAGGGTGGTGGCAAAGCCGCGCACCGGACCCGAACCGACGATCCAGAGGATCACCGCGGTAATCAGCGTCGTAATATTGGCATCAAGAATGGCCGAGAGAGCCCGCTCATAACCCAGCTCGATCGCCCGCGCCGGCCCTTTAGCCGTCTTCAATTCCTCGCGGATCCGCTCGTATACCAGAACATTGGCATCAACCGCCATACCAATGGTCAGAACGATACCTGCAATGCCCGGCAGGGTCAGCGTTGCGCCGATCAGTGACAGAACGCCAAAAATCAGACCCACGTTGATCGCAAGGGCGATGTTGGCGAAGAGGCCGAAAAGCCCATAGCTCAAGAACATGAACACAAGAACCGCGACCATGCCGACAAGCGCAGCCAGCTGACCAGCATCGATGCTGTCCTGTCCAAGCTCGGGGCCAATGGTGCGCTCTTCAAGGAAGACAAGCTCTGCCGGTAGAGCGCCCGCCCGCAACAGAACCGCAAGATTGGTCGATTCCTCGACCGTAAAGCTGCCGGTGATGATGCCCGACCCGCCCGGAATATGGCTCTGGATCGTCGGAGCGCTGATCACCTCGTCGTCAAGAACGATGGCAAAGGGCGCGCCGATGTTCTCGGCGGTGTAATCGCCGAATTTGCGGGCGCCGGTCGGGTTAAACCGGAAATTCACCGCAGGACGGCCGTTCTGGTCAAAACTCGGCTGCGCGTCGACAAGCTCTTCACCCGTCACGACCGGAGTTTTCTCAAGCACATAGTAGGTGCCAGGCTGGTCCAGCGAGGGCAAAACCTCGTTCGTTGCCGCAACGGTGGCGTTGGCGTCGCTCGTGCGGCTCACAACCGGCTGAAACGTCAGCTGGGCGGTGGTGCCGATCCAGCCCTTTAGCTCTTGCGCCGATTTCGCACCCGGCACCTGAATAAGAATGCGATCTGCGCCCTGCCGCTGGATCGACGGCTCTCGCGTGCCGGCCGCGTCGATGCGGCGGCGAATGATCTCGAGCGCCTGTTGCAGCGTCCTCTCGTCGGTTGCGGCCATCTCGGCATCGCTGAGCGAGATTGTCAGAACAGGTCCATCAGCGGAAACGACGATATTCGATGCCCCTGCGCCAGTTAGCGAGGCCACGGGGCGCGCAAGACCGCGCACCAGCTCGAGCGCCTGCTCGGCCCCTTCGGGTTTGGAAATCCTAACCTTCAGGACATCCGGCTCGCTCTCTTCACGCGTCACAAAGCCAACCGTATCGCGTTGCGCGGCAAGGACATCGCGCACATCGGGCCACATCCCTTCCATGGTCGCAGCATAGACATCCGCGACCTGCACCTCGGCCAGCAGATGCGCCCCGCCCCGAAGATCGAGACCAAGGTTCACAAGACCTGAGGGCAGGAACGAGGGCCAGAGTGCGGCATCCGCCTCGAGCCCCTCATTGGAAAGGCCGTTGTCGATCGCCGCGACGGCATCGTTATGACGCTCCACCCGGTCATAGAAGAGGTTGGGTACGGCAAGCGCCAACCCGACCAAGCAGGTCAGAACAATAAACACCTGCCGAAACGGAGAGATGTGGAGCATCTGGGTCAGTCCTTGGGGGCGGTTCAGGCCTTGGCCGGCTCGGTCTTGCTGGTGACCGTGGCGATCGACGAACGGACAACGCGGACCGAAACGCCCGAAGCAATCTCGACCTCGACCTCGTTGTCATCCTTGACCTTCGTCACCTTGCCGATGAGGCCGCCTTGCGTGACCACCTGATCGCCGCGGCGTAGGGCCGCCACCATCTGCTGATGCTCTTTAAGCTTCTTCTGCTGCGGACGGATCAGAAGGAAATACATGATGCCGAACACAAGGATCAGCGGGATGATGGATTGGATGCCCTGCATGGGTCGTCCCCTGTCTGTTAATGGTCTGGCGGGGAGGCCCCCGCAAAGTCGCGGCACGTTAAGCCCGCGTTCAGGGAATGGCAACAAGCCCAACCCTTTTTCCCTGTTCACAGCCACGTGCCTTTGCGGCATATGGGGGCCACGAAAGAAAACACCAGCCCAAGGAGCCGGACCAATGCACGATATCCGCACCATCCGCGACAACCCCGCCGCTTTCGACGCGGCGCTCTCGCGCCGTGGGATTGCGGGTCTGTCGTCGCAGATTCTGGCGATCGACGAGGCGCGGCGGGCGATGATCCACGCCGCCGAGACCGCGCAAGCCGATCAGAACAAGGCCTCGAAAGAAGTCGGTGCCGCCAAGGCCAAGGGCGATGAGGCCGAGTTTGAGCGTCTGCGCGCCCTCGTGGCCGAAAAGAAGGCCGAGGTCGCTGCGATGACCGAGGCGGCCAAGGGCAAGGATCAGGAGTTGACCGACCTTCTCCTCACGATCCCCAACCTTCCTTACGACGATGTGCCAAACGGCGCCGACGAGCATGACAACGTCGAGATCCGCACATGGGGCACGCCGCGCGAGATGAATTTCAAGCCGGTCGAGCACTATGAGCTGAAGGCCGTTCAGGGCGGTATGGATTTCGAGACCGCTGCCAAGCTTTCGGGGAGCCGTTTCGTCGTTCTTGGCGGAGCGGTCGCACGTCTGCACCGGGCGCTCGCGCAGTTTATGATCGACGCCCATGTGGATCATCACGGCCTGACCGAGATGATCACGCCGATTCTGGTTTTGCCCGAGATGATGCTCGGCACCGGCCAGTTGCCGAAATTCGGCGAGGACAGCTATCAGACCACCAACGGCTGGTGGCTGATCCCCACCGCCGAGGTAACGCTGACCAACACGGTCAATGGCGAGACAGTCGACGAGGCTACCCTGCCCCGCCGCTATGTCGCCCATACCCAGTGCTTCCGGTCGGAAGCGGGCAGCGCGGGCCGCGATACCGCGGGGATGTTGCGCCAGCACCAATTCGAGAAGGTTGAGATGGTGTCGATCACCACGCCCGACCAGTCGGAAGCCGAGCACCGCCGGATGACCGATTGCGCCGAGGCGATCCTTGAAAAGCTGGGCCTGCCTTACCGCACGGTCGTTTTGTGCACGGGCGATATGGGCGCGGGCGCGCGCCGGACCCATGACCTCGAGGTCTGGCTGCCGGGGCAGAACACCTATCGCGAAATCTCGTCGGTTTCGACCTGCGGCGATTATCAGGCGCGGCGGATGAACGCCCGCTTCAAGCCCGCCGCAGGCGGCAAGCCGGAGTTTGTCCATACTCTGAACGGCTCGGGCCTTGCCGTGGGTCGGACGCTGATTGCCGTTCTGGAAAACGGCCAGCAAGCGGACGGCTCGGTTGAGCTGCCGGAGGTCTTGCACGCCTATCTCGGCGGCAAGACCCGCATCACCGCAGCCGGCGTACTGGCGTAAGCGGGATCAGGGGGGCGCTGCCCCCGTCCCTTCGGGCCTCCCCCCGGAGTATTTTAAGCCAAAAGAAATCAGGCGCCATTTGCTTGGCGGCTATAGTCCTCGGCGTCGAACCATCCGCGCGATGCGATGACCTTGTGCGTGTCATCAATGTCCCACTCTTCCATCCCATGGATTTTCAACGGATGACCCGTGCTGGCATCATGACCTGTGAATGTCCACAGGTAGACCATGTGATCGCCCGTTGGCCGCACACCATCGCAGACAAGATCGAGGTCGGGCACGTCGCGATGAAAGCCGGCGGCCATTTCTGTCACGCCCGGTCGATCGATCCAAGGCGTGCCGCGGTTGATGACAATTTGAGATTTCTCCGCAAAGAACGAGGCGACCTGCCTCGGGTCTTTGCTGTTCCAAGCTGCTGTATAAGCCGCGCCAAGTGCGACCGCTTCGTCATAGGAAATAGACATATTGAACCCCCAAAGAAATTGAACCAATGCCCGAGCATCGGATCAATAAGGGGGCGAGGCAACCCCTAGCGGCGCTGCTTGCCGAGGTGTTTGTCGAGGGCGGTGGGCCGCTTTTTCTTGCGGTCCTTGTAAGGGTTTTTGTCGCCCTGATCACGCAAGGTCATGCGGATCGGTGTTCCGGGCATATCAAAGTCGGCCCGCAAGCCATTGATAAGGTAGCGGGAATAGCTTTCAGGAACGGAGTCGGGATGTGATGTCATGACAACAAAGGCCGGCGGGCGCGTTTTGACCTGCGTTATGTAGCGCATCTTGATCCGGCGGCCTTGCGGCGCGGGTGGCGGGTGCTGCTCGAGCATCCCGACCAGCCAGCGATTGAGCGCAGCGGTGCTGACGCGGCGGTTCCAGACATCGTGTGCCTTGAGGATCGCGCCGTGCAGACGGTCGAGGCCACGGCCCGTTTTTGCCGAGACCGTAACCATCGGCGCGCCGCGCAGCTGCGGCAGGAGGCGCTCAAATTTCTCGCGCAGGTTTTTGAGCTTTTCCTGCTTCTCATCCTCAAGATCCCATTTGTTCACCGCAATAACGACAGCGCGGCCCTCGCGCTCGGCCAAATCGGCGATGCGCAGATCCTGCTGTTCAAAGGGGATTTCGACATCGAGAAGGACGATCACAACCTCGGCGAATTTCACCGCCCGGAGCCCGTCAGACACCGAAAGCTTTTCGAGCTTTTCGTGGATCTTGCCTTTGCGGCGCATCCCTGCGGTATCGAATATCCGCATCGGCACGCCATCCCAATCGGTTTGGACCGAGATTGCATCGCGGGTGATGCCGGCTTCGGGGCCGGTCAGCAGGCGCTCTTCGCCGATGATCTTATTGATGAGCGTCGATTTGCCCGCATTGGGGCGGCCGACAACGCAGATTTGCAGAGGCTTGTCTTGTGTCGGAACGCGCGGCCCGTCTTCATCCTCTTCACCGACATCGACATCGGTTTCCGGAGCGTCGGCCTCGGCGCGCTCGGCAAACTGCTCTGATAGCGGCAGCAGGACGTGGTAAAGTTCGTCCATCCCCTCGCCATGTTCAGCCGAAAGGCGCAGCGGCTCGCCAAGGCCGAGGCTATAGGCCTCAAGAAGCCCCGCCTCGCCCGCCCTGCCCTCGGCCTTATTGGCGGCAAGGATCACATGGGCGTTCTTCTTGCGCAGGATTTCGGCGAAAACCTGATCGGTGGGAGTAATGCCGACGCGGGCATCGACGAGGAAAAGGCAGACATCGGCCATCTCGACCGCGCGCTCTGTCAGGCGGCGCATCCGGCCCTGCAGGCTGTCGTCGGACGCTTCTTCAAGGCCGGCGCTGTCGATCACTGTAAAGCGCAGATTGCCAAGCCGCGCCGCGCCCTCGCGCAGATCGCGTGTTACGCCGGGCTGATCGTCCACCAGCGCGAGCTTCTTGCCCACGAGGCGGTTGAACAGCGTCGATTTGCCCACGTTGGGGCGGCCGACAATGGCGAGGGTAAAGGTCATCGATCTCAATCCGTCAGGTCAGAGACGGCGCGATACACCATTCCGCCGTCAACGGAAAGCCAGCAGTTGGCCTTTGGCCGAGACGACATAGAGGACACCGCCCGCGACCACAGGGTTTGACGCCGCGCCGCCCGGCAGGTCAATTGTTCGCAAAAGTGCGCCGGAGACGGGATTAAACTCGCGCAGGGTCTCGTCCGAGGAAACGACGATCAGACGGCCGCCAGCAAGGATCGGGCCATAGAGCGCATGGATATCGCGTTGGCGCTTGGGCCCTTCGGAGACAAAGCGCGGCAGGGTCACGCGCCAGATCACATCGCCCGAGCCTGCATCCGCGCGGATCAGTTCGTTAAGGTCGTTCAGCAGGAAAATCGAGCCACCGACAGGCCAGACCGGCCCTGTCGCGCCATCGTTGAGGGTCCAGAGCCGCTCGCCGGTCGCCAGATCGAGCGCCACAGTGCGACCTGAAACATTACCCACATAGACACGGTTGCCGTCGATCACCGGATCGGCCGAAATATCCGACACGCTCGCCGCCACATGGCCGAGGCGCTGGCCGGTGATCACCGTCGACCAGCGGGTCAGGCCGCCGCGCGGGAAGGCGGCGAGGACTTCGCCCGAGGGGAACGGAAAGACGGCAAGCTCGTTGCCGATCGCTGGCCCGGCGCCGCCACCAAAGTTCGAGGTGGGCGCGGCGCCGTCCGCGGTCCAGGCGATCCGGCCGGTCTCAACGTCAAGCGCCCAAGCGCGGCTGTCGCGGGCAACGATATAGACAAGTTTGCCCGCCACGGTCGGCGCGGCGGTGCCGGGGGCATCGAGGTCTTGGCTCCAGAGCTTGTTGCCACTTGCCGCGTCAAGCGCGGTCAGGCGGCCATAGCCGGTGCCAACGAAAAGCCGCCCACCGCTAATGGCGAGGCTACCGCCCGAGGCGGAGCTAGCGTTATCGGTCCGGGGTGCCAGATCACGGGTCCAGAGGGTCTCGCCGGTTATCGAGATCGCGGTGACGCGGGCATAGGCATCGACGGTATAGATCACGCCGCTCGCGACAACCGGATCGGCTGTGATCCGCGCACCCTTGTCGTTACCCTCGCCTATGTTCACGGCAAATTGCAGCGCCAGCGCTTCGCCCAGTGCGGGATGGGATATCCGGTGCGCCGGTCCGCCGCCACGATGGGTCCATTCGGTATTGAGCGTGGCGGGCGTCAGGCGGATCGGCAGGGCCTGATTGACCTCGACCTTCGGTGCGCCGGCAAAGCCGTCGCGGATATCAACGCGCGGACCTTGCAGGATGACTTCGTTGTCCGAGCAGGCGACCAAGAGGGACAAGCCCAGCGCTGCTCCGATGATGCCCCCTGCTCTCACGCTGCGCCCCTTCCCGATGTTATTCGTTTGCCAGAACGTTGCCCGACACCACTGCCGGGACCTCGCCCCCCAAGGCCACAATCAAGCTAGATGCGCGATCGCGCAAGCCCCGCGTGACGCCCGCATCCTCGAGGATCGACGTCAGACCGGCCAACGCCGCTTCTATGTCGCCAAGTTCGATGTCGGCCAGTGCCAACTGTTCCATGGCGAGAAGCCGAAGCTCGCCGCCCGGCGCGGCCAACGGCGCAAGGGCGATCTTGCGGTCTTCGGGGCTCATCCCATCGTGGCGCAGTAGGATCGCTTTGAACGCGGCAATATCGCGATAAACCTGTGCGACCGTCATATCGGCAACTAGACCATCAAGCGCGGCGGCGGCGGCTTCGAGGTCGCCGGAAAGCTGCAATTCGGACGACGTCATCAGAGCGGTGATCGCCGAAGCAGGAAGCGCGGCGAGCGCCTCGCTCCGCTGGGCGCTATCATCAAACTCGAGCGCGGCAAGGATGCCGTCGCCGGTCGCCTGCGCGGCAGCGGTCGCCTTGGCGCGGCTATATTCGGTCCATGCCGCACCACCGACCAGAACCACCACCAAAAGAACGGCGATCCAGCCATAGCGCTTCATCATCGCGAAAAGCTGGTCGCGGCGGACCTCTTCGCTCACCTCGTCGATAAAGCTTTCCGGATTGCTCACGCCCAGTCCTCCAAGATCCCGTGTCTTCGTGTTGCCTCGTCATATCGCGAAGCCTGCCGGATTGCCAAGACCCGCACGCCCAACGGGCAAGAAACGACATTATTCGCCAAATCTTTGATCTGGGACGAAATGACCTTCGTATTGCCCAAGAAATGGCTTTAGTTTAGGGCCAGAGTGACTAACTCTACAGGCAAGAAGACACCGCAAGAGGAACGGAATGAAGTTTGGACCCGTGATCACCGCGGTTTTGGTGACTGTGTTTTTGTATTTTCTGGTGGTTGACCGGGACAAACTCCTAGAGTTCGCAGGTGTTTCCGCCAGCACGGAAAGCAGCGAAGGTGCGACCACGGCGGCGGAGGCTGGAGCGCCGCTCGTCAAGGTCGTCGTGACCCGTTCAGAGGCGCGCATTCTCGACAATGCGGTGATCCTGCGTGGCGAGACCGAGGCGGCCCGTCAGGTCGACGTGCGTGCCGAAACCTCGGGCCTCGTGATTTCCGAACCGCTTCGCAAGGGCGCCGCTGTCGCCGAGGGTGATCTTCTGTGCGAACTTGATGCCGGAACCCGCCGCGCCGCGCTTGACGAAGCTAAGGCCCGCCTGGCCGAAGCAATCTCGCGGATGCCCGAAGCCGAAGCCCGCGCACCGGAAGCGGAAGCGCGGCTGGCCGAAGCCAATTCGCGTGTCGCCGAGGCGGAGGCGCGGCTCATCGAGGCCACCGCCCGCCTGAGCGAGGCCGAGCTTAACCAAAATGCCGCGACCAAGCTTTCTGAAGGCGGCTTTGCCTCCGATAGCCGGGTCGCAAATGCCGAAGCGACCCTCGAATCTGCCCGCGCTGGTGTTACCTCGGCGCAGGCTGCTGTAAACGGAGCCCGGGCTGGTGTAGTTGGCGCCGGTGCTGGCCTTCAGTCGGCGGCCTCGGCCGTCGAAAGCGTCCGCGCCGCTATTGCTGGGGCCGAAGCGGCCGTCGCCTCTGCCGAGCGCGAGCTTTCCAAGCTGCGCATTGCCGCGCCCTTTGCCGGAATACTGGAAACGGATGCGGCGGAAATCGGCTCGCTCCTTCAGCCGGGAGGCGCCTGCGCCACGGTCATTCAACTCGATCCGATCAAGCTTGTCGGTTTTGTCCCCGAGATCGACGTCGCCAAGATCGAGCCCGGCGCTCGCGCAGGCGCTCGCCTTGCCTCGGGCGAGACCATTCTTGGAAACGTCACCTTCATCGCCCGCTCCGCGGACCCGATGACCCGAACCTTCCGCGTCGAGGTCGAGGTTGCGAACACCGACCTTGCGATCCGCGATGGCCAGACTGTCGAGATCATGGTTGCCGCCGAAGGACGCCCCGCGCACCTGTTGCCGCAATCTTCGTTGACGCTTGATGATGACGGCCGGATTGGTGTCCGGCTTCTGGGCGAGGGCAATGTCGCCCAGTTTGCCCCCGTCGAGATCCTGCGCGATACGATTGAGGGGGTCTGGGTCTCGGGCCTCGCAGATGCCGTGAACGTTATCACGATCGGCCAAGAGTATGTGGTCGACGGTGTCACCGTTGATCCGACCTTCCGCGAGGCCAAAGGATGAACGGGATCGTCGACTGGGCAGCCTCAAGGGCCCGCATGGTCCTTGCTTTCATCTTCCTGTCGCTTCTGGCAGGCGGATATGCCTATGTCGGCCTGCCTAAAGAAGGCGAGCCGGATATCGAGATCCCAGCTCTCTTCGTCTCGGTCCCCTTCCCCGGCATTTCTGCGGCGGACGCCGAAAAACTCCTCGTAAAGCCGATGGAGACCCAGCTGTCGACCCTCGACGGCCTCGACACTATGTCGGGCACTGCCTCCGAAGGCTATGCCGGCGTCAGCCTCCTATTCGACTATGGCTGGGACAAGACCCGCGTGATGGCCGATGTGCGCGACGCGATGAATACCGCCGAGGCACAATTTCCAAAGGGCGCCGACAAGTATTCGATCAACGAGATCAACTTCTCCGAATTCCCGGTGATTGTTGTCAACCTGACTGGACAGGTGCCCGAACGCACCCTGATCCGTGTCGCCAAGGAACTTCAGGATAAAATCGAGAGCCTCGACTCGGTTCTGAACGCCCAACTGACCGGCCAGCGCGACGAGATGCTGCTCGTTGAAATCGACCCGCTGCGACTCGAAGCCTATAACGTTACGGCGGGTGAGTTGATCAATGTGGTCAGCCAGAACAACCTCTTGATTGCTGCCGGCCAGATCGACACCGCGCAGGGCACATTCGCCGTCAAGATCCCCTCCTCCTTTGACGAGGCGCAGGACGTCTATTCCCTGCCGATCAAGACCAATGGTGACCGCGTCGTCACGCTGGGCGATCTTGCGACGATCCGCCTGACCTTCGAGGAAAAGACCTCGACTGCGCGCTACAACGGCACCAACACCGTCGCGCTTCAGGTGGTCAAACGGCGCGGGTTCAATCTGATCGACACAGCCGCTCAGATCCGCGACACCGTCGCCGCGACTGAGGCAAGCTGGCCAGAAAACCTCAAGATCTCTGTCGATGTTGGCACTTCGAACGACCAAAGCCGCAACGTCGCCTCGATGGTCAGCCAGCTGGAAGGCTCGGTTTTGACCGCCATCGCGCTGGTGATGATCGTGGTTCTCGCCTCTCTTGGTGCGCGTTCGGCGCTTCTGGTGGGCTTTGCGATTCCAACCTCGTTCCTTCTGACCTTCGCCCTTCTTGGGATTATGGATGTCGCGGTCTCCAACATCGTCATGTTCGGCCTGATCCTTGCTGTTGGGATGCTGGTGGACGGGGCCATTGTCGTCGTCGAATACGCCGACAAGCGAATTCAAGAGGGCACCGGACCGATGCATGCCTATGTCGAGGCGGCCAAGCGGATGTTCTGGCCTATCGTGTCCTCGACCGCGACGACCTTGTGCGCCTTTCTCCC
>Ga0181560_10003819_pt1 | contig 13788 bp, 7 predicted proteins | sample 011ome_20_FD_133751 | JGI IMG/M metagenome (GOLD analysis project Ga0181560, IMG submission 133751) | Coastal salt marsh microbial communities from the Groves Creek Marsh, Skidaway Island, Georgia - 011509CT metaG (megahit assembly) | ecosystem: Environmental > Aquatic > Marine > Intertidal zone...
GCGGTCTCCATCGCCATGGCGACCACCTCTTTTGTCTCGGCGACGATCCACCGCGCGGCGGCGGCCATCCCGCGGTGCGCGCGGAAGACGTCTTCCGTCGGTCCGTCCGCGAACAGCGGCTCGGCGTCGCAGTCCATGTCCGTCAGCGCGTCCGTCAGGCTGGCGGTACCCCGGACGACGAGGTGCACGTCGCCGGTCGCGTCGTCGCGAGAGACGAAGTACGCCGGCTGCTGGAACTTGCTCTCGGGCTTGGACACCACGACGGCGTGCCCGAGCGGCGCGATCGCGGCCGCGACCGAGGCTCGGTCCTCCAGGTACGACGCCTCCACGGCGACGCACAGCTTGCGCAGGTCGAGCAGCTCGGACGCGCTCGGCCCGGGGCCGAGCACGCCCTCCGCGTCCGCCCGGTGAATCTCGTCGGGGCCGGACGCCGCGCGTTTCTCGCGCTCCTGGTCGCGAAGGTAGGTGATGCCGATGACCACGTCCGAGGCTTCGAACGGGGCGACCGCCGAGTAGTTGGCCTTGAGCGCGGACGCCACCGTGGCGTAGTCCGCGAGCCAGCCCGGGGCGTATCCGGAAGAGGCCATCTCGTGCGTCCCGGGTCTGTCAGCCCGCGGCGTCCGCGCGTCGTCCGATGCGCCAGGCTGGCGCGCGACGCGATGTTATTAGCACATGAACGTTCGACGATGACTGAGAAACGACGTTTCGGTTCGATGGTTCTGGACGACACAATTTGCGTTATTACAGCGCCAACGCCTCGCCCGTCTTCAGGTCCGTCGCCCTGAGGAACAGCCGCGGAGGGATCGCGCCCGTGTCCCCCTCCCCCGGGGACAACACAACACCGTTCGCGCTGAGAAAGAAAGGAACGCCCTCGCGGACTCCGCGCGCGACGTCCACCCAAACCGCCACTCGCGCGTCCGCGCGAAAGCCCGAGATTACGGACACGCCTCCGCCGTCGCCGGCGCGTCGAACGCCGAACGCCTCGCCGTCGGTTTCCGCCGCGCCGCTCGGCACACAGTCAGTCCTCGGCGCCTCCGACGATCCTTCGTCACCAAGACCATTACACTCGATCGAACATCCGAGGGGCGCGGTCTCGGTGGCGTTCGGCGTCATGAACGCCGACCACCCTTCGTGACTCGCGCGCGCCATGTGGACGTGCCTGCGTCGCATACGTCGCACGCCCTCCGTCTTGATGTTCGCCCACGCGCGCGTAGTCGTGCCGTGCGCCGCTTCGGCGACAAAGGCCGCGGCGCGTTCGTCCAGTCGAGTCAGCATCAAGTCATCCTCGAGCTTCGTGTTTGCGGATGACATGGTGTGGCCCTGCGTGGCGCGGATCGAGAGCGACGACGACGACGCCGGCGCGGCGGTCGAGGGGCGCGGAGTGGTCCCGGACGCTCCCGCGAGCGCGCTGATGGGACCGCGAAGCTCGAACCGTCGTTTCGGGCAGCTCGCCACGAGCTGTCGGACGTCCGCCTCGGTGATGCCCGCGAACCGAGGCAGCGCGAGCACGTCGCGCACGAGCACGTACCCGGATGCGTCCATGGCGTCCCCGAGGCCGGCCTCGACGGCGCCGTGCCGGAGCAGGTGGCTCATCCGTTTCGAGAGACGCGTGGCGAAATCGGGGGCGTCGCGGTCGGGGAGAGCTCGCGAGCCTTTCGCCTCTCGACCGCGCCCGCGGCCACGTCCCGGGCGAAGACCACCTCGACCGCCGTCGCGACCTGCGCCGCGGCCCGCGCCTCGCCTCGCGGAACCCTCCGAGGACATCACTCGAGTTGGTGACTGCCCGGCGACGCGCATTCGGGAGTGCTCCGACTGCTTCGCCACGAACACTTTTTATCGACGTCGTGGTGGTAGGTACGGACTGGTACACCACGCCGCACTCGCAGATCTCGACGCGCGCGCGCACGCTCGAGACCTCCGTCCGATCGTCGCGCGCCGCGATGTCGGCGTCACGTCCCGCGTGCTCGCGCGCGCTCCGCGCGCTCCGCGCGGCGCGCTCGGCTTCCGCGTCGACGTCCGGTCGCGCGGGACCGTCCGCCGGCGCGCTCGCCGATTCCCCCCCCGAGACCGTCCGCCCCGCGCGGCGCCGGTTCTCCGCCGGGTCGGGCGGGTACGGCAACCCCCCCGACTTCACGCGCCTCCGCGCGGGCAAGCCCCACCCCGCGTTCCCGACCGCGCCCACGTGGTCGACGCGCGACCTGCTGTTCCCGGCGGACGCGACGCCGTCCCCGGGTCGCGACGCGCGCGGAGAGGGAGACGAGGGCGAGGACTTCATCGGGCCCGAGGCGCTCGCGGCGCTGGCGCGCCGCGCGCATCTGCCGCCGCCGCGCGGCGCCGCCGCGGCGGACGCGGCGCGCGGCGTGAACGAGGTTTTGCGGTTCGTGCGCGCGCTGGATCACATCGAGGGTGTCGACCACCTCGAGCCCATGTGGAGCACTCTCAGCGAGGACCACGACGCGGGCCCCGGACGCGACGACGGCGGCCTCGGCGAGAACGGCGACGACGCATCCGCAGACGCCGACGAATCGCGCGCCGCGCGCGCCGGATGGGCGCCGATGCGACGCGAAAACCTCCTGTCGGTGGCGCCCGAGCGCACGCGGCGATGCGCGCCGCACTTCGTCGCGGCGACCGCGACGGCGAAGAAAGGTCGGGGCGAGGACGGCGCGTAGTAGATAGGCTTTTACGCGACGTACATATTTATGAATAGGAAACCTTCTACGTACAAGTAGTCATACGTAATACCTTCGTAGCTAGAGCTATATAGCTAAAGTCGTTCGTCGCGGCGCGATCGAGTCTACCGTCAGACCTGGAGGGTGGGAACTCATTCTTTCCGCGGCTCACCTTGCTCACTTTTGCGGTGGTCTCTGTCGGAGGCGGCGGCGCGAAACGCGAGCGCCGACGCCCCGAGCACCGCGCCGTTTGCGCCGAGCGCGGCGTGCGCCCCGAAGGCGTCCGCCGCGGCGCCGAGCGCCACCGGGCCCACCAGCATGCCGACGTCGCCGCACGTGCGGTAGGTGGCGAGCGCGGCGCCGCGGCGCGCGCGGGGCCCCGCGACGTCGGCGGCGTAGGCGGCGGGCGCGGGGCCCATCAGCGCGTGCGCCGCCGCCCAGGCCACCGCGGCACCGGCGAAGAGCTCCTTGGTGGGCGCCGCCGCCGTCGCGGCGACGGCGACGCTCGAGAGCGCCATCGCGCCGAACACGACGCGGCGCCTCGGAACCGCGTCCGCGAGCGCGGCGGCGGGCGCCGCGCCGAGCAGCGACGTCAACGCCATGGCGGAGAACAGCGCGCCGATCTCCGCGACGTCGAAGCCGTGCGTGGAGGCGGCGAGCAGAGGCACGAGCGTCGCGCGGCCGCCCGACCCGGAAAAGAAAAGAGCCGCGTTCACCCCGGAGGCGGCGAAGAAATCGCGACGCGCGAGACGCACGCGCTCGGCTTTTTCAGCTTTTTCGTGAGACTTTTCGTGAGACGAAGCGCCGAGCGTCGCGTCGAGCGTCGCGTCGTCCTCCTCCGCCGAGGACGCGACCGAAGACGCGTCGGTCGCGTCCGCCGTCCTCCTCGCCTCCGCCGGAGATCGCCGCAGCGTCTCCGGCGGTTTAGGGGTACCCGCCGCGACGCTCGGCTCCACGTCACGTCGCAGCGTCTCCGGCGCGCCCCGGAACGCGTGCGCGGCGGCGTAGAGGCACCCAAAGCCGACGGCGAGGAACGGCGCGCGCGTCGCGACGTCGCCCAACGGGGCGCTCGCCGCGACGAGGGCGCCGCCCAGCGCGGGGCCCGCGGCGGCGCCCGCCAGCGCCGCCGCCTGGTTCGCGCCCAGGACGCGCCCCCGGTTGGCGCTCGTGCTCAGGTCCGCCAGCGTGGCGGACGCGCCGCTGGCGTACACCGCCGAGCCCGCGCCGGCGACGAAGCGGTGCAGGAGCAGCTCCGGCAGCGAGCCCGCCGCCGCGCACCCGAACATGCCGAGCGCGGTCACGAGCGGGCCCGCGACGAGCAGCGGCCGCCGCCCGGCTTTGTCGGCGAGAGCGCCGGAGGGCACGTTCAGGAGGAGCCTCGCCAGCGCGAACGCGCTGAGGCAGGCACCCACCTGCGCGGCGGAGGCGCCGAACTCGGTCGCGAACGCGGGGAGCACCGGCGCGACGCACGCGTGGCCGGCCATGAGCACGCCGCTCGTGACGAAGATGGCGGCGGTGCCCTCGGGGAGTTGACTAAAAAAAAAACGACCATCGCCGCGCGCCTGTGTCGAAACAGACGACGCGCCGTCGTCGCCGACGCCGTCGAGGTTCCCGCCGACGCGCGTCTCCGAGACCGCGGTCGGTCTCGTGGGGTCTCCCGTCTCGAGAACGCGTCCCGAAAGAAAGCCGCTCGCTTCCTTCGCCGTCGTTCGTCGTTCATCAGGGCGGCTTCCGCGTCGGACGTCGTCGGTCGTCGCCTCCTCCGTCGCGGACGGCGCCGACTTTGCCCGCGCGGTGGAGGAGGAGGACGCGCGCGCGCGCGCCGCGCCCGGGGGAGGGGGAGCCGTCCACGCGCGCGTGCTTCGCGAGCGTGTCTCGGAAAAGCTCGGTGAGCGCGAAGCACACGACGCGGCGAATCCCCGGGGGAGGGGACCCGCGCCTCTCGCGCTCGCGCGGCGGTCGTCATCCCGCGCTCGCGTCTCGCACACGCCCACGCGGTCGAAGACGTCGAGGTATCGCGCCGACGGAGGCGCTGGAACGTCGCGCACCGCGCGGAGCCGCGTCGCTAGCCGCGATGCCGCGCGACGCGTTGCCATTCCGGCGACCCTCGAGCCCGGCGGGGGTCGGCGGCCGCGCGCGGGCCTCTGGTCGATGCCACAAGGCCCTTCTGAAACTTGTGAAAAAACTAGGAGTGGCCGGCACGGCGCAGAACTTGCGACATTCGCAGTGCAGAGATGTCTAAAACGAGGGGTCGCGTCCGGTTCAACACCCAAAGCCGCGGCCCTTTGTGGGCACAAGGCGTCGCGCGCGAGGGGCAGGCAGCGCCCGACACCGAGTCCAAGTACGTTTCGCGTTCGCCGGCACGACGACTCCGGTCCCGCGCGTCGCGTTATTCGAGCGCGTCGTGAGGTCCGAGCCCCCGCGGCGGCTTCCGCACCTGACCCTCGATTTCTGCGCGGCGACTCGCGGTGCCGGTCGACACGCCGAGGATGCCGTCCAACAAGAAGAGCAAGAGCAAGAAGAAGCTGGCGGCGATGAACGCGGCGGCGACCGCGCCTGAGCCGACGAGCAGCGGTGGCGCGTCCCCCGACCCGCCTGTCGCGCCGCCACTGGGCGACCGCGCGGCGTTCGACGCGCCCGCGCCCCGGGTCGTCCCCGCCGATGCGTCCGCCACCGCAAAAAGCGTCACGGAGACGGCGCCCAAGGCGACGACACCCATGAAGGTGCCCTCGCCTCGCGCGCCTCCCGTCGCGCCCGAGGACGTCGCACCCGCGATCTCGTCCACGCGCGCGCATATGGACGAGCACGCCGCGCTGGCGGAGGACGCGGTGCGTTCCTCCGGGTCTTCGGCAGCCACGGCGACCCCGGCGCGGGTCTCGGAGGGAAAGGGAGTTGCGTTTTTCGACCTGGACCACACCGTGATCGACACGAACTCGTCGTGGCACTGGGTGCAGCACGAGATGAACGCCGGCCGCGTGGGGGCGTCCATGATCTTCACCGCGATCTACTGGTTCGCGCGGTACGCCGCTGGGTTCGGCGCCGGCGCCGAGCGCGCGGGCGCGGAAGCCGCCGAGCTCTACGCCGGCACGCTGGCGACGGACCTGGAAGCCGAGGTGACGGCTTTCTTCGAAAGGCACATGCGCCACCGGCAGCGGCCCGGGTGCGAGGCGGCGATCGAGAAGCACGCGGCGGACGGCGTGAGGTGCCTGATATGCACCACCTCATGGCAGCACCCCGCGCGCGCGGCGGCGAAGCTGTTCGGCTTGGAGACGGGGCAGGACGACGTCCTCTCGTCCGTCATGGAGATCGACGAAACCACCGGCCGACTCACCGGTAAGATCGAAACCGTGGCGTACGGCGACGGGAAGTACGAAGTGACCAAGGCGTGGTGCGACAAAAACGGCGTCGATCTGAAGGACTGCGTGTTCTACACCGACTCCATGTCCGACGTGCTTCTGATGGAGCACGTGGGCACGCCCGTCGCGGTGAACCCGGACGCGAGGCTGCGCCGAGTCGCCGAGGAGAAAGGTTGGCGGATCGAGGACTGGGGGGTAGCGGAGGGGCGCGCGCGCAAGCCGCGATACTCGTACGGGTGCCTGAACTTCGGCGGGAGCTCCGTCGGGCCTGGATGACCGCTTCTCGATCGTCGAAGCGTGTCCGCGCGCGTGTATATATACCGACAGATATGCTAGAAACACACTACGTCGTCGCTGTGAAGGAAGGGCGGGTACCGCGCGCAGCGTTTCGCGTTCGAGAGCCGAACACGTACCGTCCTTACCTTCAGGTCATAAAAACGCTTCCCAGCGACGCGGCTGGCGTGTCTCAGAAGAATAAATCGAGTCGGATTCCGTGAACGCGACCGCTTCGGGCGCGCGCATTCGTCGGCGCGCCAATCTCGACCCGCGACAACAGCACCGGATGGCGGACACAGCGAACTCGGTGGCGTGGCAGGACCCTAGCGTCCGCCCCGCGTTTTCCAACGGCGTCGGCCGCGCGCTCGTCCCCGGACGCGCCGCCAGCGGTACGGGCCCGCGCCAACATCGCGAATTCCCTGACAATGCGAATTTCGCATCATCTGCCGTCCAATTCCCTCGCGCATCGTCGTCCGCGCGTCGCTCACCTCCGTCCCCCCCCCCCGACCACGCGCAGACTCCCCCCGGTTCATCTTCGCGGGAACCGTCGCGACGGAGTCGCAGCGCCAGAGCCGCGGGGTCCTGGAGCACTGGCGCGACGTCAACGAGCGCGGCGTGAACGTGACCGCGCCCGTGGTTTCCGCCGCGGCGCTCAAGGCGTTCAACCAAAACTCCAGCGTCGGCAAAGCGCTGAAGTTCCCGCCGCAGATCCTGGGCGACGTCTTCGCGGACCCGAACGCCGCGAAGGACCGCTCCGCCGCCGTGAGGCGCGCCGAGTCGCGGCGCGAGGCTGCCGCGCTCAAGGGCGAGCTCATCAAGGGCTGGTCCAAGGTGGCGGAGGAGGACAAGGCGGTGAAAGCCGCGTTCGGCGCGCTCAAGGGCGACGCCGACGCCGCGGAGGGACCCGCCATCACCGACTTCTTCAAGCCCAAGCCCCAGCCGGACGGCACCATCACGCACTTCTACAAGAAATCGACGAATTCCGAGCCGAAGAGCTACGTCGTCGTGGACGAGACCGTCGAGGCCATCGTGCCGGCGACGCCTCCGTTCGCGCCGCCCGCGCGCGTGATGCCCGACGTCAAGTACGCGGATTGCGACAACTCCGTCCCGGCGAACGGCGCCGCGCGCAACGAGGCGCCCACCAGCATGTTCGGACCGAACCAGTGAGAGCGGAGGTTAGTCGTGGGCGTGTGTCGCGTCGTCGAGACGACGATAGATGGTGACGTCGAGTGGTGTTCATACGTCCCTCCCGTGTTTTATCACACGTTTACGTGTGTACTAAAGGTATCCTATCGGTATCCTATCACGAGCGCGCCCCGCGGCGAATACGCGCCGCCGCCGCGAACGCCGAAAAACGTTCCACTCTGCTGTGATCGTACGCGTAGCTACGTGTTATCGATAGACTACCGTACCTTCGTACGACATCACGCGTACGCCTGATGTTGATGTGTTTCGTTGCGTTTGGCATATCATGCATCACATCGTCACATGTCCGCGCCCGCCTTGGCTTCGTCGGGCGCGGCGATGCCCCTCGCGTCCAGCGCCGCGAGCATCACTTCGTTGTGCGCGCGGGCGCGCTTCGCGGCTGCGAGTTTGCGCCGGCTCGACGCCTGCGTCTCCGCGAGCCGGTTTTTCGCGACCGCGATCGCGTCCTCGTCGGACGCGGTCTCGAGACGCGTTTCGAGTGGGGCCCCGCTCGTTTCGGCGGACGCCTTCGCGAGGTTGTCGGAGACGTTTCCGGTGGGGGTCTCGTCGTCCGCCGACTCCGGCGCGGGCGGGGTTTCGCCGCGCTCGAGAAACGCCGACAACAACGCGCGTTTCCGCGCCGACTCCCGCGCGAGCGCGGCGTCCACGGACGCGGCGACGCGCTCGCTCGCCTCGAGCCGCTCGAGGGTTTCGTCCAGACCCATCTTGTCGAAGCGGTTCGTGTCCTCCTTGGCCATCTGCTTCAAACGTTTGATCACCTCCGCGACGTTGGACCGATCGTACCCAGCCTTGGAGGTCTTATCGACCTTCAGGTCACCGGATTCCTTCTTGGCGACCGCCTTTTTCTGCTTGAGACCCATCGCGTGTCTAGGTGTCGCTGAATCGCGGGGGGCGCCGCGGGTGGCGCACGCGAGAGGAGCGTGCGAGTCTGCGGCGATAGACACGCCGCGAGCTCGGTTCGGGGATCGAGCGCGTACGCGGAGGCGACGTGTGGCGCGGTGAAGAATGGGGTTCTTCACCGCCGACACTTTATTTCGATAGTCGAAGCTGACGTGGAATCGTCGAGAGTCTTGAATACTGTCGCATCCTTTGCCGAAAAGCAACAACTCGGGAGGCACTCCTTCCTTCAGAGGAAGGACGCGCGGGGTCGCGCGTCTGGGCCTCGCGATGAACAAGGGCGGCGGAGAGAAGGCTCGCGCAGCGCGCGAGGGTGGCCGCGGCGGCGGCCGCGTCGCCCCCGCGCGGCCGAAGAAAGGCGCGCCGAAGGTTCCCACCCCCGCGCCTTCGGGCGCTCTGCAGATCCTGAACGTGCGCGTCGCGGTCCCAGGCGAACCGCCGCCGTTGCCGCCTCGGCGCGCCGCCCCCCCGCGAGACTTCGCCGCCGCGGACGCGGACGAGGCGCGCGACCCCTCGAGCCTGAAGGGATGGCGCGGCCTCGGCGACGGTGGCGGGTTCGACGGGCTGGGCGTGGTCCCCGGTGCCGCCTCGCGGCTGGCGAAGATGCAGCGCGCGGCCGAGGCGTCTCCGGAACTTCTGCACATGCCGGATGAAAAGCAGGACGCGGTTTCCGAGCTCCTGCGCAACCTTCGGCCTCTGGAGCCGGTCCGGGAGGACGCGGCGGAGCGCGAAGCGGACGCCGCGCGCGCCGCGCGCGCGGACGCGGCGCTCACCGCGCCGTCGCGCGTCGACGCGCCGGCGGAGGGCTTGCGTCTCGACGGGGCGGAAACGCGAGACGCGAAAGGTCCGAATCCTTCGCGGAGCGTTTCGAGACTCGGCCGCGCATCCGCGGACGCCGTGCTCGATCGGCTCGCTCTGCACGAGGCGCACGCGGTGACGCTCGGCGCGCGAGCCGCGAAGGAGGCGTTTCACCGAGACGAGCAGGCGCGCGTGCGGCGCGAGAAAGCCGACCGGCGAGAGAGCGTCGTCCGCCGCCTGACGAACGCGGGCTTCGGGGAAGCGCGCGCGCGGGAAGCGGCGGCGCGGTGTCCGGAGCGAGAGGGCGCGTTCGACTTTCGCGAGTTACGTTCGGAGCTGGAGAGCGACGAGGCTTTGACACACGCGCAGAGGCGCGATCGGTTGGCGAACGCGCGCCGCGCCGCGACCGAAACCCGGCTCGCGGAGTGCGTCGAGTGGCTCTGCGTCTTCGCGCCGCGCGAGGAGATCCCGGAGAGTTTCAGGTCGCTCGCCGCCGCCGAGGGCCCTTCGGCTTCGCTCCGAGCCGCGCGGAGCCGCGTGGAGGACGCGCGCGACGCCGCGGCAGCCGCCGCGCGCGACCAGACGAGGCAAACGACGGTATCCGGCGCGACGGGGACGGCGGGCGCCGCCGCGGACGCGGCGGCGGAGGACCGCGCGGCGCTGGCGGGGACGGCGGCGCGGGAGGACCCGCACGTCGCGCTGCTGCAGCGCGCGATGCTCGCGCGGCTGGGCGCGTACGGGTTCACGCGCGCGGAGTCGCGCGCGGCGCTCGAGCGCACGGGCTGGACGGAACAGGACGCGACGTACGCGCTTTTGCGGACCCTACACCCGAAGAGCGACGACGAGCGCGAAAGTGAAAGTGAACGCGGAAGCGACGCACCTACTGGAAGCGACGCTACTACCGCGCTCTCCGAGCGCGCGGATGAGGCTTTGGCGCTGGAGAGCATCTTCGAGGACGCGTTTGAAAACGCGAACGAAAACATGTGGACCGTGCGTGTTCCCGCGGACGACCCCGAAACGTGGCGACCGTGCTGGCTGGAGATCCACTTCCCTCCCGGGGATCGGTATCCCCAAACCCCGCCGCTGGTTTCGGTTCGGCATCCAAACCTCCCGCCGGCGATTCGCCGATCCGTCGCGGCGCAGCTCGCCGCGTTGAGCTGCGGCGAGCTTCGCGGCGAGCCCGCGGCGTTCGCGCTCGCGGAGTGGCTGCGCGAGTACATGCCCGCGATCCTGGACGAGCACGGCGAGATGGACGCGGTCGCCGTCGCGCGCAGAGCGGCGGCGGAGGCGGAGGCGGAGGCGGCGCGCGAAGCCGAGGCGGCGGCGGAGGCGGCGCGCGCGCGCGGGTTCCTCGCGGGGCACACCAAGTTCGAGCGCACGTTCGCCAAGATCGAGGCTGAGCGCGAAGCCGAGCGCGAGGAGGAAAGCCGGGCGAAGGAGCGCCGGGCGGCGTATTTGCGGTTCCTTCTCGTTTCGGAGAAATCGGAGAAACGCAGAAGCGCAGAAGCTGACGACGCGGATGAAGACGCGGAAGACGAGACGCGGGTGGAAACGGCGGCGGCGGACGCGGAGGCGACGCTTGACCCGCGTGACCCCGACGAGCGCTCCGGGAACGAAAACGCCGAAAAGGAACGCGTCGACGTTTCCGGAGACGTTTTCGTTCCGCCGCGCGTACTGACATCTCCGAATGTCGACACGTCGACCGAAACCGAATCAAACCTCGGTCTGAACGCGCGTCTCGACCGATGGGAAGCCGAGCACGCGCGCCGCGTGAAGGCGGCGAGACGGTTCGATTTCGATGCCCGACTGGGCGACGGCGCGGCGGTCGTCGCGCCCAACTCGGCGCGCACCAAGGAGGACGAACGGCGAGAGGAGGCGGCGGCGGCGGAGGCCGCCGCCGCCGCCGCCGCCGCCGCCGAGGAGGCGGTCGCGCTCGCGACCGCCAAAGGCAGGCGCGCGAAGGCGCGCGCGGAGGTGTACGAACGCACGCGCGAGGATTTACACGATTTGGGATTGGGATCTTCCGAGAGGGGAGATTTCCTGAAGAGTCGCGTTTCCGGAGACGTCGGAGGAGACGCGTCCGACGGAGAGCTTTCCGGAAAGAAGAAGAAAAACGGCGCCTCGTGGCTGACCAAGCACGTCGCGGCGCTCGGGTTGGGGGACGACGAGGCGGACCCGAGCTCGCACTTAACAGTGACGGAACTGGAAGAGACGACAGAGCCGGACGAGACGACAGATGCCGCCGCGAGAGCCTTGGCATCCGGTGCGAGTCTGTTATCGAGCAGACTTCGCGAGTCGGAATCCGCCGCCGCCGCCGCCGAACGCGCCGCGCTCGCGTCGCGAAGGCTGCTCGACGCCGAAAACGCCAAGCGACGCGACCCGAAGTGGCTCAAGATGCAGGAGACGCGCAAAACGTTGCCCGCGTACGATATGCGCGTGATGACGATGGAGCTGATACGCACGTGTCGCGCCTCCGTGGTGAGCGGCGCGACCGGGTGCGGCAAAACCACGCAGGTGCCCCAGTTCATCTTGGAAGACGCGATTCGCGCAAACGCCGGCGGCGAGTGCTCCGTCGTCGTCACGCAACCGCGTCGGCTCAGCGCGATGGCGGTTGCCGAACGCGTGGCGGCCGAACGCGGCGAGGCGGTCGGTCAGACGGTCGGGTACAGCATTCGTCTGGAGAGCAAAGTGAGTCGAGACACGCGTTTGCTGTTCTGCACGACGGGCATTCTACTGAGACGGTTACAGAGCGACCCAGACCTCAAAGGCGTCACGCACGTCGTCGTCGACGAAGTGCACGAGCGCGATTTGCTCAGCGACTTTCTGCTCGTCATCTTGCGCGCGCTGGCGAGTCGGCGGAGCGACTTCCGGCTGGTCGCGATGAGCGCCACCGTGGACGCCGAGCTGTTCCAGCGGTACTTCGAGGCGGAGGTGCCCGGCCCGGTCCGGTGCGTGGAGATCCCGGGCCGCACGTTCCCGGTCGCGGAGTACCGCCTGGAGGACGCCGTCGAGGCCACCGGCTACGTCGTCGACCCGGACGGCGAGTACGCCGCCGGGTCGCAGGCGAACGCCGACTCGCGGAGCGTCGCGGGGGGCGCGAAACGAACGTTCAACCCTCTGTCCGGCGGAGGTGCGTCCGGTGCGTCCAGAGCGGCGAAGGTGGCGCGCGCGGCGAAGGAGTCTGCGGAGCGGACGTCGCTGATGGACGAGGTGACGGATGAGACGCGCGCGTCGTACCCGGGGTACTCCGACGCCACGCTTCGATGTTTGCAGACGGTGGACGAGGAGAAAATCAACCTCGAGCTCATCGAGGCGCTCGTCGCGAAAATCGCGGACGAGTACGAGGAGGGCGCCATCCTCGTCTTCCTGCCCGGGATGGCGGAGATCCGCGGCTTACACGAGCGCCTGCTCGCAGAGCTGGAGGACGTCGAGAAAAGGTTCGTGCTCGTCCCGCTGCACAGCACCCTGAGCAGCGAGGAGCAGCGGCTGACGTTTTCGACGCCGCCGAAAGGCGTGCGCAAGGTGGTGATGGCCACCAACATCGCCGAAACCTCCATCACCATCGACGACGTGGTGTTCGTGATCGACGCGGGGCGCGTGCGCGAGACGCGCTACGACCCCGTCACGCGCATGTCAAGCCTGGTCACGGCCTGGTGCTCCCGCGCTTCGGGAAGGCAGAGGCGCGGGCGCGCCGGGCGCGTCCGCGAGGGGTACTGCTTCCACCTCTACTCCAGCCGCAAGGAGCGGGCGCTCGCGGATTTCGCCACGCCGGAGATTTCGCGCGTGCCCCTGGACGCGCTGTGTCTGCAGATCAAAATTTTGAAACTGGGCGACGTGCGCGCGTTTCTGAAGCGCGCCATCGAGCCCCCGAACGAAGCGGCCGTGGACGCGGCGCTTCGGTCGCTTCAGGAGCTCGACGCGGTGGACACCGAGGACGAGCTCACGCCCCTCGGTCTACACCTGGCGGAGCTCCCGGTGGACGCGCGGCTGGGGAAGATGATGCTGTACGGCGCGATGTTCTCCTGTCTGGACCCCGTGCTGACCATCGCGGCGTCGACGGGGTTCCGCTCGCCGTTCCTCTCCCCCATGGACCGCCGGGACGAGGCGGACGACGCGAAGCGCCGCCTCGCGACCGGCGCGGGCGCCACCTCAGACCACCTCACGCTCGTCGCCGCGTACGCGGGCTGGATTCGAGCCAAGGCACGCGGCCGCGCGTACGAGCGCGACTTTCTGTCCAAGGCGTTTCTCTCCGCGCAAACCTTGCGCCAGATCTCGGAGATGCGGCAGCAGTACGTCGAGCTGCTGGACCAGATCGGGTTCCTGCGCAGCGGCGCGGGTCTCTTCCAACCTCGGAACAGTGGCGAACCTGTCGATACAGTCGATACAGGCGAGACTGAAACGGGCGAGAAGACAAACGACATCACGAGCTCGGGATTGTCCGCGGCGGCGGCGCCGTTCGCGCCGCCGCCGACGACGGCGACAATAAAAAATAAATCGCGAGCTCCGTCGGGCTCGCGCGACCGAAACGGGCGTCTGGCGGAGCGCCGCGCCGCGCTCGCGGCGGCGAGCGTCAACGCCACGAACGA
>Ga0181560_10003820_pt1 | contig 13788 bp, 6 predicted proteins | sample 011ome_20_FD_133751 | JGI IMG/M metagenome (GOLD analysis project Ga0181560, IMG submission 133751) | Coastal salt marsh microbial communities from the Groves Creek Marsh, Skidaway Island, Georgia - 011509CT metaG (megahit assembly) | ecosystem: Environmental > Aquatic > Marine > Intertidal zone...
CGAAGGATCTTTTAGCTGTGGGTAGTCGAGAGAGACGAGTGACGATATGGGCCTTGGAGGGTGACAAGCTCGTGAACACGCACGAGTTGAGATTGCCGAAACCAAAGGCGGCGCTGAGCGAAGCGCAACGCGGTCGCGTGTGGGTCGCCGTCGCGTGGTCGCCGCGCGCGAGCGGTGATGACAAAGGTGACAATGAGTGCGTGGAATTAGTTACGTCTGGACAAGGTGGGGATTTGCTTTCGTGGCGCGTACCTTTGAAATTCGGCGACGGCGTGGAAGAAGTGACGGAGGCGAAAACGTTTGGGCCGAGAGACGTCGCGCACACTCGAACGGTGTTCACCATCGATATTGCCGACGACACGTGTTGGAGTACGAGTTTAGATAGGAAAGTAGCGTGTTGGGACTTGGAGACGGTCGAGCAGCGGTGGTCGTTCACCGCACTCGGTGGATACGTGTACGATTTAGCGACGGACGCCGAAGATCCATTCGCGGTGGCCATCGCGTGCGGCGATGGAACCGTGCACGGGTGGGATCTGTCTCCCACGCTGTCCAGTGGGTTAGGAGAGTCGCTTCTTTGGAAAGGGATTCCAAACACAAAAGTCACAGCTATCGCGCGGAAGCCGCGAAGCGAAGTCGTAGCGTTCGGCCTCGACGACGGACGCGTCGGATGCTTTGACGTGACAAGCGGAAAGTTTGCGTGCTACCCCGAGTGTCACGGTGCATCGGTACGCGCACTGCAGTGGTTTGAAATATGCAATGTCGGTGAAGAGTCTGGCACGTTCACGCTCACGAGTTTGGGTGCGGATGGGTCGTTGTGGCGGTGGATGGAAACATTTGACCCGGCGTCGTGCGACACGAAAAAATCTGGCATAGTCGACGCGCGGAAATTCGGCAAGTACCTCGACTTGTCACGCCTGTGCGGTGGAGAAACCGCGAAGGATACTCGAAGCATCGAAGCATTCGACTATTCAAGTGTTTTCGGGCGATTTGCGATCGGCTGGTCAGACGGTGAATTGAGCGCGCATGATTTTGGTGAAGAAAAGTGGCGCCGGCGAGAACACAGTAAGAGCGTTTCTCGCGTGAAATGGCATCCTGAATGCGACGACGATGCGAGCGACTTCACCGCTTGGCTCGCCACTTCTTCAACGAGTGGAAGTGTCATCATACATGGTGTAGGTGGTGATGTTATTTGCGCGCTTCCACGTGCCGCGGTCTACGACATTGCGTGGTCGCAACAAAAGAGCGTCGCGCTTTTGGCGTGCGCTCTCCACGGCGCCATCAAAGTTTGGCGCATCGATAAGACTGTGAATGAATTTCATCCGGTGAATATCGCGGTACTGCGTGGTCATTTTGGCAAGGTGATGTGTGTACAGTTTGCGACGCACGATGACGAGACGATCATCAGCGGGGGCGACGATAAAACTTTCCGAGTGTGGCGTTACAAGGATGACGAGCACGCGCCGCGCGAAAACGAAACGCCGGCGAATAAGGACTCAGCCGCGGTGGTCGATGAAAACGCAGCGTGCGAGTCGCCTACAAAGTCGTCGAAGACACAAAAACCGTGTGTGGTGAAGACGAAAAAGGTTAGATCGAGCGGTCTCAGTGGGGCGTTGCTCAAGCCGTCGCACGAGGAAAGCACGCCAACAGGAATACGCGCGAGCCAGGAAGCCGTCGTCGCTCTTGCTCGTCGCGCGTACAAAGGCGCCAACGATCCGTTGAGCGCAAACGAATTGAAGTATGGACCGAGTGGCTTGGGTTTGTATGAAGACGCCGACGCGGCGATGGCGCTGCTGATGAACGAGGCCAGGCTCGCATCGGATGAAAATCCGTCGACGCACGAACTCGAGCGCGCGGTGGCGCTGCACATGTATCGAGGCGATTACGCACACGCCGCGGCGACAGTCTTGCAAGCGAGCGAGGCGCCAATTTCACACGAGCTCATGTCGCTCTTTGTCGGTGGTGGATACGACGTGTGGTCCATCGTAGCTGCCGCGCAACGCGAGCGATTAGAAATCGCGGGCGAGCATCAGCTCGCGGCGATGGTATCGCTGTCCTTGCACGACGTGCGAGGCGCGATTCAGACACTCAGACGTGGCGGTTTGGTTCGAGATGCCGCCGCACTCGCCGCCGCCAGACTCTTACCGACGGACGAACTATTACTCGATACGAGACGAGAGCTCGCCGCCGTGGAAGAAACGCGCGGAGGGATGGAGTCCGCCGCCAAGGCGCACATCTCCATCCGCGCTCCCGCCGCCGCAGTTCGCGCGCTCATTCGCGCCGACGCTGGCGGCGCGCTCGCCGCCGCCAATCTCGCCCTCGAGTGTGGTTTAACCGGTCCACAGGAACGTCGAACCATCGTTCGAGCCGCCCTCGAGCTCGCCGAGACCGACGATTTCGATCGCGCCGTCGCGATGCTCGCCGACCTCGCCGCGATTCTCCGGCGCCGAGATTCCGACGTCGCCGTGACCGACGCCATCACCGCCGCCACCGCGCCCGATTCTCGCGTCGCCGTCGAGCTCACGCGGCGCCTTCGCGCCCTCGAGCTCGACGCGTAGTTCTCGCGTCGCCGACGCGACGCGACGCGTGTAGCAGCCCAAACCAACCGTCCCCAGTAACCGTCAATCCTCCGCCGCGTCACATCGAGCCGCGCGCCTCGCCGACGCCGACGCGCGCGCGACGCCGAAGCGCGCGCGAAGCGCGACGACGCGCGCGAGGCGACGCGCGACGTCGCGCGACGCCGACGTCGGCCCGGCGGCGGCGCCGCAGATGCCGGTGACCTCGTACCGGAGCGCGAGCGCCGAACTCCTGGACGCCGATCTCGTCGCGCGCGCGCGGACGTGCGACGCGCGCGCGTTCAACGCGTTCGTGAACGCGCTGGAGTCGCTGCGAGAGCGATGCGCGAGGGATGGAACGTGGTCGGAGACGCTGGCGGCGGCGAGGTGCCTGAAAGCCGCGGGCGCGGGATTCCCAGTCGACGTCCATGATGTGGAACGCGCGTTCTACGTCTCGGAGGCGTTCGCGAGGGAGTGCGTGGGGGTGGATGATGAGTGCGCGCACGAGTGGTGCGTTGGATTGTGCGCGCTGATTGATCGATACGGGGAGGATTTGGGCGGCGTCGTATGCCACTGGGAGCCGATGTTCGCGCGCGTGGAAACGTTTTTGCAGAGCGATGCGAAAGCGTATTCGGGATATGGATCGTGTAGTGCCACTCGTGCGCGTTACATGACTCTCGTGCGAAAGTGCCGTCGGTTTTTCCCGGATGGCGCGGCGAGAGCGATTTGGGAGCGCGTGGCGGAGGATTGTCGAGCGACGGAGGACGCGAAATGCTTCGCCGGTTTAGGATTGCTACATTTGTTTACGCCGTGCATGCAAATGTCGACACCGTGTAGTGATGAATTGTTTTTCGTAGAGATGATGAATGGGGAGTGGGTGACGCTGTCGCATGCGTTAGGATCGAGTAGTTTCTGGACGTCGGGTTGGATTTCGATGTTTTCGCAGCTGGCAAAACACGACTTGAAGGGAAAAATCAACTGGAAAGGCGTGTACGATGATATGCTGACGGTTACTTTACGTGTCATGGAACTACCGATCGGCGGTATCGAAGGGCGTCGTTCGTTCGGCCGTAAGGTGAGTTTCAAAGCCGCTATGACGTTTGGTTCGCAGCTCGAATCGCGTCGCGTGCGTACGGTGGCAAAACTCTTAGTTTACCGAGCGATGTGCGACGACGCAGTGGTTGAGTACATCGCAAAAATAATCGATTATATCGAGCATTTTTACCACCCGAGCAGCAGCGGATCCTTTAGCGGTAATCTAGCATCTTTCCTGAGGTATCTCATCAAGTACACAAACAAATTTGTGGGGTACGAGAAACGAGTAGTACGGCCGGAGGTTCTGGCGCGTTTGGTACCGGTATTCAAGCGCATAACGGACAGAGCAGTGTTCTCAAAGTCGTCTGATCTTCGGCGATACGCCGCCATCGGCATAGGTCGATTGGCGTATATGAACCCTGAACTGATATTGCCCAGCGTCATGTCACGATTTGAGGAAGCTTTAGCGCACGAAACGGCTACTCGTCAGCTCGTGCCCGCTATGAATTGTCTCACTCTATGTGTGCGACAAATTATGCTGCTTCCAACGAATACGATTTTCCAGGATGATCAGGAAGCGTATGTCAATGTCAGTGAGTTTCTTGCGTCTGCGCTCAACGCCGCTCTTCCGGGGATCGACGTTAATGATTCATCGAAAACATGTGCGACTTTGAGATTCTTTTGTGTAGTGGTCACGAATTTACCGAGATTAGTAGATGTGGGTGAAAACGGTGCGGTGTCGTGCGTCCCGATCTTATGGTCAGAGTGGACGGTGCACTTTCTTGAGCGACTGTTCACCCTGTTTGAACATTTACAACCGGACACACACGGTAGTAAGTCAGACGCCGCCGATGCGTTTAAGGGTGGTGCGCGACACGCGGCTGGATTTCTGTTGTCTACGTCTACCATGTACTCTCCACTTCTTCGAATTTTATTCGAAAGGCTCGATCCGAGTATTCGAAGCGTCGCCATCATGCGAGTAGCGGCGTTTATTCGCGACAACACTTTACCTGAAATTTGTGAAGAGGTCGCGCGCCTAGTCTCCGCCGCGCTTTTCGCAGATACCGAATTAGTGATTCGAGAGATCTTGCGTCCAGCTATGGTCGCGCTGGATGAAGATTTGGATTTTGAAGGTGAACTCTCAACGACGGCGGAAGCTCGCATCTTTTGGAACTCTTGCATCTTGACAAAATGCACGGTAGCTTCAAGAGAAGCGGCACTCGCATTACGCGAAGACTTTATGAACGTGACTCGCAAGATGTTCAAAGTTAGCGAGACCTGTCGAAATCTTGATCTCATGTCTTATGCTGAACTGCATGTTAGTGCGATACTGAAAGGTCTGCTCTCTGTTGAAGTCATCGACACAGTCAAGGACGAAGTCGAGGGAGATTCCGTTACTGATTGGGTCAATTTGAAGTGGAGACTCGATCAAGGCGGTAATGTGATTGGCGAGCAACACTTACCGACGCCTTTATCGTGGCGTTTGCCAGGTGAAGGTGAGTTTGTAGTCGCGCAGGCAATGATTGATGAATTTCTCGTGGCGCCGGCGCACGCGTTACTCCAAGTGACGAACGAAGATGCGATGGATTGCGACGACGCGTCTTCATCGAAGGATTGGATTAGGACGAATGTGTCAATGATGGTTGGTGCCTTGGGTGGACTCGAAGATAGGCTGAAAGACTTTTCGGACTCTGATTCAGCGCTGTTGATTACTGGACACGCGTTACCTTTCACAGACTCAACGCCCCGGACGTTGGCAGCAAGAGCACTTGTAGCGGCAATTCAAAAGACTGGTGCCGATGACACAGATACATTGAGTTTGATTTGCTCTGCGGCGAAAGCGGTGGTAAATCCCGCTCGATCTTCGTACAAGTTTCAGAAAAAGTCACTCGCTGCGTTGAACTCGATTGGATACTACTTTACACAGCCCAAAACAGGTGGGCAGCATAGCAGATACCCGAGATGGTTCGTTGCAGAGAAAGCTCGGCTGAGTTTGCACTGGCGCAACGCAATGTCCGTTTACTTTTCAGGATCTGCGTCGCCGTTCAACTTGACTGGTCCATCTTCAGATGTGAGTCGTAATGCTTTGCTGGGCTCCCTTCAAGATTTAGCCTTGAGCAAATATGTGAGCGTCCGATGCTCCGCGCTACCCGTCGTGCAGGGACTGTCTGATCGATATCCGAAGGAAATCGTTCCTTTCGTCGAATTATCTGTAAAATCTCTCGCAAAGAGCGAAGAAGATGAAGACAAATGTATCGCAGCTTGTGAAGCTTTGAAAGCGCACGAAGCGCTCGGAGAGTTGTTTCGGAACGAAAGTGTGTTCGTGCCGTTCGTTGAGGCGTTGTTGGGAAGCTCGCATCACGGTACGGAAAAGGCCCAGAATGCGATCGGCGCACTTTTCTTACATTTTGCTTTATTGTTTACTCGTGGCCTATTTCATCCAAAACCACGGATTGGCATCACAGTTCTCCAAGAACGACTGCTCGCATCGCTGAAATCCGAAACTGCATTGCACTGGAGCTACGAGATGATGACAAACGCGATGAGTGTGTTTTTCGTAGACTCGCAGGATGACCCGAAGTTTCTCGCGAGCGCAACGGAGCAGTTTATGCGGAGTATCCTCGGCGACTTGAAAGTTGTGAGGTTCCCAGCCATGTGCGCACTCCTTATGATGAGTCGATACGAGTGTTTTGAATCGAATTGTGCGCCGATGATTCTGCGTATGATGAGCGCTGATCCAGAGTCGTCGTGTAAGTCGTTACTCGATAGTTTCGGTATCGCACACTCTGCAATCGACAACAGCGAGTCTCGCGGTAGAACCAATGGAAAAGCTGACGCTCTAATGCAAGCCGCCGAGTCGTTGTACGGTTTCGCACAGGAAATGTCTTCCGGCGGTGCAGACTGGCCAACTTCAAGGGCAGCTGACTTTTTACCACAGTCTGGTGCTTTCATCACTGCTGTCGCAAGATTTTGGCAGCTTCTCACTCGCATCGCTCCCGTTGAACTCACTACCGGTCTGCGAGCAGCCATAAAGCAAACTTCTGACGACAGCGATCGAAGTGAGAGATGCGCAATTTCGGAAGCACTCGCTGGGGCGTTGGCGTCGCGTTCCATCACGGAAATCGATCGTCAATGGATGCAAGACACTTTCCTCAAGTACGCTTTAGATGCTCCCACCGATCAAAGAGAAGAATGGCTTAAAGGAGCGGCATGGTGCACGGATAGTGGCAATGAGAATGTTTCCGATAGCCTTCTTCGGCATCTCAGTTCAACGCCGATGGGCACTGTGGCACAAACGGCGCGAGGGCTTGAGCTCACGCGCGTCTGCATCGCCCAGCTCGGTCACGGCCGGGGTATGGATATAAAACAATCACTCATGGATCTCCTTGCGGATCCAACCGCTTCCCCGCTCGCGCATGAAAGCCGTCTTGTTCGCGAGACTGGCGCACAACTTGCGGCGTCTCTGCTTGCGGAATGCGATCAAGCGCTCAACGCCGCTCGTTCCAAACTCATCACCCTGTTCACGGCAGACATAGAAAATGTCGTCAATCGCGCGTTGTTGTCTGATCCGGCGCAGCCAGATGCGATCATGACACCTTCGAGAAATGCTCTCGAAGGGATCTTTTACACTTTCCTCGAACTCGTTCGTCGCGGCGATGCGTTGACAGTGGAGCCCAGTATACCTTTGATTCTTCGAGCCGCGCTACGCACCGCAGAATCCAAGGACAAAGATTTCGCCATGGTCTCCAAGCTCACCATCGCTTACTTGAAGTATCTGAACTTTGAAAAGGTAGAGTTGCGAGCATTCACAGAGGTTCTTGGTGAGACAACACGCGATGACAATTGGCACACGCGCGCCGCAACGCTGCGATACATCCAGGCTTTGATTTACCATCACGCTTTTACCATCGATTCGGGCTTGTTCGCGATGTTGCGCGAATGTGTTCTCGAAGCGTTGCACGACAAGCAACTGGAAGTCGCGCAATTGGCGTCGCACACACTGATGATTTTCTTGAAGGGCGTCGGCGCGGCTGATGAATCAACGTTGCGTGACAGATTTCTCAAAATCGTCAGCGTGCGACTCCCATCGGACGCCAACTCTGAGCTCATCATGCACAAACACGCGGCAGTATTAGGTTTGTCCGCGTGCGTTCTCTCCAACCCGTACGAAGTTCCCAGTTGGATGCCTGAAGTCATGGAGGCGCTCGGTTTCGCATCGCTCGAACCGTCGCCGATCAAGCAAGCCACCCAACACACGTTCGCGGAATTCAAAAAGACTCATCAGGACGCATGGACCCAAACTCGCGCCGCGTTTACGCACGAGCAATGGGAAAACGTTTCATTAGGTTTAGATCTCGCGCCTAGCTACATCATTTAGTACTGATTTCTTTGCCGGCGGTCATCGTCTCGTCGACGTCGCTGCGCGCGCGCGGCGTCATTCCGTCGCGCGCTATGAGCGACCAAACCGCAACCGATGCTGAATCCTCGTACACCATTTACGGTCACCCACCGCACCATCAAGTCGAAGGCCACCACCCGCGACCCGAGATCGAACACGCGAGGACGCAAGTTTGTTTCAAATGTGGATTCTTCTTCAACCCGCTACAAGGCGCCGGCAACGCGCCCGGGCAGAGGATGTGTCCGACGTGCGCGGCGGGGTCGAACCCGCTGCACGCCACGAGCGCACCGCAGCAGCAGTCCTTGATTTTGTGCCCAGGGTGGTGAGTGCACGCGCGAGCGACGCGCGACGCGTTTCGTGGGTGTCGACAAACGACTAACGACGCGCGCTCGGCGCCGGTTCGTATCGCAGCAGAAGCGTGTTGGTGCGACCGCCACCGCCGCATCCGATCGCGATGTGCGGACAGTGTCAACGGATTTTGAAGCTTCCGGAGCACGTCGATGCGCATTACTCACCGCCGCGCGAACCGCCGCTGGTACAGACGGCGCAAAATCTCCACGGTGTCAGACCGCCGCCAGGATTTGGTGGACCAGCTGCGACGCAACTGTCCGTCGTCGCGTGCATCTGTCCGAGCTGTTCGAGCGTTGTTCAAGCCCCTTTGAGCGCACCGATTTGTAAGTGTGGAAACTGCGGTCAGCCTATGCGTGTGCCGACGGCGATCGCTTAGATATGATTTGAGACGAGATTGAAGCTCGTCGAGCGTTTATGAGAATTGGTTGATTGATTCCGCGGCACCGCGGCACCGTGGCACGAGTACTCACAATAATGATCGCATTATCGAATGGGGTGTTGGAATGTTAAAATTCGATCGCATAGGGCGCGCGTGTTATCATGAGTTAAGGATTTCGAGCGATCGAGTCAAGCCTCGCCTACATCGACGCCTCCCCGATCGCGTCGCGCGGAATCGACGACGCCTCTGACGTCGAAATTACCTTTCGTTCCGGCACCCGCTCCCGTCCCCGCTCTCTCTCATTTCTTGCTTCTCGAATTTTAACCCGAAGTCGCACCCATCGTCGCTTCTGCGCCTCGAGCCACCGAGCGCGATCGGACAGCCAAAGCGATCGGTACGATTCCGCCTCGTCGGCGCGCGCGTATGTGCTACTCTTCTTCACCGCGGCGTGCGGGACAGCGAGCCCGAACGCCCGCGCGCGCTCGAACGCGCGCGCATCCACGTGCCCCGCAGATGGCGCCGAACCGGCGATCCGCGACGTCGTACGGCCGCGACCGCCGCGCGGCGTCGAGGCGAAGAAGGAAGCTTTGATTTGCTCTTCGTATCCATCGAGCCCAAATCTTCGTCGTTGCGCCACGTCTCGCATGATGTCCGAGGCGCTGAATGCGCGAGCGTGGTTGTGAGTGTGACTGTGATTGTGGTCGTTTGCGCGTCGCGTTGCGTTGGGTGGGATCAGGGTCATCGTCGCGCGAGCGTTGATGTGTAGCCGATAGCGGCGTCGCGTCAATGATATAGATATTGTGGTATTGAATGCGAACGCCGAAAGATTTACGCGCCGAGCGCCAAGGTGAGCTCGGCTTCGCACGCGAGCTCATCTCCAACGAAGCATTGACCCTTCATTTTCGCGATCCCGAAACGCTTGTTGAGCTTGGTGAGGACAACCTTCATGACGAGGGTGTCACCCGGAACCACGGGACGACGGAACTTGACGCCGTCGATCCCGGCGAAGAAGAATTGCTTTTGGGTACCGCCAGCGCCTGCGTCGTGCGTCAAAATCGTGATCGCGTCAGTCAGTCGTCATTATTCGTGCGCGCTACGACGATGCGTCGCTTCGTCGATGCGAATCACTAATGCGGCGAGGCGACGCGGCGAGCGATTCGTTCGCCAACCGACGCGCGCGCGCTTGAATCGAATCTCACCTTCTTCACCAGGTTCCAACATCACCAACCCACCGACCTGCGCCATAGCTTCCACCATCAACACCCCCGGCATGATCGGTCGCTGCGGAAAGTGTCCCGGGAAGAAGTTATCGTTGATGGTCACGTTCTTCACGCCGATGGCGTACGACCCGACCTCGATCTCCACCACGCGGTCCACGAGCAGGAACGGATATCGGTGCGGGAGCAAGTTCATGATGGCGTCGATGTCCATGGCCGCTGGAAGGTTCTTTCCCATGCCCTTGGCCGAAGAACCGGGCTCCGGCGCGTCCGCGGCGGCCGCGACGGCGACGCGACGAGCCTGAGACTTGACCTTGGTCGCGGACGTTCGACGAACGTTGGCGACGCGAGGCGCGATGAGAGCGGCTTGGCACTGCGCGAGCATGATGATAGAGTGGTTTAAGTGCGTTGGGCGCGGTTTGAGAGGGCGCGAGACGGCTCGAGGGCGTCGCGGTGTGCGGAATGCGAAGTGGATAAAGTGTTTAACAGTCGAGGCGAGCCGGGACACTTTTCGCGGCGGATGCGGAATTCATTCGTTCGTCGATATCGACTCGCTAATACAAAAGATTGACTACGTGACGGTGGAGGACGAGTTAATAAATGTAAGGGATCAGACGATACTTGACGATGGCGCAGTACTTTTTCCAGTCGTCTCCGTATTTTTCCTCGCACGCTTCGCCGTCGCGACCGTCTCTATGCACCAATAGAATGCCAAAGTATATGACGTAAAAGTAAGGGACTAGGTGAGAGAAACCACACGGTAAGCACCACGCCCACGCCATGATCCAATCGCCGAGGTAGTTGACGTGGCGGCAGACGCCCCACCAACCGCTGACGATGAGCTTCGTGCCTCGCTTGGTTTGCAACGTCTTCAGATGCTTCACTCTAGGGTCGTTGGGGTTGGTCCGAAACAGGTTCTTTTGAGAATTCGCGCCGCGAAACACCCAGTAGCCGACGCACTGCACGGCAAAGATGGCGACGAGGTGAGCGTTGGAGAGCTCGACGGCGTGTTCGAGAATGTACCGGCACTGCAACGAGTACGTGAATGGCACCCACACCAAATCTCCAAAAGCGAGCATGAAACCGAACCCGTCGGTGGTGATGTCCATCGTGGTCAAGATTGCCGGTTCGTTCCACAGCGCGTCGATGACGTACGCCCCTTGAAACACGCACACCATAATCATCGGCGCGGAGACGGCGCCGACGCGCGCGTACTGCTTCGCGGCGAAACCTAAATCCAACAGCAACCATCCGATCAAACCGGGCGTGAGTTCACAGAAAACCTTCAAGTCAAACGCTCCGTTCAAGATCCTCGGATTCAGCTCACGCCCTATGAAAAAGTCGTACGCCGCGTTGCCGCTGTTTCCGCCCTTCGCGAGCGTCTTCCCCTTCGCAAACGAGCTCGCGTACAAATACGCCGACAGCGCGTACGCCAACACCACCATGGCCGTGAGCATCGACAAAAAGTTATCGTGCACGGACGCCAAATCGAACCAACCCGCCTTGGTACCGATCGCGCCCGCGACCGCGGTGGCCGCCAAGACGCGAAACCCGTTGAGCTTGTACGTCAGCCGCGTTCCGTCCGGCAACGCGACGCCCTGTTTCTTCTGCCCCGGAATCACCGCGTGCGCGACGACCGTGAACGCCATCCATCCGTACGCGGCGACGGCGCCGTCGACGCTCCACAGCGGCATGTGCTTCGGGAACCCCGGGAACGCGCCGCCTCGCGCGAGCTTCGAAACCTCCGCGCACCCATCCTCGTTGCACGCGTACGCGAGAAAGTAGCACACCAGCGGCAGCGCGACCGTGATCGCGAGCGCGCCGATCGGTCCGCCGAACTCGTAGTGCGTCGTCGTCGGCGCGTCGCGCGCGCGAGCCTTTTCGGATGACGCGGCGCGCGTCGTCGTCGCGCGTTCGGCGACGCCGCGCGACGACCCGCGCGCGCGCGTCGAGGGCGCGCGACGCGCGGACGCGGGCATCGCGCGCGTTCGCGCGGCGCGCGTCGGTGTCTGTCGAGCGCGGCGCGGGCGCGCGATGGGCGATTCGTTCGACCGACCGGTCGACCGACCGCGACCGGTCGCGACCGCGACCGATCGACGCGACGGCGCGCGACGCGCGCGGAGAACGACGCGCGCCGACGGACGCCGACGCGCGACGGAACGATCGTCGCGCGAGGTCGAAATGCGCGCGCGCGCGGACCGCGCGACGGAGCGCGACGCGCTGCTGGCGTCGAGCGGAGACGCGACCGCGAGGGGAGACGCGGAAGGTGTTGCGCTCGGCGCGAACGACGAGGAACGCGCGCGCGACGCGACGAAGGCGCCGACGCGGACGTGGACGCGCGCGAGGATCGGTGGCGTCGCGAGCGCGGGCGCGGCGACGCTCGCGATGATGGCGGTGGTGGCGCGGCGAGGGGGGTGGGACGCGCTCGGATTCCTCGACGACGCGGCGTACGGCGAATCGCCGCGATGGCGAGGACATCACGGGAAGGGCGCGCTGTTGCCGCCGAAGCCGAGGAACGGGGAGATTCGTCAGCCTCGAACGTTTACGATGTATGATCACTGTTTGTCGAAGGAGGTCAGGGAGTGGGCTTATGAGAAAGACTTTTGGAATTTCGCGCGTCGCAGCGGCAAGGTGGTGCGGCACAACTACGGCTCGCCAGATTTTTTCAATTACGAAAAGGGGATCGAGATGACGCGCGAAGAGATCGCGGATGGTTTGTATGCGTGGCAAGTAAACACGACTGGACACCGCGATGGTACGGATTGGGAGTTTGGATTCGCGATGGAAAACGACAAGGGAGATTACTTGTACGAAATCGGCAAGGGCACCGAGAACATGCCGTTGTCGTTCACCACGTGTTCGCAGCGATATGGTGATTTCTTCAACAGAAATATCCAAAACGAGCGTGACAAATCACATATCTCGTATGTTTTCGGTACTTGCCACGCTCAATGCCCGGCTGATTACCACGATTCGTCGTACAGTTCGCAGCCGTTGACGGGTACGATTCCCGCAAACGGGACACCACTCGACTTACAGGAGCAGCGAGACGCGCGCCTCGTCAAGCCATTGACGATTATGATGTTCCATGAGTCCAATGATGTGGAAGAACTGACGGGACTGAATCCGCACCTGCGCGTCGCGTTGCAAATGGACACGTCTCACAACCCGACACAGCAGTCCGTGCGTTGGATCGCCGGCGGCGTTGACTACTTTCGAAAGTTTATCAAAATGGTCAAGGTAGAGATATACATCAACACCGTTGGTGACACACCGAGAGCGTTCATAAAAATCATCGGCGCTAAGCGGTACAGGTTTGGTTTCGATAAGGGGTACGAATACGAAGAAAAGCAAAACCGAGACTGGCGCATCTTTGGCAAAGGCTCGACTCAAGAATACAGAGGCTGCACCAAAGTTTATTGCGACCCTTCGCGATATGACCTCACGAAATTCTGGAACGATGCCGAAGCTGATATGCCTGGCTTGGCGTTGCGTCAAATGCAGTACAAGAATCTCGTCGTTGGCGATTCCGCGCCCGTGGATTACAGTGTCACTACTGCTATCGATGGTATTGGCGGGAATAATCTTTTGACATGGGCCGCCCGCGCGAACACGGTGAAAGGTCACCTACTGGCCGCAAAGGGTCAATGGGGGCCAGATTTGGACGTTCGTCGCGTCATCGTGAAGGCTGGTACCATTTGCTCCAAGTCCACAAACATGGGCAACTGCATGTACGGCATCGCTCAGTCGTTCAATCCAGGCACCACGGGTTCTTGGCACAGCAGGGACTGGAAGCTCGGCACATACACGGGACCGACTAAGTATCGCAAACAATGGGTTTTCGCGTCGCTCGTC
>Ga0181560_10003823_pt1 | contig 13782 bp, 11 predicted proteins | sample 011ome_20_FD_133751 | JGI IMG/M metagenome (GOLD analysis project Ga0181560, IMG submission 133751) | Coastal salt marsh microbial communities from the Groves Creek Marsh, Skidaway Island, Georgia - 011509CT metaG (megahit assembly) | ecosystem: Environmental > Aquatic > Marine > Intertidal...
GACCTCCTCGCGCGTCGCGTTCGGCGCGTCTGGGAGCGAAGAGAGCATGCGCGTCGTTGGCTTCGTCGTCGGGGGCGGCGGCGGCGGCGGCGTCGGCGAGCGTCGCCGCGTCTCCGGCGCGGGCGCGGGCGCGGACGCGGACGCGGGGCGCGCGTCGTCCGAGTCCGAGTCGTCGCCGTAGATTTCCGCGCCAAAGTCGCTCGCGTCGTCGTCGTCGTCGTCGCCGTCGTCGTCATTCGGTCGACGCGGCGGCGCCGTCGTCGCCGTCGTCGTCGTCGTCGTCTTCGGAGGAGGAGGAGGAGCGACGTCGATCCTCGCGCGCGATCGCGGCGTCTCGTCCGCGGGAGCCTTCGACGGCTTTTTCCTCCCCGCGCCCGCGCTCGCGACCGCGCTCGCGGCCTTGCGCTTCTTCGGCGTCGACTTCGCCTTCGACTTCGCCTGCGCCTCGAGCTTCTTCTTCGCGTCCGCGAGCTGCTTCTCCAGGCGCGCGACCGTCGCCGCGAGATCGTCGCTCGCGTCGTCCGTCGTCGTCGTCGTCGAGATCGGCGGCGAGGGCGGACGCGCGGGCGCGCGCTTCGGCGCCGGCGCTGGCGCCGGCGCCGGCGCCGCCGGCGCGGGCGCCGCCGCGGGCGCCTTCGCCACCGACGCCTGCTGCGCGGCCAAGAACATCCGCATCGCGTGGATCACCTCCGCGTCCGTCTTCTCCGCGACGGGGACGCCGCCCGCCCCGGCGTCGCTCGGCGCGATCGGAATCCCCGCGCCACGCGCGTCGACTTCGCCGCCGCCGCCGCCGTCGACGACGAGCGCCTCCGAGTCGTCGGACTCGCCCGCGCGCGCAGCGTCCTCGTCGCGCCATTCCCGCGCGGCGCGCGAGGCGCCCTGCGTCGCCATCGTCGCCCCGGCGTCGTGCGCTCGGCACTGCGCTGGTCGAGACGAAGATCGATCCGATCGATCGAAGAGAGAAACGCGGTCGGTCGGTCATTATGCATAATCGGGCGAATCGTACGGCGCATATTGCATAATCGTGCGAATCGTACTTGGCGCGAAATGACTCGTTGACGCCGACAGAGTCGATACTCCGCCAATCAACGCGCGGCGCGATTTTGGCGTTTCGCCTAAACGGCCGTCGCGCCGGTCGAGGGCGCATCGCGCGCGCGACGTCCGCGCGTCACTCCCCTCGCCGCGCGGACGACGCGCGGAGGGCGAGGACGTCAGCGCGGAGGCACCGATAAGTTGTTAACCGCGACGGGAAGGGTCGCTCGGCGCGCGCGCGAGCGACGGAGCGCGGCGGCGCGGGACGGCGTTACGGCGTGTGTAACTACTAATCCCGCGATGGCGGACCAGCAAGGCGCGTCGACGCGCGACGCGTTCGCCGCGCGCGCGCGTCACGCGACGAGACGCGCTCCCTTCGCTCGCTCGCGTCGCCTCGAAGACGACGCTGACGATCCATTCCCGCCGCGTTCCACAGGATCTCTCGAGGCGCGCGACGCGGAGACGCGCGATGCCGGCGCGGCGGCGACGACGGTGCGCGCGCGACCTGCGCGCATCACAGACGGATTGGATTTATCCCGACTCAACATCGCGCGCTTTTCGCGCGCGCGCGCGGCGTCGACGGCGGACGCGACGCGAGACGATCGCGCGATCGGCCCGCGTCGCGTCGCTCGCGCGATCCCCACCCCGCCGCGCGCTCGATCGCGCGATCGCGCCGCGCCGCGGACGCGTCTTCCCTCGTCCGCGTGCAGTCATCCAAAATCCATCCGATACCACTTCCCGCACGCCCGACCGTCGACTGTTTAACTGTTTTCTCACCGCCATCCTTCCCTCCGTCCCCGGCGTCGTTCCCGCGCGCAGACGCCGACGGAGCCGCCCGCCGCGGGCGCGGCCGCGGGCGCGGGCGCGATCGCGAAGCCATCCGCGACGCCGCCGCCCATCGAGAGAGCGGAAGAGAACGTCGAGCCCGCGGCGGCCGCCGCGCCCGCCGCGCCCGCCGCCGCCGTCTCGCCGTCGCCGATCCGCAAAGAGCTCGACGAGAATTGGAACGCGCTGGAGAACGAGATCGCGGCCGCGCGCGCGCGCGACGAGGAGCGCGTGAAGACGGCCGCGACCGCGACGACGGCGGGAGGCGGCGAAGGCGCGGGGGGCGACGGCGACGGCGACGGCGACGACGAAGTCCTTAAGGAACGGCGTTCACCGCGCGAACGCGGTCGTACGGGAACCAGTCACGACGACGGCGACGCGGGCGCGGACGCGGACGCGGACGCGGACGCCGCGGAGACGGAGACGGCGACGACCGTGACGGGCGAGAAACGCGTCAGCGACGGCGAAAAGGAAGCCACCTCCGGGCGCGCGACGAAGAAGCGACGGCTCGTGTGGACCCCGGAGCTCCACGTGCGGTTCATGTCGGCGGTGAATCACCTGGGGATCGCGAACGCGGTGCCCAAGACGATCTTACAGCTCATGAACGTGGAGGGCATGACGCGCGAGAACGTCGCGTCGCACCTTCAAAAGTACCGGCTGTACTTGAAACGTCTCGCGGGCGTGCCCCCGAACGCGCCGCTGCCGCCGGACGTCATGCGACGCGCGCATCCTTACCACTTCCCCGCGGCGGCGGCGTTCCCGCCGCCGACGCCGACGATCGAGCAGATGCACGCGGGGCTTCCGCCGTCGATGCCGTCGATGCAGTCGATGCAGTCGATGCCGGCGACGATGCCTAACATGAGCGCGCTGATGCAGATGCCCGCGTACAACAGCGCGATGGGCGCGATGGGAGCCGCGATGGGCGGGATGGGCGGGATGTACGCGAGTTGGCCGCCCGCGCCGCCGGCGGGCGCGGGCTCGGGCGCGGCGACGATGGGGCTTCCGGGCGCGTCCGCGTCGGATCCCTACGGCGCCGCCGCGGCGCAGAGTTTCATGAACTACGTGGCGAATTATCGTCCGGGCGGGGGCGTTCCGGGGGAAGACGCGTCGTCGAGCGCGGCGGCGGCGGCGGCGGCGGCGGCGATGGCGTCGCACGGGTGGGGGTTCCCGGGTCACGCGGGCGGCGCGTGGTCCGCGGGCGCGGGCGCGGCGGCGACGTCGGCGGCGATGACGTCGGCGGCGATGACATCGGCGGCGATGACATCGGCGGCGGCGGCGTCCGCGATCGCAGACGGGGGGTGCTCCGCGCCCGCGGCGGGAGGGCCCGACGCGGGAGGGGGGAAGTGACGCGAGACGCGAGTAGAGAAGAGGGCACGCATAGCAGCTGGCGACGATATTACGACGTCGCGTAGCTAGTCTTTCCATTTGGTAATTGCCGGTCAGTCGTTGATCCACGCGGTCATCGCCCACCGCGTGTGATGCGCGGGCAATACCTCGTGCGGGACGCGCCGGCAGTCGAACAAGACGAGTCGGCCTTCGCTCGGGGCGACGTCTACCGCGCCGCTCGCGCCGCCGCCGTTTTCGCTCCGCCGCACGATCCGAAGGCACCCGCCGCGCGACTCCTCCCACCCGTCGTTCATGTACACGATCGCGGTGACCGCGCGGTCGCACGCGCGCGAGCCAACCTCGCCCTCGAGGTGCCCCGGGTCGTTCGGGTCGTTGTCGAGATGCGAGACGTACCGCGCGCCGGAGCCCGGGTAGTTGGCGAGCATCAGACGCGGCGGCGGCGTCGCCGTCTTCAGTCTCGCGCGCGTCTCCTCCGCGGCGGTCGTCTTCTTCTTCGTAACGCCCTGAAATCGACCGTTTTCTTTATCGTCTTCTCCCCCGCTCCCGCCAGCCCTCGCCCTGAGCGCGTCCGGGATCGCGAGCAGGAGCTCCGCCAGCGGAGTGACCCCCCCGTACGCGCTCCCCCCCCGCGGCAACGCCGCGGCGTCGAGCACGCCGACGAGGTCGTCGCGTCCGTCCTGCCCCAGCGCCTCCATCTTCCCGTCCGCCTTGAGCGCCTCGCACGCCTTTCGCGCCGCGGCGAAGAACTCGAGCGGGAGGACGTCGTCGAGGACGACGAACCCGTCCTCGCACAGCGCTTTCGTCGCGTCCGCGGAGATCACGACGCGCGCGACGTCCGCCATCGTCGCCTTCCTTCCGCGTCGCGTCGGCCGCTCTCTTGCGCCCTCTTCTACTCCTCCTCCTCCTCCCGCGCCGCCGGCTTCGGCTTCGTCCTCCGCGGCGTTCCCGGACGGGACGCGCCCGAGCTCCGCGATCCACGCCGCCGCGGCGGCTCGGAGCGCGGGCTTCCTCGACGCTTTCGGCAGCGACGCGCGCGCGACGCGGAGCTCCGACGACGAGCACGCGAGCGATCTCGCCGCGGCGGCGATCGCTTCCCTCGCGCGCTTCGACGCCCCGACGTACGCGACGTCGTCGTCGCCGTCGCCGCCGTCGCCGCGCAGTAGCAGCGCGAAGACGGCGGGGCCGTCCGGGACGGCGTCCGGGCCGTCGCCGAGGGCATCAGCCAGCGGCGCGGACGTCGCGCGCGCGTCGCGCAGGGTGGCGCAGGGACGACGACTCGCGCTCGCGTCTTCATCGGTCGTCGCGACGCGCGCGCGCGCGGGGACCGCGCGCCGCGGGGCGCGCGCGCGCCGGCGGCGAGAGAGGGCGCGCGGCGAAGGCGGCGCGGCGGCGGCGCGCGGCGTCGACGCGCGCGCGGTCGCCGTCGCCATCGCGCGCGGACGTCGCTCGTCGCGCGCGCGGCGGAGTCGTCGAGACGGAGTTGGAAGAAGCTGACGCGGCGAAACCCTCCGAGAGTACGGTCTGTACTCGTACTCGTACGTCGTCCTTTCGGACTAGAACTCCATAGGGCGAGAAACGGCCGCAGGACCACCGCAGCGCAGCAGCGCACGGCGAACGCGGCGACCGCGACCGGCGACCGGCGAACGCGAACGCGAACGCTCGGCGGCGATGGCGTCGAAGCTTCTCGTCACACTCGTCACGCGCGCGCGCGTCGAGATCCTCAACACCGACGCGAGGTGAGACCATCACCCCGCGCCGTCCATCGCGTCGCCTCGTCCGCGTGCCGGCGCTTCCTCGTCGCCCCGCGTCGTCGTCGTCGTCGTCGTCGTCGTCGTCGTCGTCGTCGTCGTCGTCGTCGTCGTCGTCGTCGTCTGTCATCCGATCGATCGGTCGGCGGTCGCGATCGGTCGCTCGATCTGTCCGCCGGCGCGTCGTCCCGCGGCCGCATCGCGCTCCGGGACGCCGCGCCGGCGCCGGCGTCGCCCGCGGCGGCGGCGAAGACGACGACGTCGCCCGCGACGCGCCCGCTCGCCTCCCGTCGCGCGTCGTCTCGGCGCGTCCGAGGATTTTAGCGAAGAAGGGCGTCCGCCCGTCGAACTCGCCTCGCCTCGCCTCGCCTTGGACCGACTGACGCCTCCCCGCGCCTCTCCCACCGCCCATCCTCAGACCACCGCGACGACCGCACAACCGTCGCCGCGAGAGCGACCGAGCCGCGATCCACCACACGCACCGGCGCCATCTCACGCGGCACCACCGCTACGGCAGGCACTACCTCCGCGAGCGACGACGCGAATCCCCCGAAGAAGACGTCGTCATGTCGCCGTCCGTCGCCCTCCCCGCGACGAAAGAGCTCGGCCCGAAGCACTTCTGCCTCGACCAAGCCGACGACGGCGTGAAGACCATCGCGAAGTCGTTGCCGTGGTACGGCCCGAAATACTCCCCGCACGACGTCCCGTCCTTCTACGACGTCTCCGGGATCACGGAAGACCCGGCCGTGTTCCAGCTCGTGATCGATTTCTTCGTGGCGCGGTACCGCGCGCAGGGTCCCGAGAACGGCCCGACGCACATCGCCGGGTTCGACGCGCGCGGGTTCCTGTTCGGCCCGCCGATCGCGCTCGCGCTGAAGCTGCCGTTCGTGATGATACGCAAGGCGGGCAAGCTCCCGGGCGTGTTGGTCTCGAGCGGGAAGTACGTCACGGAATACTCCACGGATGAAACCGTGATGCGGGTCGGGGCGATATCGAGCGGCGACAGGGTGGTTCTCATCGACGACCTCATCGCGACCGGCGGGACCGCGCTCGCGGGGTTCGACCTCGTGGACCAGCTCGGCGCGTCCGTGCACGAGTTCGCCGCGATGGTGTCTCTGCCGTTTTTAGACGGCGTCGGGAAGATTCACGCGTACAGAGACGGGAAGTACGTGGACGTGCCGTGCTTCACGATGGTGGACGACAGCTCGATCGGGCCGGAGATGTGCTCGGACCCGCCGGAGGGGACGCCAAGGATGGTGAGCGCGGAGGACGCGGCGGCGACCGCGGCGAAGATCAAGGCGGCGAAGGCGAAGTGACGAGATGAGCGAGAGAGCGGCGCGCCAGCTTTCTTTTGGCGTTGACAGTTGATGAAAGCATTCATAATCCTCGGAACGTCCATCCACATCGCGATGGCGCGCGAGGGCGACGGCGGCGGCGTCGCGCCCGCCGCGCTGCCGCCTCTGTGCCGCCCGCTCGCGACGCGCGGCGACAAAACGACGTGGTCGCCGTCGAGCGCGAAGTGCGTCCTGAACGTCGCCCTCGACGCGCGCTTCGTCGAGGCGAGGCGTTCAGACGTTGATGTCGCGTCGTCTCGCCGGACGCCGTCGTCGTCCTCCTCCTCGGTCGTCGTCGCCCCCGCGGGGTGCCGCGTCTCGACGTCGCACGTCGTCGCGCTCGACGGCGTCATCGACGACGCCATGCGCGACGCGTTCCTGCGGCGGATCACGTCCGACGCGGACGCGGACGGCGACGGCGAGGGCGGCCCCGCGGGTCCGCGTTGGGAGCGACGCACCGCGGATCGGAACGGCGCCTCGCCGACGTGGGGTCTGACGCGCGACGCGCTGCGCGATATCGAGCTCGAGCACTCGAGAAACGACGACGCGTTCGTGGAGTTCCACTCGAGGCTGCAGGCGATGTACCCGGAGTGGATCGTGGCGCACATGCCCGCGGACGCGCTCGAGCGCGCGCCGACGGCGGAGGAGGACGACGGCGTCGACGACGACGACGACGACGACGGGGGCGCGCGCGAGCGCCGCTACCGCTGCGACGCGTTCGTCGCGAACGCGGCCACGCGCGGGGACGACTTCGCGTGGCATCTCGACGCGGACCCGTCGTCGTTCGACCCGGAGAGCGCGTGGGTCGAGGCGTACGGCGACTACGTCAACGGCGAGCCCGGCAAGCCCCTCTTCGTCTCCGCGTTGGTGTACCTCAACGCCGAGTGGAAGCCTGAGGTGCGTTCTATACACTGGTTCCCATACGACCGCGTTGGCGTGGTGAACGCCGTTCCTTAAAGACGTTTCCCGGTTTGTCTCTCCGCCCACCCCTCGCTTTCAATCCCGACACACCTCGACGCCTTTCAACTCCGTCTGACGCCTTTCAACTCCGTCTGACGCCTTTCAACTCCGCCCCGACGTTCGCTCGTATGGAACTACCCCGAGTGGGACGCGGAGACGATGTTCGCGGACAGCGACGGCGACGGCGGCGGCGTCGGGGCGTTCGTGCGGCCGGCGCCGGGTCGGCTCGTGCTGATGGATCAGGACGTGCGGCACAGGGTGTCGCCGCCGTCGGTCGCCGCGGGAGGCCGGGCGCGGTTTAGCCTCGTGTGGAAGTTGGTGTTTTTTCCGCGGGGGGGCGCGCGCGCGGTCGCGGGTCGCGCTCGCGCGGCGGGCATCGCGAGGGAGGCGTTCGGGAGACCTTCGCCGCTCGGGAGCGCGGCGAAGCTCGCGGCGATCGAGGACGCGATGCGACGAGGCGCAAAGCGTTCCGCCGCGGAGGAGGCGAAGGGCGACGGCGACGCGGGCGGGAGCGGAGGATTAAAAAAATAGACGCGTTCTGTTCGATCGACGTCGACGAATGAATGAATGAAGAATAGCCTAGCTACGCGACGCCGCGCGCGTCGCGTCGCGTCACTTCGCGACGAACGAGGACCCGCACCCGCACCCGCTCTCTGCGTTCGGGTTATCCGATATCGCGAACGAGCTCTTGATCATCTCCTCGACGTAGTCCACCGTCGCGCCCTTCAAGAACGTCAACGAGACGTCGTCGACGACGACCCTGGCGCCGTCGCGTTCGAACACCCGGTCGTTCGGCTTCACCCCCGGCGCGGAGTCCAGGGAGAAGCTGTACTGGAACCCGGAGCACCCGCCGCCGTCGACGGCGACGCGAAGCAGCGGCGCGCCGTCGTCGTTCGGTTGTTTGCTCTCGGCGCCCCCCTCCGTGATTCCCGAGGAGGACGCGGCTAATTCTCTGAGTCGACGCACGCACGCTTCCGTCAGCGCGAGGTCGTCGCGCGCGGTCGCCGCGGGCGTCGCGCCGCTCGGCGACGGCGCCGACTCCGACGCGAACGGCGCGATCGAGGACGACCACGCGCGGTGGGAGGAGGAGGAGGAGGACGAGAACGCGTCGCCGCCGACCGCGCGTCGCGACGGCGCGGAGACGAGCCGTCGCGACGTCGACGCGAGCGCGCCGCGAAGAACCCTCCCGAGCGCCCCCATCGGACGCCCTCCCTTCCTCGCGGGCGCCCGCCGCCTCCGCCTCGACGCCCGCCGCCGTCCGCGCCGCGCGAAGACGCCCGCGGACTCGAGCTCTTTCCGCGCGCGCGCGTTCGCTGTCGCGACCTCGAGCGAGACGCGCGAGCGGTGCCGTCCGTGCCTCGCGGAGTCCGCGCGTCGAGATCTGAGACGTGGCGCGCGGCAGCGGCGCGCGCAGACCGTGTGTGTGTTATTTCAAGTCTCCGTGACGTGCAGCCCTAGAAATCTGCTCGCTAAGGCAAAAAACAACTACCTGTATACGATCACGCCGCCCAAATCGGGCTCCTCCCCAAGACCTTCAGTCTCGTCGTTCTCACGCACACCCCGGTCATTGCTCCCTTCCTTCGCGCAGTGGCAGACGACTGGCAAACGAGCGATGAGAGGCACAACAACTTTTTACTGCCGGACTCGTGCGAGCGGCGTCACTTCGTATTCCCGTCGTCCCTCGTCTATCCTGCGCTTCTATTCTTCTTCTTCTCCCCATTCGTCGCGCGCGCGCACTACTCCTCTCCCTCGTCGTCGAGCCTCGCGCGCCGTCCTCGGCTCGGCGCGCGTCGTCGCCGTCGCCGCGCCCGCCCCCGCGCCCGCGCGCAGCCGCGCGCGCAGCCGCGCGCCGCCCGCCTTCGTCTTCCTTCCGCTCCTAAATACCAGTCGTCTCCGATCACCGTCCGCCCGATGTGATCCTTCTTCAGGAACAATTTCGCGGAAGCGGGCGCCAGGTACTTCCGGTTCGGGTCGTCGCCCAGGAACGGCTGAGGGTCGTTCCAGCGACGGCGGGGTGGAGTTGAAAGGCGTCAGATGGAGTCGAAAGGCGTCGCGGGCGGGGATTGAAAGCGAGGGGTGGGAGGAGAGAGACGCCGGGAAAAGTCCTTAAGGATCGGCGTTCACCACGCGAACGGGGTCGTATGGGGACCAGTGCGCGAGGAGGACGCACCCGGCGCCCCGGCTGCGTCTCCGCCTCCAACGCGAGCCGTTTCTTCGACTTTGGCTTTCCGAGCGCCACCCGACACTTCTCCACGAACCTCGCCATGGGCGCGTAGACGTCCTGGTTGGCGCCGCCGAACTCGCCGCCGGTGTTTAAGAACTTGCCGACGAGCTGGTAGCGGCTCTGCGTGAACGCGTCGCCCAGCACCGCGCGCGCGAGGTCGGCGTTGGTGAACGCGCGCGCGCGTTTTAAAGCGCTCACCTCGGCTCGGACTTCCGCGGGGGTGAGCCACACCGGGGAGTCGTCCGTCACGTCGACGACGCCGGAGACGTCGGGAAGGCCCTTCTCCTTCGCGCGCGCGGCGGCGCCCGCGGAGGCGGCGCCCGCGGCGGCGGCGCCCGCGCCTCCCGCGTTCGTCGCGTTCGCGCGCGTAGCTTTCAGCTGGTGGACGATGCCGTCCTTCCCGAGCAGCTTGTCGACGTGGAAGAAGTACGCCGCCGCGCGGTACGTCCCGTTCTGCGTCGCGGCCCACGGGTCTTTGTACTTCCCCGTCATGAACTGCGTGAACGACCCCGCGTTGACGCTGAGGACGCGCTGGAGCGAGGACGCCGTACTCCTCGAGGAATTTACGGATCTTACCCCGAAGCGACCCGGGGCTCGGAGCCTTCCACGAGTACGAGTACGTGTCCTCTAACCACTCGTCGTAAAAGTCGTTGTATCGCGCCGGGGTCTCGATGTTCACCTTTCCTTTGGGCATGGCGTCGTCCGTCCCGTGCACGTCCGCGGCGGATGGATCTGACGAGGCGGTCGAATGTGATTCGTATTTTTTAATTTTTAAACGCGCGCGGCTGTTTTTATTCCGCTTCTACTGTGCGTGTACTCGTCCACGCCGCTACCGCCGCCGCAACGCTCTCGCGGCGTCCGCGGACGTATCGCTCGCGGCTAACCTCCCCAGCGCCTTCCTCTCCCCCGCGCACTCGCTCCTCAACCCCACCCCCAACTCCCACACCCGCACGCCGTCGCCGTCCGCGCTCGCGAGATACTCCGGCAACGCCGGGTTAAACGCGAGCGCCTGCGTCGCGCCGACGCCGCCGCCCCCTCGCGCCGCGCCGCCGTCCGAGGGTTCCGTCGCTCGAAACGACGTCAACGGCTGCGACGCGTCCCCCGCGCCGCAACGAGACAGGTCGTACAACACGACGTCGCCGTCGGAGGTGCCGACCGCGAGCAACAGCGGCCGGTGCGGCGACCAGTCGAGCCCGAAGAGCGCGCCCTTCGACGGCCTTAGGGTCGAGGGTCCACACGAGCGAACGTCGGGGTGGAGTTCAAAGGCGTCAGACGGAGTTGAAAGGCGTCGAAGTGTGTCGGGATTGAAAGCGGGGGATGGGAGGAGAGAGACGACGGGAGAAAAAGTCCTTAAGGATCGGCGTTCACCACGCCGACGCGGTCGTGTGGGGACCGGCATGAGATAGAACGCGCCTCAACGTCAACAGCGGCGAAGACGCGCGCCTGGCGTACACCCGCAACGCGCCGTCCGCGCCCGCGGTGGCGAACAGCTTGCCGTCGCGCGGGCACCGCCGCACGCCGTGCACCGCCCCCGCGTGCGCGTCGTGCTCGTGCTTGATCGGCGACCGCAGGTTCGGGAGCGCGCCGCCGGCGACGGACGCGTGGAACTCCGCGCGCGACGCGGGGGTGTCATGCGTCGCGCATCTGAACACGCCGCCGCCGTCGCCGCCGGCGAGAAACGCCCCGGGGTCGTGCGTTTCACCTCCACCGAAATCGACGCACGAGACCCCCCACGTGACGACCCGCCCCTGGCTCCGCGCGTTCGCCGCGCGCAACTCGTACCCGTACGCGGGCGTCTCCATGCGCCCGACGTTCCACGCGAACACCCGCCCGTCCGTCCCCGCGGTGACGACGTCGTACGCGCGGTCCTTCTCGCTCGTCTTCGACGCCTCCGCGAGGTTAAACCGCCACGCCACGGCCGTTACCGGCTCCCTGTGCATCGCGTCCGAGTTTCCGCCGCTGCGCGCGATGCATCTCGGGCCGTCCTCGGCGCTGAGGTCGTGCACGGAGACGTCGCCGTCGAAGGACCCGCACGCGAGCGTCGCGGGACGCGTCGGGTGAAACGCGACGCACTGGATCGGGGTGGAGTTGAAAGGCGTCAGTTGGAGTTGAAAGGCGCCGAGCGCGGGTATTGAAAGCGAGGGATGAACGGTGAGATGCGCCGGGCAAAGTCCTTAAGGATCGGCGTTCACCACGCGAACAGGGTCGTATGGGAACCAGTGTACAGAACGCGCGCACCTGGATCGCGACGTCGTGCTCGATCGTGAAATCTGGTCTGTCCGCGCGCACGTCCGCGCGGCGGAGGTTCCAGACGCACACCGCGCCGGGGGTGTCGCACCAGCCGGTGACGTCGAAGCGGCCGTACGAAACGGCGAGGGAGTAGCCGTTACAGTTCCACGAGACGCCCGTCGGCTTCAGCCGCCGCCAAAATTTCGCGTCGGCGTCGTCGGCGTCTTCGGCGCCGTCCGTCGGCGTCGGCCGCGGCCGGAGCGTGTGCACGCACTCCGCGCCCGCGGCGTCGAACGGGTCGTCGTCGCCGCCGCCGAGCGCGCTCTCGTAGAAATCCTCCGCGAACGTCTCGCTCGCGGCGTTCTCTCGGAGCGCCTCCTCCATCGACGGCGTCACCGCGCGAACGAATCGCGCGAGGTCGTCGTCCTCGGACGCGCGCGCGTCCGAGGCTCGCGCGCTCGCGGGGTCCGTCGTCTGCGTCCCCGCCGCGCGCGTCTCGTACGACTGCAACCTGCGACGACGCGGACGACGGAGTTGGGGAGGATGAGCGATGGGCGATGAGCGATGGGCGGCGAGACGCGGAGAAGACGCGGGGAAGGGTGCGAGCGATTTGAAACGCGGTCGATCGACTCGAGTGTGGTGTGCCGACTCCGTCCGTCCGCGCGCGCACCTCGCGTTCCGCGCCTCGACCGGGGCGGTCCCGCACGCGGCGTCGGAGACGAGGAGATCGTCCCTCCACGTGGAGACGATCTCGCACGCGTCCCCGAGCGCGTCGGAGAGCGCCGCGGCGCTGACGGGGACCTTCGGTCCCCGCGCGCGAGGCATCGGATCTCGCGCGGGCGGAAGTGAACAGAAGCAGTCGCGTCTCTTCGTTCGTCGTGTCCGACGGATGACGTGCCGCATCGAGACCAGACTCGCTGGCGCGCCGACGGCGCGCGCGCGGCGGGAAGAAGAAGCGCGCGTCTCGAGCGAGGACCGCGGTCGTCGCGCGCGCGCGCGCTCGCCCGAGATGGGATGCGGCGTGTCCACGGCGAACGCCGGCGCGTCCGCGCCGTCGACCGCGCCGAGAGGCCGGTCGTCGTCCTCGTCGTCGACGGACGATCGCGTCTTCGTCGCGGCGTCCGCGTCGACGTCGAAGAAGAGGGCCCCGTCGCCGCCGGCGGCGAAGCGCGCGGACGACGAGCCGTTCTCCGTCGCGTACGCTGAACTCCTCGCGCCGGGGACGCCGCCACGAGACGGCGAGAAGGGCGGGAAAGACCGCGGCGGCGGCGGCGTCCGGTCGTCGACGCCGTCGAATGACGCCGGGACGACGGATCGTCCATCGGATCGTCGCGTCGTCGCGACGATCGCTCCGGGCGGCCCGCTCACGCAGGACGAGTTCGACGCGCGGCTGACGACGACGCGCGGCGTCACGCGGCGCGCCATGCCGAAGACCTCCTCCTCCTCCTCCTCCTCGCACTACGTCCTCTCGTTCGCGGCGGCGTCGCTGCGCGGGACGACGCCGGGGCGCCCGACGCGGCCGAACCGAGACGCGTTCGTCGCGATCGACGCCTTCGCGAGCGAAGACGACGAGTGCCTCTTCGCCGTCTTCGACGGGCACGGCGACGACGGCGACGCGTGCGCGCGGTTCGCGAGCGAGACGCTCCCGGCGCTGCTCCAGAGCGCGGCCGCGAGGCGAGGGCTCGAGCGCGGCGCGTCGCCGGACGCGATGTACGAGTGGGCGTTCGGCGAGTGCGACGCGAGGCTGCGAAAGCGCGGCGGTCACGACCTCGACGCCGACGCGAGCGGCGCGGCGGCGCTGGTGACGCGCGTGAAGGGCGCGAGGCTCGAGGTGGCGCACGTCGGGAACTGCAGGGTCGTCGTGGGAGAGGCGCGGGCGCGCGGCGGGGGGTGGGACCGGGGGGACGACGCGGACGTGGACGACGCCTTGGACGACGTCGCGCGCGAGGCGGCGGCGGACGGCGCGGCGGAGGTGAGACTGCTTCCCATACGACCCCGTTCGCGTGGTGCACGCCGTTCCTTAAGGACTTTTCCCGTCGTCACTCTTCACCCGCGCTTCCCTTTCAACGTTTGACCGGTAAGA
>Ga0181560_10003828_pt1 | contig 13772 bp, 14 predicted proteins | sample 011ome_20_FD_133751 | JGI IMG/M metagenome (GOLD analysis project Ga0181560, IMG submission 133751) | Coastal salt marsh microbial communities from the Groves Creek Marsh, Skidaway Island, Georgia - 011509CT metaG (megahit assembly) | ecosystem: Environmental > Aquatic > Marine > Intertidal...
CTCAAACCAAATATTAGTGCCTGTCCGATGGACCTGACTTCCAAACGGGCTAGCCCGTTCTCCAGTCAGATCCACCGGACAAGCTGGTTGTCGCTACCGGCCAAGGTGGTTGTCGCTGAACAGTGATGGAAGCGATGCGCTAGCATTTCATGCTTTGCCCATCAATATTGCCCAGATTTTGATGATATACGTCAATCGCGAACGAACACCGGCATGCAAAAACTAAATGATCAGATAATTCAATCAATCAGGAGAATTCCCATGCGCAGCGACGAACAAATCAGAGATGACATTCTGGAAGAAATTGATTTCGACCCGAAAGTCGAGTCAACCGATATCGGCGTCACGGTGAAAGACGGTGCCGTCACCCTTCACGGGACTGTTCACAGCTATTTCGAAGAACTCGCTGTGATAAAGGCAGCAAAACGCGTGAAAGGCGTGCACGCCATAGTCGAAGAGATCAAGATTAAATTTCCTTCAGACACCACAGTTGACGATAAAGACATTGCGGAACGTATTGCCAGTCTTTGCGAATGGAACACGAATTTTCGCAAGTATGACATCAAAGCCGAGGTCAAGAATGGTCGTGTGACATTGAGCGGCGCTGTGGATTGGCAATATCAACGGACGGATATTCGAGATCATGTCTCGCGATTGCGTGGCGTGGCTGGCGTAACAGATACTATCGTCATTCGGCCACATGCCTCACAAATAGATGTCAAAAACAAGATCTCGGCGGCTCTGCATCGCAGTGCTACGCTTGAAGCCTCAAAAATCAATGTCGAAGTCGTTGACGGCGCGGTCACGCTGAAAGGGCATGTCAAAGCTTGGTATGAGCGCCAACTGGCAGAGAACGCGGCATGGTCCGCGCCTGGCGTCACGAAAGTGGTCGATCAAATTCAGATTTCCTAAGCTGCTTTTGGCGATCCTGTGTAGGAGTTGATCTGGGTGTGCGTAAAGCGTGTCTCCCCTCAGGGTCGCCAGTCTAAATTCAGTGGAAAATCTGCTGTGGTAGCATTGGAGTGCGACCGATTAATTCGCCAGTCGGTTGCCGAACCATCAACACCTGACCCGTCACAGCCCATCAACTGGCGCGGGGTCGTCGTTCAATATGGCGGCAAATTTTTCCAGCTCCGCGTCTGAAATTTGAACTGAATGCGCGGAAGTGGGATAAGCGCCGCTATCCACGTCCGCCTTGAACTCACGAAATGCCGCGATCCGCTCTTGTTGAAGTCGGGCCAACTCGGCCGCAAAATTCCTGTAAGTTTTGGCATGTCTTGGTTTGTGGTCATCTGTGGAACCCAGCACATCTTCCGCAAAGAGATACTGCGCGTCCGCATGAGCCCCCGCCCCCATTCCGAGCAAAACAAGGTTTGTGCGTTTGGAAATCTCAAGCGCCACCCGATCAGGCACGACCTCCAACTCGACGCCAAAACAGCCGATCTCTTCGAGATGTTTGACGTGCTGCAAGACGTCCAATGCACTCTGGGCCGTTCTTCCCACAGCCTTAAACCCACCTGTCCAAGTGGCCTTGGATGGGATCAGGCCAACATGACTAACGACTGGGATACCGTCATCGGCAAGCGCTTTAATTGTGCTGAAAGACGAGGCGCAGTAGACGCAATCACCACCAATTTGCATAGCCCGGTGGGCCGCACGCAGGTAGTCTTCTTGTGTAATGACCTGACCGTAAAGAAGGCCTACTTGCACAAAACAATCGCCAGCCGCCTCGCGCATTTCTGGCGTCCACTTGGGATCAATAATCGACAACATATCGATGCCTGCGGCCGCGGCGGCTGCCGCTTCGCTAGGGGTGTCGACATAAAGCATTGTCAACTGGCGTTTGCCCTTAAGCGCGCGAATGTCGGCAACAGTTGGTCGGTTGTGGTATAGGCCCATGGTGGTCTCCCTGAACTCAGCTTGCCGTGACGGGTCTGAGTAGTTTTTTCAAATTGTGGTCTGGATCGCTCAAGGCTTTTGCGTCGATCCTGACGCCCGCCTCAATGAGCTTCTGAGCGAGTTTAATGTCCTTGGCGACTGCGTTGCCGATGCCAAGACCCGCAGCCCCTACGAGATGGCCAGCATCGTCGAGATAAAATAGAATCTCGCTTCCATTCGCATCCGTCCGCACTGCCGAGGGCGTGCCGCTTGTTTTGCCCACCGCTTGCAGTCCAAGATCATATTGATCAGACCAGAACCAGACTGGTCCCGCCAAAATAGCGGTGTCGCCCGCCATGTTGCGGCCCGCAATTTCGCCTTGATTATGGGCATTCTGCCATGTCTCAAAACGCTGTCCGCCAGCCCCTCCAAAAGACACATTCGCGCAGTCGCCGGCGGCGAAGATAGTTGGATTTGCCGTGTGCAGCATTTCGTTTACGCAGATGCCATTATCGGTTTTCACGCCCGACACTTCGGCCAGATCCGTTCGTGCTTGCACGCCAACCGCCGCCACGACGACGTCTGCGAAGATGGATCTGTCATCAACAAGATCCACATGTGTCGCTGTGATTTGTTTGACTTCAGCGCCACAGAATATTTCGACGCCCTCGGCCAAATGACGGTCCACAATCCGCTTGGCGAGGGACGGCGGCACGTTGCGCCCAAGTGGGTAAGGCGCGTATTCCAGAACTGTGACATGCACGCCTCGCGCAATCAGAACAGCGGCAAGCTCTAACCCAATAAGACCCGCGCCAACGATAACAACATGCGCACCCTTTTTCGCCTTGTCGTAAATTGCCATGGCATCGTTCGCCGTGCGAAAAGTAAGGGCGCGCTCGCCACCTGAACAGGTCAATTTGCGCGGAACGGCACCTGTCGCGAAAAGCAATTTATCATATTGCAGTGCGCCGCCAGAAGATAAAACAACCCGCCGCGTGGCGCGGTCTAGGCCTATTGCCTCAATTCCTGCAAGCAGGGTTATCTCTTTGTCGGCCAAAGCTTCGGCAGAGCAAATGAGCTTTTCAGTGCCACCTTCTTTGTCGGGTGTCGACAAGGGCGGGCGCTCATATGGCAACCCTTTCTCTTCGGACACTATAGTAACCGGTGCGAGATAGCCTTGCGCCCGTGCCGCAAACGCCGCGCGGACGCCGCATTCGCCTCCACCTATGATGACAATGCCTGTCACCTTAGACCGCGATCAAAACGCGGCCGTTCTCGACCTTGACGGGGTAGGTTCCAAGGTTCACGCAAACTGGCGCGCGCATGGCTTCACCCGTGCGATAATCAAACTGTCCGTTGTGCTTGGGGCATTCAATAACGTGATCCATCACGAGACCGTCTGCGAGATGCACGTTTTCATGGCTACATAGCCCATCGGTGCAGAAATACTGATCATCAGGCGATCGGTAAATCGCGAAGGTGCGCCCTTCGTGGTCAAACCGAACTACATCTTCCTCGTCAATATCATCTGCAGCGCAAGCATCTATCCAGGTGGTCATCGGTCATCTCCTTATTCTGCGGGCATTGCATTTGTTTAGCCAAGTGCACCTTTGTGCAGCCCCGTGTGATACGGACGCGCGGTTGCGGGTAAATCGCGAGATAAAAATTCGTCGTGATAGGTCAATTGCCGCAGTAAAATCGGCCAGACCTCGCGGTAGGCGCTGACAATCGAAGCATTTGCTGCGGGGACATCGTGTTTGATCATCTCATGCAACTCGGGCAAGCGGTGATAAGGCACCATTGGGAACATGTGGTGTTCGACGTGATAGTTCATGTTCCAATAAATGAACCGGCTCACCCTGTTCATATAAACCGTCCGGCTGTTCAAGCGGTGATCAATGACATTGTCGGCAAGCCCCGCGTGCTGCAAAATACCCGTCATGACGTGATGCCAAGCGCCGTAAAGACGGGGCAAACCGATAATCATAAGCGGCAAGACTGACTGCGTTGCAACGGCAAGCACAATGACGGCTGCATAGACCACGACCCAATTTCGGGCGACACGAATAACTTTGTAATGCTCGCTTTCAGGGATGTAGGTTCGCTCTTCTGCGTCCAATTGACCCGATGCGTTCAGGATCATCCGCTTCCAACCGCTGAACGCGTCCAGAATCCCAAAGAAATTCAGGAAAATGCGAAAAAGCGCAGGCGGACGCATCGCCACGATCTCGGGATCGCGCCCGACAATGACCGTATCTGTATGATGGCGCGCATGGCTCCATCGCCAAGTGACTGGATTGCGCACCATGCAAAACGAAGCAATCTGATAGACCCAATCATTATATTTGGCGGTCCGGAACGGCGTGCCATGCCCACATTCGTGCCAGCGGCTATCCATCGCGGAACCATAGAGAACACCGTAAGCCAGCCAGAATGGCGCGGACCACCAAGACGGCCAAAGCGCCACGCCAATCGCCGCAAACACCAACATCGCGCCAAACAAGATAATCGTGTCGCGGATCGCAGGCTGGTCCTCGCGCTTCATGAGTGCTTTCATCTCTTTGCGATCAATATCGGAGTGATACCATTCGGCAGCGGCGAGGCCGTTTTCGACCGCGCGCTTGGCGTCTAGTCCAAGCAGTGAATAATCCCGTTTCGCCATCATCGTCTCCCAATGTCTGCGTTGTTTATTGATAACGATGGTTGATCTGAATGTCTCATTCTCGGATTGAATATACCTCAATTTGCATCAATACTGCCCATCAAATTGATGTAATTAAATCAACGGATGCCATGTCAAAACACCCAACTATCAAGGATCTCGCACGGGCCGCTGATCTTGGCGTCGCAACAGTTGATCGCGCCCTCAATGGCCGTCCGAACGTCAGGCAAGAGACTCTCGACAGGGTTCTTAATGCGGCTGAACGTATCGGCTATCCAACCCGCGCCCTCTCGAAGCGGCGCGACGATGCTATAAGACCCTTGGTGCGGTTCGGGTTCGTTTTGCACAAAGGCAGCCAAGAGTTTTACCAGAATTTCGCCCGCGAATTGCAGCGCGCCGTTGACCTGCGCACCGACATTCGCGGGCGCGCCACGATCCGTTTTGCGGCGTCTCAAGCACCGGAGGATTTTGCGTCCGCGATTTCAGAAACCGCTCGCCACTGCGACGCAATTGCGACCTCAGCCATCAATCACCCAACGCTGACGGACCTTGTCTCGGATTTGACCACTGCAGGCACGCCTGTTTTCGCACTCCTGAATGATTTTGCGCAGGGCGTTCGGCAAAACTTTCTCGGCCTCAACAACGTGAAAGTGGGGCGCATTGCGGCATGGGCGATTGTGACCCAAGTGCGCGAGGCAGGCAAACTTGCGGTCTTTGTCGGCGGCAACCGCTGGCATGGGCACCAACTGCGCGAAACAGGATTCCAAAGCTATATCCGAGAGTATGCGCCGGAATTAAAGGTGCTTGATACCGTCGTGAACCTTGAGACACGGCAGGTGACTTATGAGGCGACGTTGGAGTTGCTAAACCGCCAACCCGATCTGCGCGGCATTTATGTGGCGGGTGGTGGGATGGAAGGTGCCATCGCCGCTCTGCGCGAAGCACGTCCAGCGGGCAAAGTTGCGCTGGTTGTGAACGAACTGACGACCGATAGCCGAAAAGCCCTGATCGATCGTTATGTGACCATGGTCATCGCGACACCGTTGCAGGAGTTGTGCCGCGATCTTGTTGCAGCCATGGCCGATGCCGTGCTGGGCAAACCCAATGCCACGGCCAGCCAGCATTTCATGACGCCACAGCTCCATGTCCCTGAATCTTTCTGAACGAAACTGCCGATTTCAGGCGTCACGTTCCATGATCCACTCCACCTCGGGTGCGGCGACGAAGCGCCATTTGCGCAGGGGGCCGGCCATGACGTTGAGGTAATACATTTCGAAGCCGTAGGGCGCGCCGCAGGGGTGGTGTCCGCGTGGCACAAGCACCACGTCGCCGTCCGACACGGCCATCGTTTCGTCTAGCCCGCCATCATCGGTATAGACGCGCTGAATGCCAAAGCCAGAGGCGGGGTTGATACGGTGGTAATAGGTTTCTTCCAGATAGGTGATGCGCGGAAAGTCGTCTTCGTCGTGGCGGTGGCTGGGGTAAGATGACCAATGGCCTGCGGGCGTAAAGACTTCCGTGACCAAAAGGCTGTCGCAATAGTCCTCGTTTTCCATCGCGATATTGTTGATGTAGCGGGTGTTGGTGCCGCGGCCGCGTTCGGTGAGCGTGATCCCGTCAGGCCCAATTCTGCGCGCGGCGTGCCCACCTTTTCCGGGTGCCGTGCAAACCGCAATCACACAATCCGTCTGCGCCGCAGCCGTCCAGTCGCTGCCATTTGGCACATACAAACAATGCGGTGGGGTCTTTTCAAACACATTCATGCGGTCGCCCAAGACGCCCCAATCCTGCCCTGCCCCCGTGATCTGCGCCTTGCCCTCAACCATGACCAAGATCACCTCACGGTCACCCGTCGCCTCCGCCATGCTCTCGCCTGCACGCAAGCGATAAAGGCCAAAGCCTACATAGCGCCAGCCTGCACTTTGTGTAGTAATATCATGCACTTTGCCGTGGGTCCCGAATGGTTTGCGAAGCAGATCAGCCATGGCTTTAGTCCTTATATTTCTCGGGATCGAAGATGATGAAGAATTCATAGGCCGCAAATAATCCGGCAGCGCCAAAAAGAACGGCCCAGCCCGGGCTTGCTGTGACAAGTTCGACGATTGTCCAACCGCCGATCGCAGCAACCGTCAAAACTCGCCGCCAAACAGGCAGAAAGAACGGAACGCGCAAGTTAAAGAATGTCATGTCTCATCCTTCGACGGTCAATCCCGATTTGCCGCAAACTGCGACGATATGATCGTAACCCAGTTTGGAATATTCGAACGGCGGCGCCTTGGCGGGGTCCTGTTCGGCCTCGACCACGATCCAGCCATTATAGTCCATCGCCTTCAGCTTGTCGGTAATCGCTTGGAAGTCAATGCAGCCCTCGGGGTCGCCCGGCACCGAGTAGACACCCGCCGCCACGCCATCGAGGAAGCTTTTGTCTTCGGCATGGACCCAGTCCAGCACAGGTTGGCGCACATCCTTGAAGTGGACATGATGCACACGGTGGCCCCATTTATCCAGCACTGCAAGCGGATCCGCACCGGCAAAATGCAGGTGGCCGGTATCGTAAAGCAATGTCAGGTCATGGGTGGAACCCTCCATAAGCCAATCGATATCCTCGGCGTCCTGCACCATCGCCCCCATGTGGTGATGATACGACAGCACACAGCCCTGATCAGCTGACCATTTGGCCAGCTCCGACAATTTCGCACCATAAGCCTTGACCGCGTCGCGGCTCAGCTTCGGGCGCTGGCTGACAGGGCGTGCGATGTCGCCTTGAATGGTGTTGGAGCATTCGGCGTAAACGATGCAAGGCGCATTCAGTGCCGCGAACTGTTCCACCTGCTGGCGGATCGCCTCTCTTTCGTCGGTGATGCTGTTCACCATCAGATTGCCCGAACACCAGCCACCACAAAGCGCCACGCCGTAACGGTCCAGATAGGCGTGCAGACCTTCCGTATCCGCAGGCATCCGGCGGCCACGCTCAACACCCGCATAACCGATGCGGCCTGCGTCCTCCATCGCGCCTTCCGTTGTGAAGGCGGCTGTCAGGTCCGGCAGATCATCGTTCTGCCATGCAATCAAAGAGATACCGATCTTGACACTCATTGCGTGTTTCTTTCCTTGATAGCAGCCTCATAGGCCGCGCGTTTTACGTTCACTTCGTCGCGGGTGCTGACCTCTGGCACAGCCACATCCCACCATGTGCCGCCGTCAGGCGTGCTTGGATAGGGGTCGGTGTCGATCACTATCACATAAGGCCCTTGGATATCGCCACGTTTGGCCAGCGCGTCTTCCAGTTCCGCGATACTGCCGACCTTGACGCTGGTGGCCCCCATCGCTTCGGCGTGTTTAGCAAAGTTGATCGCCGAAGGCTGCGTGTGATAGCTATGCTCCAACAGGTTGTTGAACTCGGCATTACCTGTGCCCATCTGTAGCCGGTTGATACAGCCATAGCCGCGATTGTCCGTCACAACCACGGTAAAGCTGATCCCCATCATCGCCGCCGTCGCCATCTCGGAGTTGGCCATCATATAGGTGCCGTCGCCGGTAAAGCAGATCACGTCGCGCTCCGGCTCCGCCATCTTTATGCCCATGGCGCCCGCGATCTCATACCCCATACAGCTAAAGCCGTATTCCATATGGTAACTGCCCGGACGGCCCGCTTTCCAAAGCTTGTGAAGCTCGCCCGGCATGGTACCCGCCGCACACATCACAACCGTATCTGCGTTGCTCGCACGTTGAACCGCCCCCACGACCTGCATGTCGGTGGCTAAGCTATTGTTTGTCTCAGGCGCGTCCGTCAGGGGGTCAACTTTGCCAAACCAGTCGGATTTGAGCCCCGCGACAGAAGCCGTAAACGCATGCCCGCCCAATGAGTGGCTCAGCTCTTCAAGCCCGACCCGTGCATCCGTCATAAGCGGCATCGCGCCATGTTTCTCGGCATCATAGGCTGCGACATTAAGGCTGACCAACTGCCGTTTCGGATTGGCAAAAAGCGACCACGACCCCGTCGTAAAATCTTGGAAACGGGTCCCAATACCTAGCACCAGATCGGCCTCGGCACAGACCGCATTGGCAGGCTCCCCACCTGTCACTCCGATCGGGCCAAGGTTGAGCGGATGGTCCCAAGGCAGCGCAGATTTCCCCGCTTGGGTTTCGGTCACGGGGATGTTGTGGGTTTCGGCGAAGGTGCGCAACGCGTCAAACGCCTCGGAATAATGCACACCGCCGCCCGCGACGCTCACAGGGCGCTTTGCCGCTTTGATCGCATCCACTACCCGCGCCAATTCTTGGGCATCGGGCCGCACGCGGCGCTGGTGCCAGATCTTTGGCGCAAAGAAAGTCTCGGGGTAATCAAAGGCTTCGGCCTGCACATCTTGGCAAAACGACAGCGTCACAGGGCCACATTCGGCGCGGTCCGTCATCGTGCGGAACGCGCGCGGCAGCGCCGTCATAAGCTGCTCAGGACGCGTGATCCGGTCAAAATATCGGCTGACACTTTTGAAACAGTCATTCGCGGTAACAGTTCCATCGCCAAAATCTTCTATTTGCTGCAACACAGGGTCAGGTCCGCGATTGGCAAACACATCGCCGGGCACCAGCAGCACCGGCAAACGGTTCACATGCGCCAGCGCCGCCGCCGTCACCATATTGAGCGCACCGGGCCCAATGGAGGAGGACACCATCATCGCGCGACGACGGCGCGACTGTTTGGCATAAGCGATCGCGGCATGGGCCATCGTCTGCTCATTATGGCCGCGCCATGTCGGAAGGTCGTCTTGCGCATGATAAAGCGCCTCGCCCAAGCCCGCCACATTCCCATGCCCAAAGATCGCCCAGCAGCCCGCGATAAACGGTTCACCACTTTCGGTGCGCTGCGCCGCGACATATTTCACCATCGCTTGGGCTGCGGTTAGTCGGAGTGTTTTCGTCATGATTTAGCCCCTTCATTGGCAACGGCACGTGCGTCATCCCAAATCTCACAAAGACCGCTAAAACGGCCCGCCATCTGGGTCACGGCCTCCGCGTCGCTCATCTCGCCCTTCATCCATGCTCGCGCAGCATCCCCAAAGATTGTGCGCCCGACAGCGAACCCTTTGACCAAGGGTTGCTTCGCGGCCATCGCAAAGCTAGCGGCGAGTTCCTTTTCGGGGGCATCCAGACCCAGCACAACGATCCCGCGCGTGCGCGGGTCATTGCGCTCAATCGCGGCGACTGCATTGGACCATGCCGCGTCGGTCTTGAACGGCTCCAGTTTCCACCAGTCAGGATAAACGCCAATGTCGTAGAACTGCTGGATCAATGTCGGCGTGGTCGTGTCGTCCAAAGTCCCGACCTTCGACGGGATCAGTTCCAGCAGAAACTCCAAGCCATTGCGACGGCTCGCCGTCCAAAGGCGCTTGACCACGTCCTCCTGTTTGGCGCGCGTTTCAGCGTCATCGTCAGGGTGCGCAAACACCAAGAGCTTGACCACGTTTTCACGGGCCCATTCGCCCAAACCACCGTAGTCGGGGCCAAGTTCAGGCTCTAGCGTGATGGGGCGTGATGCGGGCCATTCGGTCGGTCGGCCAATCCAAAGGCCGCTGCCCGAGGCCCGATGCAAAGCAGATCGCCCGATCCGGTTGTCGCAAAGAATACCGTAGCCCGCCTGCCCGCCTTGCACGTTCAGCGCAGCATCCAAGCAAAGTTCCTTGAACGCGCCACCCTTTGCCGGCGTATACCCTTCCATTTCCTCAAGCTGCATGCGGTGGTCAAATGCAAAGGTCTTCACGCGCGACCAATCGCCTTTGCGGTTTGTGGCCCAATGGATCTGCTCCAACTCCGCGTCGTTGCGCAGATCAGCTCGCTTAACACCGCGTGCAAGAAAGAACTGCAACTCCTCCCAGCTCGGATAAGCAGGTGTGCAGCCATGGCGGCTCACGGCAAAAGCACCGCAAGCGTTGGCGTATTTGAGCGCCGTTGGCCAGTCTTCACCGTCCAGCCAGCCCTTGAGCAAGCCCGACATGAAGCCATCGCCTGCCCCCAAAACGTTAAACACTTCTATGGCAAAACCGGGGCCGGTTTGTCCCTCATCAAGCGTATCTGGAATATCACCGGTAAAGGCGACCGCCCCATCAGCACCGCGTTTGCACACAAGTGCCGCCCCCGACACGGCACGCACCGCACGCAATGCCGCGATCGTATCCGTTGTACCGCCCGCAATGTGGAATTCTTCCTCGGTCCCGACGATTAGATCGAACAGATGCAGGCTCGCTTGCAACTTGGCCGTCACGGCCGCACTTTCGACAAAGCGGCTTTCGCCGTCACCATGCCCCGCAACGCCCCAAAGGTTCGGACGGTAATCGATATCCAAGGCGGTCAATAGCCCGCCCTCGCGAGCAATGTTCAACGCCTTGAGGGTCGCGGCCTCGACCTGTGGATGCGACAAATGCGTGCCCGTCGCCACCACGGCGCGGGCTTGGGTGATAAAGGCAGGGTCTATGTCGTCAACCGTCAACCCCATATCGGCGCAATTCTCGCGGTAGAAAATCAGCGGAAAGCTTTCTTGGTCACGGATACCTAAAAGCACAAGGGCCGTCAGGCGGTCGGGATCGGTTTTGACCCCGCGGGTATCAACACCTTCCCGCGCCAGCTCTTCGCGAATAAACCGCCCCATATGCTCGTCACCAACGCCGGTAATGACCGCAGACCGCAACCCTAGACGCGCTGTTCCGCAGGCAATATTGGTCGGCGAGCCCCCAATATACTTATTGAAGCCCCCCATATCCTCCAACCGCCCACCAATTTGGGCACCGTAAAGATCGACCGAGGATCGGCCGATGGTGATGAGATCAAGTTTCGTCATATGATGCCTCTTGGATATTCGGGAACGACCTAGGTCAGGACAGTTTGATGGCCTGCCCTGTTTCGACAGATCTGAGTGCGGCGTCCGCAAGCTCAAGTGCTTTCAACCCGTCAAAGCCCGTCGTTGGCGTCGGTGTTTTGTTTGCGACTGCGTCTACAAAGGCCGCGATTTCGTTGGCATAGGCCGCAGTGTAGCGGGACATAAAGAAGTTCAGCAGCGGTGGCCGCGTATAGCCCGCCCCATTGGCGATCTCGATACGAGATTCGCGGTGGTTTTCAGCTAAGACAGACCCCGACGAGCCATGCACTTCAATCCGCTGATCGTAGCCATAGGTCGCGCGACGGGTGTTGTTGATTGTGCACTGTTTGCCACTCGCGGTGGTCAGGATCACATTGACGCTATCGTAATCACCTAAGGCCTTGATTGCAGGATCGGTTAATACAGATGCAGCGGCTTGGACTGTTGCGACTTCTTCGCCCAAAAGCCAGCGAGCCACGTCGAAATCGTGGATCGTCATGTCGCGGAAGATGCCACCAGAGCGTTTGATATAGTCGGCAGGCGGCGCACCTGGATCTCGGCTCGTGAGCGTGACCATTTCTACGTCGCCGATCACACCGTCATCAATTGCTTTCTTAAGGGCCATAAAGTCGGGATCGAACCTGCGCTGGAAACCGACCATGAGGGTCGCCTTTTCCTGCTCTACCACTTTGATGCAGTCTTTCACGCGGTCAAGATCTAGATCGACGGGCTTTTCACAGAACACCGCTTTGCCTGCGCGGGCGAATTGTTCGATCAGGTCGGCGTGGGTATCTGTCGGCGTGCAGATCGCAACCGCGTCAACATCATCGCTCAGGCGAATTTCTTCGATGGTGCGGATGTCGCAGCCATATTTATCCGCGACAGATTGCGCCGCTGCCGCAATAGGATCGGCAATGGCAACAAGGGTTGCTGCGGGCGTGGACGCAACGGCTTGCGCGTGGACTTGGCCAATACGGCCAGCGCCAAGAATTGCGAAACGAACGGTCATAGGGTTCTCCAGTCTACCGATAGGTCGGTGTGTTGTATGGTTGAATTGAGTATTGCGTTTGCCCAGTTGCCACCGCCAAACTCAAACGACGATGCCACGCTACAAAAGGGCGTATGAAAGATGCGGCCACCAAAGCCGTAGCCGACGAGTCCAAGTTTCATTGAAACCTCGAAAAATTAGAATTCTATAAATCGGGAAAAAAGACAGGCGGAAACGCGGCTTTTAAGCTGCGTCTTCGTAACCTTCTTGTGTCTTTGCACCCGTGATGTAGGCCACGACATCTTCGCCTGTGACCTTTTCGGCCTTGATGTCGATATTTGCGCAAATGCGCCCGCGCCGAAACACGATCACGCGATCTACGAGATCAAAGACCTGTCGCATGTTGTGGCTCACCAAAATCAACGGCTCGCCTGCTTCTTTGAGCGTGCGAACAATGTTTTCGACTTGCGCGGTTTCCTGCACACCAAGGGCAGCCGTCGGCTCGTCCATGATGGTCAGTTTTGAATGAAACGAGGCCGTGCGTGCAATCGCGACGCATTGGCGCTGCCCCCCTGACATATTCTCAATGGTGTTTCGAATATTGGGGATTTTGACCCCCGTCTTTTCCAACGCAGCCATCGTATCGGCGTGCATGGCTTTGTAATCAAGCCTGCGGAACGGGCCGAGCCAGTTCCACATTGTCTTTTCGCGCCCCAAGAACAGATTGTCAGGCACGTCAAGGTGATCCGCCAAAGCGAGGTTTTGAAACACAGCTTCGATCCCCGCCTCTCTGGCATCAAGAGGGCCTGCGAAATTCACTGGCTGACCATCAAAGATGATCTCGCCGCGAGTCTTTTGCTCGACCCCTGTAATCTGGCGCACGAAGGTAGATTTACCCGCACCGTTGTCGCCCATAATGGCCACATGCTCGCCTTTGCGCAGGATGAAATTGGCATCTTCGAGTGCATGCACGCCGCCATAGTGCTTGGTCAACCCGCGCGTTTCAAGAATGATATCGCTCATTGTATAGCTCCTTTATCCGCGCGCGCTGCCGCGCCGTTGCCGCCATTGATCAAGTACGACTGCTGCGACAATGATCCCACCTTTGACCATCTCTTGGTAATAAGCATCCAGTCGCAAATAGGTGAACCCCGAGATAATAACGCCGAAGATCATCGCGCCCAGCACCGTACCAAGGATCGATCCACGCCCCCCCGAAAGAGAGATGCCGCCGATCACCGCCATGGCGATCGCGTCCAGTTCATACATCACACCCATACCCGCTTGGGCAGTCAAGTTCTTGGAGGTCAAAAGGACCGCCGCAAATCCCGCGAGCATGCCTGCGATCATATAAACCATGACCTTTTGGCGACGCACATTGATCCCCGACA
>Ga0181560_10003850_pt1 | contig 13712 bp, 11 predicted proteins | sample 011ome_20_FD_133751 | JGI IMG/M metagenome (GOLD analysis project Ga0181560, IMG submission 133751) | Coastal salt marsh microbial communities from the Groves Creek Marsh, Skidaway Island, Georgia - 011509CT metaG (megahit assembly) | ecosystem: Environmental > Aquatic > Marine > Intertidal...
ACACCACACTCGGATCCGTCGCAACATCAAACGCGATTCGTTTCACTCGAAAATATCGTTTGCGTTGACCGGTTCGTGAAAGCTGAAAGTGCAAGTCGTCGTGAAATTTCGGAAACGTAAGCGTCGCCAATCGCAATTTCTCCAACGGGTTGTTGCGAGCGCTTGCGCTCGCGACTTTCTCCCTCAACATCGAATCTTTGCTCGCACCAACACCACCACCACCACCACCAAACTGGTTTCTCGACTTTTCTAACCACGACAATATCCGCGACGATTGCACGATTCTATCTCCGTAACCCGCAAACAACGGCGCTAAAACTTTTCTCGCGTTTGACCGAACCGACCAATTCCACGTCGCCCACGCGCGAGTCAAACCTAAACTCCCCATCGACAACACGAACGCGTACAAGGCGCCAAAAATGCCAACGTTATCATTACTGCTACCACTTTTACTACGATTACTAAACATTGGCATCAAAAACATCCCACTCACGAAAACTCTGACGAAAACAAACGCCAACGCGTCCGTCGCTCTCTTCGCTTTCCATCGCGTCGCGTTCCTCAAGCGCGCTTCGTTTAACCGCTTCGAACTCGAAGACCCCGCGAATTCAGGAAGCGCAATCCCGTGACTCGAATCTAATAAATCTCTCGAGATGAGAAACTCCCCGCCGCACGACGACGACGACGACGACGACGACGATGCTCCCCCGCCGTTGTTGCCGCTCGCCGCCGGCCGCCCGCCTCTCGCCGTGACCAACGAAATCGGCACCAGAAGGAGGAAAAAACTCGCAGACGTTCTCGCAAAAGTTGCGAACGTAGCGCGGCGCACCAGGAACAGAAGGAAGTAAAAAGCAGACACCTGTATCGTCGTTGTTGTTGTTCGTTTATTCCGCAATCGCAGAGAGAGAAAGAGAGAGAAAACGAATCAGAAAGAGAGACGATGATATCGATAAAAAGGGGAAAAGCGCTCTCTTCCCCTCTTTTGGGGAAAAGTAATTTGAATTTTGCGCGCAAAACTTTCTCTCTCTTTCGAGTGAGAATGATGATGACGATGATACGACGACGAGTAAAAAAACGTACCGGTGCGGTGGCACCGAGCGACGCCCAGATGACGCACGCAACCGTTCGGAAGAACGCGACGTCCGATAGGTCTTTCTGCCAAAACTCTTTTCGGTATCGGTCCATCTTCGGTTTATTATTTTATGAAGGCGAAAGTAGGGGACGACATGAAACGTCTAGTGTTTAGGGTTTTAGTAGGGAGTTGAAAGAGGCGAAGGGGAAGACGCGCCGGAGAGAAAACATACAGAGGTATCGACTCGCGTCAAATAAAAAGGTTTAGTTTTAATCTCTCTCTCTCTCTCTGGGTGCGCGTGTGTTGTCTCACTGCTATTGTTACTTGGTATTTGTTCATCACGTTTTACTTCTTCTTCTTTTTCTTCTTTTCGTCCTCCGCGTCCTTCTTCTTGTTCCCGGCTTGCGACAAGATGCAATTCCACACGATGGAACAGCACGACATGTACAAAACCTGCCTGTTCACGGGCACGACGGCAAAGTTAATCGCACTCGCGGGCACCCAAAACGCCCACCCTTTCTGCAACGTCGGCAACGCGTCTCTCTGCACTTTCTCCGTCCAACTCGCGACGGTGAAGGTGTTCGTCAGCGCTTGCGACCAGGCGAAGAAGCACGCCACCACCACCGGTCCGAGCGCCGCTTGGTTCAAGAAAACTTTCGTCGCGAACGGTTTAAGGTTAGACGCCGCCATCGAACCCGGTACGGTCGGCCATTTTTTACCCAAATATATGTACCAGACGTGTTGCAACGGTCCGTAAAACGTCAGGTTGAACAGAGACTGTCGCGCCGTTCGATAGTAGTCGTATTTATCGCTTCCTTCTTCTTCTTCTTTCCGTGGTGTCCCTTTGGGAAGAGGTTTTCCCCGTTTTTGCAACGTCTGCGCGACGCAATCGCCGACGATGCCTAACCCAGCGCTCGTGAGCGCAGATTTCATCATCGGCGGTAAACCCGACTTTGAGAAAGACGACGACGACGATGAAGAAGAGAAAGAGGAGGACGAAAATCGCGACGACGCCATCGTCGTCGTCGTTTGCGCGCCTCCTCCTCCTCGCGGAGACGACGAGAGACCGTTGAGGGATTTCCCCCCAAAACCGTCGCATTTTTTACGCATCGCGCAGCGCTTCCAAAACTCCTCCCCGCGACGACGAAAACGGCTGCTGCCTCCTCCCGCTCTGTTTCCACCGCCCGAGTTGAACGCGTCCGCGCCGAACTTTCCGAGCGCGAAAAATCGCATCGTCGTCGTCGTGTTTTTTATCGTATTATTAAAAGTTGTTTGTTTGCGTGTGTGTGTTCTGAAGTAAAAAAGAAGCGGAGATGCGCGTAAAAGAGCGTATTCGTAACGCGTACGAATAACGCATCATCACATAATGCATCACCCGCCGCTAATCGGTGGAATAATCGCCACTTCATCGCCACCTCGCACTAAATCCTCGTCGCTCTCGCAATATTCTCGCTCCACGCTCACCGCGCACGTTTCTAAAATCGCCGCCAACTTTTTCCCGTGTTTCTTCGCCAGCGTTCGCTTCAACTCGGCGACGGAGATTTTATTATCAGTAGTAGTAGCAGGATTAAGGGCGATTTGTTCGGAGGCGATTTGGCCTTCGGTGGCCTCTCGCGCCGCGGCAAAGTAGAGGACGGTTATCATATATCGTCTCTCTTTCTCTCTCTCGCAGGCGCGTGATCTGTGTTTTATTTTTGTAACGCAGAGGCGTGTGTCGTGTATGACAAAAAACTCTCGCGCGTGTTCTACAACCGCGACTCGAGATGAACTATTATATTCGGTCTCTCTCTCTCTCTCTCTCTCTTTCTCTCTGCTACGCCATCATCATGCTGCTAAACCTCCAATCTCCAATCTTATCGCTCTCTCGTTTTAAATTTTTCTTAATCTTTTCGACCAAGTTTGGATCTTTCTCGCGCAACTCTTTCAAGCTTTCGCCGTCGATGGCGAGCGCTTCGACGTAGCCGCGAGCGACGATGGTCATTTGGCGCGGATTGCCGGTTAATAACGCTTTACCGCCAAAATGACCGCCAGGGGCGAACGTTCTGACGATTTTACGGATTTGTTGCGGGTTTCTCATGTTTATGAGTTCGTTTTCGTCAAAGTCGGCGTCTCTGGCGACCATCGCGGCGCGGCCTTTGAGGACGACGAAGAAGGTTTTGTTCTTGTCGCGGTCGCCTTCGCGGATGATTTTTTCACCGGATTCGTAGCGGCGCTTTTTTGCGGACTCGACGATTAACGCGCGTTCATACGGGGACATGCCTTTGAAGACTTGGACGGAGTCTATGAGTTTTTTGTCGCGCGATTTTCGCCAGCTCGTTGAGAGTTGTTCGCGGTATTCGATTTCGTCCATTTTCTTGGCGTAGTAGCCCATCATGGCGTCGCCGTCGGTGAGAAATCGGACGTGGCCGACGTGAATCGGTCTTGGTCATTGTCGTCGTCATTGTCACCTTCTTTCGTCGACGTTTTCTTCTTTTGTCCGCGCAATCGTTGCGCACGCAACGTTGCTCTCTTAAAATCCATCTTGTCTACGACTAAACACGTCGTCGAGGTTTTCGCGACGACGGTTTCCCCGGCTCTGTGGTTGTCGTGAATCAACGATTGCTCGCCGAAATACGACCCAGAACTGGCCACGCCAGAGTTTGGCGTCAACGTTTTCCCGCGAACGATCAATGTCATCTCCTTCTCTACTTCGCCACTTTTGCTAATCTCCTGTTTTGGCTTGAACACTTTCACTCTACACATCTTCGCCAGCTCGTTGGAGACGTCCTTGTCGAAAATCCCAAGCTCACGAAATCGTTTGGCGTTCATATCTCTGACTATAACCCGTTCTTTCCCGGTGATGTACTCTAAAATACTAAACATAGCCGCATAGTGCGGCGCAGTTCTCAAAAAGTGCGGAACTGCGCCTTTATACAATTTTAACGGTCCTTCTTTCAAGACGATGTATCGCATCGCTTCGATTGAATTTGAAAAAATGTGCGGTTTCAAATACACGTACGCTCTGCTCGTATCGATAGGCTGCATCACCGCCACGCTCGCCGCCGCACTCAACACTCCGGACAATCCACCTAGCCACGGTGATCCGGGTGGAAACACTTCTTTCTTAATCATCCACTCGCTCGCGACGCTTTGCACGGTTAAATTCACCGAGGACCCCAACATATCTCTACACACGGACGCGCCGACCCCTTTATAAAACGCCTTCCACCCTTCCCCTTTCAGGATCGTCGCAAACGCGTTCGTCAACCCGGTGTATTCACACATATCCGCGGGGACTTGCATTCTAGTTTTTACTAAATCGAAAGGGTTCGAACTCACCGCGCCTAACGCGCCGCTCAAACTCCCCGCCACGAACCGCTTCCACGCCGGCACGGGAACCTCTTCGCCCGTTTCAGCGTCTCGATGTTTCCCCGGAGGGTGCAACGCCAACAACAAAGGTGTGAACAAACCAATCCTGAACATATTCTTGCTCGCTTCTCTCGCCACCGCCGACGGTAACCCTCGATACGGCCCAGCGATCAACCCTTCTCTCTTCGCCATGTTCCGTATCACTTCGAACGAACTCTTCCCCCAGTTGTTCTTCCCGGGTAATTGCTGCAACGTCTTCGCTCGGTCCATCGGGTTCGTGCAGCACACCGCCAGCGCGGACGCCACGCACGCGTTTGGAATCGACGTCCATCGCGGAAGCTTGATCTTTTGCAGAGGCGCGTTCAGCAGATTCTTTATGTTGTTGTTGTTGTTGTTAGTAATAGTATCATCCGCTTTGGTTTTGGAGGAATATTTCTTCTCGGCAATGCGCGGGAGTCTTTGTCTTTGTCTTCGTGAGGAGGAGGAAGAGGAGGAGAAAGAGGACATGGAGACTGAAAAAAACAACTTCTCTTTCTCTCTATCTCTCTCTCTCAGCGCGCTTTGTGCGTATTATATCGCGCAACCCGAGGGGGGGGGATGATAGTATTAATAGATAGGAGGTGGAGGTTTTTTGTGGTGCCGGCAAAAACGAACAAAAATGAAAAAAATGCAAAAAAATAATAAAGAGTCTAATAAATCAAAAAGTTCAGCACGCGCGATTCACTTCAACACGGCGCGGCGCGCGTCTGAAGACTACACATATATCGTTTGTATATATATATGACATAGACAATTTAATAAGACTACAAAAAGAAGGCTAGCACAAAAAAAAATCGTTTTACACGTCGATGCCCAATTGAGCGGCTTTCTCTTTCACGGTCAAGAGCGCGTTTTCTTTCTCCAAGAGTTCGAGTTCTTTTCGGAGCAGTAAGAGGTCGGACGGGGTCGTCGCCGGTTGGTCGAGCATTCCGAAGACTTCCTCGCCGCTGTTGTTGTTGTTGTTGTTTTCGTCGTCGTCGTCGTCGTCGTCGTGTTTGGTGTGGTGGTGCGAAGAGCTACGTTCGCTGCTAGATGATCTGCTATCGTCGGATGACGCGTTGTCTTCGTCTTCTTCGTCGCCGTCGAACGCGCCTTCGACTTCGTCCACGACGTCTTCCATGACGTCTACGAAGGATTCGTGCGCTTTTTCAACCTCGTCTTCTGCCTCTTCCACTTCGGAATTTCCTTCCTCGTCATCTTCCTCTTCGTGTGGATACAACGCTTGCGCGTACGACACCAAACCGGGCATGTTCAAATCCCAGCACTCGGCATGGTGCATTTTGTCGCATTTTTGCGTCAAGAATTGTCTCGGGTCCGCGACTTCGACTTTGGGTTCCACACCGGCTGTATCCGCTTTCCAGCCTAAAACCTCCCACCATTCCGCCGGTCTCCCTGGGTACTGATTGGCTGGAATACCCATGATGTTCACGGAGTGGTCGCACTTGTCCGTTGCTTCTCGGCCAGGCTCCACCGGTGGGTGTTTCGACGGTCCTTCTTTCAACGTCGAGCAAATACCAAACTTTAAGTCCGAACTGACTTGGCGAACCAAGTTACGAAACTTCAGCGGCCATTCCGATGGAGACTTGTGTCTCCACGCGTGATATTTATTGTATTCGGTCTCGTCTGTGGCAATTTGAGCTAATTTTGCCGCTAACTTGTCGATGCTCGAAAAGTCTCTCAAATCAATCACGGAGTCTTTGGACGGGATGTAATCCTCAACGCCATCCCAACCGATGTAAATCGGAATCGATCCTCTGGTCAGCGCATCGAATATTTTCTCCGTCATGTAATGCGGACACTGGACCCCGTTTTCCAACGCGAAGTAAAACATGTACCTCGATTTCAACTCCTGCTGCATTTCAAAGTCACCCAAACGTCCCGGGTCGTCCGGCGGCGGCGCGATGTTTTGCTCGCATCTCCCCATGCTAAACACCGGAAAGTGCTTCGATAACGCAACTAGCAAATTTATGCGATCGCGCTGGACGCAATCTTTGGACATCCACGCGACGACTGGGATTCGCTCTGCCATCGATTTCTTGAAATACTTGTAGTCTCTCATCAACGACCCAACCGACGGCCCGAATGGGTACCAGACGCTCGAACGCAAGTTTGAATCCGGATCGCCGTTAAACCAGGCCAAATATTGAATATTTTCCAACGATTTCTCGGAATACTCCGTATCGCCTCTCAATTCGTAACCGTAATGATCCGGCGACTCGTGCGCGTAATAAAAATCGACCACATCCGAGCTCAGTTTCGGTGGCGGATGAAACACGTTGTCTTCCGCTCTCGGAGTGACGTTCCCTTGCTTGAAATCGTCCTTGAAAATATACGCGAATTGACTGAATACTCGGACGTCGCACCCGGTAAAATCGCCGTTCGTGATATCCGTTCTCACTTGTTTGATACACATGCCCTCTTGAAACAACGAATCAAAGTTATACGTGTAAGAATCGTCCCACTCTCCCGGTAAGCACATGACGAACCCATCCTCGCCGCTGTTCCCGCTAAACGCCGGAGTGTGGTACCACGTACTCGTGTGACGCTCCCAGTTCGGATCGATCGAGGGAAACACCCCTAAATTCGGAATATCGCCCTCGATGGCAGATTTAATCGGATCGTCCGCGTTCGAGGCGTCGTTCAGCATTTCGGTGATCATCCGCAAGTCTTCCTGGCAAATGGGTGCGCCGTCGTCGAGGCCGTCGTCGGAGCCTAAATGACTACTACTACTACTGCTCGAAGACGAAGAGTGAGAGTAAGAAGAAGAAGATGAAGAACGTCGAGACGACGACGACGACCCCAATCGAAACAAAGAATTGGAGGAGGAAACTTTCCATCGCATCAATCCTCCTCCTCCTCCAACCGCGGTGGTCGCGGTGCCGAAACCTACCAGCGCCACCGCACCGAGCGTCGCGAGAATCGTCTTCGTTTCTCTCATCATCGGTTTTTTCCTCCCCGCGGTCCCGAAAGAAGACGAAGAAGAGGCGTCAAAAGCGACGTCGTTTTTCTCGTCACTTCTCGTGCCAGCGGAGGCGGCCTCTTCGACGTCGTCTATCGATCGATACGGCGTGGCGGCACGCATATCGCGGGTGGTCTTCTTTCCGTGTCTGCTCTGCCGTGAGCGCTCTGTCGCGTATCTCGAGCGCGCGCGCGATTGCAAAGTGAGGACAAATTTTTCATAGAGAAAAGAGAGCTTTTGATTTTTTAGGGTTTCAAAAAATTTTAGTGTTGATGGCTTATTTTTGATGAGTTCTTCGTGTGTAAGTGTGTGTTAAAAGAATATAAAATATGCGATTAAATAAAAACTCTTCTTTCTCTCTCTCTTTATCTTATGTGGTAATAGTAATAATTGATCGTTTTTCTCTCTTTCTCTCTCTATCTCTCGTCTTCCCCTTTTCTCTCGCGCTCCTTTACGCGTGCGTTTGTGTGTGTGTGCATAATCGTCGCTCGCGCGCGGGAATAGAAAAAGCGCTTTTCTCTATTCTCGTGACGCGAAGACACGACGGGCCGAGTGGACTTCTATTTTTCGAGGAGAAAGAGGAGAAAGAAGAGGCGGAAAAGACTTATATGTCCATCTATTTCTCTCTGTCTCTCTCTCTCTCTCTTTCTATTATCCTCGATGAGAAGATTTCTTGCTCGAAACTTCATCCAACAACGCTAACCGTTCTTTCAAAGCCTCCACTTCCTCTTTGTCCGCGCTCGGCGCTCCCGCGTCAAAGTCATCCGTCGTCTTCGTGACGTCGTGCCTCGCCTCCCCGGGTGGTGGTGGTGCCGTCGGTGCTTTATCTTTGATCACCGGTAAGTCCGCGACGGTTTCGTGGACGCGTTCTAACGCTTCGGCTTCGCGCTTGGCGATTTTAGCAGCTAATTTTTTCTCCTGTTTTTCCTCCTTGAGTCGCTCTTTTTTCTCTTCCTCGGTTTCGTGCTTCTTCTTGGAAGAGGACTTGGTCGTTTCTACGCCCTCGTTTTCGTCGTTTTCATCCGATTGCGTCTCGGATTCACCCATACTCGCAGTTTTCAAGGAGTTCTTTTTAGACAAGACTGGCCCATAGTCTTCCTCACGACCGTGCGATTCGCCCTTGTGCGCGGAACCGTTGCTGTTGCTCAAGTGCACCGGGTTTTTACCTTTGCGCACGTCCACAGTGTTGACGTAATCGGGTAACATGTCGCCCTTTTCCTTCATCCGTCGCACGTTGCTGTTTCGGATATTGTTATTGTTATCGTTTTGGTTGTTGTTATTGCCGTTCTCCATTCTTCGCACGCCGCCATTGTTGTTGTTCATGTTGCGTTGTTGCTGATTCACATTCTTCGCCGTCGCCGTCTTCAACGTGTGAAAGCACTCGATCGTGTGCTCGTCGCACTTCTTGGTCAAGAACTTCATTGGCGATTGAATCTCAACTCTGGCCACCGCGGTGTTGTCCACTTTATGCGCGGTTTCAACTTTCCAACCGGCAACCTCCCACCACGCGGCTTCTCTCCCCGGGTATTCCGTAACCGGCATTCCCATGATTTTCACAGAGCGATCGCACTTCTCCGTCGCCACAGCGGGTGGGTGGTTCTTTGGACCCTCCTTCATCGTCGAACAAATGCCAAACTTCATGTCTGAACTCACTTGACGAATCAAGCTGCGGAACTTCAGCGGCCACTGATCCGGCGATTTCGTTCTCCACTCGTGCGCCTTGGCGTACGCCGCGTCGTTAGTCGCAATTTCTGTCAACTTCGCGGACAATTCCGCCGGAGACGAAAAGTCTCTCAAATCAATGACGGCATCTTTGGACGGGATGTATTCTTCGATACCGTCCCAACCGATGTAAATCGGAATCGAACCTCTCGATAACGCGTCCCAAATCTTCTCCGTCATGTAATGCGGGCACTGGATGCCATTTTCCAAAGCGTAATAAAACATGTACTGCGCTTTGGTCTTTTGCTGGTCGCCAAAGTCACCCAAACGTCCCGGGTCGTCCGGCGGCGGCGCGATGTTTTGCTCGCATCTCCCCATGCTAAACACCGGAAAGTGTTTAGAAATTTCCACCAAAACGTTGATGCGTTCTCTCAACACGCAATCTTTAGACATCCACCCGATGACTGGAATTCTCTTCTCTCTCGGCATAACAAACAACGGGTAGTCTCTCAATAACTCACCGATAGACGGGCCAAACGGATACCACAAACTCGATCTGTGCGGAGAATCCGGATCGCCGTTAAACCAGGCCAAATATTGAATATTTCTCAACGATTTCTTGGAATACTCCGTATCGCCTCTCAACTCGTAACCGTAGTGATCCGGCGACTCGTGCGCGTAATAGAAGTCAACCACGTTCGGGTGCAACTTGGCCGGAGGACCGAAGAAGTTCTCCTCCGATCGCGCGGTTTGGTTCCCAATCTTGAAATCATTTTTCCAAATGAACGCGTACTGATTAAATACGCGGATATCACACCCCGTAAAATCATCGTTTTGGATATCCGTCCTCACTTCCTTGATGCAAATGCCGCTTCTGAACAAGGACAAAAAGTTATACGTGTACGAGTTATCCCACTCACCCGGGACGCACATGACAAATTTCCCTTCCTCCGCGTTATTTCCAGGCACCGGGTGATGATACCACCCGGATTGTGCCTGCCACGTCGGATCGACGGATTTAATAATGCCGATATTCGGCAAATCCTTCTCCGCCGCTTTCAACAGCGGGTCGTTTCTTCGCTCGGCGTTGCCGGGGAGACGAGATTGCGTGATGGCGTCGTAAATTTCAACCAACGATTCGTTCGTTAACGGCTGTGTGTGTGTGTGTGCGTGTAGAAAGAATAACAAAGGAATGAGTTACGTGTAAAGGTGCGCCGTGCGAAAGAGACTTCGAATACTTTTTCCTTCTTCTTTGTTCAGGAGAGAAAGAAGAAGAAGGAAAAAAAAAACGGACGAAGACGGAGACGCGATCTCTTCCAAAAGGCGCTCTCTCTCTCTCTCTTCCTTCTCCGATGACACCGCGGCGCAGAAAGAAGAAGAACGAATGTAACGCGAAGAGTGCCATCCTTCCTTTTCGACGACGGTTTTTTTGCGTCTCGTCTCGGACTCGAACTCGTCGTCGTCGTCGTCGTCGTCCGGGAAGAATAGCAGAGACGCGTGCGTTTAAAAAGCCGCGGCATCTCTCGAAGAAGAAGAAAACGAAAATGAAAACTAAAAACGCACCGCATCGCCTCTCTGTCCGGCCCCTAACATCCGCTTCACCGCGTGCCCGCTGTACGCGCACAGAACCATCCCGGCGACGCCGGCGACGAGAGATTTCGTCGTGATTCGGGACGCGAACGACGAGGATGAAGACGAAGACGAAGATGCCGGAGGATTGGACTCGTGGTCGTGGTAGGACCGCTCGCAATCTAAAAGCGCGTCGCGCTCTGACGCGTCCATTTCTATCTCTTTCTTTGCTCAAAGAATCCAAATAAAAGCGCGCTCGTGTTCCCTCTCTCTCTCACGTATTCTCTCTCTTCTCTCTTCTCTCTCGCGGAAGTGCGGCGTGCGTTTGTCTGTCGTGACGCCGCGTTGTTGTTGTGTGGTTGATTTTTTCTGTTTTTTTTTCCTCTTTTTCTTCCCCGCGGGACGGGTTTAGGGTTTAGGGTTTAAAAAATATGTGAAACCCTAAATATACGTGTGTGTGTTTTCAAAAATATGTGTGGGTGATAACCTTATGTAAATATGTTTAAAACGGCGCGTCCTTTTAATAACACATCTCTTATTAGTATATAAATTTTCCTTTCTCTCTCGTCGCGCGCTCTCTTTTTCTCTCTCTCTCTCTCTCTCTCGTCGTTCTCTCTTCCTTTTTTTTAATTCAACGACCTGGACGCGTGCAAACCGGTCTGTTGCGCGGCGGTCGCCGAGTCCCAATCCGGCGGCGGGCAGGACGGGTAAAACTCGAGCAGTTGAGAGTCGTGGCCAAAGTCTTCTACGACGGGCCAACCCTCGTTGGTGCCTAAGTTCGGGGTAAAATCGGAGACTCGAACGGATTTGTGCGCGCCTTGCGCTTTACCGGTGGGGAGAACTACATTTTCGGAGGATTCCTTCTTCTCGGCGCCGAAGAGTTTGGACGTCCACTCGTTGATCGAGAGAAGTTTTCTAGTGGTCGATTGGCCTCTTCTCGAGGACGAGGATTTGGAGGAGGAAGAGGAACGTCGGCTGGCAGAAGAGGAAGAAGAAGAAGACGACGATTGTTTGCTGTGTATCACTCTCTCCTTCTCCGCCATACCAATTTGCGGCTCTTGGTCGTATCCAACCGTCGGAAGGTCCGAGGAATAGCCGTACTTTTGGAAGTCGATGGCGTACGCCGCTTTGAAGTTGTTCGCGTCTTCGTCCGAAATGTGCCCGTTAGTCCAGCACTGCGTCACGCTTGGCTTGACCGATTGGCCAACTTCCGTGCCTCTGTGAACGACGTTCATCTCCGTGTATTCAATTGAGTTGGAAACTCTTTCCTTCAAGAATTTCACCAAGTTGTCTTGCTTGTTTCCGGATCTCGGGTCGATACACTTCTTGTCGACGTCAGAGATCATGCACGTCTCCAACGGGAAAACGTATTCCGCGTGTCTGGCGATGATGTATGCCGGCGTGTGATGCGAGTGATGCCAAGTGACCGCACCTAACATGTCCGCACAAATCGGGAACGCGTCTTTCCACTGCATGCTTCCGGCGGTTTTCTCCGTGACGCACGCGTTGATTTCGTCCTCCGTCGGCGGAATCTTCGCGTTGCAATCCGCCATGGCGCTATCAGAATACTCGCCTTCTCTGTAACATTCAATCAACGGCGAATTCAAAACCCATCTCGTGACCGTGTGGATCCATTCGGAAAATTCTTCGCAGTTCCTCTCGCTGTAGCCCGCGTCCAACGGTTGGTCGTGGAAGTACCTCGCCTTGAACCACGCAAACTCAGATTCCGCTCTCGCGTACGGGTTTCTCACCGTGACGAACGAGTTCGGCAAGTGTCTCATCGCCGGCGGCGAATGAAAATCTTCCGATTTACCGACCACCCACGCCGGATCAATCTCAAACGGTCTCGTCAAGCCTAAATCTTCCGAGTTGCACGATCCCAACTTACCGCCGACGGCGCCAACCATAGATTCGACCGAAGTCCCTCCAGATTTCGGAATGTGAAGAAAGATCGGAAAGTCTTTCCCCTCTACCTTCCCAGCGATCGATTGATCAAAGTTACTCGGATCGGAATACGTTTCGGTCGGGTATCCATTCACGGATCCTAACCACGGGAATCTTCCGTTCAAAGCTTCCGAAGAAGAGCTCAACTTCCTCATCGTCCCAGCCGTGGCTAAAACTGTCGCGCCAGCCAAGGCGACCAAACCGACCGTTTTCTTCATCGACGGGAACGAAGAAGTCGCGGATCTCTTCTCCGAGGAGGCATCTTTCGTCGTCGTCGCGGTTAAGAGCGGTTGTTGCTCGTTCGCGTTCATTTATCTTTATATATGTATCAGTCGATGAATATGCGGGAGGGGCGCGGCAAAAGTCAATCGCAAAAAACAATCCCCTCTTTTCTTCTTCTTTAATCTTCTTTTCGCGTGTGCAAACGCCACAAAAAGAAAAAGTTTCTCTCTCTGCGTGTGTGTGAGAGAGAAGAGAAGAACTAAGAAGAACTCTCGAAATTAGGCGAGCGCGGCGCGAGTGCGTGTGTGTCTGCGTGCGCGTGCGCGCGTGCGTGCGTTATATCTGATTGGACCTCTTCTTTTGGTCCTTTTTGGGTGTTGACAAAAAAAAATAATTACAAACCCTAAACAACTCTTTTTTCGTTTTTTTTGTCTCTAGAAAACGCTCTCGAGAAGAAAAAGAAAAAGAAAAAAGTCGACAAAACAAGAACTCTCGACTCTCGAGAAAACGCATTCATATCACCGGAGAGAGAGCGTGTGTGTTTGTTGTGTTTGTCAGAGCACACGACGACGCGGCGCTCGCGTTTGCGCGGCAAAGTAGTCTTCTCATTTTCGTTCTTCTCTGTTGTTGTAGTTGTCGTTGTTAACGCCGCACACTGAGAGAGAGAGAGAGAGAGAGAGATTTCCAAAACTACTCGTTTGGGGAAAAGAAACCGCGGCCGCGGGGGATCCGAGAAGACAATCGCGAGGAGCGCGCGATAAAACGCAAAAGTCCTCCCGAAGAAGAAGAAGTCTCTTCGAGAAGAGAGAAGTAGCGGAAGAAGAAGAAGACGCTCGCGAGGAGAGATGGGTCGATCGTCCGAGAAATCCTCGCTCTTAGCCTCCACCTCGGGAAGCA
>Ga0181560_10003854_pt1 | contig 13710 bp, 8 predicted proteins | sample 011ome_20_FD_133751 | JGI IMG/M metagenome (GOLD analysis project Ga0181560, IMG submission 133751) | Coastal salt marsh microbial communities from the Groves Creek Marsh, Skidaway Island, Georgia - 011509CT metaG (megahit assembly) | ecosystem: Environmental > Aquatic > Marine > Intertidal zone...
CGCCGTCGGAACCTGCGCGGGCGCCTCCGGCGTGGCCGCCGCCGGAGGCACCGCCGCCGGCGCCTGGCGCGGCGTGGGCGTCGGGTTCCTGATGTCGTCCAGCCCGATTTCGTCCTCCAGCGTCTCCTTGAACTCGCGGCTCACCTCCTGCAGCTCGCGGATGGTGGGCTGGAAGGCGCGGAGCGTGCTCCCGAGCTGCTTCGCGATCTCGGCCAAACCTTTGGGGCCGAACACCAGGAGCGCCACGACGCCGATGACCAGCGCCTCGGGCGCGCCCACGCCGAACAAAGACGCGGAGATCTGTCGTGGGTTTGGAGGGGTTTCGTTTTTCGGTGGTGGTGGGTGAATGGGTGCGCGAGACGCGCGAGGCGCGGCGAGATTTCAGACGGCGATGTCGGTTCATTCCGCACGAGCGACGCTCGGCGTGAAAGCGCACCGCGGATGACGATCGCGACGGATAACGATGGCCCGCGTGGGCGACTCGGCGCGGCGCGGGTGCCGTGGGGCCGCGGGCTCGAGACAGAGGCGTGCGCTGAACGTACCACCGAGGTGCGGGCGCGCGCGGGCGCGCGGAGCGCGAGAGAAAGGCGGGACTCGCGCGCGAGACGCGCGGCGGCGCCACCCGCCACCGCGCGTCTCGCGGAGAGCTTGGCGGAAGATTGCGCCGGCGCGCCCGAGGACGAGGCGCACCCGCCGCGAACGACGGCGGCGGCGCGGCACGCGCGGGGCGCGCGTTGCATCGCCGCGATCGCGGGAGTGACGCGGAGGTTCGACGCGGTGACAGCCATCGTGTCTGCGCTGCGCGCTCGAGTGTGCGCGGACGAACGTGTCGAGGTGATTCGCCGTGCTGACTGGCCGACGGCCGATCCGGAAAGCGGAAAGGTGCTCGCGCTGGATTTCGATCGAGACCAGAGTCGGCCTCGCGCGACGGGTGCCGCGTCCCGACGATTGGCCCGAGAAAACGAGCGCGTGCCGCCACTGTCGGCAGCGCAGGCGCACAGACCCGCGGCGCGGCTCTTCGTTCGCGACACGGAAGGAAGGCTCCGCGACGGCTCGCGCCCCCGCTCTCTCTCTCGCGGCGCGATGAGCCGCCGTCCCGGGGGCGCGTTCGACCCCGACGATAAGTACTCCAAGGCGAAGGCGCAGAATGTGCGATCGCACGCCACGCCCCCGCCGGTGAAGTCCCGGGGCGGCGTGCAGGGCGACGTTCCCCGCTTCGCGTCGCAGCAGTCCTCCCCCGCGCAGTCCGCGGAGTCGAGCGAGATGGCGGCGCGCGTGCGCTCGAAGCTCGACGCGGTCGCGGACCGGCTGCACGGCGACGAGCGGGAGACCAGCGCGGATTTGGTCAAGGGCTCTCTCGATCGCCTGGCGTTCGCGAGCCAGGTGAGCCAGGTGACGGATGCGTTCGGGTCCGTGGGGCACGACGCGCTGGACGAGGTGGGCAGCCTGGCGAACAAGGCCACGGAGACGGTCGCGCTGTTCCAGGCGGCGCAGTACGCCTCGAAGTGGATGCCCATCGACACGCACCTCACCATGAAACCGACGTACGTCAAAGTCGCGGCGCAATCCGCCGAGCGCATCAAGTGGTACGAAGACGCCGCCTTCGAGTCCGTCGTCGCCGCGCACGCCGACGAGCGCGACGCCATCCTCGCGGAGAACGCCGGTTTGAGAGGCATGCTCGGGCTGGAAGAGACGTCCTCGGAGAATGTCGCGCGCATCCGCGAGACGGAGGACGGCGTGAACCGCGCGCTGCTGATGAGCGCCGCCGAGGAGATCAAGCGCCTCCGCGCGCGAACGCTCGTTTTGGAAGGCGAAGCCGCGCGGCGGCGGGTCAAGGATTCGGGTTTTTTTTCATTTGGCGGCGGCGGCGCGGACGGCGTCGACACCGCGCAGATGACCCGGCTGACCACGGAGCTGGCGAGACTGGAGGAGGACAACGGCCGCCAGCGCTGGATGATCGGCGAGAAGGACAAGCAGATCAAGGAGACGCAGGCCAAGTTCGCGGCGTCGGAGGCGTACGCGTTGCGCGAACGACTCCAGGAGTGCACGGAGGCGCTTCAAGTCGCGGCGAACCTGCAGGCGGAGCAACTGCAGTACCTGGAAGACAACGCGCTGAAGAAGCTTTTCAAGTTGGATGACCAGATATGCGACGTGCAGGATGACCTGGACACGCGCGCGCACCAACTAGAGCAGCTCCGGGACCTATTACACCATTACTGGGCGGCGGGCGACGAGCGGGTCGCGCCGACGGTGGCCAGCCTCGCCGGATTCGCGCGCGACGCGCGAACGAACCTTTTCTCGCTCAAAGAAAAGAGGGAAGCGAAGACGCTCGGCGGGATCGTCACCGGGCTCGGGCGGTTCGGCGCGAAGCTCGGGGGGGGGGCAGTCGAGCAGCTGCTCAAGGCGTGCGCGCCGCCGCCGGTGGCCATGCCGAGGGAGGGACAGGTGGTGGCGCCGCCGGCGAGCGACCGCGCGGAGGAAAAGGAAAAAGAAAGCGCCGCGGAGCGCGGCGCGCCGGCGGCGACGCCCGCGGCGACGCCGGCGGCGTCGCCCGCGAAGCGAGACACGTCGGACGACCCCGAGGATGCCGGGTACCAGGGCGACGGCGACGCCTCCACCGCACCCCCCACGGCGGAGAAGATGCCTCCCTCGGCGTCCTCGTCGGCGGCGCCCTCGGCCACAGCCACGCCGGTGAAGAAGCTCGAGTCCGAGGAGGCGTCCGCCGGAGGCGCTTCTTCGGTCGCCGCGCCCGCGCGGGAGGGTGGCGCGTTACCCTCCCCGCCCTTTTCAGCTTCCGCCTCCGCTTCGGCGCCCGTCCCGGGCGCGCGCCCCGCGCGCCGCCGCGACGCCGAGACCGCCGAGGAGAGGGCGGCGCGCGAGCGGGCGAAGCGCGAGCGCCGCGACGCCTCGAGCGCGGCGCGGCGGGAAACCTCCGTTGTTTTGAAAAACAACGGCCGGGTGGGAAAGAAAAAGGACGAGCCTTCACACTTCACCGGGTTTGAGGATGAGGCATCCGCGGCGCGCGAGAAGAGGGAACGCGCGGCGGCGAGGCCGGCGTTGCCTCAGCCCAAGCTGCTGGGGAAGGCTGCCCTGCGAGAGGAAGAGCGCAGGAAAGAAGAAGAGGCGCGGCGGGAAAAAATAGGCGGGTTCCAGGGCTTCGGCGGCGACGACGCCGACGACTCCGACAGCGATTAATAAGACGTACGTACGCGACGCGACGCGCGCGCGTTTCGCGGTTTCGGCGCGCGATGTGTTCTATATAGATATAAAGAACGCGATCGACGTCTGCGTGCGTTTCCACGTGGAAACGCGTCTCTCGCCGACGCTCACGCGAACGACGATCGTTCCACGAAACGTCGTTCAGCCTCATCGTTAGGCGCCCGTCACCGCCGCCGCCGCGCGGCTCTGCTTCGCGGGCGCGGCGGGCGCGGGCTCGGAGGGTTTCGCTTTCGAGTCGGAACGCGACGCCTCGGTGTCTTTTTTCTCGTCGTCCGCCTCGCCCTCATCGGGGAGCATGTCCCCGTAGTACCCCGGGTCCGCGAGCATGCAGTCCCGCAGCGCCTCCGTCTGCTTCGCGCACTTCTCCACGAAGTCACCGTCCGCCTCCTTGGCCTTGTCCACGCAATCCTCCCACGCCACGAACGCGGTCTTGCAGCTGCCTCCTTTCATGAACTTGCAGAAACCGCACTCCTCCTCCTCCTCCTTTTCCCCATCGGCCGCCTCAGCCGCCTTCTCGCCGTCCCCGGTCTCCGCGGTCGTATCCTCGGGATCCGTCTCCGCCTTCCCCGGAGCGTTCGCGGTGGTCTCCCCCGCCATCGTCGAAGCCCCGCGCGCGCGTGAATGGCGAACCGCGTGAGACTCTCCGACGCGCGAACCTAAACTCGAGATCGCCGACCGCCGAAATGAGACTCGACTCGGGCGTGAAACAACTCGGCACGACACGCATTCCGCGCCTCGCGTCGCGCGCGCTCGCGCGCCCCTGCCTTCGGGGCTGGAGGCCTCGAGGGGACAGGGCGGTCTTTCTGTCGCGATGGCTGGCGCGGTGAACTCCACCGAGACAGACGGGGAGCCTCTCACGGGGGACGCGCCGCCCTCCGTCGACCTCGCGTCCGTGCGAAGCTCGCTCAGCGGCGCCGATTCCGACGATCAGTCGCGCTCGCTGCGTGCCATCGCGTCCGCGTTCGACGAGGCGCACGCTTCCACCTCCGCCGCGCGGTTCCGGGCGGAGTGCGCGCTGTGCGCGCTGCTGGACGATCCGCGAAGGCCGCTGGACGGACCGCGGAGGCTCGCCGCGCTGTTCGTGCTCGCGAGAGGCGGCGAGGCTCTGGGAGCGGACGACGGTTCGATTCGCGGAGGTTTCGGGGAGAATGACAAAAACAAAAACAAAACGTCGGTCGACGCGTCGCCGTTCGCGGCGACGCTGCGCGACTGGGCGAGCGGTCCAACCACGACGAACTCGGAGAGTGACCTATCGAGCGCCGAACGCCTGTTCCTGCGACGTCTCGCCGACCCGGCGACGCGCCGCGCCGTCGGCGACGCCGCGCCGCGCGCGTGGGCGCGGGAAAACTCGTCGTCGTTTGATCGCGACGCCGAAAACGGCGCTTCGGCGTCGCCGTTCTGGGACGACGACGCGGGCGCGCGCGTCACGGACGCGCATCTGGGATCCACGATGCGCGTCTTTACTACAGTTCCAACGAAAAAACCGCCTGAGATGCCGTTCCTCGCGCGCGCGTTCGACGCCGAGCGCGCGTGGTTCGAGGACGACGAGGACGACGGGTACGACGGCGGGTACGACGGCGCAAAACTTCCCCTGTGGGACGAAACCGCGGGCGTGCCTCGCGCGGACGCCTCGTTCGCGTCGTACTCCGCGACGCGCGCGATCCTCGAGGCAGCCGCCGAGGTACCCGTCGCGCCGATGCGCCAGGCGGCGGCGGCGGCGGCGCTGCGTCGAAACCCTGCGCTCGCAGGCGCCGTCGCCGCGCGCGCAGACGCGTTTTTGAAAACGACGGATCGTAACCCGCCGGTGGCCGCCGCCGTGCTTCTGGCGACGGCGCGCGTGCCGTCCGCGCGCGCCGCGCGCCTGCCGGCGCTCCTCGGCGTGCTCCTTGAGAACGTGGGCGTGCACGCCATGGAGGTGGTGGCGAAGGCGTTCGAGGAGAGTCGCGAGGAGCGTCTGAAAGCGCAAACGGAGGCGAGCGAGAGCGGCGCCGCGGAAGGCGGCGCCTCGAAGGATGATCAAAACGCCTCTCGGCTCTCCGCCGAACCTCTGTTGCCCGCGACGTTCCTGACGCCGTTCATGGCGAAGTGCGTGCGTCGGTGCGTCGATCACGGGGAAGGCGGCGGAGGCTCGCGCGCGAAGCGCGCGTCCGCCGCGCGCCTAACCTGCATGTTCCTGCAGGTGCTGCTCCGCGAGCGGCACGCGGCGGCGGCGGACCTCCCGGCGGAGGTGGAGAGCTTCTGCGTCGAGTTCATGAGCGTGAAGGAGGCGGCGGACCTGTTCCGGCTCGTCAAGTCGCTGCAGCGGGAGGACGCGCGGGTGGCGAACGGCGAGGACGCGGAACGAGGCCATCACCTTCTGAGAGGGGAGTGACGCGAAGAAGCGCTTCGAAAGTAGGATAGATATGACAGTAGTACGTTCACTGTTCAACGCTCACGAAAACGCAAACTCCGACGCCTCGAGGGACACCGCGGTTTCCCTCCCGAAGATGGTCAGCGTCGCGTCCACCGAGCCGTCGTCGCGCCGCGCGGTGACGTACCCCTTGAACCCCTTGAACGGGCCCTCGTGCACCTCCACCGTCTGCGCGCCGGGGGGCGCGGTGGACGCCGCGCGCTCCTCCGACGGCTCCGACGCCGGCGCGGCGTCGTCCGCGCCCGCCGCATCTCGCCGCGCCGCCGCCACCTCCTCCGGCGACGCCGCCTCCAGCTGTCCCATCGCCGCCTCCAGCGAGGCGGTCTCCGCCTCCGCCGCCTCCGCCGCCTCGCGCGCCTTCTTCTCCGCCTGCATCTCCGCGAATGCCTCGTCCGAGACCACCCTCGGCTCGCACGCGCGCATCATCTGCTCCAGCTGCGCGTCCGGTACCGTTCGCGGCGCCTCGCTCTTCTGTTTGCGCGTGTTCCCGTACCGCGTGATGCCGCCGGCGGCGAACCCTTTGAACGGGTACACCTCCTCCAGCGCGCCGAGCAGTTTCTGGTTCATGCCGGACAAATGGAGCAAGATGAACCCGGGGAAGGGCTTCTCGCTGCCTTGTTCTTCCGGCGGGACGCGTTTCAGCAACTCGACGCGCGACAACCCGTTCGCTTCGCTCGCCGCGACGGCGAAATCCGCCGCCGGCGCGCGCGGCGTCCAGGCGTCGATGGCCACGCCGCCGACGCGCGCCGACTCCGAGAGCGCGGAGATGAGCTCCGCCGCGCGCTCCTCGCGCGTCTCCGGGACGGAGACCATGTACCAGCCCTCCTCGGTCATGGTCTCCTGGAACGCGCCCTGCCTGTCCAGGTCGCGGCGCACGACGTTCAATCGCCGCCGGCCGGTGAGCGGGTTCTCCAGCTTGTACTTGTCCGCTTCCGGTGTTTGACCCGCGCCCTCGGACAGGTCCACGTCCGCCGCGAACGCGGTCGAGGCCTTTCTCTCGCGCGAAGCGGTGACCGGGATGCCCTTCCCGCGCGACCGTTTCAGTTTCACAACCTTACGCGCGCCCCCGGCTTTGGCGGCGGCGGCGGCGGCGGCGCTCGAATACCCGCCGGCGCGTCGCCGGCGCGCCTCGCGGCGCCGCAGCGCCTCAGTCTCCGCCGCCTCCGCCTCGCCGAGCCGGTCGAGCGTGCGGCGCCTCAGCTCCGCCTGGACGTCCTTGCCCTCGCGCTTCAGCTCGTAGCACCGCGCGAGCCGCTCCACGAGCAGGGCCTTGGCGCCGGCGGTGTTGGCGCCGAACCACGCCAGCTCCGACTTGATGTCCGCCGCCTTGAGGGCCTCGATGGCGCCCGCCAGGTCCTCGCCCGCCACGCCCTCGAACCGCGGGAAGGCGTCCGCCTCGGGCGCGGGAGACGCGCCCTCCGCGTCCCCCGCGCCCGCGTCCCCCGCGGCGGCGCGGAGCCGCGTCGCCGCGCGCGGGAAGGAAACGACCGCCCCCGGGGCGCGTCCGGACGCGCCTCGGGCGCGCGCGACGGCACGAAAAGGCGGTCGGCCCGCCGCCGCCGCAGTCGCGTTTCGGGCGCGGGGGGCGCACGCGCGCGTCGCCGAGGGCACCGCGGCCGCGGCGACGTGAGACATCGTACCTGTGCGTGCGTGCTCGAAGCGGCGAGCGGCTCCACACGCGGTCGCGAGGCTGGCCTGAGGGGCGCGCGTCTCTCTGCGCTGCCGTACGCGCGAATCGTGCTTATCGCGCGCCGGAAAGCAACGCAAAACCTGCTTTTTTTTTTCCTGTGATGTCGGAAGAGCGCGAGCGGCGGAGTCCGATCACGCGGCGTCGATCGCGCGGAAAAACGAAACGAACGAAACATCGGTTTGACCGTTGAAACCGACGAAATCGAACGTGAAAAAGGAATCGTTTTCATGGGAATCCCCTCGGCATCCCCGATGAAACGCGTCCGGTCAAGCGCGTGCCCGCGCGTGCCCGCCGCGCGTTCTTTAATCTTAATGTTTTTCAAAGTGCGCTTTTGATCGAGTTGATGCATTCTTGGAAGAATTCGAAAGGATCCACGTCGGATGTTTCACGTCGGATGTTTCTAAATCGATGCGGGTATATTCGGTCGGGTTCATTAGACCCTAAATCACGGGGTTCAGTTTCCAGAAAGAAAATATCCTGCCGTGATCCGTTTTTGACAGGAATGACAGCCAACTGGCGGCGCGGGAGACGCGCGAAGGAAGGAATATGCGACGCGGCCGCGTTGGACCATCACTTTCGCGCGCCCGCACGGCACGTCAGAGCCGCCCGCGCACACGCGAACGCGCGCGAGCACAGCAAACACACGTCTCGAGTCGTTTCGCTCGAGCGTCGCATCGAGCGTTTCGCGCGATCCGCGTCCCGCGCGCCGCAACGCACCGCGTCGGTTCATTCCCACGACGCGGGTCGGAAACGGCGGTCATGCGCGTCGCGTCGTTCCCCGGGGGCGAGGCCGCCCTCGCGTTCGGGCGCGTGCCCTCGACGCCCACGGCGCGCGCGGGTTTCCCGATCGTCCGAGGCGCGTCGCCCGTCGACGTCGCCGCGAGCGCGGCGAACGACGAACCCGTCTCCCCGTCTTCGCGAGTTGAAGCGAAGACACATCTGCGCTCCGGCGAGTCGCTGGCGTTCGACATGCTCTTCGACACCACGGAGGCCGCGGACTTGGAGGATGTCGAGGAGATGGACGAGGCGCACGGTGACTCCGAGGACGACGCGCACGATCCCGTCAGCGTCTACGTCAGGTACGCGACGCGCGGACCCGCCCGAACGCCCGACGCCTCTCCAGGCCCGTGTGCCGGGCACACGACTGCCTCGAGTCGGTCGAACGAACCGACGCGCGTCTTTTCGTCTGTAATTGGACTTTCCGCGTCCAATAAGCGAGCGCTATCCGAAAAATCCAAAAAATATCCGAGTTTCCCTGTTCGACCTTTTTTTTTCGAGTGTCTGTGACTCCTCGCGGCGCTCGTATCGTTGCAAACGAACGATCGCCGTTCGCGATACCCGCGATCGCGATCGCGATCGGTATCGATAAATTCTTTTTCAACGGGATTTCGTCAGCAGCTTCGAAAACGCGCGCGCTCAAACTGAGACTGACCGAAGAATCCGCACAAACACCCGAAAAATAATACTTTCGTACCTCGCGCCGTTCCAGGATCGTGCGCCAACTGTCCCGCCCCTCCGGCCGCATGTGCCAGGCGATCGCCAAGCGGTTCGAGGCGGCGTGTGTTGAAGTGGGCCCCGGGGAGGTTGGCGACGCGACGCACATCGACGCCGTGCGCCGCGCGTTCAACGCGTACGACTGCGACCCCTGGGGCGAGCCCGTGCGCCGGCGGCCGCGGAGCCCGGAGTGCGACAAGGACGCCTGTGACGCCGCCGCGGGAACCTCGGGGGACCAGGCGTTCGTGGCGACCACGCCCGGCGCGGTGGGCCACGCCGCGCTGCTCAACCTGCGACACTCCTTCCTGTGGCTCAAGGTTGACCTCGAGGAAGACGCGAGCGCGGACCCCTCGGCGGCGCCGAGCGACTCGCTGCACCCCGCGGGCTTCGCCGAAGCCGTCCTGTCCAAGAAGGGCGCGGAGCCGTTCGTCGCCGGGCGCGCGGCGCTGGCGCACGCGCCCATGCCCATCGCCGGCGGCGCGGGGCCGGCGCGCGCGCACGCGCTGAGCGGCCCGGTGGCGCGCGCGGGCGAGGGCGACTCGGCGGCGCCGGCGAGGGGGGAGGAGACGGTGCTGGTGATGGAGCCGGACATCAAGGCGCACTTCGTGATTTCGCGCTCGACGCCCGCGTACGCGCGCTTGGTGGACGCGCTGCCGAGGACGTTCGTGGGCACGCACCAGACGCTCGTGCGTTTGGTGGATTTCATGTGCGAGCAGATGAACGGCAGCTTCCGCGAGTCCGGCATGTCTGTGCCGCCCTGGCGCAAAAACAAAGCCATCCTGTCCAAGTGGTTCCTGCCGACGGCGACGTCGCGCTCGCACCCGACGACGCCCAGCGCCTCGCCGGAGCGCAGGAGCCAGCAGCTCAAGAAGCAGGACTCGGGAAGGAGGATGAGCTTCGACCTGGTGTGGGGGGGGGAAGTCGTCGGCGTCGGCGTCTCCTACGGCGCGGGGGGCGCGATGGAAGAAATGGCGCCGAAGCGCGTCGCCGTCGGCGCCGGCGCGTGAGCCAAGGGAGAAAAAAAAAAACAGACACGAAACGCACGTGACGTGGGACAGGATGACGCGATCCCTGCAGAGACGAAGCGGTTTTTTAGGCACAACGACCATCGCGCGCGCGCGCGATCTAGCCGGTGACGTATAGGATAGCAAAAACAAAAAAACCACCTCATTACATACCGTACGAAAATATACGGAAAGTACATGTAGAAGAAAACTAAACGACGCGCCGAGCGAGCTTCCCGTCGCGCTTCCCCGCTCTACTTCGTCTCCTGCGCTACGATGGCGTCGAACTCCTCCCTCGCCGCGTCGTCTATGCTCGGCGAGAGGATCCACGTCGCCACGCACGTCGTCATGGTCTCGCGGGACATGTCGAAGCCGTCGCCGAGGTTTTCTTTCAGGTTTCCGCCGAAACCTTTTTTGTCATTCGGTTCGTTCGCGTCGCCATCCTTGTCGACGCGCAGACACACGTCCGCGCCCGCCACGACGGCGCCGAGCGCCGTTCTCTTGACGCGCACGTCGCCGGTGTACGCGTCCAGGCTCGTCTGGAGCCGCGCGAGCAGATCGGGGGCGCTCAGGCACTCGAACGCGGGTTCGTCGAGGTCCGGAGCGCTTTCGTGGAGCCCCGGGTTCGCCGCGTCCTTCCTCGGCGCCGCGCACCGCGCCTTTTCCAGCACCGCCTCGAGCTCGTCCGCCACGGCGCGCGCCTCCGCGAGCGCGTCGAGGAGCACGACGAGTGAGGCGCTTTCCGGTGACCCGTTGGTCATGTCCGGGTCGTTCAAATCCGCCGCGCGGCGCGCCGCGGCGACGAGAAGGGCTCTTCGTTTCCGTCTCAGTCGCGTTTCCAACTCGGGGATGGCCGCGACGCGTCGCGGCAGGGGACGCGAGCACGCCTCGTCCCGAAGCAGCGCGGCGTTGGCCACCGAGGTGAGCACGTCTGCGCGGAGAGACACGGGAGGGAAAAGGTCAGCGACGGGACGGGACGGAGGGACGGGGCCGTGAGCGAACGCGCGGACGACGGGCGGGCGGCGTCGCCGCGGTGAGAATCCCCGGTCGTACCTCTTCCCACGTCCCGCCACTGCGCGTGCGCGGTCTTCATGAGCGCGTACTTCGTGAACCCGCCGCGCAGCAGGCGCCGGACCTCCGTCCGGTGCCTCCGCAGCGCGGTGGCGGGCGACTCCATCGCGCGCCCCTACACTGCGGACGGCGCGAGTCGGCACGTCTCATGAACACGAGAGGAATATCCGCGTTGTCAGTCCTCGAACATGTAATGTCGAGTCGTCCGAGCGAGTCGGCACGCATTGTCGATTCGCGCCCCGGGGCGGCGCCGCGATGGGCGGCAACCCCGCGCCCGAGCCGATCGTGCTGCGCGGGCACGGCGGAGACGTGCAGTGCGTCGCGTTCACCACGCTCGGCGGCGTCGAATGTCTCCTGTCCGGGGACAGCAACGGGGACGTCGTGGCGTGGGATCTCGCGCTCCGTCGCCCGCTGTGGCGCCTCGCCGCGCACCCCCCGAGCTCGGGCGTGTTGTCCGTGGAGGCGATGCCCGGGGGCGCGTCGTGGGCCCCCGGGGACACGTCCGAGCGCGGCGAAACCTCCGCGACGCGCGTCCTGACCCAGGGCAGGGACGGGACGTTGAAGTGCTGGCGCGCGTCGGGCGCGGACGCGCCGAGTCCCGATCCCGCGTGGTCGGTGACCTCGGGCTCGTTCCACTTTTGCCGGTTCGCCTCCGCGCGCGACGTTTCCACGACAAACCTCCGCGCGCTCGCGGTGGTCGGCGCGGAGACGTCCGCGGTGGATGTGCTGGCGGTGCTCGCGGACGCGCCGGACGCGCCGCCGGCGCACGCGCGGACGTTCAGGGTGCCGACTGAGTGCTCGTACGAAAAAAAGCGTTCCGAGAGCGACGCTCCGGAGGGAAAGCTGGGCACGGTGATGGCGTGCGCCTTTTTGTTCGCGCCGTTCGCTTCGGGCGAGGCGACGGACGAGACTTCGCCGCGGTCCAACAGCGGCGCGCTTCTTCTGGTCGTCGGGTACGAGGAGGGCACGGTGGCTCTGTGGGACTGCGAACGCGTCGGCGACGGATCGGCGGCGCCGCCGCCGCTCTCGGAGGCGGAGGACGAATGCGACGCGAAAACGTTTCGAGAACGTTTCGAGGCGCGCGTCTCCGGCGCGCCTCTGTGGCGCGAGCGCGCGCACGGCGACGCGGTCACGAGCATCGCCGCGGATACTCGGCGCGGTGGCTTCGTCAGCGCGTCCGCGGACGGCGGCGTGCTTCGATTCTCTGTTCGCGCGGTTCGCGAGACGATTCGCGAAGACGAATCGTCCGGGGAGCCGAACGAGACGAAGACGCGCGTTTCTTTTTCTTTGCGCGTCCGTCGCGCGCAAGCGCACGGCGGCGCTCCAGAAGATGCGTTCGCGACGGGGGCGGCGACGCGCGGCGTGGCGTGCGTGGCCGTACGTGACGACGGCGCGGTGTTCGCCGCGGGGGGTTGGGACGGGCGCACGCGCGTGTACGAGATGCGCGGCGACCGCGGATTCATCCGCGGATCCGGCGGAGAATTAAAGCCAAAGCGAAAACCGAAGCGGCTGGCGTCGCTGGGGTTCCACGACGACGTCGTGTCGTGCGCCGCGTTCCGAACCGCGGGCGGGGGGAAGGGCGCGCGCGCTTTCGCGGGGTGGCTCGCCACGGGGTCCCGGGACGGCGCCGTGGCGCTGTGGCCGATCTTCCCCCCGAAAACCAGAGCCGACGGGGATGGCGACGAGGACGAGGACGCGTAGCGAAGAGTAGAAATACATAGGCCTGAGAACATAAACCGCCTGGCGCCTGGAGACGCGCGTCGTTTCGTCTCGACGCTCCCGTGTACAAAAGGATAAAACGCCGAGAGGCGTCTCCGCCGCACTCCGCACGCTACACTCCCCCACGCGACCGCGATGTTGGCCTCCGCGCGTCCCGCGCGGTCGCTCGCGACGGTGCTGTCCCCGGCGTCCGCGGCGCGCGCGCTCGTCACGCGCGCCGCCGCCGCGCTTCCGGGAAGCGATGCGTCGGCTTCGGGCAGATCGTCGCCGGCGGTGGTGACGTCCTCCCGCTGCGCGTCCCGCGCGGTCTCCCGACGCGGGCTCAGGGGCGAGCGCGTGATTTCCCGCGCGGGCAAGAAAGGCTCGAAGGGAGGCGGCGCCGCCTCCGGCCTGCTGAGCGGCGTCCACCCGGACTCCGTCGAGGCTGTCGCGCGCATCGTGGAGAAGGCGCAGGCGGCGAGCGATCAGTGGCGCGTGGAGACCACCGCGTTTCTCGACCCCGCGCTCGCCGCGGATGCGCTGATGTGCCTCGAGCGCGCCGCGGACGTCGCCGCGTTCCCCTGGGGAGGACACGCGCGCGCCGAGCGCGTGCGGATCATCACGGGCAGGCCGGAGACGCTGGGCGAGCCCTGGGAGGAGGGCGGCAAAGGCGGGGGACGCGACGAAGCGCTCGGCGACGAAGAAGTCGCCGACGACGAAGCGGCGGCGACTCCCCCTCCCGCGGACTCGTTCCGCGCGTTGGCCTCGGACGCGGACGGCGCGGTGGTTTTTCTGGACGTGCGCGGGAACTTCGTGTTCGACGCCGCGGACCACCGCGACTTCCTCGGCGCGGTGCTGGGCACGGGCATCGAGCGGGACAGAATAGGCGACATCTACGTGAACGGCGAGCGCGGCGCGGCGGTGCTGTGCGCGCCGGAGATGGCTTCGTTTTTACAATCGTCGCTCGAATCGGTGCGCTCGGTGCCCGTGACGTGCGTCGTCGAGCCGCTCTCGCGCCTGCGCCTCCCCCCCGCGAGGCGCGACGCGTTTTCGTCCGTCGAGGCGTCCATGCGCCTGGACGCGGTGGCCTCCGCGGGGTTCAGGATGAGCCGATCGAAGATGAG
>Ga0181560_10003856_pt1 | contig 13708 bp, 8 predicted proteins | sample 011ome_20_FD_133751 | JGI IMG/M metagenome (GOLD analysis project Ga0181560, IMG submission 133751) | Coastal salt marsh microbial communities from the Groves Creek Marsh, Skidaway Island, Georgia - 011509CT metaG (megahit assembly) | ecosystem: Environmental > Aquatic > Marine > Intertidal zone...
CCGCCGCCGCCGTCGCCGCCGGCGCGGTCGCCGCCGCCGCCGCCGGGATACGTCGCGCCGCCGCCGCCGGTCGTTCCGCCGCCGCCGTATCCGGTGATTCGCGCGCGCGCGTTTCGCGCGACGGAGGAGGCGACGCTCGTGGACCTGTTCGTGGACTACGCCGGGTTCGGGCCCATCTTCGACGCGGTCGAGCGTTACTACTACGGCCTGACGGCGGATAACGTGAAAGGACCGTTCGACTATCCGATCTTCCACGACGGCGAGGCGCCGAACGAAACGTCCGCGGCGGAGGACGACGACGCGGCGCCGCGGTGGCGGTACACCGCCGCGGGGTGGTCCGAGACGCGGCACGCCCAGCTCGCGTCCGTGCCGATGCACGTCGAAACCGTCTACGTGTCGTTATCCGATTGGAACGGGACGGTGTTGGGGAACGTCACCGCGGTGCCGATCGAGGACGCGAGTCACATGGTGTTGTCTCTCGGCGCGGGGAACGGCAAACGCGTGCACGTCCGGACGTTGTTCGAGCTGACCAGCGCGATGCGAGACCCGCGGGTGAACGCGATCGTCTTGGAGAACCACATCGCGCTGGGGGGCACCGCGCTGCCGCTGATCAGCGGGAACAGGGAGCTCGCGATAATCGGGATGTGCGACGACCCGAACGGGTCGCCGTGGCCGATCCCCGCGACGGAGTGGGCGACGGCGTTTCCGAACGAGACCGCGCCGCCGCAGCGGCGGCGACGCGCGTTGCTCTCGTCGCGGGCGCGCCGCCGACGGCTGCTATCATCGAGCGTGGAGTACGACGCCGTGACCGCCGCGCGCGACCGCGCGTCGTTCCAAGGCTCGATGGAGTACACGGAGGAACAGGTCGAGAAGCTGCTCCTCGCGCAGCGGGCGAGTTTGGAGTATCAGTCCACGCTGACGATCGACGAGATCATCAAGCGCGCGGAGAACAAAGTCGAAGTCCAACCGAACTGGTTCTTCTCGTACAACGCGTGGGCGAACGAGACCGGGGACTTGTTCGAGCGCGGGACGCGCTTCGACGGCGGGTACGTCATGCCCGAGGACTTCTACCCGGGGACGTACCACGAGCACGCCAAGTTTGGCGCGCGCGGATACCCGAGAGGCGGGCCCGGGATGAACGTGTCGTACAACTACGAAAACTGCACGATGGACGCGTCGAACGCGACGTTCGTGATCCCACTCACCGGGCGGTGCGTCGTCGACGGTTTGATGCTATCGAGGCTGTTCGCGGTCGGGGATCCGTCCGACGTGAACTGCGCGTCCAGGATCAACGCGAAGCGCGGGTACGCGCAAGGCGCGGCGGGCGGCGCCGCCGCGACGGTGGTGACGACGCCGGACGGCACGGTGACCGCGAGCGGGGGGTACTCGCCGTGGGGGGACGACGACGCGCCGAGGTGGATGGACGGCGACGCGGAACTGAAGTGCGGGCGGCTGCGGTTGGAGAATTTAGTCTTGAGGAACGGGTGGTCGGAGACGCACGGCGGCGCCGCCGCGGCCGCCGTCGGCGGGGAGCTGTCGATGCGGGGATGCGTCGTCGAGGGGTGCGCGACGGGGGCGCGGGCGGGTCGAGGCGGTGCGGTGGCGAACTTTGGCGGCACGATAGAGATCGCGACGTCCGTGTTTCGGTGGAACGCGGCGTCCATCGCGAACGCGACGGACGAAGGGCCGGGCGCGGAGCTCGGTCCTAATTTCTGGCACTTCTCCGGAAAGATGCGCGTGGACGAGCGCAGCGTCTTCGACGATACGCACCGCTACGTCGTGAGCGCGAGCGAGGCGTTCGGGGCGTGAGCGGTACTGCGCGCGCGGTGTGATAGCGGCCCACGGTGTGATAGCGGCCCACGTTTTTTAATAGTACAACGTGTTAGCGCGAGCACTCGCCGCGGGGCGAGTCGTCTGTTTTAACCTCCCCGCCGAGTCGTCGGTTTTCAGTCGTCCTTCACTCTTCTTGGATGCCGCAGACGAGGTTCAACGGCAGCGCCTCGTCGATCTTCTTCGGGTACGGCAGCCCTAAGTTACCCATGATCTCCACAAACTCCGCCTTGCTCTTCGACAGACGCGGGTTCAGACGCTTCTCCTCCCCCACGGTGCTGCTTCTGTGCCCTTTGTAGTCGTGCGCCGGGTACACGACGGTATCGTCCGGGAGAGTGAAAATCTGCGCGTGCACGCTGTCGTACAACGTCTCCGCGCTGCCGCCCTGGAAGTCCGTCCTTCCGCACCCGCGCACGAGCAGCGCGTCTCCGGTGAAGACCATGTTATCGCACACGTACGACAGGCATCCCTCGGTGTGCCCCGGCGTCGCTCGGACTTCCAAAAACGCGTCGCCGAACTCGACGCGATCGCCGTGCGCGACGTGCACGTCCGCCTTGGCGCCGGAGTCTTTCGCGATCACGGATCGCACCCCAGGGAGCTTCCGCTTGATGAGCCCCGAGCCGGTGACGTGGTCTGCGTGGCAGTGCGTGTTGACCACGTATTTGAGCTTCAATCCGAGGTCTTCCACGAGTTTCAAGTCGCGGTCGACCTGCTCGACGACGGGGTCGACGAGCACGGCGTCGCCGCCGGGGCGGTCCGCGAGGAGGTACGTGTACGTGCTGCTCCCGGCCGTGTCGAAGAGCTGCCGGAAGACGAGAGAACGCATCGGGTGGGACAGCGCGGTCGCGACCGCGCGCACGAGCGGCGGGCGCTCCGTGAACTTGAACGGCGGGCTCGCGCGATGCGCGTGCGAGATGGCGGACGCGGCTGGGAGTTTGTTGACGCGCGCGAGGTGGAGCAGGTACGGGATCCCCGCTCGCGTCGCGGTCGAGCACTGAACGATCGCCGGTCTCGCCGCGGACGCCATGTGCGACGTGAACGCTTCGATGACGTTGGGGGTGAGGTCGTTCAGCGGGTCGAGGAGCGGCACGCACGCGTACGGAACCTTCGCGTCCTCCACGGAAGCGCGCGGGCAGTTCGGGTTCGCGTCGTCGTTCAGGTACAGCCACGATCTCGCCCCGGCGGCGACGCACGCGGCGATCTGTTCGGTCGAGAGATCGCCCGCGAGGACGACGCCGTCGGATTCGTACACGATGCAGCCGTCGGGGAAGGCGGAGGCCATCGTACGGGACGGACGGCAGCGCGCGCGAGAGTGACGAGGCGTTGCCGCCGATGTTATTTGTCACGATATATCCCGTGACACACACGGCACACAGGCTGACAGGGCCGACGACGGCACTTCTCTGCTGGCCTCGGACCGCCGCCGCCGCCGGCGAACGCCGTCGCGATGCCCAATAAGATTTCTCGTTACACAGACTACCACACCCTCTCCCGCGCTCGCGCGTCGCGCCGCGTCACGCGATCTTCCTGATGAGCACGTACACCCTCAGGTCGATCTCCACGTCCGCGAGGTTCTTCGGATCCGCGCGAAGTTGCATGAGCAACCCGCCGTAGGACGCGGTGACGCACGTCTTCGCGATGCCGCCGACGTTTTCGTCCTCTTTTTTGAACACCTTGCCGTACATGACGTACTCGTACGCGTCCGCGAGGCTCTCCTTGCCGGTCTGCGCGGTGGCACGAGGGGGAGGGGAGGGGCGAGGGGTCGGTGAGTCAGTCGTCGCGACGACGATCGATTCCGTCGCCGCGGGAGGCGCTGATTGATGTGATGGATGACGAGGGAAAGAGGGCGCGGGCGCCGAGCGCGCACCTGATCGTACGTCTCCGCGTCCTCCGGGGTGCCGTCCAGGCTGAGCGTCGGCGCGAGCGCGAGCGTGAACTTCGTCCCGACGTCGAGCTTGTAGATGTCCACGTTGACGTCGATCGAGAGCTCGGCCTCGAACTGCGAGCGGCACCGGAACCTGGACACCTTGTCGAATTTCTTCCCGTCCGGATCTTTGTCGATCACCTCGAAGATGTCGTCGAAGATCGTCGTTCCCGAGACCGCGGGAGGCATCTCGCGCGCGCGCTGTGCGAGACGATAACGACGCGATGCGGTCCGCGCCGGAACCCTGAACCGCGGAGCGAGGGACGACGGGGAGGCGGCGCCGCGCGCCTTTCTTTCTCTGGAAATGAACGATGAGGTCTCACGAAGACGATCGCCGCAAAAAATTAGACTAACATGGGCCCTTCAATAGTTCAACAGGTTAAGTTGCAGCGGTCGGTCGTCTGGTCGGTTCGTCTCCTCTCGACACGAGCGAACAGCGAAGTCTTCTCGCGGAAGAAGCTTGTAGAAACAGTCGAGTCGCGTTCGTTCTCCGGTAGTCGCGTCATTCCACAACGCGCGACACACGCCGTCGACGAACCGTAACACACCCACAATGGCGGAGGAGACCGAGACGTTCGCCTTCCAGGCCGAGATCAACCAGCTTCTGTCGCTGATCATCAACGTGCGTCCGCGCTCGCGCCGTTTTCCGTCGCGCGTGTTTTCCCGCGACCGCCGATTTATGTCGACGATCGAGCGGCGGCCGACTTTCTCCTCGCTCGCGACGATCGGCGATCTCCGGGACGTCCTCGACTGACCTTCGATCCCACGACTCCCGCGATGCTTCCACAGACGTTCTACTCGAACAAGGAGATCTTCCTTCGCGAGCTCATCAGGTGCGTCGCAGCCCCGCGCGCGCGTCGCGCGACGTTTCTCCGCGTTTCGTTTCGCGCGGGAAATCGCCGCCGCGCCGCTACGTCTCCGATCCCGTCTCGCCGCGACAAGACGCGCCGACGTCTCCGCGAGATCCCACCCGCTGACCGTCGACCTCCTTTTCTAACCGCAGCAACTCTTCCGATGCGCTCGATAAGATTCGCTTCGAGGGCCTCACGGACAAGTCCAGGCTCGAGGGCCAGGTGCGCGCGCGAACCCGACGACGTCAACGCGCCGCGGCTTTCTTCGCATCTGTTCTTTTTTTTCGTAAGATCGCGACGACGCGGCGCGCGGTCCGACACGAGATCGCGGGTTCGAAACCGCGCGCGTCGCCATCGCGGCCTCGCGCCGCGGTCGACGCGCGCGGTCGCACCTCAGCGCCGTCGTCTTTCGGACGACGCGGACGCGCTCCGCGTCCGCGCGCGCGCCCGCCCCCCCCCAGCCGTCGCCACGACACGTCCCCAGCCGATCCACAGATCTGACCGTCCGCCTCCCCCTTCCTTTTTTTCCTCCTCCCCCGCGCCGCCGCCGCCGCCGCAGCCCGAGCTCTTCATCCACATCATCCCGGACAAGACGAACAACACGCTCACGATCATCGACTCCGGCATCGGCATGACCAAGGCTGACCTCGTGAACAACCTCGGCACGATCGCGCGCTCCGGCACCAAGTCGTTCATGGAGGCGCTCACCGCGGGCGCGGACATCTCGATGATCGGCCAGTTCGGCGTCGGCTTCTACTCCGCGTACCTCGTCGCGGAGAAGGTTGTCGTGTACACGAAGCACAACGACGACGAGCAGTACCGCTGGGAGTCCCAGGCTGGGGGTTCGTTCACGGTCACGAAGGACAACGCCGAAGCGATGGGCCGCGGCACGAAGATGGTGCTCCACCTCAAGGACGACCAGCTCGAGTACCTCGAGGAGCGCCGCCTGAAGGACCTCGTGAAGAAGCACTCCGAGTTCATCTCGTACCCGATCTCTCTCTGGACGGAGAAGACCACGGAGAAGGAGGTGTCCGACGACGAAGAGGAGGAGACGGACGAGAAGGAGGAGGAGGGGAAGATCACCGAGATCAAGGATGAGGACGAGAAGAAGGAGAAGAAGACGAAGAAGGTCAAGGAGGTGTCCCACGAGTGGGCCATCATGAACAAGCAGAAGCCGATCTGGATGCGCAACCCGGAGGAGATCTCCAAGGATGAGTACTCCGCGTTCTACAAGTCGCTCACGAACGACTGGGAGGAGCAGCTCGCGGTGAAGCACTTCGCCGTCGAGGGGCAGCTCGAGTTCAAATCCGTGCTCTTCGTCCCGAAGCGCGCGCCGTTTGACATGTTCGACGGCAAGAAGAAGTCGAACAACATCAAGCTGTACGTCCGCCGCGTGTTCATCATGGACAACTGCGAGGACATCATCCCGGAGTACCTCTCCTTCGTCAAGGGCATCGTCGACTCCGAGGATCTCCCGCTTAACATCTCGCGCGAGATGCTCCAGCAGAACAAGATTCTCAAGGTCATCAAGAAGAACATCGTGAAGAAGTGCCTCGAGATGATGAACGAGATCGCGGAGAACAAGGACGACTACACCAAGTTCTACGAGGCATTCGGCAAGAACCTCAAGCTCGGCATCCACGAGGACTCCCAGAACCGCACGAAGCTCGCGGAGCTCCTTCGCTATCACTCCACCAAGTCTGGCGAGGAGATGACGTCGCTCAAGGATTACGTCACGCGCATGAAGGAGAACCAGAAGGACATCTACTACATCACCGGCGAGTCCCGCAAGGCGGTGGAGAACTCCCCGTTCATCGAGAAGCTCAAGAAGCGCGGCCTCGAGGTTCTGTTCATGGTCGACCCGATCGACGAGTACGCGGTCCAGCAGCTCAAGGAGTACGACGGCAAGAAGCTCGTGTGCTGCACCAAGGAGGGCCTCACGCTCGACGAGACGGACGAGGAGAAGGCGAAGAAGGAGGAGGTCAAGTCCACGTTCGAAGCGCTCTGCCGCCTCATGAAGGACATCCTCGGCGACAAGGTGGAGAAGGTGCTCGTGTCCGACCGCGTCGTGGACTCCCCGTGCGTCCTCGTCACCGGCGAGTACGGCTGGTCCGCGAACATGGAGCGCATCATGAAGGCCCAGGCGCTTCGCGACAACTCCATGTCCGGTTACATGGCGTCGAAGAAGACGATGGAGATCAACCCGGACAACGCCATCATGCAGGAGCTCCGCAAGCGCGCGGACGCGGACAAGAGCGACAAGACCGTCAAGGATCTCGTCCTCCTCCTGTTCGAGACGTCGATGCTGTGCTCCGGGTTCTCCCTCGACGAGCCCAACACCTTCGGCGGCCGCATCCACCGCATGATCAAGCTCGGTCTGTCCATCGACGAGGACCTCGGCCTCGACGACGACGAGGCTGACCTCCCGCCGCTCGAGGAGGACGTGGACGAGGGCTCCCGCATGGAGGAGGTGGACTAATCCTTGACTTTCGCCCCAAAAGTCGCTTCTCGGCGAGGCGGCTGGAGAAGGGAACGAATGAACGCTCCCCAGCGCGCCGCGACACTATTACCCCGCGAGAAGCGCGAGCTCGCGCAGTAGTCACACCTTGTCTTTCATCTAGAGGCGTCCCTCGCGAAAACGTCGCGAGGACGCGCACGGCATAGCGTTGCAATACGAATTCATTTTACACGGCACGTGAACGCGTCTCTTCCCTTCGTCGCTTCGTTCGACCCTCGCGCCGCTTCCGCCGCCGCCCCGCCCGCCGAGCTGACGATGTCGTCCTGTCCGACGTCACCTCGAATCCAAACGTCTTGTCGTCACTCGCGTCCGGCGCGGTCGCGACCGAGGGGCGATGGCGTCGTCCTCGGCCGCGGCGCTCGCCGCGGAGTTCGAGACCGCGAAGCTCATGCGCGAGTGCGCGGAACGAGAGGTCGCGGAGCGCGACGCCGTGGACGAGAACGGGCACCCGGTCATGACGCACCGAGCGGTGGCGTCGATCGTGCGCGAGTGCAAAGGCTTCATCGTCCCCGAGGTGAACGACAAGCTCTGGCTGCAGAACCGGCGGTGGAAGGTCGTCCAGGGCTTGGAGAAGTTCACGGGCGTCGGCGTCCTACACCTGGAGAACAACCAGATCGGCCCGACGCTGGGGCCCGGGCTCAGGCACATGACGAAGCTGAAGCTCCTCAACCTGAGCTGCAACATGATTCGAACCGTCGACGTGAATCTCGCGGCGAACGCGCAGCTGTCGCTGCTGAACCTCGCGACGAACCAGATATCGTCCTTCACCGAGGGCGGCCTCCCCGCGTCGCTGAACACGCTCACGCTGGACAGCAACTGCCTCGACCGCGCGGCCGCGATCGCGCCGCTCGCGTCGCTCCCCAATCTCGAAGTCCTCGACCTCCAGCGCAACAAGCTCGACGGCGAAGACCTCTTCCCGCTGTTCGCGTCGTTCAAAGCGCTGAAGGTGCTGTACCTTCAAGGGAACCCGATCCAACGCGCGCACAACTACCGCCGGAAGCTCGTCTCGTCGTGCGCGTCGCTGACCTACTTGGACGCGAGCCCGGTGGAGGAGCTCGAGAAGACCGGCGCCGCCGCGTGGGCCCGCGGCGGCGCCGACGCGGAGATTTCCGCGCGGCGGAGCTTCCACGAGGAGAGACGCGCGGCGCAGCGGGCGACGACGCGACGCATCGCCGCGGAGCGCGCGGCGCGCAGAGCCGCGGCGAGCATCGGCGACGACGCGTCCGGGCGCCGCGTGTTGCTCCCCGACGCGATGAGAGCGCTCGCGACGTTCGTCTTGGACGACGCGTGGGCTTCCGCGTTGTCCGAACGCGACTGCCCGGTGTGCGTGCAGCCGCTCAAGGCGGGGGAGAGGGCGCTGCCGCTGGACGCGTGCGGGCACGTGTTTCATCTCGCGTGTCTCAAGCCGTGGCTGACGCAGGCGAGCGCGACGTGCCCGCTGTGCCGCGCCGCGGTCGTCGCGCCCTCGGGCGGCGTCGCCGCCGCGGAGACGGGCGAGGCGGCGAAGGCGGCGGCGAAGGCGGGCGAAGACGCGGACGCGGCGCGGGCGCGGACCGACGGCGGGGGGCTCTCCTCGGACGACATCCCCGGGCGGTGGATGCGCGCTCCGGTGTCGAACTTCGTGTTGAGCATGCCGTCGATCGGCGCGACGCCGTCGCCGGGGGGTTTCTGCGCCGGGAACGATTTCACGGACGGACGAAGCGGCGGCGAGGGCGGGCGCGTCGACGTCGACGTCGACGGCGACGGCGACGGCGACGCGGATCGACCGGAGCGGACGATCACCGCGGGGCAGAGAGAGACGAACGCGATCATTCAGTCGCATCTCCGGAAGCGGTTCTCGAAGCTGTCATCCTCGCGCGCGGCCGTGGAGGCGGACCAGCTCTACGCGGAGGCGATGTTCGCCAGGGCGAAAGAGCGACGCGCCGAGGCGAGGGAAAAAGCGGCGGCGGCGGCGGCGGCGGGCGCGGACGGGGAGGTCGCGACGACGACGACGACGGCGGCGGCGCGCGAGGAGGCGAAGGCGCGCGTCGCGGCGGACGTGGGCGAGACCGCGGGTCCGGTCGAGCCGGAGCCGGAGCCGGAGCCGGCGGCGGCGGCGGCGGAGCCCGAGCCCGAGCCCGAGCCCGAGCCGGCGACGGCGGCGACGCCCTCGGTGGACGGCACCGCCGCCGAGAGAATCGCGTTCGCCGCACAACTGCTCGCGCGAAGCGCTCCCGCGTCGGACTAGGATAAACTGTACATCACGTAGCATGTGTTAGAAAAACGTACAACAACACCCATTAATAATGATGGCACGGCGTGATCCTCACACCCTGTTCCTCTGCTGCCCCCCGCCCCCGCCTTGGTGCATGTTCTTCGGCACTTTGTTCTTCTCGAACAGCTTCCACTGCGCGTTGAACTCCTTCGTGAAGACGTCGCACAGCGCCGGGTTCCGCATGATGATGACGTTCTCGCGGTTCCCGAGCACGGCCTGCCGCGTCCAGTTGAACGACCCGTTCAGTAACGTCTTCTTGTCGATGATCGCGAACTTGTGATGCATGTGCGTGATCGGGTCGCTGTCCGTCCGCGTTTCGATGCCCTCGCTCGCGATCTGGTACACGTCCGAGCCCGTGCACTTCGCCTGCTCGTCGTCCGTGATGACGCGCACCTTCACGCCTCGCTTCTTCGCGGCGATGATCGCCTCAGCGATCTCGTTGCACGTGATCGTGAACACGCACACGTCTAACGTCTTCCTCGCGGCGTAGAGCTCGTCGAGGAATTTGACGAGCGACGTCTTCTGGTGCGAGTACGTGCACTTCGCGCCGCGACGGCACTGCTGGCCGTTCATGACCGCGCGGCACGGCATCCCGGGATCGGGGAAGAACAGCACCGGCGGCGCCACGGGTTTGCTTCCTCCGCAACCCATCTCGGATGGACGTGTCGGAGGTGGGGGGCGCGGGTCGAACGAAGTGCGCGATCGGCGATCGAGGCACCCCTTCAGTTCGTGACGCGGACGACGACGAAATTACGCGTACACGTACTCGTACTCTCTATGGGTTTTTAGTTTGAATCGAATTATCGCACCTCGTGTATTTCCGCGCGACGCGAGCGCGACATCCGCGGTCTCGGAACGGACGGGTGCCGAAACGCGACGATCGCGATCGCGAGTCGACGTCCACAACGCCGCGCGCCGGCATCCCCTCGCGTGGAGGCGACGACGGCGCCTTGTAATCTTCACACACACACACACACACATTACCATGGCTACCGCCGCCGCGTCGCTCGCGCTCGCACCCGCCGTCGCGCCGGCATCGCGCCGTCGTCGCCTCCACGCGTCGCGATGCCGGCGCGCGGCGTTCGCGATCAGAGCCTCCGCGGAGGAGGACGCGGAAGAGGCGGTGGATAGACCGCCGCCCGGTTGCTCGAGGTACACGGTGAAGATTCGCAAACCGCTCGGGCTCGTGCTGGAGGAGAAGAGCGTCGGCGGGGAGATCTACGTCGCGGAGATCGTCGAGGACGGGAACGCGGCGAAGACGGGGTTGATAAACGTCGGCGACGTCCTCATCGCGACGTCCGCGCTCGTGTTCAACAGCACGAGCGACTACGGCGGCGTGACCGTGCGAAAGGGCGAGGAGACCGTGAGGCTCGCGTGTCGAGGCGAAAAATTTGACACAGTGATGACGGCCATCGCTACGAACCCGTCGCAGCGGCTCGTGACCTTGGAGTTCCAGAAGTGCATCTGAGGGGAGGAGGGAGGCTAGGGCGCGTAGTTCGTAGGTCGTAAAAATAAAATATTTGGTCTGTCCTTTTAACGCGTCCGTCGTCGCGCCGCCCGCCGCTAAGTTTCTATGATATTCGTCCCTCGCTCGAGGCGTCACTTGTTCTCTCTGAACGCGGGAGGGATGTACGAGTTAGGGTTACGAGGCGCCGCCGGCGCCGCGGCCTCCGCCGCCGCCGTTTCAAACCCCGGCGGCGGCGGCGGCGGCGAGGCCGCGCTCCCCCGCCTCGCGCCGTAAGGGTTCTTCTTGATCCCTCCGCCGCCGCCGCCGCCCCGTCCGCCGTTCGAGTACGGATTCGCCGAGATCGATATCATCTCCCCTCTACCGCGCCAGTCCTGCGACATCGCAGCCTCGCGCTGCGCTTCCGCCGCTTCCGCGGCGGCGACAGCTCGCGTCCGCGCCATCTCTCGCTGCATGCGTTCCATCTCCTGCTGCATCGCGAGCATCTGCGCGCGCTGCTGCTCCAACTCGTGCCGCTGCGCGGCGATGTGATGCATCTCTTGACTCATCCGCCGCCGCGCCGCGAGGAGCTGCGCGTCCGTCGCGTCGAGCGGCGGCGGCGCGGGCGCGGACGTCCACTGCGCCTCCGGCGGGGGCGCGGCGGCGGGCGCGGCGGGTTGCACGAACCCGCCGAGACCCGGGGGCGGCGGCGGACGTCGCGGTGCAAGCTGTCGCTGTTCCTGGTGCTGTCGCTGTTCCCGCCGCTGCTCCGCGACGCGCTCGCGCTCGGCGCTCGCGGCGGCGGCGGCGGTGATTCGATCGAACACGTTCGGTTCCTCCTCTGGCGGTGGTTGGTACGGTGCGGAGGCGAACACGCTCGTGAGGATGTCCCTCGATAAATCCTCCGCCGGCGGCGGCCCCGGCAGCGGTCCCGGAGGCGCCGCCGCCTCCGGCGGCGCCTCCGCCTCCGGCGCCGCCGCCGCTTCCGGCGGCTCTGGACTCTTGCTCTTCGATTTCTTCTTCTTCTTCCCGCCTTCCTCTTTCTTCTGCTTCTTCCGCTCTTCTTTCTGCCGCCGTTTAAAGTCCAAAATAACCTCCATCTCTTCGCCCTCCTCTAACACCGGCGGCGCGTGCTTCTGGGTGATTTTCCTCACCCGAGGCACGGACGCCGCGATCGGTATCGGCGCGCTGTCGAACCCGGACGCGGACGTCACGACCGCGCACCACGCCGCCTTCCCGGTGTCCTCGAACACGTGCCAGAACGGCGGCTTCACGACGTACGACGACAGCTTCGACGCGAGGGATTCGCCGCCGTCGCCGTCGCCGTCGTCGTCGTCGTCGCCGCCGCCGCCAGACTCGAATTTCAGCAACACGTTACACGCTGGCGCGGCGCCGGCTCCCGCCACCGCCGTCAGATCTCCTCTCACGAGGACGTCCTTCGCCGCGATTTTCGCCGCGCTCTTGCTGACGCCCTTGCTCACTTTCGCCCACTGCTCCGGCTCCGGTTCGGTGGGCTCCAAGTCGAGCATCATGAGTCTGCGGGAGGGAGGAGAGGAGGCGGTGAGCGCTGACGCGCCGCGCGGCGACGTGCCGGAATTTATCGCGCGGAAACGAGTGGACACGGGAGGGGATCTGATCGCGACGACGCGGAGGACGCACCGTTGCAGGCGCTCCGCGACGAGGGCGTCGTCTTCTTTCGACGCGCCGCCGCCGCCGCCGCCGGACTTCTTCTTCTTCTTCTTCTTGGAGGACGACGCCGCGGGCGCGCCCGCCGACGACGCGCTGCCGCCGTTCGTTCCTTTCGCCGCCATTTTTCCGCCTCCGCCGGGGCCGCCGAGCTTGTCCCCGCTCGTGGGGAGCTCGCTGAGGGCGGCGAACATGGACATGTCGACGAAGTCGCGCGAGCGTGCGGAGCGTGGAGCCGGTGGAGCGCGGTGCTTACGCGCGCTCGTGGGAGTGGCGGCACGACGCGACGTGGCTCGTTCGTCTCGGAGAAATTGGCGCGCGAACGCGAACGTTCTGTTCACCGACCGCGGCGCACCCTCGCATAAATCGCGGCACCCGCGGCCCCTCTTCCCCCAACCAGACCGCGAGCGCGCGGGCGCGGCGGTCGTCATGGCGAGGCGACGCGGGTCCCGCGCCTCGCGCGCTTCGCGACGCGGCGTCGACAGCGTCATGGACATCCTCTCCCCCGTGACGTACTGCATCGCGACGTGCGTCTTCCTCGTGCGCTTGCTTCGAATCGACGAGAACGCGGGCGCGTCGTACGAGATGTCCGGAAGCGTCGCTTCCGCGGCGTACCAGGAGAAAACGACCGACTCCGCGGGGACGAAGCTCGCGGGCGCGCTCGCGAACGCGCTCGTGTTCGTGACGTTCGTCGCCGTCGCGACGACGATCATCTTCTGCCTGTTCAAGCACGGATGCTCGAAGGTGATCTGGGCCTACATGGGCGTCAGCGGACTCGTCGTCTTCGGCGGCTTGGGCGGCGCCTTGGGCGCGCAGGTTCTGCAAGCGCTGGACATCCCGTGCGACGTCGTGACGTTCGCGGTGTGCGCGGTAAATTTCAGCGTCGTCGGCGTCCTCGCGGTGTTCTTCGTCCCGGCGCCGATCGCCGTGAAGCAAGGATACCTCGTCGCCATCGCGTCGATGGTCGCCTTTTACTTCACGCGAACGGCGGAGTGGAGCACGTGGGTCTTGCTGTGCGCGATGGCGCTGTACGACCTCTTCGCGGTGTTGACCCCGGTCGGCCCGCTGAAGGCGATCGTGGAGCTCGCGCAGGAGAGGGACGAGGAGATCCCCGCGCTCGTGTACGCGGCGCGGCCGCGGCGGATGCGGCGGGTGCGGACGCGAGCCGGCGGGAGGGGCGCGGGCGGCGGCGGCGGCGGCG
>Ga0181560_10003860_pt1 | contig 13701 bp, 8 predicted proteins | sample 011ome_20_FD_133751 | JGI IMG/M metagenome (GOLD analysis project Ga0181560, IMG submission 133751) | Coastal salt marsh microbial communities from the Groves Creek Marsh, Skidaway Island, Georgia - 011509CT metaG (megahit assembly) | ecosystem: Environmental > Aquatic > Marine > Intertidal zone...
AGCGGGAGCGGGAGCCCGCGAGGAGAACCCCGACTCCGTGCGCACCTGGGGCGCGAGCGACGACCGGAGGATGGGCTTTTCGCCAAACCGCTCGGTCCCCGCGAAGGCCCCTTCCACGCTGCAGCGCTCGCAGAGCATGGGGAGCTTCGCGGACGACGTGCTCGATCTCCAGGAGGTGGAGCGCGGCGCGCCGTTCGCGGCGGCGAAAGAAAACGGTTCCGCCGCGGCGGGGAAGAAAACGGCGACGAAGGCGAAGCGGCCGCCGCCGCGGCGATCGACCGCCTCCTCCGCCTCCGACGGCGGCGGCGGCGAGGCGAGGCCGGCCGTCTGGGATGTATTCGGCGGCGATCGCAACGGGGGGGCGAAGAAGTGATGCGCTCTTCTCGATTCTTTCGTTCCGAGTACGTAGCTAGTAGTCTCTCATTCTTCGTGTGTGATGACACAAATGCTGTGATCGCGCACAATTTGGCACGCCGGGTTTCCGAAAGATATCGGACCGCTAAAAGCAGTCGACGTCGTCCACGACAGTTGGCACGTCACTCTTCCCCGCGCGCGTCGACTTCCGGTCGCGCCGCTCTCGCACGATACTCGCGCGCCTCACGATGTCCGCCGTTCTCGCCACGCGCGCCGTCGCGCCCGCCGCGCACGGCGCCGCCGCGCGCCGGCTCACCGCCGGCCGCTCCGCGTTCGCCCACGCCGCCCCGCCCTCGATCAAGCGCGCGTTCGCGGCGCGTCGCGCCTCCGCGTCCCGCGCGACGCACGTCCTGACCACCGCCGGGTGGAACGACTTCGAGTGGGGCACGGCGACGGTCGTCAGCAACGAGCCCGCGGCGGCGGAGGGGGGCCTGCGCAGCGTGAAGGTGTCCGTGGACGAGGCGTGCGCGGAGGCGTACGGCACCCCAGGCCAGTTCGTGCAGATGCGAACGAACGCGGATGCGAAGCCCGCGTTCCTCGCCATCGCGTCGCCGCCGGGCGCCGAACCCAAAACGGTCCTGGAGCTGCTCATCAAGTCTACCGAAGGGACGGCGGGTGAGATTTGCGCGCTGAAGCAGGGTGCGACCGTGGACGTCTCGCCCCCCATGGGCGGCGGCTTCGACCTCGAGGGCAAGGCCCCGGCGGCGGCGGCGCCGAAAGCGCTGCTCTTCGCCACGGGCTCGGGCATCTCGCCCGTTCGCGCGCTCATCAAGAGCGGCGCGCTGGACGGCCGCGACGTCTCGCTGTTCTACGGCACGACGTCGGAGCGCACGTGCGCGTTCTTCGAGGAATTCGCGGACTGGAAACGGACGCACGGCGTGGCCGTGACGCACGTGCAGTCGCAGGTTGGCGGGCCGCCCACGTACGTGCAGGACGCGCTCAAGGATGTCGTCGCGGCGGGCGCCGTCAACGCCGACGCGACCTGCGCGGTGCTTTGCGGGCAGAAGGAGATGACCGAGGCGGTCATCGCGATCCTCACCGAGGCGGGCGTGCCCCAGGAGAAGTGTATCATGAACTTCTGAACGGCGGACAAGAGGTCCTGAAGGTGGTGCGGTGAGTCACTACGTACTACGGAAACGAGCTAGCTACTTTAATAAGAAACGACGTCCGCGGTGTCGTGTCTTACTCCTCTGGTTTTCTGCCCAGGAACTCGGGAAGCATCTCCCCCTTGAACTTGGGTTTCCGCTTCCTCTCCTCGAGCGGCGCGGCCGCCGCGGCGAGGCGCGCGCGCTCTCGCTCGGCGGCGCGCCGCAGCGCGCGCGCCGCGCCGAGCAGATCGTCGGGTGCCACGCCGCCGTCGCCCGAACGGTCGACGGCGACGCTCTTCGGAAGCTTCGACGTCGGCTCTTCGTCGAACCCGCCGTCGCTTTCATTTCGCTCCGCGAACCCCCACGCGTCGGTGTCGCCGGTCTGCTCGCCCGCGCCTCCAATTCCCGGACTCGGCGCGCCGCTGGCCCACGCCGCCTCTTCCCTGCGCCTGGCCATCTCCAGCGCCTCCGCGCCGAGCCGAACGCCCGCGATGGACGCCACCTTGATCGCGAACGGCCCCTCGGGCTCCACCTCGCCGCCGCCGGCGACGGCGATGCCGAGGCCCACCACTCTGGACGCGCGCATCTCGTGCTCGTGCTCCATCACGCGCCCGCGCCAGGTTTTCAGAAAGCGCTTCATCGGCACGTACACGTCCGCCCACCGCCCGGCGGGGGAGAACAGAAAAGCCTGCCACAGGTCTTCTTTCTGCCCGGTGATCCAGTTTTCCGTGCGAATCGACACCACGTACTTGCGCCCGTCGGAAAGCACGCGGTACCGCAGCGCCGTGAACGCGTCCAGGTCCAGGTACTCGCCGACCGGAAGGTCCACGGTCGAGCACCCGGCGAAGCCCGAGCGGCGCATGCGCAGGCGCGCGACGGGCGGAACCGCGGGGGAGGCGGCGAACCCGAAAGCCGCGGACCTTGGACGTTCGTTCGCGGCGGCGACGACTCCGTCGGCGGCGGCGCCGCCGCCGAGGCCCACCGCGGCGAGCCGAGACTCGTACCCGGACCGCGCAGTCTCGCGCTCGGTGAGCAAAGACTCGGGGTCGAGCTCGGAAGGATCCGGCGGTGTTACGTTCGTGGCGATGCATTCGTCCGAATCCGCGCGCGCGTCGCGCAGCGGCGCCGTCGTCTTCGTGCTCAACACGCCGCGAAGAAACAACGCGCCGTTCCTTCTCTCGTTTCGATCCGTCTCTCGAGACGCGTCGCGGGCGTCGCCCCCCGCGTGCGGCGCGCCTGTCTCCACGAACGCGACGCTCGACGTGGACGTGCCTCCGTGCGGCGCGTCCGACCAGGCGCGCCACCTCTCCGAGACGCACCGCTCCGACTGGAACGACGCGACGGTCTCGTTGGACGCGCTGATCGGGGAGACGTCTTGCATGTCGCGCGCCAGGCGCGCGGCGCGGCGCGCCCAGCTGCGGAGCAGAGACGCCATGCGTCGCGGCGACTCGGGATCCGCCGCGTCGCGCCCGGTCGATCGCGACGCGCGTTCGCCCCGGTGTCGCGTGGAGTGAGGCGGGCGGCCACCCGCGGAGGCGGCGAGACACGGGAGAGCTTCGCCCTCCGACGCTCCGACCTCCGAGTGCGAAGAAACAAAAAAGTTTCGGCGCGACGCGCCGGCGGGAAATCCGGGCGTCCGCCGACATTCGCGATCATTGCCGCGCGCACTGTCGGTGTCTGTCTCAAGGCCCCACACGCCCGCACATCCGCGCGCGTCGACGCGACACGACATGGCGGACATGGACGGCGACTTCGAGGGCGGCGACGGCGGCGAGTACTACGACGAGCCCGGGGGTGTGGACGAAGAGCCCGCGGGGGAGGAAGAGGGGGAGGATGCGGAGAACGGCGTGGAGATCCTCGACGGCCCACGCACGGGCGGCGGCGCGGTGACGGACCGCACGACGACTCCGTACATGACGAAATACGAGCGCGCGCGCATTCTCGGCACGAGGGCGCTGCAGATCAGCATGAACGCCCCGGTGCTTGTGCAGCTCGACGGCGAGACCGATCCGCTGGAGATCGCGGGGAAGGAGCTTCGGGAGAAGCGCATCCCGTTCACCATCCGGCGGTACCTGCCCGACGGGTCGTACGAGGACTGGGGGGTGGACGAGCTCATCTGCGAGGACCCGGACAGACGGAGGGGGTTGTGACGGACGCGACGCGCGAAGGGGCCACGGAGAGACAGAGACGCGAGAATCTGTTCTAAAAAAAGAGAAGTCCTAAAAAAAACCTAGAAGAGGTGTGTACAAAGGGCTCTTACGTTACGTACGGCGGCGCGGACGACCGACCGCCGATTCCCTCATGCCTCACCTCCCACCACTCTCCGCGCCCAGGTCGACGCGCCGCGAAAGCACCGCGAACGCCACGGCGTCGTCCAGCGCGTACACGCCGACGGCCTCCCTGGCCTCGGCGGCGGCGGCGCGCGCCGCGAGCGCCGCCGCGGACGAAGGCGCCCCCGCCTCCGGCTCGGCTTCCCTCGCCGCCGCCGCCTCGGCGGCGCCGCACGCCGCGGCGACTTTCGCCGCCTCGCGCACGTCGAGGGTCAGCAGCGCGGCCGCCTCGAGCGCCTCGGCGAGGCACGCCGCGGGCCGCCGCAGGAACCGCTGGAAAACGAAAAGGAGCGCGTCGACGTCGGCGCCGAAGCGAGCCGCGCCGGCTTCGGAAAACGCGCGCGTCGCCAGGACGACGTCACGCAAAAAGCGCCGCGCCGCGAGCCGACCCACCGTCCGCGTCGCGGCGTTCACGCGAAGCGCGTCCGAATGCTGGAGCGCGCGTCGGAGACCCGCGATGTTGTTCAACAGCGTCTCCGCCGGCGCGCCGAAAAGCGCCGAGCCTTTTACCGAAAAGCCTCCCCCGCGCCTCGATCGCCGCGCCTCGTCGTCCGACGCCTCCGGGACGTTCGCGAACGACGCCAGGTGCGCGTCGCGCTCGTAGGGCGCGCACGAAGCCGCGTACGCCCCGAACGCGGCGTCCACCAGCGCGTCCGTGCACCGGTCCGCGCACGTCTCCAGCGCGGCGATCTGGTCCGCGAACGTCGAGCTCGGGCCGAAGCCGGCGAGCGCCTCCGCGGATTCGGCGGAGGCGCGGAGAAACGACGCGACCCGCGTCGCCGCGCACGCGCTTCGCCCCGCGACTGACTGTCCATACGTCGCGTTTCGAGACGCGGCGTTTCCCGCGCCCGCGTACTCGGCGCACCTCTCCGCGCACTTCCGCGCGAACGCGTCCGCGAGCGGGTACGCCACCGAGCCGAGGAACGCCTCGCGCGCGGAGATTTCCGCGGAGATTTCCGCGGAGCTCGGTTCCTTTCCGTTCGGAGCGTTCGGAGCGTTCGGAGCGTCGTCGCGCGTCTCGCCGTAGAAGCGCCCGACGAGGTCCCCGAGTCCGTCCCTGGCGACGCGCGCGTCCGCGGGGAGCGCGAGCGCGCGCGCGGTGGCGCGGCGCAGCGCCTCGCACGCGGCGTCCGCCGCGGGGAGCGCGACGGGGACGTCGTCAACGCGCGGGTCGCCGACCGCCGCCGCCGAGGCGTCCGCGTCGCCCGCCTCGTCGCCGAGCCCGAGCCCGACGGGGACGGGGACCCAGCCGGCGTCCGCCGGCGCGTCGCAGACGGCGGCGAGCGCGCGCGCGGCGTCCCCGAGCTCGGCTTCGAGCCACCGCTCACACCACGCGCGGTCGGTGGACGCCATCCGCGCGAATGAGCTGCATGCCGCGGGGAGACCGGCGTAATACGCGCATCGTTGTGACGCGGATTGATCGTCGTCGCGCGAATCGTCCGAACCGCGCGTCTCGCGAATCGTCGCGGCGACGGCGGCGTCGAACGACGCGCACTCGTCCGCCAGGTGGAGCCAGGGAACGTCGAGGCGCGCGGCTTCGTCACGCGAAGCCGAGTCGTCGTTCGCGCCGCCGTTCGTTTTCAAACGCATCGAGACGGAAAAAACACCGCCTCGCGCCGAGCTCGACGCCGCCGCCTCCGCCGCCGCGCACGCGGGCAGGTACTTGGCCGCCGCCGCCGCCGCCGCCGCCGCGGCGACGGTTTCCGCGAACCGGACCGACGCGCGGCGCGCTTCCAGCGCGGACGTCACGCGCCGCTCCTCGCCGAACGCGTCCAGGGACTCGAGCGTCGCGCACACGAGCGGCGTGAGTCTGGCGATCGACCGCGCCGCGCACGCGAACAGGAGCTCCGGCCTCGACGGGTCGGCGAGGGGGTTCGCGTTTCCGTTTTCGTTTCCGTTTCGTTTTTCAATCGCTTCGGTTTCTTCCGGGCGGAACAGCCGGCGCAGGTTCGCCGCCACCGGCGAGGCCAGCGCCTCGCCCACCCAGGACAGGCTGGGCGATGGGAGAAGAACGCCGCGCGCGTCCGCCTCGGGGACGTGCGCGTGCGGCGAGCAGTCAGACTCGGTCTCCGCCGCCGCCGCCGCGACGGCGCGAAGCGTCGCGCACGCGGCGAACGACCGGCGGAGGGCGTTTTCGACGTCCACCGTCTCGTCCCCCGCCAGCGCCCACTCGAAACGCGCCAGCGCGCTCTGGTCGAAGTCGCAGGGCCAGCCCGAGGACGCGGCGGCGTTCGCGAAGAGCGCCACCGCGTGGCGTCGCAGCGCACCCGTGGCGAGCGCGTGTATTCGACGCGCCGCGACGCGCGCGAACCGAGGCGCCTTCGGGGGCGCGCGCCTCGACGCGCGCCGCGCGAACGATTCGGCACCGTCGTCCACCGCGTCCTCGTCGCGGTCCGCGGCGAGCGCGCGCGCGGCGGCGCGGAGCGCCTCGACGCCAGCCTCGAGGGCGTCGAGCGCCTCCGCGGGGCTCTCCACGAGCGCGTCCGGGGAGAGGGCCTCGAGCGCGGAGGCGGCCGCCTCCGCCTCGCGGACCGCGCCCTCCAGGCGCATCTGCGACACGCACGCGTCCCGCGCGCCGTGCAATGCCCGGAGACGGGTCACGAGCTGGTCCACTGACGCGGAGGGGTCGGGGTCGCCGTCCTCGCCCTCGCCGTCCTCCCCGTCCTCGCGGTCGCGGTCCGTCTCCCCCGCGTCCGCGACCGCGTCCGACGCGGCGGCGGCGACGCGCCGCGCGAGGTCCGCGCGGAGGCCGGCGACGTCCGATAAAGCGCGCTCGAGCGCATCCTCGCCCTCTCCCGGAGGATGCCCCGAGCGCACGGCGGGCGCCGCGACGGACATCGGCTCGGCCTCGCCGTAGCGCGCGCTGACCGATGCGCGGGTCTCCGGCGGGTCGCGCGCCGCCCGCGCGGCGTCGCCGAGATCACGCGCGCTGAGATCTGACGCGCGCGGGGACAGGTACAAGTGTACGTAACATCGTCGTTGGGACGTCCCGTCATCTGCGACTGCGCCGAGACTCACAGAACGAGAAACGACGAACGTGGGAAAACACGCGCGCGCGACGAACCGAACGCGACTCGCGATGCGTACGACGAACAAACGCTATCGTGCCTACTTCACCCCCCAGCTCATCATTCGCGCCTCGAACGAGGGTATGGGTGGGAGGTCCTTCGCTTTCGGCAGCGCCGGCATCCCCACGAGCGCGCGCACCGCGTCCGGCACGGGATCCGACTCGGCGCGACGCGACGGATTCGGTTCTTCCCGGGACGGCGCGACGTCATCCGCCGGGGACGTCCCCGGAACATCGTCCCCGGGGACGTCCCCGGGACGCACGGACGCGTCCCCGGGGATGTTCCGCGCTTCGAGCGCGTCGGCGAACGCGTCCAGCGTCTGCATACGGAGACGACTCGCGAAATCCTCGTCCGACTCGAGCTCGCTCGACGTCAGCCCAGTCGCCGCCGTCGCCGCCTCCATCGAAGATACGAGCGTCGCCGCGGCGTCGAGGCGAGCTTCTTTTTCTTCTTTTTCCGAGGCAAAGGAGGACGTCGAGGCAGAGGATGTCTCCGCGTCACGACTCTCGCGTGCCTCGCGCAGCCGCGCGCGCGCGTCGTCCCGCTCGCGCGCCACCCTGGTCAGGTCCGCGCGCGCCGCGGCGACGTCCGCCTCGCGTCCCCTCGCCTCGAAGTCGGCGACGAAGGCGTCCTGCTGGATCTGAGACACGCCCTCGTTAAACGCGCGGCGGTCACGCTCGACATCGCAGATTCGTGTCTTGACCCTCGCGATGGATCGCAGTAACTTCTCCGTGCGCGCGTTCGCCGCCGCGTTGAGTTCGCGCGCCGCGTCTCTTCGCGCGCGCGCTCGTACGTTTATCGTACGCGCATCTTCGTGCGCGCGCATCTCGCGCTCGCGCCGCGCCGAGGCCATCGCCAGCGCGTCCCCCCGCCGTTCGTTCTCGATGATGGCGCGTTTCGTGGTCACCACCAGCTGCTGGTCCGTTCTGCGAATCAAACGCAGACTGGTTTCGCGGATGACCAGCTCGTGGCTCCGCGCGAGCGCGGCGCGCTCCGAGAGCGCCTCGCCCTCCAGGAGCGCCATCCGATTTCGATCCTCGCGCGACTCGAGCGCCAGCGTCTCGGAGACGCCGTCGATCGCGGCGAGAAGGTTCGTGCGGTCCATCTCGCGTTTCCTGCGCTTCTCCGCCTCGAGGTCGTGTCGTTTCAGCGCCGAGACCAGCGCCTCGTCGGCGACGGCGTCGGATGCGCGCGCCCGCTCCAGCGCGGATTCGAACGCATCCGCCTGCGCTTTGACCTCCGACTCGCGCTCGGCGACGGACGCCGCGAGCGTGTTGACCAGCGCCTCCGCGGTGATGAGCTCGCGCCGCAGGTGCGCGCGCACGTCCCCGGCGTCCGCCTCCTCCGAGGCCACCGCGTCGCGAAGCGTGTCAGTCTGGATCTCGAGCACGGCGCTCGCATCCTGAAATGCCCCGAGCTGCGTCTTCAGGCGCCCGATGGCGAACTCGCGCTCCTCCACCTCGCGCGCGCCCGCGGACACTTCCGGCTCGGCGGAGGGGTCATGCGGCTCCAGGGGAGGGACCGAGCTCGAGCTCTTCGCCGCGTCGCTCTTCTTGGGAGGCATGTTGACGTGAGGCGCCCGCGCGCCTCGAGTGGACGACGACGCTATGGGGATGTCCAAAACAAGCATTTTCGGTGTCCATCGATGCGAAAGTGGGCCCATAACCTCCTCGAATCGCGCCCGGTTCGGCGCTGCCGCCGACCGCTTTTCTTTATCCACTTCGGTTTCGATCGCCTCCTCTCCTCATACACCTCCGCGCTCGCCCCCGCGACGCACCGCCTCCGAAGCCTCGCCTTTCCCTCGAGTCTTCGCATACCCGGCGACCTTTCGCCCTTCGTCCACGCACGAAGACGACACTCGCGATGGCTGCCAACGCCGCGCTCGCGCGCACCAGCCTGGTCCCGCCGCCGTCCGCGCTCCGCGCCGGGCGCGCGCGCGCGCCCTCGCGCGCCGCGCGCGCGGTCTCCGTGCGCGCGGGCGTCTCGGAGATCACCGTGGAGAAGGTGGACCTCGGCGACTGCAAGGTGCGCCTGGACGTGACCGTCCCCAAGTCCGTCGCCGGCGCCGCGCGCCAGGAGTGCCTCGAGGGTTTCGCGGAGAAGTGTCAGATTCCCGGCTTTTCGTACAAGAAGGGCGGCGGGCGCAAGAAGGCGGACGGCAAGCTCCCCCCCGCGGACGTCATCATCAACTTCGTGGGCGCCACCGAGTTCAAGCAGAGCTGCGTGGAGGAGATGCTGCAGCGTTCGATCCCGCGCGCCATGGAGGTGGTGGCGGCCACCGCGCTGCAGGATTCCGAGCGCATCGACACCCCCTTCGCGGAGATGGTGAAGCTCTTCGACAACGCGCTCGCCGAGCCGAGCGGCGACGCGACGTACTCCATCACCTGCGAGGTGGTGCCCACGATCGCGTGGACCGCGGACTACCGCAAGCTCACGGTCACGGTCACCGCGCCCGGCGACGACGCGTCCGACGCGATGGAGGCTGAGTCCCTGTTCAACCAGCAGCTGCGCCAGCTCGGCACGATGCGCGTCGTGGTGGACCGCGGGCTGGAAGTCGGCGACCAGGTGGTGATGGACCTCGATGCGCGCGACGCCGGGACGGGCGAGGCCATCGAGGGCATCAAGCAGGAGAAGTTCTCGCTGGACACCGGCGCGGCGAAGATCAACCTGCCCGGCTTGGTGGACGGTCTGATCGGCATGAAGACGGGGGAGACGAAGACCTTCCCGATCACCATGCCGGAAGATTGGCCGCAGGCGTTTATCCGCGGCGTCGAGGCGGAGTTCACCGTGACCATCAAAGAGCTCTTCGACAACGAAGTGCCGGAGGCTTCGGACGACATCGCGGACAAGATCTTCCCCGAGGCGACTTCGGTGGAGGACGCGCGCGCGAAGCTGCTGCAGATGCAGAAGGACAACACCGCGGACGCGCTCGAGCGCATCACGGATGAGGCGCTGGTGGACGCGCTGGCGGCGATCTGCGACGCGCCGTTACCGCCGTCCATCGTCGAGGAAACGGGGCGCCAGATGTACTCGGAGCAGATGCTCTCGATGCAGATGTCCGGGAGCATGGACATGAAGACGGTGGAGCAGCTCGCCTCGCCGGAGATGGTGGAGAAGTTCCTGGTGGAGTCGCGCGAGGAGATCGAGAAGATCGTGCGGCGCACGGTGGCGTGCGAGGAGCTCTTCCGCCTGGAGAACATCGAGGTGACCGAGGAGGAGTTCAAGGCGGAGGTGGTGAAGGCGAAGGAGGAGTTCGAGCGGTACGGCACGGAGTACGACGTGCAGAAGCTGGTGGAGCAGGCGGGCGAGACCATCGAGGCGAGGAAGTCGGTGGAGTGGCTCAGGGCGAACGCGGAAGTGGTCGTCAACCCGCCCGTCGCGTAGAACGGCGGGGGGACGAACGACCACGTACATCGCGAGCGATGTGATGTTTAATGTGCTAATAACATCAGCTCTCAGGCGTCGGGCGTTGTCGCGGACACGGAAAAGAAAAACGACGACGTCGTCGCTCGCGTCGCGTTGTGATGTGTTCCGTGATTTGCTATGTAACATCAGCTCTCACAGGCGGCAGGCGTCGTCGATGCGACACGAAAAAATAAACGTGTGACCGTTGCGATCCGAAAAACGTCTCTCGGAGGCGCCGAGACTCTCGGAACGCCTCGGGTGGGGGCCGCGGCTCGGCGCCTGTCATTCCACCATGAACGCTCCCCTTCGTCGGCTCGCGCGCCTCGCGGCGGCCCGACCCGGCGCGGTCGCGCCGTTCGCGGTGCGAGGCAAGGCGACGCAGAGCGTGCACCGCGCCGCGGGGACGCTCTCTTCCGATTTCGGGACCCGTGTCGACAACGACGACACCGCGCGCCTGCCGTTTTTCGCCTCGTGGATCGGCAACCTTCTGGGCGCCTCCCTGAGCGACACGCAGCTCGAGGCGTTCGCGGGCAAGTACATGGGCGGCGTTTCGGGGAACGCTCGCGCCGCGCCCGCTGAGCCCTCCCCCGAGGTGGCCGCCGCGCTCGAGACCGCGCGGCGCGAGCGCGACGCCGCGGTGTCTCGCGCGAACGCGGTCGACGCCGAGGCGCTGACGCTCCGTCTGCGGCTGGCGCAGACGGACGCGGGCGCGGTCGAGGCTGTGCGCGCCGAGCTGCGGGACGCGCAGCTCGAGGCTGCGGAGACGCGCGTCGCGCTGAACGCGCTCAAGTTCGCGCGCACGGAGACCCGGGTCGTGGAGGGGAGCGGAAGCGCCGTCGGGACGCCCGAGTCCATCACGCGACGCGAGTCCGAGCTGAAACACGCCGTGCAGCGACTGGAGCGGGAGCTCGAACGCGCCAACGAACGCGTCGTCTCCGCGGAGAGCGCGTCCGCGACGTTCGCGGCGTCCGTCGTGCGCGAAGTCAAGGCTGGCACGTCCGCGCATCCCACGTTCGGCGCGTTGCTCCGCGACTTTGGGTACAAGAAGGTGTACGCCATGCCCGCCGGGCGCTTAGCGGACAAGAGCGCGGTGCGGGTGTACGAGCAGCAGAGAGCGTTCCGCTCCGACCGCGCCGTGACCATCGCGGACCGCAAGGCGGCGGACAAGTTCGCCGTGCCCGGCGTCATCTCCCTCGCCGAGGGCACCGCGCGGACGCGCGACGGTGACGGTTCGGCGCGCGAACCGGCGAGCGGCGCGCGCGGCGCCCTCGCCGAGTTTTTCCGAGGCCCGGAACGGTCGGTGAGCATTCTGGACGGGCAACACCGCGTGGGCGCGATTGAGATTCTCCTGCGGCGCGGGGTGATTCGCGACACCGACGAGGTGCTCGTGGAGGTGTTCCCGGACGTGAGCGACGCGAAAGCCGCGGAGCTGTTCACGGAGATCAACGCCGCGCAGCCCGTTCGGTTCGTGGACATGCCGGGCGTGATGGCGCCGGAGATGAAGTGGGCGCTGGAGGGCGCGGCGGGCGCGCTGAAAAACAAGTACCCCGCGATGTTCTCCGAGTCGGCGCGGTGCAAGATCCCGAACGTGAACCTGGACGCGCTCAGGGAGCAGCTGCACGAGGCGGAGGTGGCGCGGAGGTTTGGCCTGCGCACCGAAAGCGACTTCACGGCCTGGATGGGCGCCGAGAACGCGCGCCTCGCCGGGCGCTCGGAGAAGCAGTGGCTGCGGCTCCGCCCCAAGCGCGGCCGCGGGAGCGCCGGATCGAAGGAGGCGTACCTCAAGGCGCTCGCCAAAGCCAGGGAACACGGGCTCTTCCTCGGCATGTGCGAGACGTGGCTGGACGTGAAAGACTGAAAGACTCGAGAGAGCCTCTAATCTCTCTAGTAGAGCCTCTAATCGGAAGCTTTTCCGGACCGACAGACGCGCGACGCGCGTAGCGTAAGACGCGGCGCGCGCGCGCGGCGTTTTGCGTTTTGCGTTTTGTTTTTTTTTTTCAATGATGACGCGTAAAAGGTTTCGTATACCGCTGCGGTATTATTTCTCGTATAATAGCTCCTCGCGTTCACGCGCTCGCCTCCGCCTCGGGCGCGACGCCATCCGCCTCGTTCTTGATATCCTCCGGCCTCACCTCGAACGAGCCCCGCAGCCGCCGCAGCGAGTTCCCCGCCTGTCTCCAGTTCTCCGGGAACGCGTCCACGGACAAGACGTACAGATCGCCGCCGCGCACTGTGGCGGACATGAGGTAGATGTGATCGGGGTACAGACACCCCACCGCGCTGGGGCAGTCTTTGGGCGGCGGCGACGCGACCATCTCCCAGTCGTAATACACCTGGCCGTCCTTCGCGACGCGTTTCGCCGACCCAAGCATGTCCGCTCTTCGGTACGTGTCGTCTCCCTCCAAACCGAGCGCCCGCGCCACCGACACGTTCTCGGGCTTACCCAGATCGTCTATGTTCGCCGTCGCGTATTTGGGGGAGTGGAACAGGTACACGTTTTGCGCGACTTTGCCGTTCACCGGATCCACCACGGCTTCCCACGTGGCCGTGGACTTCACAGAGCTCGGGTCGTTCGCGATCTGCTCGCGTTTCCCCAATACCGTCCACAGACTCGAAACCTCGAAGCTCGCCTGCATCACCCCCGAGCCGGCTCCGTACGCGCCAAACGCGGTTTGCCGCGGGTACGTCTGCTCGCCCGATTGCGCCTTGAGCACATCCTTCATGGAAGCCTCGATGGCAGCCTGCGCGGCGTCCTCGTCCTCGTCCTCGTCCTCGGCGAGCGCGGCGAAGGCGGGCGAGAGGAGCACGGACGCCGCGCCCGCGAGGGACGCCGAGACCACGGCGCGCCGCGTGGGGGCCTCGACGGCCGCCTCGATCGGAACGCGAACGCTCTCAGACGCGTCGGACGTGGAGGCGCGACAGGCGGTGGGCGCGCGCGCGCCGGGTCGAACGCTGCGCGGCACGGGGGCGCGGGCGCGCTTCCCGCGCGCGTCGGCGCGGACCGCACCGGCGGCGGCGGCGATGGAGCCGACGGCGGACATCCCCGGCGAGATGATCTCTGTGGGGGAGGGGGGACGCGCGTCGAGGAGTGCTATCGATGAATGGCCTTGAAACGCCACGTAGCCATAGCCAGCCAGCGTTGCTTTTATCCGAGCGCTCGCCGCTCGCGCCTCGAGCAGAAAATTAGACTGTACTCCGCGGTCATCATGTGCACATTTTTCGTGACTGGAAACTCATAGCTAGTTAATCGAACGCCGATCGGGAGGATTTTCCAACACCTGGCGCGAACAACACCCTCGGCTCGCTCAACCTCCGCACTCGTCCCCGCGCCGACGTCCGCGGCGATGGCGGCGTCGACGTCCCGCGGGCGCGCGGCCGAGCGCGCTTCCGCGGTCG
>Ga0181560_10003863_pt1 | contig 13699 bp, 14 predicted proteins | sample 011ome_20_FD_133751 | JGI IMG/M metagenome (GOLD analysis project Ga0181560, IMG submission 133751) | Coastal salt marsh microbial communities from the Groves Creek Marsh, Skidaway Island, Georgia - 011509CT metaG (megahit assembly) | ecosystem: Environmental > Aquatic > Marine > Intertidal...
GGCGCGGGAACCGTCCAACGCCAAGGCGCGTTCTGTACACTGGTCCCCATACGACCGCGTTCGCGTGGTGAACGCCGATCCTTAAGGACTTTATCTCCCGGCGATTCTCTCCGCCCATCCCGCGCTTTCAATCCCGACACACCTCGATGCCTTTCAACTCCGCTTCTGACGCCTTTGAACTCCACCCCGACGTCGCTTTGAACGATGGAACGACCCGAAGGCGTCGAGCGCGGCGGCGAGAACGGGCGGCGCCGGCAGCGGGAACGTCGCGCTCGCGGCGACCGTCGCGCCGCGGTCGCTGTTCGGGCTCTTGAACACGTGCGTCACGAGGTCCGGCGCGAGGCTTCTGAAGGCGTCGCTGCTGCAGCCGCTGAGGGACCACGCGACGATCGACGCGCGGTTGGACGCGCTGTCGGAGCTGCTCTCGGGCGCGTTCTACCGTACACTGGTTCCCATACGGCCCCGTCCGCGTGGTGAACGCCGATCCTTAAGGACTTTTGCCTGCGTTACTCTCCGCCCAGGGTCCCTCGCTTTCAATCCCCGCACAGGATGCCTTTCAACTTCGACTGACGCCTTTGAACTCCACCCCGACGTCGCATCGTACGGAACGACCCTCAGCCGGGGGGCTCGCGACGAAGTTGCGGGCGGCGCTGCGGTCGACGCCGGGCGCCGCGGACGTGGACAAGGTCATCGCGCAGTTCGCGCCGGGTGGTTCGGGAGGGGGAGGGGTAGGTAACGGCGGCGGCGTGACCGTTACCGCGCCGCCGCCGCCGCCGCCGCCTAACCCGGCGAAGGTCGCGGCGAAGATTAAAACCATCCTCGGCGTGCGCGCGACGTTACGCGTCGTCCCGGGCGTCGGCGACGCCCTTCGCGCGTGCGCGTCCCCGCTGCTTCGCGAGATTGGCTCCACGTGCGGGAAGGACTTCTTCCAATCGTTCCTGACGCGCGTGGACGACGTCTTCGAGCCGGACGTCGTCGAAGGCCGGTCCACCTTCGCGCAGCGGACGCGCCAGGTGTTCGCCGTCAAGGGAGGCGTGGATGCGTTTTTGGACCTCGCCCGGCGGTCGTTTTGCGAGACGACGGAGGCGGCGCACGAGCTGCTTCGCACGACGCGCGAGCTCGCGGGCGCGGAGAGCTTACGGTTGACGTACTCGGACGCGAGGGGGTTCCAGCTGAGCGTCTCCGCGGTGGAGTTTGGCGTGATGACCGCGTGCGCGACGCGCGGCGGCGGCGGCGGCGTCCTCCACAGCCTCCAGCGCGTGGACGGCCGCGTCGAGACGCGCCGAGACGCGCGCGGCGGCGGCGACGCGTACTTGAACGCGACGCCGCCGAGCGTGAAGTGCACGACGTCCACGCTGGAGCGCCTGAACGCGCGTCACAAGGAAGCGATGGACGACGCGTTCGCGCGCAGCGCCGGCGTCGTCGACGAGCTCGTGCGTTCCGTGAGGGATAATTTCCCCGCGCTCGGGGCGCTGTCGGCCGCGCTGTCGTTACTCGACGTCCTCCTCGCGTTCGCCGCGAAGGTTATGAACGCGCGCGGGGCGTGGACGCGGCCGGCGTTCACGTCCAACGGCCCGCTCGCGATCGAGGAGGGGCGGCATCCGCTGATGGAAGGCGGCGTCTGCGGCGGCGGCGGCGGCGGCGGCTGCGGCGGGCTCTTCGTCCCGAATTCCACGTTTCTCTCCGACGCGTTCCCGTTCTCGCTCGTGACCGGTCCGAACATGTCCGGCAAATCCACCTACGCGCGACAGGTCGCGACGCTCGTCGTCCTCGCGCACGCGGGGTGTTACGTCCCCGCCTCGTTCTTCAGCTGTCCCCCGATCGACGCCATCTACGCGCGCGTCGGCACCGGCGATTCGCTCGAGACGGACGCGAGCTCCTTCATGGTGGAGATGCGCGAGATGCAGCACATCCTCGCGAACGCGACGAGAGATTCGCTCGTCCTCGTCGACGAGCTCGGGCGGTCGACGAGCTCGGGCGACGGCGAGCGCGTCGCGTGGGCGTGCGCGGAGGCGCTGTTGAGGATGGACTTGAAGTGCGTCTTCGCGACGCACGCGGATCGATTGCGCGGTCTCGCGACGATGTACCCGGGAGTGAGAGTGTCGAGCCTGAGCGTCCGCGTCGTCGGCGGCGGCGGCGGCGTCGTCGGCGGCGGCGGCGGACGCGGATACGGCCGCGACGGACGCGGATACGACGCCGTGCACGGCCGCGGGGAGCTCGATTTCCGATACAAGCTCGTGGACGGCGAGTGCGTCGTCGATCACTACGGGTTGCGGCTCGCGGCGACGATGGGATTTCCGAACGCGATGATGGACGCCGCGTGGGCCATCGCGCGGGAGGTGGACGCGCGCGACGGTAACGGCGGCGGATCGAGAGTTACAACCACAAACACAGAAGACCCGGACCCGTGGGGGGTGGAGCGCGCGCGACGGGTGGCCACCGTCGCGCAGAGAGCGATGCTGTTGTGCGCGGGCGACAGCGACGGCGACGGCGCGGCGGCGGCGCTCGAGCCCGGGAAGCTCGACGCGTTGCGGCGGCTTCAGACGCAGGCGAGGGCGCTGCTCACGCCTGCCGCGCCGAACGCGTGCGCATGAACGAACGAAGGACGAACGACTAACGACGAATAACGCATCGCGATCGACGACGGGAACGACGAACGACGGACGGCGCGGCGTCGCGAATGAATGAATACCCTCACGCGTACGTCGTACGAAAGTACTTCCGTACTACCCGCGGCGACGAACGCTCAACTCACTACGGCGGCGACGCCGAGCCGCGGCGCGTTCCCTCGCTTCGCGCCCGCGCCGTCCTCCCCGGTGTCGCCGTCATCGCCGTCGTCCATCTCCCACGAGTACCGTCGTTTGGTCCCGACGTCAGCCTTCGGGACGACGACGAAGGGACCGCCGGTCCGCCCCGGCTCCGGGGTAAGGGCGAGGTTCGTCGTCGTCGTCGGCGGCGGCGGTGGCGGCGTCGGCGTCGGCGTCTTCGCCACCTCCGCGGAGATGATCCCCGCCGCCATCGCCGCCGCCGCCGCTTGCGTCGATTTGCGTTGCATCGCCGCCTCGAGCGCGTTCGCGACGTTCCCGCCGCCGTTATCATCGGCGTGGTGGACTTCCTGGCGCGTTCTATACACTGGTTCCCATACGACCGCGTTCGCGTGGTGATCGCCGTTCCTTAAGGACTTTTCCCTCGGCGGTTTCCCCCGGCCGCGGACGCTCCTCGGTCGCGTCGGCGTCGTCGTCGGCTTCGGCGGCGTCGGCGTCGGCGTCGGCGTCGGCTTCCTCCCTCTCCCTCTCAACCTCTCCAGCCCCCCCGCGACGGCGATCTCCTCCGCCTCGTTCAAACGGTCCACGCGCTTCCTCTCTTTGTCGAGCGCCGCGAAGAACTCGGTCGGGAACGCCGCCCGCGACGACGGCGGCGGCGGCGGCGGCGCGCTCGGATCGCGCGGCGCCGTCGCCGGCAGCCTCGGGACCACCTCCATCCCCCCCAACGTCAACGCGTTCGTCCACCCGTCGTACATCGCGCTCGCGCCGCCTACGCCGCCGCCGCCCTCGTACATCCGCAGCCGTTGCTCCAGCTCCGCGATCCTCCGGCCCGCGGCTTCCAACGCCTTGGCGATGTCGATCGGCGGCGCGACGCGCGCGAACGCCGCCGCGCGCAACTCGCTCGCCCTCGCCACCCCGAACGCGCACGCGACCGCCTCCGCGCACGACGCCGCGAGCATCAGCGACGCTTGCGCCGTCGCGGAGGGCTGCGGCGCGTCCCCCGCGCTCGCGAGCCGCGCGGTGTGCTCGCGGAGGTGCCGCACGGCGCGTCGTCGCGACGCGTCGTCGTTCGCCAGATCCGCGGCGGCGTCGCCGCCGTCGCCTCTTCTCGTCGTCGTCGTCGCCGCCGCCGCGACGCCGCCGCCGCCTCCGCGTCGTTCGCGCGCGCGCGGCGCCGTCGGCGGCGCCGCGGCGCCGCCGTCGCTGCCGCCGTCGCTGCCGCCGCCGGCGACGCGCTTCGGCGAGTCCGCCCCGGACGGGGTGTCGGGGGACAGGCCCCCGGACATCGCCGCGGCGACGTCCGCCCATCCCGTCGCCGCCTCGTCGTCGACGACGACGCGGCGCAAAATGCGCGGGTTGGGCCCGGCGCGCGCGTGCGGGGCGTGCGGGGCGTGCGTGTGATTGCCGTCGTGCACGTGGACCGTCTCTCCGTCCATGATCGCGCCCGTGGTGCGACATGTGTGAAGCGACGTGACCATTCTTTTCTTCGCGCCGCACCCCGGGGTCGCGCACTTGAAGTACGTCGTCCGCGCGTCGAACGCGACGTTGACGCGGCAGCCATACTTGCGCCAGTTGTACCCGTCCGCGTCCATCGGGGTGCGCGAGTGCTTGCGCCACATGGCGGCCGCGCGCGCGCGACGATGCCGTTCTTTCTAAAGCGGGTAAACCTAGCGGATCTTGCGGTTGTCGTGCGGGAATTCTTTCTACACTGTTGTACCAGACAGGCTAACAGGATGCTTCTAGAAAGATTCCTTCACGAAAAATGGCGAAAAGTCCTAGGGCCCTATGTGTATTTAGTCATAGAAAACCAACAATAATATGTTTTTTTGCATAGCTATTTAGTCAGGTGCCCTTTCACGCGACTTGACTTTTTTTCAACCCGCCCTTCCGCCCCCGCCCCCGCCGACCAAACAAACGCTCGCTCGTCACGGTTGATCGATGTCGAACGGCGAGTCCTTACTCTTAAAAACGACGACGTTGTTCAGGTCCACTTTCAGGTGCACGTAGCTGTTCGTCTCGTGCGAGAACGACGCGCCGAAGTGCTTCCCCACGACGGCGTGGTACACGCCGTCCGTCGCCTTGCCCGTGCTCGGATATCTCGCGTCGTACTCTTTTTTAATACACTGCGCGACGTCTTTGTACTGCGTGAACTTATCGACCGCCGCGCCCGGGACCGGGGGGGGGGGGGTTGGGGGGGGCACGCGACGCGACGGGACGGGACGGGGGGGGGGGAGGATGGCATGTCAGCGGGGACGCGGGCGGCGGCGGCGAAGACGTCGAATCAAAATCCAAATCAAAGTCAAAAACGAAAAACCAGAAGCGCTCTCGTCGACCGGGGCTGGGGGGGCGGGGGCATCTCGCGGACCTCGATCGCGGCCTTCTCGTGCTCGTCGTCCATGTACGACAGCACGATCGAGACGTCGTGCTCTTTCGCCTGCGTCTTCTCCTCCGTCTCCTCGGGGGCTTTCTTGTCCGCCATGCTCCTCGCGACCGTCGCTCGCTCGTTCCCTCCTCTCGCGTGCCCTAATTCGAGCGCGAGCGTCGATCACCCCCTTCTCCCTCGCGCGACGCAGTGCCGTCCGCGCGCTCCTTCTCGCCTCTCTCTCCTCGCGCGATGCCCGTCCGCGCGTTGGCGCGTCCTGCGACGACGACGGCGACGATAGACTTCGCGCGCGCGTGCCGCGCCGAGTGCCGCGCGTCGTCGTTCGTCGACGCTCGACTCTAAAAATGGCACCGGGCCGGGGACGAAACGTTAATTTTGCGGTCGGTCGAAACTTTGGGGATCTCGCTCTTCGCGCTCTCGGGGGAACCAACAATACAAACGCTCGAACGTTACCGCCGCGCACACGCGCGCGCACACGGCCTCACCGCCCGCCCGCGACACGCAGCATGACGCAACCGTTCGCGACGGGGGTGTTCGACCCCGCGCGCGCGCGACGACACAGCGACGTTCGATGGGATTCCCCGCCTCGCGCGGCGGCGGAGGCGAGCGCGGACGACGAAGAACCCGAGATCGACGAGAACGCGGCGACGACGGCGATACCGTCGCTGCGCGCGACGACGACGAACGCCGCCAACCTAGCGACGGCGACGACGCCGGGGAAGTCGATCCTCAAGACGCCATCGCGCTCGAAAACGCCGGGCGGCCGCGGTGACGCGCCGAAAACGCCGAAGAGCGCGTTCGGGGTCTACTACCGCGGCGGCGGGACGTTCGAGGAGACGCGTCGGACGACGATGGGAGGCATGGGCTCCCCCTCGCGCGTCAACGTCAAGACCCCGGGCGGGGGCGCGAAGACGCCCGGCGTCACCCCCGGCGCGTCGCGACGCGTCTCCATCGCGAACGCGACTCGCCCCACCACGCCGGGGAAACCCGAGGCGCCGACGATCGCGGACGGGCCGTCGCGCTTCGCGCGCGCGCCGACGCGGGTGGATCTCAAGCCGAAGACGCCGACGCGACCGAAGACGCCGACGCGCGCGGGAGGGACGACCGGCATGGGCGGCGGCGCCGCGCGTCTGACGGCGTTCGGCGCCAGCGCCGCGCCGCACCACACCCCCGGACGAAAGCAGCAGCCGATCCCGGGGCGCTTCGCCGCGGTCTCCGTGTTCGCGGACGACGCCGCGGGGGGCGTCGTCTCCGCGCACCCGGGATTCGCGCTGCGGTCGCTACCAAACGCCAATCAAGCGGCGTATTGGACGCGGCGGAGCCAGAGGGCCGAGGACGCGGGGGATCACGCGATGGCGATCTCGTGGCTCGAGCAGGGCGTGAAGCGTAAGGCGACGCCGCGAGAGGAGCTGACGAACGCGCTGACGGCGTTGAAGGCGCGCGTCGGAGACGTCGACGCGGCGACGACGGAGAAGAAGGAGGAGGAGGAGGAGGCGGCGGCGGAGGACGGCGGCGGCGGCGCGGAATACGGAACGTCAACCGTCGCGCCCGCGCCCGCGGCGGTCTTAGCGACCGAGCAGCCGGCGGCGGTCGTCCCGGCGGCGCCCGTGGAAGAGACCGTCCTCGCCGACGCTCCCATCGCCGCCGTCGCCGCGCCGACGCAGTCGCCGAGCGTCGCGACGCCAAACACCGAATTCGCCGCGCTCGAAGCCGAAGCCGCGGCGGCGGCGGCGGCTTCCGCGGCGAAACCCGGGCCCTCGCCTTCGCCGCCGCCGCCGACGACGACGGTCGCGCCCGCGGTGTCGTCCACGCTTCAGTCGCAGCTCACGCCGTCGACCGCGGAGTTTGCCGCGCTCGAGGCGCAGATCGAGCTCGAGGCTGCCGCGGAGGCCGCCGCCGCCGCCGCCGCCGCCGCCGCGCAAAAGGCGGCGGTCGAGAAGGCGTCGCTCGAGGAGGCGACCGCGATGCTGACGCGCGCGGAGAGCGTCCGAAGCAGCGTGGGGTTCGGCAGCCCGCTCCGCGGGTCCCCGAGAAAGCCGCCGAGGAGCCCGCACGGCGGCAGCGCGTCGAAGGCGTCGATGATCGCGCGCGTCGCGGCGACGGCGGCGGCGGTGGTGACGTCGCCGTCGCCGACGCCGCCGGCGCCGGCGCCGAGCCCGCGGACCGTGCCGCTGCCGCCGACGGTCGCGAAGGACGACGCCGCCCCCGGGCCGGTCCCGACGCCGAGTCCGCGAGCGCCGAACGCGGCGCCGTCGCCCGTCAGCCGCGTCTCCCCCGGCGCCGCCGCGCGAGCGGACGCGGAGACGAAGGGGCACTCTCCGACGAACGCCGTCGCCGCCGCCGTCGCCGCGGCGTCGCCGGCGTCCGTCGACGACTCCAGACGACGACGACGGAAGGGCGACACGCCGTCGCCGGTGGCGATGACGCGACGGCTCTCGGACGCGGTCGCGTCGGTGGACGCGACGGTGATGCCGTCGCCGTCGCCCGCGCGCGCGACGACGGCGGCGGCGGCTGTGGTGACGTCGCCGACGCCGCCGGCGCCGGCGCCGAGCCCGTGGACCGTGCCGTTGCCGCCGACGCCCGCGGGCGCGACACCGTTCGCGGCGGCGGCGGCGGCGGCGGCGGCGACGCCCGCGGTCACGACCGTCGCCCCCAACGTCGCGGCTCTCATCGCGAACGACGACGCCTCATTCTCCACGCCGGCGGGCGACGCCGGCGAAGCGAAGAAGACTTCCCCGTTGTCCGTGTTCGCGAGAATGATGGCCAAGGTGATCAACGACGCGGACGCCGAGGTGCGAGCGACGACGCCCGCGGCGAAGGCGGCGAAGGCGGCGACGACGACGCCGAGGCGGGTGCCGCTGCCGATGACGCCCCAGGAGGAGGCGGCGGTCGCGTGGGATGTCGTCGCGAAGGCGGCAACGCCGCAAAAAGGCGCCGGCGGCGGGAGCGCGGCCGGCGCGGGCGCGGCTGCCGCCGCCGCCGCCGATTTGAAAACGAAACCCGTCCCGGCGGGGACGCCCGCCAAGGCGGCGAGGGTGATGACGTCGCCGGAGTACACGATCTCCCCGACGCACGTGCACTACGCGTCCGACGACGCCGCGGCCGCGGCGACGGCGGTCGTCGTCGAGGCGACGACGACGACGGTTGACGTTTCGTCTTCCTCGCGGCGCGCGCCGACGGAGACGGATTCCCCCCTCGACGGGTCCGTCACCGGGGACACGCCGCTCGGGGTCGTCACGCGGTCGGGGCCGAAGCGCGCGACGACGGCGAGCGGAGGGACGGGCGGCTCGAGCGCGAGGAGACGGCCGCGCGCGACGCCGCCGCGGACGCCGACGGATTGGGCGGCGTCGAGGGCGACGACGAAGGCGACGGCGCGGAGAGAGAGCACGGGGCGCGTGGCGGCGGCGGTGAGCGCCGCGCTCGCGGCGACGCCGAGAACGCCCGCGGATTCCGCGTCGAAGCCGGCGCCGCGACGCAGCGCGCGGCTGAGCGGTTCGGGGAAGAAGTGAAGTGAAGGGAAGGGAATCGAAGCGACGACGACGGGACGCGGTCGACGTCCACGTCGACGCCTCGCGGGGGGGGGGAGAGGGAAAAAACGACGACGACCTTGCGGGGGATGACATGTAACTAGTAGGTAACACACGGGCAGACTAGGGATGCGACGACGCGTACAACACGACGTGCGAACTAAACGAAAACAACAACACCACGACGACGACGGATCGGATCACTAACACTTCACACCTCTTCCGTCACGAGCACCGCGGGCTCGTCGTCGTCGCCCGCGCCCTCCCCGCCGCCGCCGAGGAACTTCCGCCGCGTCGTCGCCAACGCCTCTCTCGCCTTCTCCCTCACGTCCCTCGCGCGCGGCCGCGCTCGCCAATCCTTCTCCAAACAACACTCCGCGACCGCCATCACCTCCCGCGGGTACGCCTTCCGCGCCGCCTCCGACCACGCGTACTTCCCGGACATCACCGCGAGCGCGAGCGACCCGCCGGCTGCGTCCGTCGCGTATTCAAACGGCGTCTTCCCGGCGGCGGTGGCCGCGAAGAGGAGGCACCCGAGCGACCAGACGTCGACGCGCTCGTCGATGACGCACTCCGACGGCGTGTCCCACAACTCCGGCGCGCGGTACGACGCCGTGCACTCGCCCGCGGCTTTCTCTTGGATGAGTAACGCTTGCGAACGGTCCGTTACCGTCACCTTCGCCGGCTTGGCGCTGCCAAAATCCATCAACACTGCCTTGAAGATGATGTCGGGGTGGAGTTGAAAGGCGTCAGAAGCGGAGTTGAAAGGCGTCGAGGTGTGTCGGGATTGAAAGCGAGGTGTGGGCGGAGAGAGATGACGCGCAAAGTCCTTAAGGATCGGCGTTCACCACGCCGACGCGGTCGTATGGGGACCAGTGTAAGGAATACGCGCCTTGAGCCCGCCCTCCGTCTCCGGGCTCGACTCCAACAACACGTTATCCAGCTTCACGTCCCTGTGCGCAATCGGTCCGAGAGGCGGGGACAGCGTGTGCATACACTCCAGCGCGTCGCACAGCTGCGCCGCGATCGACATCAGCTGCGTCGACGTGAACGCGTCCGCTTCCGGCCGCGTCGTCGCGCGATCGAACATCGTCCCGTCTAAGGGCCGTTCCGTACGAGCGAACGTCAGGGTTGAGTTGAAAGGCGTCAGACTTGGGAGTTGAAAGGCGTCTAGGGCGGGGATTGAACGCAAGGGACCCTGGGCGGAGATAGACGACGGCAAAAGTCCTTAAGGATCGGCGTTCACCACGCCGACGCGGTCGTATGGGGACCAGTGTGAAGGAGAACGCGCCTAAATACGCCGGGAACACGAGGCTCGCGCGCTTCCGAACGAACACCCTCGCGCCCGGCGGCGGGCTTCGATGCGGCTCGATCTCCGCGTAGAGCAGCGGCAGGATGTTCGGGTGGTCCAGCGCGCGCATGACGTCGATCTCGTTCTGTATCGCGCCCTGATGCTCCTCCTCGTGGATCAGGATGCGCTTCAGCGCGTAGTCTTCGGACGCGAGGTCGGGGATTTCGCGCGCGAGGTGGACGTACGAGAAGCCGCCCTCGCCGAGCTTCTTGACGATCGCGAACGTCTTGTCCTCCACGACGACCTCCTCGGTCAGCGGCGGGAGCGTCAGGCCGACCTGTTTGCCCGCGTCCACGACCGCGCGCCAGATGCCCTGCGACGCGAGCGAGGGGATGGAAAGAGCGGGAGATGATGGTGAGATCCCGCGCGAGAGACGCTGGAGGAGGGTGCCGGCTTTTCGAACCGGCGCGGGGGCGCGCTGAAGAGACGGACTGGACGGGGAGGAGCGCGCGAGAGGAGGAGGCGCGCACGTCGACGTTGCATCCGTACTGCTCGAGCATCCGCGCGAAGTAGGCCGACATCGCGTCGGGTGCGGCGGGCGGTGGCCCTTCCGCGCGCGGCTCGATCTGAGAGCTGTTGCCTCGGTTTCGCTTGCCCGTGCACTGACACTCGCTGGAAGGGACCCGAAGTCGAAACCGCGAGCGACCGGAGAGGACGCGGGCACTCGCGCCGCCGCGCGCCGGCGCGTCGTCCATCGTCCGCGACATGTCGTCGTCGCGGACGCACTACGAAGTCCTGGGCGTCGACGCGCGCGACGCGTCGACGGAGGACATCAAGCGCGCGTACAAAGCGGCGGTGCGTCCCGCCCCGGCGTCTCTCTCGTCGCGCGTCCGTCGATCGACGGGGAATCGACGGGGAATCTCTGAGCTCCGACTCATCATCGCGTCGAACGATCCCTCTCGCCCTTCCCGCGCAGGCGCTCGCGTCGCACCCCGACAAGCGCGCGTCGCGCGTAGACGGCGCAGCGGGCGACAACTCCGAGTTCCTCAAGGTTCAGGCCGCGTGGGAGATCCTCAAGGAGAGCGCCTCGCGCGCGGCGTACGACGCGCGGCTCCTGGAGACGGCGCGCAGAGACGCGGACGTCGTCGTCTCCGACGAGTTCGACATCGACGACATGGACGCCGAGGGGAGCTCCCCGACGAAATTCACGCGTCGGTGCCGGTGCGGGGACGCGTACGAGGTGTGGAGCGACGAGCTGTTGGCGTCCTTCGACGCGATCGACGTCCCGTGCGCGAGCTGTTCGCTGCACGTGCGCGTGCGGTTGACGGGCGGCGCCGCCGCGGCGAAGTTCGACGCGTTCGCGATGGCGACGGCGGCGGCGACGGCGGCGGCGGCAGCGGCGGCGGGGACGAAGGACTACGCCTCGTCTTAGCTATGAACTCGCGCGGTACTCTATAGTCAAGTTCAGCATCGATATTAGATATCTTCTATTAGGCGAAGGTACCTTCGAAGGCACCGCGGCGGCGTGATGTGACGCGCGTGATGAGATCAATCGCAGTCAGTCGTCTCTCATCGCGTCCTACTAAAGTTTTCGCACGTGATACGCGTCCTTCACCGGCCCTTTCGCGGCCAACGCCGCGGCTTTCTGCGCCTTCCGCTCCGCACTCGTCAGCTTCGCGCCCTTAGCCTCCGTCAGCGCGAAATCCTCCCCGTCCTCCCCCATCTTCTTCATCGCTCGCTTCTCCGCGACGGATAACTTGACCTGCTTCCCTTCGATGGGCTTCGACAAGACGACGCCGTCGCCGACGTTCCACGTCTCCGTGCACAGCTCGTTCACGAACGCCTTGTTGTGCGAGATGGTCAGCACGCCGCCTTTGAAGTCGCTCAGGGCTTTCGTCAGCGCCGCGAGCGTGTCGTTGTCGAGGTAGTTTGTGGGCTCGTCCAGGGCGATGATGTGGGGGTTGATCCACATCGCGGCGGCGAGGACGAGGCGGCTCTTTTGCCCGCCGGACATGCGCTTGATCTTCCCCATCGCGAGGTCCTCGTCGATGCCAAACTCCGCGAGGTGCAGCCTGACTTCTTCCTTCGTCAGCGGCCGCAGGTCCATCCCGCTCTGCATCGCTTTCAGTTTCTCGTCAAAGTTGCGCACCATCTTCATGACGTATTCATCTTTTTTCGACAGCGCGGTGATGGGCTCCCAGTCCGTGTCGTCTTCTTTCCGCCCGGCTCTGCGGCACTCGTAGAACAGCGTCTTCCCGCGCTCTTGTCGACCGATGATTTCGCAGATGTTCCCGCGCTCCATGCACCGCTTCTGCTCCTCCTTGGACAAGTTATGCGACGACCGCTTCGCGATCTCTTTATCCCGACCGAGGTAGAAACGGTTCTGTAAATACTCCAGCGGCGTGTTCTCGACGCTCTCCTCCAAGTGATGCATCGAGTGCTGCGCGATGTACGCCAGACGCAAGTTATGATGCTGCCACACCTCCCCGACGCCCTCGTCCGGGCTGAGCTCGCCGATGAGAAGCTTCATCAGCGTCGTCTTCCCGGCGCCGTTGAGGCCGACCAAAGCGGCGCGCGAGTTTTGCGTGATTTTCACGTTCGCCGCGGAGAGAATCTGCTTCGTCGTCCCCGGGTACGTGAACGACACGTTCTTCATGTACATGATGACCTTCATCCTGGACTTGACGCCCTCTAAGGACCCAGGGTCGGGGAACCGGATCGGTTTGATGTGCGAGGGCTGCTGACCGTCGGCCCCGATCGAGTTGATCGCGAACTGCGGCGAAGGCGCCCTCTCGACGACGACGTCTCCTTCGTCCTCCGCGGTGGGCGAGAGCCCCCCGCCGGGAGCGGGCGACGGCGAGCGGTCGTCCCCGACGCTCATCGCGGCGAGGGACGCGCCGACGCTGGTCACCTTTCTGATGGCGTTGTCTGGGCTCGGCAGCGCGGCGACGATCTCCGGCTTCAGCGACTGGAAATCGCGGAACCCCATGGGGTAGTAGGTCAAGTTTTTGTCGTGGAGGTGAATGACGTCGGTGAGAACGTCCGCGAGGAAGTCGTAGTCGTGCGACACGAGGCAGATGGTCGTGTTCGTCAGCGACTTGAGGTAATTCGTCAGCCACGCGATCGCGCCCGTGTCGAGGTGGTTCGTGGGCTCGTCGAGCAGCAACACCTGCGCGTCCCAGAGCATCGCGCGCGCGATGGCGAGCTTCATCCTCCACCCTCCGCTCAGCGACTGAGGGCCGTTCCATACAAATTCATTCACTGGTCAGTTGAAAGGGGACGCGATCAAATGTTGAAACCGGGCGATGGGTGAAAAACTTTTGTATAGAACGCACCTGAATCGTCGCCGCTATCTTCGCGTCGTCGAAGCCAACCTCCTTCAGGGTGTTGACGACCGTCTCGCGCGTCACGCCCTCGGGCACGCTGCCGGCCATGAAGTCCACGATGTTCTCCTCCTTCTCGCTCAAGATTTCGTGCTGGATGTAGTACACGGAGACGTCCGCGGGGAACCCGGCGATGTCCTTGGCGGCGACGCGATTGAGCAGCGTCTGAGGGTCGAGGGTCCATTCAAAGCGATGTCGGGGTGGCGTTGAAAGGCGTCAGTTGGCGTTGAAAGGCGTCGCGGTCGGGCGCTGAAACCGAGGGATGGGCGGAGAGAATCGCCGGGCAAAGTCCTTAAGAAACGGCGTTCACAACGCCAACGCGGTCGTATGGGAACCAGTGTGAATCGAAC
>Ga0181560_10003864_pt1 | contig 13699 bp, 10 predicted proteins | sample 011ome_20_FD_133751 | JGI IMG/M metagenome (GOLD analysis project Ga0181560, IMG submission 133751) | Coastal salt marsh microbial communities from the Groves Creek Marsh, Skidaway Island, Georgia - 011509CT metaG (megahit assembly) | ecosystem: Environmental > Aquatic > Marine > Intertidal...
AGATCCGCTGTTAGCTGCTAAAGACATTCGGGAAACTTTTGGTAGAATGGGGATGAATGATGAGGAGACTGTTGCTTTAATCGCAGGAGGACATACCCTAGGAAAAACACACGGAGCTGGACCAGCAGAAAATGTAGGACCAGAGCCAGAAGCTGCTGCAATAGAAGAACAAGGATTGGGTTGGAAATCATCCTACAAATCAGGTAAGGGAAAAGATGCCATTACTTCTGGTCTTGAAGTGATATGGACACAAACCCCAACACGTTGGAGTCATTTGTTTTTCTATAATTTATTCGAAAATGAGTGGGAACTAACCAAAAGTCCTGCAGGTGCACACCAGTGGGTTGCAAAAGATGCTCCTGCTAGTGTTCCGGATGCATTTGATAAAGAAAAGAAACATAAACCAACTATGTTAACCACGGACTTATCAATGAGATTTGATCCTGAATATGAAAAAATTTCTAGAAAATTTTATGAGAATCCTGAATCTTTTAATGAGGCTTTTGCTCGAGCATGGTTCAAACTTACCCACCGTGATATGGGGCCAAAAACTACTTACTTAGGTCCTGAAAAACCAGAAGAAGATTTACTATGGCAAGATCCTATTCCGGTAGTAGACCATCCATTAGTAACTGCTAGTGATATTGAACTATTAAAAGAGAAGCTCTTAACTTCAGGATTAACTCTAAGTGAATTAGTAACGACTGCTTGGGCGTCAGCTTCTACCTATCGAAACTCTGATAGAAGAGGTGGTGCCAATGGATCAAGAATTAGATTAGCTCCACAAAAAGATTGGGAAGTTAATAATCCTGCTCAGCTTAACAAGGTAATTACTACCTTAGAAACTATTCAAACAGCTTTCAATTCCAGCCATTCAAAAAAGAAAATCTCTTTAGCAGATTTGATTGTTTTAGGAGGTAATGCAGCTATTGAAAAAGCAGCTATGAATGCTGGTGTAGCACTGACACTACCATTTCATCCGGGCCGAATGGATGCCTCTCAAGAACAAACAGATGTGGCTTCATTTGAGCTTTTAGAACCTATGGCAGATGGGTTTAGAAACTATCTAAAAACGAAGTATACCATAGCAACAGAGGAATTATTAATAGATAAAGCACAGCTTTTAACTCTGACAGCTCCTGAAATGACTGTATTAGTTGGGGGAATGAGAGCGTTACATGCTAATTACGACCAATCAAAACAGGGAATATTTAGTGATACTGCAGATCAATTAACAAATGATTTTTTTGTTAAGTTATTGAGCATGGATACTGAATGGAAAGCAGTTGATGATACAAAAGAATTATTTGAAGGTATCGATAGAAAAACAGGAGCAAAAAAATATGAAGCGTCTCGTGTTGATTTAATTTTTGGATCTAACTCTGAATTGAGAGCGATAGCAGAAGTATATGCCACAAAAGATGCCCATGAAAAATTTGTGAATGATTTTGCAAAAGCCTGGAATAAAGTAATGAATCTAGATCGATTTGACTTAAAATTTTAACCGATTACGTTATTTATAAAGCCTTCAAAAAAACTTTTTTTGAAGGCTTTTTTTGTGAGCTAATTTAAACGAACACTAGTTAACAGAGCATCCTACTTCCCTGTAAAGGCGGACTTCACTCCACCATCTCTTAACTGTTGTGTTTAAACGTATACTGAAGCGCTGAGATTAATTTTTGACTATCAACAATTTTATAATTAGAAGGAACTGATGCATCAATCTTTGGAGGTTCAACCCCCATTTTATTTGATTGTGCTATATAGAAATCACTTCGTTTAGGATGTGAATCCATACACGCATTAAAAGTTTCTCCCCATAGCTTGTTTTTAAGTAATTGAACGAGAATTTCAACAGCATCATCCCTATGAATAAAATTGATAAAACCCTCAGGATCTTTCAAGAGTTTACCACTAACAAAGTTGGCTGGATTTCGATCATAACCATATAACCCACCAAATCGAACAATGGTAGTTTTAAATGAGTTCTGTTTTTGAAAAAGTTGTTCAATAGCCACTAACGGGGATTCAAGGGTTTCAGAGGCCTCCGTTACTACTTGGTTGTTCATTGGATATACTGAAGTTGAACTTACAAATAGCACATAGCGTACATTCGATGTTTTTAGTGCTTTAATTAAATTTTGATAATCTATTAAGCGTTTAGAAGTTATCGCAACAAGTAAAATATCCGTAGTTAAAAAATCTGCGATCGACTCATTTAACTGTCCAATATCAATTAAAAAAGGGTGTAATCCTTCCTTTTTAAAGTGTAATAGTTTTACACTGGATGTTGAGGAGGCCTTCACCTGGTATCCTTTTGCCATAAGCTCTTTAGCTACAGCTAATCCTAACCATCCACATCCTAAAATACTTACGCTATGTTTCATTGCTACTATGGTTATATGTTGGCTATCCCTTAAACGTCAAATGTAGTTACAAAAATACAAGGAGAACAATTGAAATAAAACAAATCAGCTGTATATTTACACTCGATAGTATTTGGACGATAACCGACATGAAAAAGAATACGCCATTAATTATTGATGATATTAAAGCAGCTGCCACAGCCTTATCTAATGATGAATTGGTTGCTATTCCTACGGAGACCGTATATGGTCTTGCAGCCAATGCTTTTTCTGAAAAAGCCATCGATAAAATCTATCAAACTAAAAATCGACCTCAGACTAACCCTCTTATCGTCCATCTTCATGACGTTAAGGAGTTACCAAAAATTGCAAAAACAATTCCTAAGGAAGTGGAGCTCCTTGCACATCATTTTTGGCCCGGACCTCTAACCATTGTTCTTGAAAAATCAGACGCCATTTCAACAAAAGTCACCGCAGGTAAAAACACAGTTGCTGTACGGGTTCCTAATCACCAAATGACTTTAGCACTTCTTCGCTCATTAAAGTTTCCCTTGGTGGCTCCAAGTGCCAATAAATCGAATCATATCAGTCCAACTTGTCCAGAGCATGTGTATAATTCTTTAGGAAAAGACTCTCCATTAATTTTGGATGGAGGAACATGTACGAAAGGAATTGAATCTACGATTATTGGATTTAAAAACAACACACCCATCATCTATCGATTGGGATCTATTTCAAAAGAAGATCTAGAAGCTGTTTTGGGAACCTCTGTTCAACTTGTCACTCATGAGGTATCTTCTATTGCCCCAGGAATGCAAAAAAAACATTACGCTCCAAGAACACCATTTATAACGTGTACCGATATGAAGGTTGAATTAGAAAAATACCCCAATAAAAAAATTGGAGGTCTTTTTTTTACAGGACATCCTTTAGCGGAGCAGATGACGCATTACCGTGTCCTGAGCAGCACTGGTGCTGTTGAGGAAGCTATGGCAAATCTTTACCGTATGATGCATGAACTTGATGAATTAGGATTGGATATCATTATCTCCGAACTTGCACCAAACCAGGGAGTTGGAGCATCGATCAATGATCGATTAACACGAGCCTCCTCTTAGTTTAGAAGTCTCTTAGTAATTTAAAGAAAATAAGTACCTTACCAATAGTTAGCTGCCTTTTAACAAGAACTGAAATGCTATCAATCTTTATCAATGAAACTAGTTTATAATGAATACCTGGAATCGATTTTGGTGGGTCCCTTTACTCTTAGGAAGTATGATTTATATCTTATTTAGATCTGAATCCCTTCTTTACAATCGACTTTTAGGATTTTTATTTCATCCCATTGCTACCCCAAAAACTGCCATTGAGCAGCTAATTGTTTATTCACTTCCAGACGGCCTTTGGGCTATGTCCTATACGATGCTTATTTTACATATTCGAAAAAATACGAAAATTACGACACTCATTTGGTCTTCGATTATTCCGCTAATAGGCATCATTTCTGAAATTGCACAATACTTTTTTATTTTACCAGGTACTTTCGATATATTTGATTTAGGTATGTATATTGTTCTACCTATAACCGTAATAAGCTATTCCAAATGAAAAATTTTTTATCTTCAATTGCACTACTCTTCTTTATTTTTATTGCCTTTGGTAGTATCGATGAAAGCCCTAAAGTAACAGCTGAAACTCAACCTAGCATTACCGTTACAGCAAACGTATTGTATCAGGAGTATCAAGCCAATGAAATCGCTGCTGATGAAAAATATAAAGATCAAATCATTCAAGTCAGTGGAAGAATTAGAGATATTGGAAATGATCTCATGGATAATCCATACATCACACTTGTAGGGAATCAGTATTTTGGTGATGTACAATGTTATTTTACTAAAAAATCTGCCGTAGCAAGTTTATCTAAGGGACAACAACTTACCGTCATAGGTGTTTGTGATGGACTTATGATGAATGTATTAGTTAACGATTGTATCATTAAATAGTGGGTACTTTAACACGTTACTTCAACTATATAATAGGTGTTCTGCTAGTCCTCACAAGTATTCACTGTACTACTCCTACTTCTAGTGCTGTGGACACCAGTTCGATGAACTATATTCCTGGAGGGACGTATACGATGGGGGCGCGTTCTAATCAAGCAGAGTATGATGAATTTCCTAGGCATCAAGTTCAAGTTTCTTCCTTTTATATGGATAAAACTGAAGTGACTAATCGTGCATTCAAAGTCTTTGTCGATGAAACCGGATACCTTACAACAGCTGAAAAGGACATCGATTGGGAAGAAATGAAAAAGACCTTACCCAAAGGAACTCAAAAACCTCATGATTCTATTTTAAAAGCAGGATCACTTGTTTTTAAACAAACCAATCATCCCGTTGATTTAAGGGATTTTACCCAGTGGTGGGCTTGGAGTATTGGGGCTGATTGGAGGCATCCTGATGGCCCTGAAAGTTCGATAACAGATAAAATGGATCATCCAGTAGTACATGTATCTTGGGAGGATGCAACAGCTTATGCTGCATGGGCAGGTAAGCGACTTCCAACCGAAGCTGAATGGGAATGGGCTGCTTCAGGTCCAAACTCTAATAATAAATATCCTTGGGGAAATACTCCAATCGAAGAAGCGGCGGATAAAGCTAATTTTTGGCAAGGAATTTTTCCGTTTAAAAATGAACTCTTAGATGGTTATTATAGTACTGCTCCAGTCCAATCATATCCTCCTAATGGATACGGACTTTATGATATGGCTGGTAATGTATGGGAATGGTGTCAAGACCGTTACGATATTTCTAGTTATGAAGATTTTGCTAAAAAAGGTAACGTAAGCGATCCTTTATGTGAAACCACTTATAATGACCCTAGAGAACCTAACTCGCCTAATCATGTGATTAGAGGAGGCTCTTTCTTATGCAATGAAAGTTACTGTTCTGGCTATAGAGTCAGTAGGCGTATGCGTTCCAGCAAGGATTCTAGCTTTGCACATACTGGATTTAGATGTGTGGTGGATGCCGACTAAAATTTCTGGTAGTTAATTCGAGGCTCATATCCAATACGACAAGTAACGTGATACATATATGGAATGATGCTAGATTATTCATTTAGCCCGTTTAATTTTTTATTCTTATAATTATAATATAGCTCATAAAAAACATATCTTGTGTATATGTAACACAATGATTATAAAACCGTGCTAAGAACCTAAACCAACCTAACCATGTTTGTGAACTTAAAATATTTCATTTTAGTAACAGCGCTAATAGCAACTTTTAGCAGCTGTGTTACGAATGAAAAACACCCTAATCTTCCTACTACTAAACGTCCCAATATTATCTTTATTATGAGTGATGACCATGCCTATCAGGCCATCTCTGCTTATGATAACAAACTTATAGAGACCCCTAATATCGATCGTATTGCTAAATTGGGAATGCTTTTTACCAATGCATCAGTCACCAATTCGATCTGTGCTCCTTCTAGAGCTACCATTCTTACTGGAAAACACACTCATTTAAACGGTAAGGTCGATAACCATTTTGCTTTTGATGATTCCAATATCACCTTTCCTCAAATCCTTCATGATAATGGGTATCAAACAGCGATGTTTGGAAAGTTACACTTTGGAAACAACCCTAAGGGATTTGATCAATTTAAAATACTTCCAGGACAAGGTGCCTATTGGAACCCAGATTTCATAACCAAAAATGAGGGTAAGATACGGGTTGAAGGGTACGCTACCGATATCATCACTGATTTTACACTCGATTGGCTTCAAGAAGAACGCGACCCCAATAAACCCTTTTTATTAATGTATTTGCACAAAGCTCCTCATCGTTCTTGGTATATGGCTAACCGACACTATGATGAATTCTTGCATAAAAAATTTCCAGAACCTTCTACCCTATTCGATGATTATTCAGGAATGGGGAATGCTTCTAAAGAGGCTGAGATGAGTATCCTTCACCATATGGGATGGTCCGGTGATAATAAGGTTTTTCCAGAAGTAATGGAGGAGATGAATCTCGCTGAAATCGGCTATGATAAAATTCGTTTTGAAGGAATGATGGAACGCATGACTGAAGAACAAAAAGCTGACTTTAGAAACGCCTATACTCCAATTATTGAAGCGTTCAAAAATAATTATGCTTCCATGGATGATAAGGACAAAATGCGTTGGAAATACCAGCGGTATATGCAAGATTATTTAGGAACCATCAAAGCCGTTGATGAAAACGTTGGACGTCTTTTAGATTATTTAGAGGAAAATAATTTGATGGAAAACACCATGATTGTCTATACCTCAGATCAAGGCTTTTACTTAGGCGAACATGGATGGTTTGATAAACGCTTTGTTTATAATGAATCCTTTAAAACCCCCTTATTAGTTTCATGGAATGATCACATCAAAGCTGGATCGACTAATGATGAAATGGTTCAAAACCTAGATTTCGCGCAAACATTCTTAGATGCAGCAGGTATCGAGGCACCATCAGACATGCAAGGAGAAAGCCTAATGCCGCTATTAGAACAAAAAGAAGGATGGGATAGAGATGCGGTATACTATCACTACTATGAATATCCTGCGGAACATATGGTGAATCGTCACTATGCTATAGTGACCAAAGAATACAAACTCATTCATTATTACTTTTCATTGGAGGAATGGGAACTCATCGATCGTTTAAAAGATCCTGAAGAACTCACCAATGTATATAATGATCCTGCTTATACAGAAGTTAAAAAAGAACTTCATGAAAAACTGGAGGAACTCCGTGTTTATTACAAAGACAATGATCAGCTTAGCGATGAATATATCGATCGATTTTTAGCCGATGCCGTCGAAGGTAACGTCTATGGGCTAACTAAGGAAAAAGCAAAACAAATACAAGCAAAAAGAGCTGCTGCTAAAGCTTCAACAAATTAATAGTAAAATCAAATGAAAAAAATTATAGTACTACTTTTCAGTTTAATACCCTTATGGAGCCTAGCACAAGAAGGCTATAAATTCACAGAGAACATCAAGTATAAAGATGCTTCATTTTACAAAAGTGAATATGATAATGAGCGCTTAATCTTAGACACCTATCTTCCAGAAGGTCTGAGTGATTTTCCAACGTTGGTCTACTTTCATGGAGGGGGGCTTAAAGGAGGAAACAAAAATATCCCAGAATACCTTAAAGGAAAAGGAATTGCTGTGATTGCTGCAAATTATCGATTTTTTCCAGAGGTAAGCACCTCAGTAGTATTAGATGATGCTGCAGCTGCAGTAGCCTGGACCTTCAATCACATAGAAGAATTAGGAGGCTCAAGGGATAAAATTTTTCTATCAGGCCACTCTGCAGGAGGATACTTGACGTCTATGTTAGGATTAGCTAAGCATTTTTTAGCTAACTATAATATTGATGCTGATCAAATTGCTGGACTTATCCCTCTAAGTGGACACACTATCACTCATATGACGGTACGTGAAGAAGCTGGTATAGGCCCATTGAAACCCCTTGTAGATGAGTGGGCTCCACTGTATCATGTGAGAGCTGATGCTCCTCCATATATTATCATCACTGGTGATCGTGAACTAGAAATGTTAGGACGTTATGAAGAAAACGCTTATATGTGGCGTATGATGCAGCTCGTTAAGCACCCTAGAACAGAACTTTATGAATTAGATGGATATGGCCATATGATGGTCTATCCTGCTATTCCTATAGTAGTTCGTAAAATAAAAGAACTTACAAAAGCTATAGATTCAGAAAATTAAAGAAGGACCGTATAAAAAAAGTAACTCTTCCATAAGGAGTTACTTTTTTTATGGGCTGTTTTAGGTAAAACCCTTTACCGATACCTGCAATAATTATATAAACTAGTAGCTAAAACCAAGTTTAGTTAAACCGGTTTGAACCTCCTCATCCTTCATGAAATTTGTCCAAAGTATAGCTGATCTATAATTTTCAATCATGGCTACTATTGGTCCTTGATCAATGGCTAAATAACCATCTGATATCCAATCATCACCCTCACTAAAGGCGTCGTAGAAGCCGTAAGGTCCCCAAAGATCCTCGTGATCATAATAAAAATGACGAAGAGCTCTTAACGATTCTGCAGGCGTATAAGGTAAACTTGAAAGTGCTGCAGTTGGAGTAATTACCCCCTTATCATTGGTTGGTGAGTGCGCACTATATCCCTGAGTACTATAACTTGCTGTAAGGCCCCAACACTTTTCACTATAATGAGGATGGGATTTTGGATTTTCTTTACAGTAATTATAGTTGATTAAACTGTGGATTCTATTTTGTTTCCAATAATTAGCATAGGAATCTGAAAGCTCCCTTGGGTCTAATCCCAAAAAGGAATAATGAGCAAAAAACAGGGGCCCTCCATAATTAGATCCTAGGGGGAGAACTAAAGAATCAAAATAGGTGGCTCCGTTGTAAAAATTCCCTTTGGTCCATAAATTGTGGTAAAGATCGGGATTAATAGGATGTGTAGGAGAAGAAGCTCCAAGAATATATGTGATTAAAACTTCATTCCATCCCTTTAACTGGAGATTCTTTGAGAATCCAAAATTTGGAGACCAATGCCATAAGAAAGTTGTTCCCTCTTTGGTATACCAATCCCACTCCACCTCCTCCCAGAGTTGGGTGATCTTTTCCCTTAGTGATGCTTCCTCTGTTGTATTTTGATTAAAGTATTGACGAGCCGTTAACAACCCTTGAATCATAAAAGCTGTTTCAACGATATCCCCTCCATTATCGTCTGAAGAAAAAGGTTTTACTTGTCCAGTATCTCCGAAATACCAATGCGGAAATGCGCCATGGAAACGATCGGAATTAATTAAAAAATCACAGATTTTTTCGATCTGTGTTCTAGCTTGAGTTCGACTAATAAACCCTCTATGAGCTCCAGCAATTAATGCCATTACCCCAAAACCACTACCCCCAGAAGTTACTGTATTGGTATCAAAATTTGGTCTCGCTGGATGATTTCGCTCTCGTGCCATTCCGCTCTGATGAGCTGCCTCAGTAAAATACTTGAGTGTATAAAACTGAATACTATCCATAAGTTGGTTATCAGTTAGTTCTTCTTCAAGTTTTGGACTTAACTGCTGGTATAACTCGGGATCAATTTCTTGACTAGAGGAAGGTTTGCTACAAGAAACTATTAATCCCAATAATAAAGCTAAACATATATAGCGGTGTAACATTTCTTATTCTAAGATAAATGAATGAACTAAATCAGCATCACTATTAGGAGCAATAGTATACTTGAATTGACCTGCTTCGACAACAAAGGTTCCATTATTCCAAAAACCTAACTCTTCTTTTTGGAGTTTAAAATAAACCGTTTTGGTTGCTCCAGCTTTTATCCAAACTTTCTCAAATCCTTTGAGCTCTTTAGCAGGTCTTGTAATAGAAGCCGTAACATCTTGAAGGTAGAGCTGTACTATTTCATACCCATCTACATTGGAGGTATTTTTTATTTGAGCTGAAAAATTCAATTCCAATGCTCCATTACGGGTAACTTGATCTAACTGTATGTTCGAATACTCAAAACTAGAATAACTTAATCCATATCCAAAGGAGTATAAAGGTTTGTTAGGAATGTCTTGATAAAAAGAACGATAATCTCCTTTTGGATTCATAGGATTCATAGGCCTTCCTGTGGTTTTATTGCTATAAAAAACTGGAACTTGACCTACATTAACTGGAAAACTCACGGAAAGTTTTGCAGATGGATTAACCTTACCATAAATAAGTTCTGCGATGGCTTGACCTCCCATTGTTCCTGGAAACCAAGCTTCCAAAACAGCATCTGCATTAGTAATATCCGCTGTGATATCCAATGGTCGACCATTAAAAAGAACAAGAACGATTGGCTTATTAGGATTTGCCTCTCGAACTGCTGCGAGTAAGGCTGATTGATTACCAGGAAGCTTGATCGAAGCTCTACTTGCTGCCTCACCACTCATATTTGAATCTTCTCCTAAAACCATCACAATGGCTTCTGCTTTTTTAGCTGCTTTTAAAGCCGCTTTAAAGCCCTCTGTAGAAGTAGAATTAATATCAGTTCCTTGAACTACTGTAATATTAGATTGATTTAGCAAATCTCGTAAACCTTCCTCTACACTAATAGCCTTTCCAGAGCGGTCACCTTTAGCAGCCCAGTCCCCAATAATACTGCTTTCATCTGCAGCTAATGGTCCGATTAGAGCAATGTTCTTTGTTTTTAAGGGAAGTACATTATTATTATTTTGTAATAAGACGGTCGATTGTCTTGCCGCTTCAAGTGCAGCATCTAAAATATCCTGACGATATATAGTTGCTTCTTCTCGTTTTACATCACTATAGCGGTAAGGATCATCAAAAAGGCCTAATTCAAATTTCAATGTTAGAATACGTCGAACTGAAGCGTCGAGTTCATCCATCGTTAATTTTCCTTCTGCGATTAACTCTTGAAGATAGGAACGATATAGATCCCCCATCATATCCATATCTACGGTAGCAGAAAATGATTTTTGAGCAGCATCTTTTCCATCTTCAGCATATCCATGTGGAATCATTTCATTGATAGAGGTATAATCAGATACTACTAATCCATCAAATCCCCATTCGTTTCTCAGAATTTCCTTTAACGTGTATTTATTTCCAGAAGCAGGCACATCATTAATTACATTAAATGAAGTCATCAATGTTCGTGCTCCTGCATCTAATCCTGCTTTAAAACCAGGTAAATAGGTATTTCTAAGCTCATTATCTCCCATATCAACGGTGTTATAATCTCTACCTGCTAATGAAGCTCCATAACCCACAAAGTGTTTCATACAAGCAGCAATAGTTGTAGGAAGTGATAGATCGTCCCCTTGATAGCCACGCACATAAGCCTCTGCTAATTTTTTTCCAAGGTATACATCCTCACCGGAACCTTCTGAAATTCTACCCCAACGTGGATCTCTTGCGACATCTACCATAGGTGAAAAAGTCCAATGAATTCCTTCAGCAGCAGCTTCTTCAGCAGCCTTTTGAGCTGTGAGCTCTACCAACTCAGGATTCCAACTAGAAGAAAGTCCTAAATTTATAGGGAATATGGTTTTATATCCGTGAATAACATCATAGCCAATCAAGAGAGGGATACCTAAACGTGATTCCTCTACAGCTAATTTTTGAATATCCTTGGTCGCCTTTGCCGTCACTAAATTCAAAAAAGAACCTATTTGACCCGATTTAACTAAATCTTCATTAACATCACTCACTGTAGGTCCCGTAACATCCCATCCTCCACTGAATTGAACCGTTTGACCAATTTTATCTTCTATGGTCATCAATTGCAACAACGAATCTACTTTTGAAGAATAATCTGTCGCTTGTTGAGCAACAGCAACTGATGACAACAGTCCAATGAGCAGTATTGATTTTTTCATACTATTTTTCTTTAATGGTAAAGCCTAAACGTCTTAACCCTTGTTGTACTTCTGTATTTGACATAAACAACTCCCAAAGCAATCCACTTCGATAGTTTTCAATCATCACAGGAATAGGACCTTGATCAATAGCTAGGTATCGTGGAAGCATCCAATCTTCTTGAAAACTAAAAGCATCATAAGGGCCATAAGCTCCAATTAAATCTTTATGATTTTCATATAAATTTACGAGCATTTTTTGAGAATTCATAGGTAAATAAGGCATAGATGATAACGCAGCTGTTGGAGCTATAACACCTAAGTCATTTCCAGGGCGATGACCAGCATAACCTTTCATAGAATAACTTGAAGTAAGTCCCCACATATCTTCACCATACCCTTTGAAATTCTTAGGATTATCAATGGCGTAAGCTAAATGGATTTTAGCGTGGTTAGTAGTCAGCTGACCATAATCTGCATATCGATCACTCAACTTAAAGGGGTTTAAACCTAAATATGAATAATGTGACCAAAACAAAGGTCCAATCTTAGCATCATTATGTTGATAATAATCTACAACCGTTGGAATTCCATAGAGTTCAGCATCAGAGGAAAGTGTACCATTTCGGGCCCATCCCTTATGATATACCTCAGCAGAAATAGGATACGTTGGTGATGAAGCTGCTAACACATACATGATTAAGCACTCATTGTAACCTCCAACTGCAAAGTTCATTTTCCAACCATTAGTAGGAGACCAATGCCAATATAAGACCTCTTTTCCCTGCGTGTACCAACTCCATTCGACTTCTTCCCAAAGAGTTTGTATACGACTAACTAAATCTTGAGCTCTTGCTGAATCGTGCTTTTTATAATAGGCCTGTACCGTTAAAAGTCCTTGCATCAAAAAAGAGGTTTCTACTAAATCTCCTCCATCATCATTCTTACTAAAAGGGACCACTTTGCCAGTATTTCCATCCATCCAATGCGGCCAAGCTCCATGAAAACGATCTGCTTTTTCTAAAAAAGAAACGATGCGTTCAAAGCGCTTTAATCCAGCTTCCTTTTCGATAAAACCACGATCGATCCCAGCAATAAGAGCCATTAATCCAAAACCAGATCCACCGGTAGTAATTACATTTGCATCATTTTGGGGATAGATGTTATCCATATGCACACGCTCTGGCGCTAGACCTGAAAGTGTTTTATCTGCTTCTTTCCAAAAGTAATTGATGGTTTGTAATTGTATGGTATCTAAATAAGCTTCAGCTTTACTATCCTGAGTTTGTTTTTGATTTTGAGTTTTTGACTCACAAGCAGTTAAAACTACTATAGTAAAAGTAATGAGAAGTATATTGACTATATATTTCATTTTAAATATCTTAAATATAGGCGTGTGATAAAAGGAGGAACCAAGGGTTCCTCCTCTCTCAAACTAAAAAAAACTAAATTTTAACCTATTCGATTAAAAATTCATTACTGTTGCAATTTCATCTGCAGTCAGTGCCTTATTGAAAAATCGCAACTCATCAATTAAACTCGTATCAGAGTTATGATTCCAATAGCTAAAAGTAGGACCACCTGAACCAATCACAAGATCCGTACAATTCGTCCAATCAATAGGACCTGCAAAGGTAGAAGTACGCATCGCCACTCCATTAAAATATATAGTTGACTCTGTTTCAGAAATGGTAAAAGCAATATGCACCCATTCTCCAGCTGCTACATCAATCACATCACCATCATTCCAAGATTCTCCAGCACCAATTCCTACATTTAATTTAATGCGTTGTGAGTCGGCATTACCCTCTCTAAAGAGTCTAAACCCTTGCTTACGATCATCTGCATCATCACCAATAGTCAGAATTCCAGCTCTTGTAGCTTCAGCACTAACTTTATACCAGAAAGCTCCTGTTAACTC